>ERZ832522.72-NODE-72-length-115641-cov-7.000104_pt1 | contig 115641 bp, 132 predicted proteins | sample MGYA00519951_ERZ832522 | MGnify/ENA primary metagenome ERZ832522 (study PRJEB31850, sample SAMEA3708728) | human gut metagenome | biome: human gut; feature: human-associated habitat; material: faeces | place: China | collected 2014 ... | reverse complement strand
GGGCTTTGCCCTTTGGAAACCCACAATTTTTTGAAAAAAATTGAGTAAAACTTTTATTTTTCTCTCAATCGGCGCAAGGTGGACGAAAACTTCATTTTATATCAAAAGGAGAATTATCATGGACCTCACACAAATCCGCGACCGTATCGATCAGCTTGATCGCCAGATTGCAGCCCTCCTGACCGAACGTATGGAAATTACCAATGAAGTTGCAGCCTATAAAATCGAACATAACCTGCCAGTTTATCATCCGGAACGTGAAAAACAGGTGATCGAAAAAGTTTCTGCCCTCACCAAGGAAGAATACCGCGATGCACTTGCGGTAATCTATCAGTGCATCATGGATGAGAGCAAGAAAAATCAGGAGCACTATATCGCAAGCAAAAAGTAACCTTTTGAAAAATATGCAGGATTTCGTTTTGAGTCCTGCATATTATTACTTTTATACAATAAAGCGTTAATAAATTGCATTAAAAAATAAAAATTTAAAAAAAGGGATTGACAAACCAAAACAAACGTGGTTTAATAAGGCACAACAAAAGCAAAACCGTTGATGGGGAGATAAAACTGACCACGACCTCACAGAGAGCCGGAGCAAGCTGAGATTCCGGCAGGAAACGAATCAGACAAATGGACCCCAGAGGGCAGGGCGAAAAGAAAAGTGATTTCCGTAAAAATTTTCTTAGTATCCCCTGACGCTGTGACCGGCGTTATCTGGTCAGGAATGTGTTGGCATTCTGTTTGAGGTGGACGTTTTTTCGTCAATCAAGGTGGTACCGCAGATTTTTAGCATCTGTCCTTGTTTTTTTACAAGGATAGGTGCTTTTTTTATTGCATCGCTCCTTCACCGAACAAAAGCCAACTCAAAAAAAGGCGAACAAACGCTGATTTTAAGGAGTTGTGGTTATGAAAAAGTTTATGAGTATCGCACTGGCAGCAATGATGATGGCATCTATGAGTGGATGCAGCGGCAATAGCAATAGCGGTGGCAGTTCCAGCGCACAGCAGGGAGAGGACAAGGTTCATGTGGGAGTTGTGCAGATTATGGAGCACACCTCGCTTGACACCATCCGGGAGTCCTTCCTGGACGAGATGGAAGCGTTGGGATATGGCGAAGACAAGGTTGAATACGATATTCAAAACGCGCAGGGAGAACAGAGCAATTTGAGTACCATCTGCAAAAAGTTTGTGGGCGATGACGTTGATCTGATTGTCGCAATCGCAACACCGACCGCTCAGACCGCGGCGGCATCCACCACCGACATCCCGATTGTATTTTCTGCGGTGACCGATCCGGTAGAAGCAAAGCTGATACAGAATCCACAGCAGCCGGAAGGAAATGTCACCGGTACTTCCGATGCGATTCCGGTCGATGAGGTCATGAAGCTCTGTCAGAAGCTGACACCGGAGGTAAAGACCATCGGTTTTCTGTACACCACCTCGGAAATTAACGCACAGATAACTGCCGAAAAAGCCATGGCAGAAGCAGAAAAGATGGGTTACCAGACCAAGCTCATGACCATCAGTGAGGTTTCGGAATTGCAGCAGGCAGCACAGTCCCTTGCAGAAGATGTTGATGCAATCTATGTCCCAATCGACAACACCATCGCACAGGCAATGCAGACTCTGGCACAGGTGGGCATCGACAACCAAATCCCAATTTACACCGGAGCAGATTCGATGGTGCAGGACGGCGGCTTTGCAACGGTCGGCATCGAATACACCGGACTGGGAAAAGAAACTGCCAAGATAGCGGCAGAAGTTCTGGAAGGAACTCCCGTCAGCGAACTTCCAGTGGTCACCATGGAAGAATTCGGAACCTTTATCAATCCTGAAACAGCAAAAGCAATCGGAGTGGAAATTCCGGAAGAGATCGCTTCTCAGGCTAGTATGCTTTCTTAACAAAACCAGACGAACAACGTGAGAATGAAAGGAAGCGCTATTTTCGATGAAACAGGTTATTTTGACAGGGGATCGTCCGACAGGACGCTTGCATGTAGGACATTACGCAGGCTCATTAAGGGAGCGAGTCAAGCTGCAAAACAGCGGCAGTTTTGACGAAATCTACATTATGATTGCAGATGCTCAGGCACTGACTGACAACGCTGAGCATCCGGAAAAGGTAAGGCAGAACATCATGCAGGTGGCACTGGATTATCTTTCCTGTGGGATTGACCCGGAAAAATCCACCATCTTCATTCAGTCGATGGTTCCGCAGCTGACTGAACTAAGTTTTTATTATATGAATCTGGTCACAGTGTCCCGTCTACAGAGAAACCCGACCGTAAAATCGGAAATTCAGATGCGAAACTTTGAGGCGAGCATTCCGGTGGGATTCTTCTGTTACCCAATCAGCCAGGCGGCAGACATCACAGCATTTGGAGCAACCGCAGTTCCAGCGGGAGAAGACCAGATGCCGATGATCGAACAGTGCAGGGAGATCGTCCATAAGTTTAATGCAGTTTATGGGGAGACTTTGACAGAGCCGCAGATTATCCTGCCGGAAAATGCGTCCTGCTGCCGTCTGCCTGGTATCGACGGCAAAGCGAAGATGAGCAAATCGCTTGGAAACTGCATCTACCTTTCGGATGAACCAAAAGAGATTGAACGAAAGGTCATGTCCATGTTCACCGACTCTAATCACATTAAGGTCAGCGACCCGGGAAGGGTGGAGGGGAATCCGGTTTTTCTCTATCTGGATGCCTTTTGTGAGCCGGAAGATTTCTCACAGTTTCTGCCAGAGTACAGCAGTTTGCAGGAACTGAAGGAGCATTATCAGCGCGGAGGACTGGGAGATATCAAGGTAAAGCGTTTTCTCAGCCAGGTATTGCAGTTGAGATTACAGCCGATCTATCAGCGGCGCAAAGAGTGGGAACAGCGCCTGCCGGAAGTTTATGAGATGCTCTATCAGGGCAGCATGGCGGCAAGGGAACGGGCGGAGCAGACCCTGGAGGCGGTACGTCACGCGATGAAGATTGATTATTTTACGCAAAACAGCCTGCTCCAGTAAAGAAAGATAGGAGAAGATGAGAAATGATGAGTTTATATTCCTTTCTGTCAGCCATTGAGCTGGGATTGATCTACTCCCTGATGGTGCTGGGTTTGTTCTTATCCTATCGGGTACTGAACATCCCGGACCTGACGGTAGATGGCAGCTTTACACTGGGGGCAGCAGTCGCGGTGGTGATGACCCTTTCGGGACATCCGATTCTGGGACTGTTCGCCGCAATCCTTGCCGGTGCAGCTGCCGGCTTCCTCACTGCATTTTTGCAGACCAAGATGAAGATTCAGCCGATTCTTGCCGGCATCATTACCATGACAGCGCTTTATTCGATCAACCTGATGGTAATGGACGACAAGGCAAATGTTCCGATTACCCAGCAGGAAAGCATTTATACCGCGTTTGGCTCGTTGGTCGGCAAACAGGCACAGGGAATGATTCTTTCCCTGCTGGTACTGATTTTAGCCGGTGCAGCGATGGTTTTGTTTTTAAAGACACCATTTGGCCTTTCGGTACGGGCGACCGGAGATAACGAATCGATGGTGCGTTCCTCCTCCATCAACGCAGACCTGACCAAGACAGCAGGACTGATGGGGGCCAACGCCTGTGTTGCTCTTTCAGGAGCGATGATCGCGCACTACAACTGCTATGCTGAGGTGAGAATGGGAATCGGCATGGTGGTGATCGGACTTGCTTCCTTTATTATAGGAGAAATCACGGTGGGAATTTTTGTAAAGCGTAAGGGGGTTCTTTCCGGAGTTATTGCGGCGGCAGTTGGCTCGATTTTATACCGCCTGATTATCGCACAGGCGCTGGAACTGAACTTTTCTTCCTCCAGCTTGAAGCTCATTACCGCTATCATTGTTGCCCTTGCAATGTCCTATCCGGCAATCTGCGACTCGATTGCACTGTTCCGGAAGAAATCACAGGCAAAATCCGGCAAGGAAAAGATGGGAGGAAATTTGTCATGCTAAAACTTGAACAGGTGAGCAAAACCTTTTATCCCAATACAGGGAACGAAAAACGCGCGATGGATCACCTTGATCTGCTAATTCATACCGGAGAATTTGTTACGGTGATCGGTTCCAATGGTGCGGGCAAATCCACCCTGTTTAACCTGATTGCAGGAAGCATCCTGCCGGACAGCGGAAGAATCCTCTTAGACAATGAGGACATTACCTTTTTGCCGGAGCACAAACGGGCAAGCAGGATTGGAAGGATTTTTCAGGACCCGATGCGAGGAACTGCTCCTTCCATGACGGTGGAGGAAAATCTGGCACTTTCCTACCTGCGCGGGAAAAAGCACCGCTTGGGGTTTGGAATCTCCAAAAAGGAGCGGGAGTTTTTTAGAGAACAGCTTGCCCAGCTGGAACTGGGGCTGGAAGATCGGATGCAGACGCCTATCGGGATGCTTTCGGGCGGACAGCGTCAGGCAGTGAGTTTGCTAATGTGTACGATGGTGACACCGAAACTGCTGCTGCTTGACGAGCACACCGCAGCACTTGACCCTGCCACAGCTGAAAAGGTGCTTTCCATCACAAAGCGGATTGTGGAGGAAAATCACATTACCACCTTGATGATCACCCACAATATCCGTTCGGCACTTGAGCTTGGGAATCGTACCATCATGATGGACGATGGCAGAATCCTGCTGGATTTCTGCGGGGCAGAGCGGGAAAAGATGACCGTTTCTGACTTGATGGAGCGCTTTTCAAAAGCGTGCAGCAAACAGATCGATAATGACAGAATGTTGTTGGAACACCAGAGCAGATGAGGGAAACCTCATCTGCTTTTTGCTGTTTTATACAGAATTTTGACTTTGTTTTAGGAAATATTTTAAAAGCAGTGTTGCCGTGATTGAAATTTATGACAAAAAAAGCTATAATAAGATAGAAATAAATAACTCTCTGATGAAGATGAGCGAATCATGTAAAGATCATAAGAAGGGGATATCCAAAATGAACTACGAAGCGATTACTTCTATTTTGAACGATGGTCTGGTACTGGCAACAGGATGCACCGAGCCTGGCGCACTGGCTCTGACTGCTGCAACTGCTGCTGCACATCTGGGCGAAGAAGTAAAATACATCCACACCTTTGCAAGCGGAAACATCATTAAAAATGCTTATTCCGCTGGTATCCCGGGCACCGATCTGGTCGGCATCGAATATGCTGTTGCCATCGGCGCAATCGTAGCAAAACCGGAAAAACAGCTGCAGGTAATCAACGGTCTTTCTGCAGAACAGATTCAGCAGGCAAGCGATATGGTAAAAAACAAAGCTGTTAAAGTAGAGCTTGCAAAAGTTCCGGAGAAGCTGTACATCGAAGTTCTGGTAAAAGGTGAGACCAAAACAGCAAAAGCAATCATCGCAAACGTACATACCAATGTCGTATATATCGAAGAAAACGGCAAGGTAGTTCTGGACAAACGTCAGGAAGAACAGAGCGCTTCCGGCGGCTATTCCGATACCGAGATCAAAGAGATTCTGTCGGTTGCAAAAATTTATGAATATGCTACCACCGCTGACCTGGCTTTGCTTGACAAGGTAAAACTGAGTATTGATGTCAACACCGCTATCAGCAACGAAGGTCTTGCAAATCCATACGGCCTGTGTATTGGCAGAGGTTTCAGAGAAGATATCGAAAAAGGCTACCGCGCAGATTCTCTGGTAACCTATGCAATGGAGCTTGCTTCCGCTGGCGCTGATGCCCGTATGGCTGGCGCTGACCTTCCGGTTGTTTCCAACTCCGGTTCGGGCAACCAGGGCATTGCCTGCACGATGCCGGTTGTAGCGGTTGCGAAAAAACGTGGTGTATCCGAAGAACAGATGCTGCGTGCCGCTACCATCAGCCACCTGATGGGTATTTATATCAAATCTCAGTTTGGCAGACTGTCCGGATTCTGCGGTGCTACCGTTGCAGGAACCGGTTCTGCATGCGGTATCGTTTATCTGCTGGGCGGCGGACTCAAGGAAATTGAGAACGCAGTATTCAATATGATCGGCAACGTTACCGGTATGCTGTGCGACGGTGCAAAAGCTGACTGTGCACTGAAGATCGCAACCTGCACCAATGCTGCAATGCAGGCTGCTTTGATGGCACTCAAAGGTATCCGCGTTCTGTCCACCGACGGCATCGTTGAGGACGACGTAGAAAAAACCATTTCCAACTTTGCAGAGCTTGGAAACGGCGGTTCGGTACAGCTGGATCAGCTGATGCTGGAAATGATGCTCAAAAAAGAAAAGAAAGCAAAATAAGAAGTATTCAGAAAAAGAGGAAGGCATTATCCTTCCTCTTTTTTTCTTTTCCATGGCAAAAGGCAGGGAAAACGCCTTGTCTGCATTCCGGTTTTGTGCTATGATAAATCCTAGACAAAGTATGGGAGGAATCATATGAGAATCAGAAGAAAACCATGGGCGCGCCCAGAACTTGCGGAGTGTCCATTTTGCATAGACGATCCGGAAAATCACATCGGTCACTGGCATGAACTTTTTCCAAAACAGCAGCCGCTGCATCTGGAGCTTGGCTGCGGCAAGGGCGGATTCATGGCACAGAAAGCAGTGAGCAATCCGGACATCAACTTTATCGCGGTGGACATCAAAAGCGATATTCTGGGACTGACCAAGCGCAACATCGAAAAATCTTACGAAGAAGCCGGCAAAGAAACTGATAACGTGCGCATCTTTGCTTACGATATTGAGCGCATTTTGCAGGTGTTTGACTCAAACGATGTGGTGGATCGCATCTATATCAATTTCTGCAATCCGTGGCCAAAGAAAAAACACAAGAAAAAGAGACTGACCTATCCAAGACAGCTGTTTTTCTATCAGGAATTTTTGAAAAACGGCGGCGAAATCTGGTTTAAGACCGACGATGATGAGCTGTTTGAGGAGTCGCTTACCTATTTTAACATGTGCGGCTTTACACAGGAATACATCACCTACGATCTGGCAGCAAGCGGTTTTGCTGAAAACATCGTGACCGAACACGAGAATATGTTTATGGAACAGGGAATCAAAATCAAGTTCCTGATTGCAAAGAACCACGGCAGAGTCAGCGCACTGCCGCCAATCGTTCCAAAAGAAAGTGAAACAGAAGAAAATCAGGAATCATAAACGAGATTCAAACGAAAGGAAGATCGACATGAAAGCAATCTGTGGCGGAAGACTTGTTATGCACGACCGCATCGAAGAGGGCAAAGCAATTCTGTTTGAGGATAAAATTATCGGAATCGTTCCGGAATCGGAAGTACCGGCAGAGGCTGAACGCATCGAGGTAAACGGTGCGCTGGTAACACCGGGACTGTTTGATGTACACATCCACGGCAGCGGCGGCTGCGATACCATGGACGGAAGCGAGGAAGCACTGCGCACCATCGCTTCTACCGTAGTGAAAAACGGTGTTACCCGTTTTCTGGCAACTTCGGTTACCCTGCCGCTGGACCGCACCGCAAAGGTGTTTGATTTGGTGCGCACCGTAGTCGGAAAGAGCGGAGAAGGCTGGGATGGTGCTGTCATCGAGGGCATCAACATGGAAGGCCCATTCATCCATCCAGCATACAAAGGTGCTCATGAAGAAAACTATATCGCTGATTTTGACTTTGACTTTATGAAGCAGTACAGCGATGTCATTCGTGTTGTAACCGTTGCTCCAGACAAGGAAGGCGGCATGGAATTTATCCGCAAGGTGACCACTGAGACCCCAATCAAGGTTTCGATCGGACACACCGCTGCAACCTACGAGCAGGCAATGGAAGCAATTGAAAATGGTGCAACTCAGGTGACCCACCTGTACAATGCCATGACCCCAATGCATCACCGCAAACCGGGTGTTGTTACCGCAGCACTGCGCTCGAATGTTTACACCGAGATGATCTGCGACACCATCCACGTTCATCCGGCAATGTTCCAGTTTGTAATGGACTGCAAGGGCAAGGACAAATTTGTCCTGATTACCGACTGTATGCGTGCAGGCGGTATGCCGCAGGGAGAATATACATTGGGAGAACTCAAAGTTGTGGTTGACGCAACCAGCGCGCGTCTGATGGACGGAACCCTTGCAGGAAGCATCCTGACCCTCAACAAGGCAATCGACAATGTTCACAAAAACACCAACAAGCCATTGTGGGAGATTGTCAGCGCAGCCAGCCTCAACCCGGCAAGAGCAATGGGAATGCAGGACCGCATCGGTTCTCTCAGAGCAGGCTGCAATGCAGACTTTGCTGTATTTGACGATGACTTTAACACCCAGATGACCATTGTTGACGGCAGAGTGGTTTACAAAAAATAAAATCCTGATATCAAATGCCCGGGCAGAAGATGCTCGGGCATTTTTATACTCTTCGATAGATTTACTTTTGAGAGTGTGGTAAAATTAATGGCAGGAGAGCAAATGAAAATTAAAATCTGAAAGGCGACCTTTATAATATGAAAATTGTACAGTTGGATGAAAAAGCGGTAAATGAGTTTTGCAGATTAAGAATACAACTATTTGAGGAATTGGGTGAAATTTCTAAAAATTCAGATCTTTCTGAACTTAAAACCAAAACGCATCAATATTACTTATCTCATGTAAATAAAGATTTATTTAGCTGGGGAATTTTTCAAGGAGATAGTCTTATTGCAATAGGCTCTTTGTGCTTATTTACACGTATTCCATATAAAGAAAATTTAAATGGATTAGAGGGTTATATATTAAACATATATACTGTTCCGGAAGCTAGAAAGAATGGTTATGCAAATCAAATTTTGAATGCTATTATTGAATTTAGTCAAAAAAACAATATAAACAGATTATGGCTTAATAGTAGTGAACAAGCTCGACATTTGTATTTGGAGAAAGGATTTACCGATAAAGAAAATGAAATGGAATTGTTTTTGTAACATAATGTGATTTTAAAACCAAATAACATAAAACAGACCGTCTGATTGCACCGAGGTGCAGGTTCAGACGGCCTTTTTTTGCTTTTTCGGTTCTTTTTAGGGACAGCCCTGCATAGCATAATAGCAAAGGTTTGATACAGGACGTCTTTGGAAAGAAAGGAACGGTCAAATATGAAAACATATCCCAGATTAGAGAGCCTTGCCGAAATGCTGTCACCGGTGCTTTCCGAAAAGCTGTTGCAGCAGATTCCACAGGAGATGTTAGAAACTATTCAGGAGGTCAGGATTCAGGAAGGAAGGGAGATTTCCCTTGTGTTTCCTGACCGCATCGTTTTACTCAGCAAGGTGACAGGAAGAAACGCTGCAGTACCGGTAAGTCATCAGCAGCTGGAGGAAACCTTTGCTTCACTGTGCGAATATTCAGTACATACCTATCTGCCGCAAATTCAAAATGGATTTATCACCACACCGGAAGGACACAGGGTCGGGCTTGGTGGAACTGCTGTCATCAAGGACGGAAAGGTGAGCAGCTTTCAGAAGATCACCTCGTTAAATATCCGGCTGGCAAGGGAGGAAACAAAGCTCCCCGAGATATTAAAACAGGATGTTTTTGGGGACGGGCTGTGCTCGGTTTTGATTGCAGGAGCGCCGTCCAGCGGAAAAACGACCCTTCTGCGTGCGCTGGCGCTGTGGCTTGCAAAATATTATCGGGTGACGGTGGTGGACGAGCGGGGCGAAATTATGGGTCATCCATCCGCAGAACGGGAAGGCTGTCTGGATGTGCTGACAGGATTTCCAAAGCATATCGGAATTTTGCAGGCGGTGCGTACCCTTTCCCCGCAGGTGATTATCTGCGACGAGCTGGGGGACAGACAAGAGGTCGAGCAGCTGCTGCAGGCGCTCAACTGCGGTGTCAGTGTTGTGGCATCCATCCACGCACAGGACGAGGAACAGCTGAGCCGAAAACCGCAGTACCAGGACTTATATAGGGCAGCTGCTTTTGATAAGGTAGTGTTTTTGTCCGGTGCATGTTGTCCGGGCAGGGTAAGAAAGGTGATCTGCTGCAAACAAGACAAAGGACTGGTGAAGAACTGATGGGACTTTGGGGAAGGGTACTTTTGTTTTTGTGTCTGAGCAGTATCGGCATCACGATGGGGACAAGGGTACATAAGCGGCGGGAACTGCTGCTGTTGTCTTCCCAGCTGCTTGGTACGCTCTCGGCAGAGCTTACGTTTTGTCAAAAGTCTGCGGATGCGCTGATTTTGGAACTTGCGGCAAAAAGCCCTTTTGACTCGCTTGGTTATTTGAGAAAGTTTTGTTCCCTGCCAAAAGCCCCGTTTCCCAAACGGTGGAAGCAAGCTGTCGAACAGTCGGTTCAGGGTGGTGAGGACAGGGAGATGCTTTTGCTTGTCGGACAGGTTTTAGGCGCATACGACCTGAATACACAGCTCAAAGAGCTTTGTCAGCTACGGGAAAAGATGACAGCCAAAGCGCAGGAACTTTTGGAAGAAGATATCCGGGAGCGCAGGTTGTACACCGCGCTGGGGCCTTTGATGGGACTGGCAGTCTGCATTTTAATATAAAGGACGGGATTGTTAAGATGGACGTGGATTTGATCTTTAAAATTGCCGCGATCGGCATTATCGTTTCGGTGCTCAATCAGGTTTTGATTCGTTCGGGAAGGGAGGAGCAGGCGACCATGACCACGCTGGCAGGGTTGATTGTGGTGCTCATGATGATGATTGAACAGATCAGCCTGCTGTTTGATACGGTAAAGACGGTGTTTGGCTTATAGGAGGGGATCTGGATGCAAGCGGTCATTGGAATCTGCCTGTGTGCAGCGGCCTTGAGTCTGCTGTTAAAACAATATCGCCCCGAATACTCCCTCTTTCTTTCCATTGCGTGTGGGATAGGAATTTTGCTGTGGCTGCTGGACAGCATGATGCCGATTCTCGAACAGGTAAAACAGTTTAGCTCCCTCGCTTCCTTCGGGACGCAGCAGGGAGCAGGCAGTATTTTGATAAAATCCCTGGGAATCTGCCTTGTCACACAGGCAGCCTGTGATATCTGTCGGGATATCGGGGAAAACGCAATTGCATCCCGACTGGAGACCGCGGGCAAGGCGGCGATGATTCTGCTGGCAGGCCCGATGCTCACCGAGCTGCTCCAGCAGGCGATTCATCTGATTGGATGAGCAGATAAGAGAGGAATCAGAATGAACAGGATTACAAAAATGGCGGTACTGTTTGCCGTTTTGCAGATGGGGGTCAGTGTGTTCTGCCTTCCGGTCTCGGCGCAGTCTGGTTTGACGGAATCTTCTGTACAGACAAACCAGAGTGTAGAAGGAGAATCCATCGACCTTGACAGGCTGATTGAGGAAAAGCTGGATACCCTTTGGGAGGAGGAACTTTCCGACAGTATCCCGCAGAGCGCGCAGGAGATTTTGCAGGAACAAAAGGTGGAGAAAAAAGGAATTTCCGGCATCCTCTCGATGACGCCGGAACAGGTGTTTGAACTGCTGCTCGACAAGGCAAAGGAACAGATCCGGGAGCCTATTTCGGTAATCGGAAAGGTCATCGGCGTGATGATTTTGTGTTCAGTTTTGGGGGCAGTGCAGCACAGCGGTATTTCGGGGCAGCTTAAAAATGTGTTTACCATCACAGCAGCGGCAGGGGTGGTTACCTTTCTCAGTGAGCCGGTGCTGGGATGTATCCGCCAGACGGTGGTTGCCCTGCGGGAAAGTTCACTCTTTCTGCTTTCTTTTACTCCGGTGATGAGCGGGCTGGTGATTGCGGGAGGGCATCCGGCATCGGGCGGCGCTTACCAGATGATTTTGCTGTTTGCTTCTCAGATTTTGTCCGAGCTTGCCTCGAGAACATTGATCCCATTGTTGTGCATCTATCTTGCGTTGTGCATCATGGTGCCGGTTGCACCCTTTTTGCATCTGGAACAGGTGACCGGAGGTATTAAGAGCGTAGTTTGCTGGGGCTTAGGGATTCTGACCACCATCTTTGTGGGGATGCTTTCGATACAGACCATCGTGGGCAGCGGCGGGGATTCGCTGATGCTCAAGACATCAAAATTTCTGGTAGGAAGTTTTATTCCGGTGATCGGCGGCACCATCTCGGATGCGGTCGGAGCGGCAAAAGGTTGCGTGCAGGTCCTAAAAAGTGTGGTCGGCTCCTTTGGAATCTTAGTAGCGGTACTCAGTTTTCTTCCGGCACTGCTGGAGGTGTGTTTGTGGTATCTTGCGGTGCGTGTGCTGGCGTGGGTCGGGCTGATGCTGGATGCAAAGGAGGTTTCCTCGCTGCTTTCCAGTATCGCGCAGACCTTCTCCATCCTGCTTGCCATGATAGGCTGCTTTATGCTGCTGGTACTGGTATCCACGACATTGATGCTGATGATGACGGTGGGATAACAAAGGAGGAGACAAAATGGAAGCGATCTCGCAATGGGCGGCAAGCCTTTGTTTTGCAGCAGCAGCGGGAGGGTTGTGCCAGATGCTGGCGCCTGATTCCGGACTGGGAAGGGTGCTCAAACTGAGTATTTCGGTGTTTTTTCTGTGCAGTCTCCTGCTGCCATTGGGTGTACTGGAACTGGACTTTTCGGATGTTTTGCAAACATCACAGCAGGAAAAATCTTATGAGCTTTCAGAAGAGATCACAGAAGAGGTGAACACAGAAGTTTATCAGATGATGGAAGGGCAGATGGAGGGGGAAGTCCAAAACTTTTTATCCCAAAAAGGAATAACCCCTGTCCAAATCAACATAGATATATTGCAGCAGGGAGATTCGGTGATGCTGATGCTGGATCTGCTGCTGGAAGAAAAGGACCGCCCGATGCAGGCTTGGGTGGAAGAACAAATGAGCTCCGACTTGGTGCAGGTGTCAATCCACTACACGGAAGGGGAAAAGAACGATGGATGAAAAAAGAGAGGACGCTGTTTTCTTGCAGAAAGCAGGACAGCTGTTAAAACAGTTTTGGGAAAAGCTCAAGGAAATCTGGGATTCTCCAAGGCGGTATCAGCTTTTGCTGGTAATTGGAGCGGTTGGAATCGGGATGATCTTCTGCTCAGAGCTTGGAGAAAAGCCCACAGAGCAAAAGGAAACAACCGCTGACAGCGGAGAAACGATTTCTCTTTGTCAGGAGGACGGGGAGTATCTTGCAGCTACCGAACAGCGCCTGGAAGAGATGATCGAGCAGATTGACGGGGCAGGAAAATGCAGCGTGATGATTACCCTCAAACAGGGAAGCCAGAACATCTACGCAAGTGAGCAGAAGATTGTCCGGGACCAGAGCAGGGACCAGCTGCAGGATAATCAGGTGCGGACGCAGGAGCAAAATTCCACCGAACAAGCGCTGGTCGTGGTGGAGGACAAAGACGGCGGAAGTTTTCCGGTAATCGAAAGGACCATCCAGCCTCAGGTTAACGGTGTGGTGGTGGTCTGCGAAGGCGGCAAAAGCTCAAAGGTCTGCCAGCAGGTGACCGAAGCGGTGACAACGGTTCTGGGGCTGAGAAGCACAGATGTCTGTGTTCTGCCAAAGGATCGCTGAAAATAAAGATGCAATGTGAACAGGAGGAACGAATATGAACATGATCGTAGGGAAAAAGCAGATCGTTTTGGCGTCACTGGTGGTGGCGCTGGGCGTGGCGGTTTATCTCAATTATCAGTTTGCAGGAGAGGATCTGGACCTTGTGACCGCAAACACCACGGCTGAGGAGATCTCGGTGGAGGATGAAAAGCAGGAAAACTACGGTGATGCACAATTTGTGGACAGCAAAGATGTGGAAGAGCAGAGCGGGGAGGATTCGGTCAGCACCAGTGCAGAGGTAGGCGACTCGGAATATTTTTCACAGGCACGCCTGACCCGAACCAAGACCCGTGATGAGGCAGCCGAGACCTTGCAGGTTATGCTGTCCGATGTAAACCTTGCGCAGGAACAGAAGGACGAACTGACCGCACAGGCAAACGCTCTGGCACAGTCGATCGAGACCGAAGGCAAGATCGAAAACCTGATCAAGGCAAAAGGATTTGAAGAGTGCATGGTGTACTGTTCCAGCGACAAGGTGGATGTTATTGTCAAATCCCCCGAGCTTCAGGAAAACGATGTAGTGCAGATCCGCGACATTATCCTGGAACAGACACAGGTTCCGGTAGAAAATATTTCCATTGTCCCGGTCAACTGATATGGACAGTGTGTCATGGGAGGTCATCTGAACAGGATGGCCTCTTTTTTCTTTTGCTTTCGTCTGCATTTTGGAGCATCGATTCGTATAATATTAGAAAAAGCGACATAAAAAAATTACGTTTTTTGGCGAATAATTTTAAAAAAGATATGTTATCGGCGACAAAAATATGATAAAATAGAAAAAGCAAATTTTAAGTTGAAGAAAATCCTTACAGGATGCTGGGAGGTATGCTATGAAGCTGCATATTGAAATGTTTGGGGAATTTACCATCTATGTGGACGGTGAAAAGAATTTCCAGTATGAGGGCCGCACCCGTAAGCTGTGGAACCTGCTGCAATATCTTTTGGTTAATCGAAACCGTCCGGTTCCTCAGGCAGAGCTTTTTTCCATCGCACATCTGGATGGGAAAAAAGGAAAACCGGAAAATTCTTTGAAAAATCTGATCTATCGACTGAGAGGCCTTTTGGAAGAAAGCGATCTTCCGAAAGAAGACTATATCCTCTGCCGCCGTGGGGCATATCAGTGGAATCCGGAAATTTCAGTGACACTGGATATTGAGGTTTTTGAACAGGAATATCGGGAGGCCATGGCTGCTGCTGGAAATATGGAAAACAGCCTTGTGCACTATATGGCAGCTTTGGAACAGTATCATGGCGTTTTTCTGCCAAAATCTCAGGACGAGGAATGGGTAAGGGAATATTCTGCCCACTATCAGAAGCTGTTTTTTAACTGCATGAAGGAAGCGTACAACATCTTCAGCCAGAAAAAGGATCTGGGCTTTATGGAGCAGCTGTGCCGCCGCTCCATCGAGATGCAGCCGCAGAGCGAAGAACTGTATCAGCTGTACATTCAGGTGCTGATGCAGCAGAATCAGCACAAGCAGGCGCTGGAAGTCTATGCTTCTTATGAAACCATGCTTTATAAAGAGTCCGGACAGAAGCCGTCCGAATCGCTCCAGACACTCTATCGGGAGATCATCAAGGAGCTCAACAACATGCACGCCGATATCAGCACGGTCAAAAATGACCTGCGCGAGGCAAATGCAGGAAACGGCGCTTACTACTGCCCGTACGATATCTTTAAAAATATGTACCGTTTGCTTGCCAGAAGCGTTTCCCGAACCGGTCAGTCGGTTTATCTGCTGCTGTTTACCGTTTCGGATACCAGAGGCGAACTGCCGACCATCAAAAGGCTCAACGCTTCGATGCGTTCGCTTCAGCTGGCAATCGGAAAGTCTCTGCGAAAAGGGGATGTTTATTCCCAGTACAGCGGAACCCAGTATGTGGTAATGCTCCAGTCGATCAATGAAGAAAACGGCAAGATGGTCGTTGGAAGAATCCTCAAAAACTACGAACAGCTTTATCAGGAACCAAAAGTTGTGGTAAACTTTATGCTGGAGCCGCTTGACCCGGTAGAAAAGATCCCTGAGGGAATTCTCCTGGGAGGTAGCGGATGCTGATTGGACCAAAGGAGCGGATTGTCTTTTTTGGGGACAGCCTGACCAAACGCACCGGTCGTATGGATTCTGAAATCCCGGCTGACCGGTACGCGGTCAGCTATGTGGAAAGCTATGTCGATCTTTTAGTCAAACGGCTGCTGATTCATTTTCCGCAGCTGGAGTTTACCATTTATAATCGCGGGGTTGGTGGAGACACTGTTTTGAATCTGCTGGAACGCTATCAAAAGGATGTCCTGCCCTTAAAGCCGACCCTGATGTTTTTGTGGATTGGGCAAAATGATGCCAAAAATTTTGACGACAGCCGCTTCCAAAAGGGAGTATCCTGCCTGCTGGAATGGTGCCGGCAGGACAACATCCGCGTGGTGCTGCTTTCGACCTCTGCGCATCGGGACGAGCACAAGATGGTTTTCTTGGAGCGTGCCGACCGGATTCTTCTGTCTTTGAGTCAGGAGTATCAGGTGGATTATGTCGATGTTAAAACCCCGATGCTTGCGGTAATGGAGTATAACCGAAGCTCGCAGCATCCTATTATGCTGTTTACCGACGGCTCTCATCTTTCGGAGCTTGGCAACATGCTGATCGCGGATACCGTGTATGACTATCTGGTAAGTCACCAGTAAGGTTTTTGGGGCAGAAGGAGGGAAGAGATTGTGAAGGAAAAAAGGATACTTTGCTGCATTTGTGCAGCATGTTTGTCCACACTGCTGTTTTGCGGCTGTGAATCCTGGAAAAGGACGCCATCTCCAGACGCCCCGAAGGAAGTTCCGGTCTCAGCGCCGGCAGATGCTGTGGAAGAAGAGGAAGATTTCGAGATTCCTAATGAGGAATCTGAGGAGTACATCGAGCAGGAAAATGTGGACGAGAACAGCTTTTTAGCACAGAGCGCCTCGATTGTTTCCCGGACAGACGAATCGGTTCGGTGGGAGACTCAGGACGAGATGCTTTCTCAAAAGCTGTACGACCTGCTTAATCATCAGAACGAAGCTTTTTCGGAAAAGTTTGATGAGCGCGAATATGATTATCTTGCGACCATCACCAGTTCACAGGGAGAGGAACAGAAGCTGTATCTCTGGATTAATTTCCAGCGGGAAAACGAGATCATTGTTGAGGACGAAAACGGAACACAGTGGAACATCTCGGTAGAGGACAGCAATCAGGTTCGTTCGATGGCATCCAGCCTGATTTCAGGCTAACTTCTTTTGAACAGACGGTCACATTACCCTGTTGACACCCTATGTTCAATCGGGTAAAATGATTTATGTGTTTTTATTGATCTAAATGAAACTGGGAGGGAATCATTGTGGAAAATCAGAAAAAAAATCAGTGGATTTCTCCCGAAGAAGCCTATATTTATGTCGGACAGCAAAAGCTGCGCCGCGGCTATACCACCGGAAGCTGTGCTGCGGCTGCGGCACAGGCTGCGGCAAGGGTATTGTTTGGGGAAGAAGAACCCAAAACAGTCAATCTTACCGTACCAAAGGGATTGACCCTTTGTATTCCGGTACATTCTGTACAGAAAGATGAGGGACAGGCTCAGGCAAGTGTCTGCAAGGACAGCGGCGATGACCCGGATGTGACCGACCACATTGAGGTGGTGGTTTCCATCCAGCCAAATCCTACTCCGGGAATCACCATCCAAGGTGGACAAGGGGTCGGAAGGGTGACCAAACCCGGGCTGGAGATGCCTGTGGGTGAGGCTGCCATCAACAAAACCCCGCGCAGGATGATCCGCGAACAGATTGAACTTGTGCAGCAGGAACATCCGGAATGGGAAGGGGTCGGACTGCTGGTCACCGTGAGCATCCCAAAAGGAGAGGAGATTGCCAAAAAGACCTACAATCCCCGTCTTGGGATTGAGGGGGGCATCTCGGTGCTGGGAACCAGCGGCATTGTGGAGCCGATGAGCGAAAAGGCGCTGACCGACTCGATCCGCCTGGAACTGAGCATGTTAAAGGAAGCGGGGCACAAAACCGTTTTGATTACCCCCGGAAACTACGGCAAGACCTTTTTGAGCGAGGGGGAATTTTCTTCCCTTGCGCCGATTGCGCCCTATGCGGTCAAGTGTTCCAACTTTGTGGGAGATACGCTGGATTACTGCGTGCAGATGGGCTTTGACACAGCGCTGCTGGTCGGACATATCGGAAAATTCTCAAAGCTTGCAGCGGGCATTATGAACACCCACTCGCACTATGCTGACGGCAGGCTGGAAGTTTTTACCGCTCATGCCGCTTTGTGCGGCGCATCGAGGGAGACGTTGTTTGCCCTGATGCAGAGTGTGACCACCGATGAAGCGATTGCACTTTTGGATCGGGAGGGAATCCGGGAGGCGGTCCTTGACAGCATGCTTACAAAGATAGAAGAGCATGTCCGCGCGAGGGCAGGCGAGACGATGCAGACTGGTGTGATTTTGTTTTCCAATCAGTACGGCTATCTGGGACAGACCGCAGGGTGTGAGTCTGTGCTGCCGCGACTGATGGAGGAATACGGCAGATAAGCGGAAAAAATTAGAAAGGGATGGAACAAGATGACAGGAACACTCTATGGGATTGGTGTCGGTCCGGGAGATCCGGAACTGATGACCCTCAAGGCGGTGAGACTGATAGAACAGTGTGATCTGGTGGCAGTGCCAAAATCTGGCGACGGCGAAGGTGTTGCAAAGCAGATTGCACAGAAAGCAGTTCCCGATTTTGACAAAAAGGAGCTGATCGAGGTCTCGATGCCGATGACCCGCGACCCACAGGTTCTGGAACAGAGCCATCAGGCAGCAGCAGAGCAGATTGAAGGCTACTTAAAGGAAGGAAAGTCGGTCGCTTTTCTGACTTTGGGAGATCCTGCCATCTATTCTACCTATATTTATGTACATAAAAAAGTGCAGCAGAACGGTTTCCCTGTGGAGATGGTTCCGGGGGTACCGTCTTTTTGTGCGGTTGCGGCAAAACTGAATGTAAGCCTTGCCGAAGCTGCCCAGCCGCTGCACATTATCCCGGCATCCTATCAGGGTGTTGAGGAAGGACTGGAATGGAGCGGACCGAAGATTTTGATGAAGACCGGCCGCTCGATGAAAAAGGTAAAGGAACTTCTCGACGAAAAGGGACTGATGGACAAGGCAAAAATGGTGCAGAAGTGCGGCATGGAAGGCGAGGAAATCTATCAGTCGATGCGCGATGTCGATGAAAATTCCAGCTATTTTTCGGTAATCGTTGTCAAGGAATAGGCAGGAGGGAACAAGATGGTATATTTTGTAGGAGCAGGTTCCGGTGCGGTCGACCTGATCACGGTACGGGGACAGCGGCTGCTCAATGAGGCGGACGTGGTGATCTATGCGGGATCTCTGGTCAATCCGCAGCTGCTGGGAGAAACAAAACCGGACTGCCGCATCTATAACAGTGCAAAAATGACACTGGAAGAGGTGTTGGATGTAATCCAGGAAGCAGAGCGCGAACAGGCAAAGATCGTTCGCCTGCACACCGGCGACCCATGTCTGTATGGTGCCATCCGCGAGCAGATGGACCAGCTGGACGAACTGAATATTTCCTATGAGTATGTTCCGGGAGTAAGTTCCTTCTGTGCGGCAGCTGCTGCGCTCAATGCAGAGTATACCCTGCCGGATGTTTCCCAGACGGTCATCATCACCCGCATGGCAGGAAGGACACCGGTTCCGGAAAAGGAAGAGATTGCAAAGCTTGCCTCCCATCAGGCAACCATGGTTATCTTCCTGAGCACCGGTCTGCTGGAAGGATTGCAGGAACGTCTGATGGCGGGCGGATATGATAAGGATACTCCGGCAGCAATCGTCTATAAGGCAAGCTGGCCGGACGAAAAGACCTTCCGCTGCACTGTTTCCACCCTGGCACAGACTGCAAAGGAAAATAACATCACCAAGACTGCCCTTATCTTAGTCGGAAACTTTTTAGGTCGCGAATATGAGCGCTCCAAGCTCTATGACCCTTCGTTTACCACCGAATTTCGTCAGGCAAAAACTTCGGAATCCGAAAAGTCGGATTTAAGCGGAGAAACCCGATGAAACCAACCGCTGCGCTTATCTGCTTTACGCAAAACGGTGCAAAGCTCGCAGAGCAGCTGATCGGTCAGCTGAACGAGGAATTTGACTGGTACGGGTTTGTCAGCTCTCGAACCAAACTGGACACAAACCTTCCCCAAAAGGAAGGAAGCCTTTCCGATTGGACGGGGGAATGGTTTAGCAAAGTTCAGTGCCTTGTTTTTGTCGGGGCATGTGGCATCGCAGTGCGGGCAATCGCCCCTTTTGTAAAGGACAAGTTTGCCGACCCTGCGGTCATTGTGATCGATGAACAGGGGAAATTCTGCATCTCGCTGCTTTCCGGCCATATGGGCGGTGCAAACGAGTGGACTGCACGCTTTGCCGAAGTTTTGGGCGCCGAGCCGGTCATCACCACCGCGACCGACTTAAATCATAAATTTGCGGTGGATGTGTTTGCAAAGAAAAATAACCTCCTGATTACCGACCGCGCGCTTGCAAAGGAAGTTTCTGCAGCGGTGGTAAGGGGAGAGAAGATAGACTTTTATTCGCACGAAATGCCAAAGGGAAAAACTCCGCCGGAGCTTTGCTGGCATCAGGATACTAAAGAAGCCTGTGGTGTGTCCAGCGGAATTTCCATCCATGTCGGTGTTTTGGAAAAGCAGCCAAATCCTAAGGAGCTTTGGCTTGTCCCTAAAAATCTGGTGCTTGGCATCGGGTGCCGCAAAGGAACACCGATGGAGCAGATTGAGCATTTTGTGCTGGAAAAGATGGAGGAATACCATCTGGATTTTCGCCGGGTGAGAGCTGTGGCGTCGATTGATTTAAAGAAGGAAGAAAAAGGGTTAATCGATTTCTGCAGAAAGTATGACCTTGCGTTTGAGACCTATTCTAAAGAAGAGCTGCTTTTGGCAAAGGGAAACTTTGTATCTTCCGATTTTGTCAAGGGAGTTACCGGTGTGGATAACGTCTGCGAGCGCAGCGCCGTTGTCTTTGCACAGGAGGATGACAGCTGTCTGATCGTCCGCAAGCAAAAGGGTGGTTCGGTCACACTGGCTGTTGCACAAAAGACAGCCACCTGTCACTTTTAAACGACCGTTTGGGAAAGGAAAGAATGCTATGAAACTGTATGTTGTGGGCATTGGCCCCGGAGAGCTCAGTCAGATCACTCCGGCGGCTATGGCGGCGATGGAAGAAAGTGATGTCATCGCCGGATACACCGTTTATGTCGATCTGGTGCGGGAACGTTTTGCCGGCAAGGAATTCTTGACCACCGCAATGAAGCAGGAGGTAGACCGCTGCCGCATGGCGATCGAAAAGGTGGTCGAAGGCAAGACGGTTTCGATGGTATGCAGCGGGGATGCCGGTGTATACGGTATGGCCGGACTGATTTATGAGCTGGCACAGCAGTATCCACCGATTGAGATCTGTGTCATCCCGGGCATTACCGCTGCAATGAGCGGTGCCGCAGTGCTGGGCGCTCCGCTCATCCACGATTTTGCGGTCATCAGCTTGAGCGACCTGCTCACACCGCTTGATAAGATCATGACCCGTGTTGAGCTTGCCGCACAGGCTGATTTTGTGCTGTGCTTCTATAACCCGGCAAGCAAAAAGCGTGCGGACTATCTCAAGCAGGCATGCCAGCTGATTTTAAAACACCGCAGCGGCGATACCCCATGCGGTTATGTGCGCAATATCGGCAGGGAAGGTCAGGAGGCAGTTACTCTTACCTTGTCAGAGCTTCAGGATGCGCAGGTTGACATGTTCACCACAGTGTTTGTCGGAAATTCTCAGACCAAGCTGATTAACGGCAAACTGGTGACACCAAGGGGATATAAAAATGTATAAACTGCTCCTGTTTGCCGGTACGACCGAGGGGCGGGAGCTTGCCGAATATTTCAGCACCTGCAATGTGCAGGTCACCGTCTGCGTGGCAACTGAATACGGACAGACTTTGATTTTGCAGCGGGAAAACCTTTCGGTCTGTGCCGGACGGCTGACCCAGCAGGAGATGGAAGAAAAGATCATCGGGGAAGGATATGACCTGGTGGTCGATGCCACCCATCCTTATGCGCAGGTCGTGACCGAAAACATCCGCGCGGCGTGTGAAAAGACCGGCAGACCTTATTTTCGCTGCCTGCGTCAGGAGGAAAGCGCCGAAGGATATGCAAATGTTCTGTTTGCAGAAGATACCAGTCAGGCAGCGCAGATGCTGGAAGAGATCGAGGGAAACATCCTGCTGACCACCGGAAGCAAGGAGCTTTGCCAGTATCAGAAGGTAAGCGGATTTACTGAGCGGTTTTATCCGCGGGTACTGCCGCTTGCAAATGTAGTGGAGAGCTGTCTTGCACTGGGAGTTCCTGCCGGTCACCTGATTGCAATGCAGGGACCGTTTTCCGAGGAGTTAAACCTTGCGATGATCCGTCAGTGGAACATCCGCTGTCTGGTCACCAAGGAGTCGGGCAAGGCAGGCGGATTTGACGAGAAACTGAATGCAGCCAAAAAGGCGGGCATTCTAACTCTAGTGATCGGCAGACCAAAAGAGCAGTCCGAACACGATACGGTGCAGGGCATCCGGGAAAAGTTTCAACAGCAATACAAAATTGCTCCGATAGAAAAGCAGAAAAACAGACGATATTTTCCGATGTTTGTCTCGCTGGACGGAAAGTCGGTGCAGGTCATCGGCGGCGGAACGATTGCCACACGCCGGATTAAGACGATGCTGCGCTTTGGATGCCGCATCCGGGTAATTGCGCCAGAGCTTTGCGAAGACTGCCGCAAGCTTTGGGAGGACAGGATGATCGACTGGGAAGAACGGGCATGGCAGCAGGGCGACTGCACAGGGGAGCTTGTGCTTGCGGCGACCGATTCCCCAAAGGTAAATGAACAGATCGTGCAGGAATGCCGTCAGAAGAAGATCACGGTCAACCGCTGTGACAAACAGCAGGACTGCGATTTTTATTTTCCGGCAGTGGTCGAGCATGACGGACTGGTGTTTGGTCTGTGCTCGGGCGGAGCCGATCATAAGAAGGTAAAAGATGCAGCGGCGGCGCTCCGAAAGAGTTTTCGGGACGATGCCGCAATGGAATAAAGAAAAAGGGGTAACAAAGACAATGCCGAACAAGATCATTCGGGTCGGCAGCAGGGAAAGCGTGCTTGCGGTTGCGCAGACCGAGCTTGTGATGGAGACCATCCGGAAAAATCATCCGGAGGTTGAGCTGGAACTGGTGACGATGAAAACCACGGGAGATAAAATCCTGGACAAAAGCCTCGATAAAATCGGGGGCAAGGGATTGTTTGTAAAAGAGCTGGACAAAGCTTTGATGGAAGGAAGGATCGACATTTCGGTCCACAGCCTGAAAGATATGCCGATGGAAACACCGGATGAACTGCCGATTCTGGCTTATTCCAAGCGAGGAAATCCATTTGACTGCCTGGTGCTGCCAGAGGGAGTAGACAGCTGGGATCACACCACTCCGGCAGGATGTTCCGGACATCGCAGAAGAGTACAGCTTCAAAAGCTGTTTGGAGATGTTCCGATCAAGGGCATCCGCGGCAACATCCACACCCGTTTAAACAAACTGGACTCCGGTGAGTACGGTGCGCTGGTTCTTGCCTGCTCGGGACTTGCCCGCGTTGGGCTTTCTTCCCGTATCCATCATGTTTTCACACTGGAAGAGATGATCCCGTCCGCAGGTCAGGGTATCCTTGCGGTACAGGGCAGAAAAGGGGAGGATTATTCCTGGCTGATGGAAACCGATGACCCGATTTCCCGCATCCAGGCAACCGCAGAGCGTGCCTTTGTGCGCACCCTTGACGGCGGATGCAGCTCTCCAATTGCTGCCTATGCACAGGTATCGGGACAGGAAGTGCTGCTGACCGGACTTTACTATCACGATCCGGAAGGGGTTTATGTTACCGGAACCAAGACCGACCGGATCGAAAATGCCCAGAAGCTGGGCGAAACCCTCGCAGAAGAACTGAAAAGCCGTTTTCTGTGCGGATGCGGCGTGGAGAATGGAGGGCTGTAAGGTGGAAAAGAAAGGAAAAGTCTGGCTGGTCGGAGCAGGACCGTCCGACATGGGGCTGTTGACCCTCAAGGGAAAGAACCTGATCGAACAGGCGGACGTAGTTGTCTATGATGCGCTGGTTTCGGCGTCGATTCTTTCGATGATTCCATCCTCCGCGCAGGCGATCTTTGTCGGAAAGCGTGCCGGAAACCATCCGGTTCCACAGGAACAGATCAATCAGATTTTGCTCGAACAGGCAATGCAGGGCAAGAGGGTCGTCCGTTTAAAGGGCGGCGATCCATTTTTGTTTGGACGCGGCGGAGAGGAGCTGGAACTCTTAATCGAGAACGGGATCGACTATGAGGTGGTTCCAGGCGTTACCTCGGCAATTGCAGTTCCGGCATACAACGGTATTCCGGTCACCCACCGCGACTATTGCTCCTCGGTGCATATCATCACCGCACACAGCAAAAAAGGCGGCGAGCTGAAGATCGACTTTGAGGCGCTTTGCCGCTTAAACGGAACACTGGTCTTTTTGATGGGCGTTACCGCAATGCCAATGATCTGCAAAGGTCTGTTGGATGCGGGAATGGACCCGCAGATGCCTGCCGCTATCCTGCAGCAGGGAACCAGTGCCATGCAGAAAAAGGTGGTCGCCACCATTTCGGATCTTCCGGAAAAAGCACAGCAGGCACAAATTCAGGCACCGGCTGTTCTGGTAATCGGAAAGGTCTGTGCGCTGGCAGATCATCTGGCCTGGACTCAGAAAAGAGCGCTCGACGGCGTGCGCGTTATTCTGACCCGACCAAAGGAACTGATTTCCCGGATGTCAAAATCTTTGTCCGAGCTTGGCGCCGAAGTGATCGAGCTGCCATCCATCGACCTTGTTCCATGTGAGCAAAACAAACCGCTCCAGGCAGCGCTTGAGGATATCGTGTCCTATCAGTGGGTTGCTTTTACCAGCGCGATGGGGGTTCGGTTCTTCTTTGATTTCCTGCAGAAAAATCGTGTTGATGTCCGCAGACTTTCTCATCTGCGCTTTGCTGTCATCGGACAGGGCACCCGCGATGAACTTGCAAAGCACGGCATTTTTGCAGATTTGATGCCTTCTTCCTACTATGCAAAGGATCTGGCACAAGCACTTTGTCAGACCATGCAGAAAGGGCAGAGGGTTCTTTTGCCGCGCGCAAGGATCGGCTCGAAGGATTTGACCGCCATCCTCACCCAAAACGGCATTGAGTTTACCGATGTTGCTTTGTACGACACTATTTATCAGAGCCACAATACCCACGCTGTGGAAAAGCTGATCGACGACGGTCAGGTTTCCTGCGCTGTATTTACCAGCGCTTCCACCGTCCGCGGATTTGCTGCTACCATGCAGGGGAAAGATTTGAGCTTGCTGACCGCGGCATGTATCGGCGAAAAGACAGCACAGGCTGCAAAAGAATACAACATGAAGGTGATGATCGCAAAAGAGGCGACCATCGACAGCGTGACACAGATGCTTGTTGAGCACGCAGATGAACTTCGTTTAAACAGATAATATCAAAAAGGAGAGAACCTGCAGTGGAAATTTTATCAAGAGCAAGACGCTTAAGAACCAGTGAAGCAGTCCGGGAACTTGCAAGAGAAACACGAATCTCCAAAACTTCGCTTGTTTACCCAATGTTTGTCAGGGAGGGAAGCGGCATCAAGGAAGAGATCCCCTCCCTTGCAAATCAGTACCATTACAGCTCTGACACCATCTGCGAAGGGGTGAAAGAACTGGTGGATGCCGGTGTTACCAAGATTTTGCTGTTTGGCATTCCGGCACACAAGGATGAAATCGGTTCATCGGCATGGCAGGAAGACGGCGCGGTTCAGAAAGCGATCGGCGAAATCAAGAAAAATTTCCCACAGGTTTACTGCATCACCGACGTGTGTATGTGCGAGTATACCTCCCATGGTCATTGCGGTGTGCTGTGTGAGTGCACCACCGTTGACAACGACAAAACGCTGGAACTGCTGTGCAAAACAGCACTTTCCCACGTTCGTGCCGGAGCAGATATGGTCGCTCCGTCGGACATGATGGACGGTAGGGTACTTGCTATCCGCAGAGCACTGGATGCAGAAGGCTATACCCACATTCCAATCATGGCGTATTCCGCAAAATATGCTTCGGCGTTTTATGGTCCGTTCCGCGATGCGGCAGGTTCTGCTCCTTCCTTTGGTGACCGCCGCTCCTATCAGATGGACATTCACAACCGCAAGGAAGCACTCAAGGAGATCGACAGCGATGTGGCAGAGGGTGCAGACATCGTGATGGTAAAACCGGCACTGTCCTATCTGGATATTATCTTCCAGGCATCCCAGCGCACCAATCTTCCGCTTGCCGCTTACAGTGTCAGCGGGGAATATGCGATGATCGAGGCTGCTGCTTCGGCAGGACTGATCGACCGCGAGCGCATTATCGGGGAGACCGCTGTCAGCATCTTCCGTGCCGGAGCGGATATTTTGATCACCTATCATGCAAAGGAAATTGCAGATTTGATAGAAAAAGGAAAGATTGGCTAAATCTTTGGGAGGGACACCTATGCCGCAGATATATCTGATTGGAATCGGAATGGGAAATCCGGACACGCTCACTGTCAGGGCACAGAGCATCATCGGACAGAGCGACTGTCTGATCGGCGCAAAGCGGATGCTGGAGTCGGTGGAAAATGATAGGGCAGTGCGCATATCTTCCATCAAGAACGAGGAAATTGTTTCGGCTATCTTACAGCAGCCGCAGGACAGCATCATTTCGGTGCTGCTTTCGGGCGATGTCGGATTTTACAGTGCGGCAAAGAAGCTGTGCGGCTGCATCCGTCAATCGGTTGCCGGGGCAAAGCTCGAACTGATCTGCGGGATCAGCTCCCTGCAGTATTTCTGCGCAAAGATTGAGACCTCGTGGGATGACCTCAAGGTAATCAGTGTCCACGGAAGAGAAAACAACGTTCCGGCTGCCGTTCAGAAATTTGGCAAGGTGTTTGTGCTGACCGGTTCCAACCAGACTGCGGGGGATGTGTGCAAGGCACTGTGCCGCTACGGACTTTCTGATGCTTTGGTCTGGGTTGGAGAAGAGCTTTCCTATCCGCAGGAAAAGATTTCCCACGGAACAGCCGAAGAACTTTCCGGTCAAATCTTTTCTTCGCTTGCTGTCATGGTGATTGAGGGACAAAAGGTGCCGCAGACAGATTACCCTGCCATCGGACTTGTTGACGAGATGTTTTTGCGAAACACCGAAGGAAAGACCGTCCCGATGACCAAGCAGGAAATCCGCGCGGTGGCTCTGTCGAGATTGCAGATTACCGAGGACGCCTGCGTCTATGATGTGGGGGCAGGAACCGGTTCGGTTTCGATTGAGGTAGCACTGACTGCCCGCGGCGGCAGGGTGTATGCCATCGAAAAAAATCCGCAGGCAGTAGAACAGCTTCATAAAAACAGGGAGCTGTTTGGAGCACAGAACATTCAGATCGTCTCGGGAAGTGCTCCGCAGGCGCTTTTGCCGCTGCCTGCACCGGACTTTGTGTTTGTGGGCGGTTCTTCGGGAAATTTAAGCGATATTTTGCAGCTCTGCTTTTCCAAAAATCCAAAGGTGCGCGTCGTTGTGACGGCGGTCACGCTGGAGACAGTAGGAGAAATGCTTTGCTGTGCAAAGGAACTGGAACAAACCTTTCCAAACCTTTGCTTTGAGGTCACCCAGGTAAGCTGCGCGCGCAGCCGTCAGGCAGGAAATTATCACCTGATGAACGGGATGAATCCGGTATGGATTGGCTGCCTGTTCCAGAAGGAAGATTAAAGGAGGCGTTTTGTCGATGTCACAGAATGTACCAAGAGTGATGTTTGCCGCAGCGTCGAGCGGGTGCGGAAAGACGACCGTTACCTGCGCAGTTTTGCAGGCACTCAAAAACAGAGGGCTTGACTGCATCTCCTTTAAGTGCGGCCCGGACTATATCGACCCGATGTTTCATCGGGAGGCGCTGGGGATTGCTTCCCGCAACCTTGATTTGTTTTTTGCAAAGGAACAGACGGTGCGCTATCTGCTGCAAAAAAACAGCCAGGGAAAGGATTTTGCCCTGATCGAAGGGGTGATGGGCTACTACGACGGAATCTCCACCAAGGGGTACGCTTCCTCGTGGTGTCTTGCCAGAGCGACCAAAACCCCGACCATCCTCATTCTGGATTGCCGCGGTATGTCCACTTCGATTGCGGCACAGCTTTTGGGCTACCTGAGTTTTGAGGAACAAAGCCAGATTCGGGGCGTTATCCTCAACCGAATCAGCAAAGGATTGTATCCCGAAATCAAAGAGCTGATCGAAAGCCGCTTTACAAACATCACCGTCTGCGGATATATGCCGAAGATGCCGGATTGTTCGCTGGAAAGCAGACATCTTGGGCTTGTGACCGCAGGTGAGGTGTCTAATTTGAAGGAGAAGCTTGTCCGCCTTGGCAAACAGGCAGAGGAGAGCATCGACCTTTCCGCGTTGCTTTCGATTGCAAATACGCCACCGGAACTTTCAGAGGAGACATCTGCACAGCCGATTTCTCTCCCGCAGCCGCTTAGTGAGCCGGTCAAAATCGGAGTAGCTAAGGACAAAGCGTTTCATTTTTACTATGAAGACAACCTCTCTCTTTTAAAAGAGCTTGGAGCACAGCTTATCTTCTTTTCTCCGATGCAGGATAGCCTGCCGGAAGATCTGGATGGACTGCTCATCGGCGGAGGGTATCCGGAGGTGTACGCGCAGACCTTGAGTCAGAATCAGCAAATCAGGAGCCAGATCAAACTTGCGCTGCAAAATGGACTTCCCTGCATTGCCGAGTGCGGCGGATTCCAGTATCTTCAGGAGGAGCTGGAAGGGGAGGACGGTACGTCCTATCCGATGGTCGGTTTTCTGAAAGGAAAAAGCTTTCGAACAGAAGGTCTCAGGCGGTTTGGCTATGTGAACCTCACCGCAAACGAGGACAACCTGCTCTGTAAAAAAGGAGAAGGTTTTCCGGCGCACGAGTTCCACTACTGGGACAGCGAAAATACCGGAAGCAGCTTCCACGCGCAAAAGCCGATGCGCAAAGCAAACTGGGAATGTATTGTGGCAAACGATCATTTTGTGGGTGGTTATCCGCACCTGTATTTTTATTCTCAGCCTGAAATGGCAAAACGATTCTTGGAAAAATGCTTGACATATCAAAAACAGAAGGAAGGCAGAAAAAATGGATGAGCTGGAACGGGAGCTTGCCGAAAAAATAAAGGAGATCAAACCGGTCGACCAGAAGGCGATTGAGATTGCGAAAAAGAGATGGGATTCTATCGCCCATCCGCTGCACAGTCTGGGTCTTTTGGAGGATGCCATCGTTGCAATTGCAGGCATCCAGAAAACACCGCAGGTGGTGCTCAACAAAAAATGCGTCGCTGCTTTCTGCGCGGACAACGGCGTTGTCGCACAGGGCGTGACCCAGAGCGGACAGGAAGTGACCGCGATCGTCACCGAAAATTTCTGTTCTGGTCAGACCAGTGTCTGTGCAATGGCGCGGGCTGCCGGCGCAGATGTGATTCCGGTCGATATCGGTGTGGCAAGGGATGTCTCGGGAAAGGGACTTCGCATCCACAAGATTGCCTATGGAACTCAGGACATCACAAAAGGTCCGGCGATGACAAGGGAACAGGCTGCCGACGCAATCCTTTACGGCATGCAGCTGGTGAAGGACCTGAAAGAAGAAGGATATCGCCTGATTGCAACCGGTGAAATGGGAATCGGCAATACCACAACCAGCAGTGCCATCCTTTCGGTACTGCTCAATCGTCCGGTGGTCGAGATGACCGGCAGGGGAGCAGGGCTTTCCAGCGAGGGATTAAAGCGCAAGATTTTCGCCATTGAAACAGCAATTCAAATAAATCAACCAGACCCGCAGGACGCTCTTGATGTTTTGCACAAAGTGGGCGGACTGGATATTGCAGGACTGGTTGGTGTCTTTTTGGGCGGAGCCAGAGAAAATATACCGATTGTAATTGACGGTGTCATCTCGGCAGCGGCAGCTATGACTGCGAAAAAGCTCTGTCCGTCCGCTGCGGACTACTGGATCGCAGCCCATGTTTCCAAGGAGCCTGCCGGAAAAATCGTTCTGGACGCTTTGGAAAAACGACCGATGCTCACCTGCGATATGTGCCTTGGTGAAGGAACGGGCGCAGTTGCTGCATTTCCGATTCTGGACATTGCAAACGCAGTTTACAGCGAAATGAGCACCTTCTCGGATATTGAGATGGAGGCTTATCAGCCGTTGGTATAACATAGAAGTTTTTCGGCGGTAGTTTAAAGATGATTTTGCCGAAACAGCAGAGTGATAGTTTGTCACTCTGCTGCCTTATTGTTTTATTGATATTTTGGGGTGTCGTGCTTGTAATGAGCAACCCCACAAACTTTTGTTTTCGTACAAAGACAGAAGGAGTGATCCGATGCTGACTTTGGTAAGCGGCGGAAGCGCCAGCGGGAAATCGGAATTTGCCGAATCGCTGGTCGTTTCGTCCCCGTGCACACAGCGGTTTTATCTTGCGACCATGATCGCGTTTGACGAGGAGTGCCGCCGACGGATTGCGCGTCATCGCCGTATGCGCGCTGAAAAAAACTTTGAAACCATCGAAATTCCCACTGGGCTGGAAAATCTTAGCTTTCCGCAGGAAGATGGAGTCGATTCTATTCAAAACCGATGTGCCTTGCTCGAATGTATGTCAAACCTTGTGGCAAACGAGTTTTTTTCCGACAAGCTGCAATCGATCGCAGTTTGTGAGCGAAAAGAAACCGTTGTCCGGCAGGTCATGCGGGGCGTTGAGCATCTGGCTAAAAGCTGCGGAGAGGTAATCATCGTAACGAACGAGCTTTTCTCGGACGGAATCGACTATGACGAGGGGACAAGGGAATATTTAAGCGCGCTGGGAAAAATCAATCAGGAAATTGCGGCGCGCGCTGACCGTGTAATCGAGGTGGTTGCCGGAATTCCGGTTGTCTGGAAGGGAGCACAGGAATCATGAAGATAAAAACGATGTTCGAATCGCTGGATGTTGCCTTTTCGATGTATTCGGCAATCCCGATGCCGCAGGTCATGTGGAACGAACAGAATATGAAATATATGTTGGGATTTTTCCCGTTGATCGGGTTGGTGCAGGCAGCACTCCTGATTGGCTGGGTCTATTTGGCTCAGGCGCTTTCGGTGGGAACGGTGCTGTTTGCGGCGGTAGCTGCGCTGATTCCGCTTTTTGTCACCGGCGGAATCCATCTGGACGGATTTTGTGATACGGTGGATGCGCTGGCTTCCCATCAGACCCGGGAAAAAAAGCTGGAAATTTTAAAGGACCCGCACACCGGAGCATTTGCTGTCATGGGATGTATGGCTTATCTGCTCCTGACCTTTGCGCTCTGGACCCAGCCGCAAGGGGAATTTTGCCTGCTTGCGGCAAAGGAGATGGCGGTGGGCTATGTCTTTTCCCGCGCGATGAGTGCGGCAGCTGTTGTCACCTTCCCGTGCGCAAAAAATAGTGGTCTGGCACACGGCTTTTCCAGTGCTGCGCAAAAGGATCGTGTGCGGATCATTTCCATTCTCTTTGCACTTGTGTGTGCAGTCTGCTTTGTGCTGATTCATCCGGTGCTGGGTGCGGCGATTCTGGCAGGCTGTTTGATAGTGTTCTGGTACTATCATCATATGGCAATGAAGCAGTTCGGCGGCGTCACCGGTGACCTTGCCGGATGGTTTTTGCAGGTAAATGAGATTGTCATTTTGATTGTATCGGTAGTTTATTCGCTGATTGCTTAAGGTTTTAAACTAAGAGGGTCGCTACGAAATAAAAGGCTTTTATTTTGCTCACGCGAACAGTGTCCAGCTTTAAGCTGGGCGCGAGAACGAGGCTTTCAGATTTGTGCTGAACCGACAACGCGAATAGTGTCCAGCTTCAAGCTGGGCGCGAGAACGAGGCTTTCAGATTTATGCTGAACCGGCAACGCGAACAGGGTCCAGCTTCAAGCTGGGCGCGAGAACGAAACTTTCAGATTTATGCTGAACCAACAACGCGAACAGTGTCCAGCTTTAAGCTGGGGGAAGGAGGATAAAATCATGCATTTCATTCTTGGTGGGAAGAATCAGGGAAAATTAAACTGGTATCTCACACGAAATCATGCTACAATAGAGGATGTGGCGGATGGCGAAACGATGGCGCTGGATGTCCTGCCCGAACAGGCAGTCATCAACCATCTGCATCGCTGGATTTTCCGCATGGTTCAGAACAACCTGGACCCTGTTCCTCTTTTGGAACAATACCTTCAGAAATATCCTGACGCAGTGATTCTCTGCGATGAAATCGGCTGCGGCGTGGTTCCGCTTAACCCGACAGAACGGGAATGGCGCGAGGTCACCGGCCGCATCTGCTGCAAACTGGCAGAAAAAGCCGAGCGGGTCGACCGCATCTTCTGCGGATTGAATATGCGTTTGAAATAATGGAAAGGAGCGCTGTGCATGCAGATCACACTGATTCGGCACGGAAAAACACAAAGCAACTTTGCACATCGGTATCAGGGTCGGCTGGATGACCCTCTTTGCCCACAGGGAATTGAAGAATTAATGCAGAAAAAGCAGAATGGGCTTTATCCGGCGGCGGATTTTGTGGTGTGCAGCCCGAAAAAGCGCTGTATCCAGACTGCGGAGATTGTCTGCGAGCAGTATGAGCAATTGGCGCAGTCCGGCTGTGTCCTGATTGAAGATGACCTTCGGGAAACCGACTTTGGTGACTTTGAGGGCAAAACGCATGAGGAACTGCTGTGTTCACCTGACTATCTTCAGTGGCTGGCTACCGAAGGAGAAGGAGTGATTCCAAACGGGGAATCGAAGGATCAGATGCGTGCGCGTTCGGTTCCGGCATTCTGCCGCTGTATCGAAAAGGCAATTGCAGAGCATAAAACTGCCCCGATGTTTGTCATCCACGGTGGAACCATGATGGCGATTTTGTCCCAGTTTGACAGCGAGGGACGCTCTTTTTATGATTTCCATGTGGCAAATGGAGAGGGATTTCGCCTCATGATCCCGGAAGATGGATGGAATCCCGATGCCCGCTATCCGATCTATCGTCTGGACGGCAAAATCGGTTGATACAATCCAGCCGGACAAAATCACAAAATAAGGGGGAACCCTCAGTATGAATATCCTGATTCTTTTGTTTGGGGCGGTGGTGTTGGATCTTTTGATCGGCGATCCGTCCTGGATTCCGCATCCGGTGGTGCTGATTGGAAAGCTCATCTCCAAAGCAGAAACGCTTTTGCGAAAAGCCTTTCCGCAAAAGCTGCGTTTTGCCGGAAAAATCCTGGCAGTGACCATCCCGCTGTTTACTTTGGCAGTTACCTTCCTATTATTATGGGTCTGCTACCAAATTCATCCGCTGTTTGGACTGGCGGTCGAAATCTTCTTGGGAAGCCTGACTCTGGCGGCAAAATCGCTCAAAAAAGAGAGCATGAAGGTGTACGAGCAGCTGGAAAAAGGCGATCTGCCCAAGGCAAGATATGCGGTTTCGATGATCGTGGGCAGAGATACCCAGAATCTGGACGAGACCGGCGTTACCAAAGCGGCGGTGGAAACGGTTGCTGAAAATACCAGTGATGGAATCATCGCGCCGATGTTCTATCTGGCAATCGGCGGCACTCCGCTGGCAATGTGCTACAAAGCGATCAATACCCTCGATTCGATGGTAGGATATAAGAATGAAAAATATATCGATTTTGGTCGCGCTTCGGCAAAACTTGATGATGCGGCAAACTTTATCCCTGCCAGAATCGCCGGGGTGCTGATGGTCATTTCTGCCTACCTCACCGGCATGGATGGAAAGAATGCATGGAAGATTTTTCGCAGGGATGGACGCAATCATGCAAGCCCAAACAGCGCTCAGACCGAAGCTGCCTGTGCCGGTGCTTTGCAGGTTCAGCTTGCCGGAAATGCATATTACTTTGGAAAATTATATGAAAAACCGACCATCGGAGACCCGATCAGACCGGTTGAGGTGCAGGACATTTCCCGGGCAAACCGCCTGATGCTGTGCTGTGACCTGCTGTGCCTGATGCTGGGCGTTATGGTGCGCGGCTTTCTTCTTTTGATTATATAAAAATAAAACGGCTTAATAAAGCCAAATTTTAGCTGTAAAGGGGAGTGCCTTCACATGGTAAAATTGGTTCATGGCGGGGATATTTACTCCGCAAGAGAGCGAATTGAGGGGGAGATCATCGATTTTTCGGCAAACCTCAATCCGCTTGGTCTGCCTGACTCGGTCAGGAGCGCGCTGTGTGACGCGATGGATACCTTCTGCTGTTATCCGGACCCTCTTTGCAGGGAACTGGTAGAGGAAATTGCAAAAAATGAGCAGGTGGACAAGAAAAATATCCTGTGCGGCAACGGTGCTGCCGACCTGATTTTTCGGGTCGTGTGGGCAATCCGCCCCAAAAATGCGCTGGTGGCAGTTCCGACCTTTGCAGAGTATCAGTTGGCGTTGAATGCCTGCGGCTGCCATGTGGAGCAGTTTATGATGAAGGAAGAACAGGACTTTACGCTCACCGAGGAGTTTTTGTCCTGTATCCGTCCGGAGACTGATCTGGTCTTTTTGTGCAACCCGAACAATCCGACCGGACAGCTGATTGACCGCAAGCTGCTGGAGCGCATCCTTGTTCGCTGCGCTGCCTGCGGCACCATGCTGGTGGTGGACGAATGCTTCCGCGATTTTCTGGACAATCCGGAAGAAAACAGCATGAAGCTGTGGGTCGATTCCTTCCCGAACCTGATGATTCTGCGCGCCTTTACCAAGCATTATGCGATGGCAGGGCTGCGGCTGGGTTATTGCCTGTGTGCAAATCCACCGCTTCTAGAGCGGATGAATCAGTGCGGTCAGCCGTGGAGCGTATCGGTTCCGGCACAGGTTGCCGGTGTTGCAGCGCTCAAGGACACCGAATATCTGCAAAAGAGCCTTGCCCTCATCCGGGAGGAGCGAACCTATCTCAAGGAAGAGCTGCAGAAGCTGGACATTCGGGTGATCGGTTCACACGCAAACTATCTGTTCTTCCGCCTGCCTGACTCCAAAGACCTGAAGGATGTGCTGGAACAGGACGGCATCCTGATTCGTTCCTGCGCAAACTACCCGGGATTAAATGAGGATTATTACCGCATCGCAGTCAAGAAGCATGAACACAATCAGAAATTGATCGAAGCACTCGAACGCTATCTGAAATCTCCGGTCATCGAGCCGCTGGCTGCCGAAACGGTGACGGTGCGGGTGGATGACGAATCCTCTGGTGAAAAACAGCCTGAGACGAAATCCAGTGAGCAAAATCCGACTCAGACAGAGGAACACACCAACGAACATCCTGAGGAAAATCATGAACCGGTAGCAGAAACTTCCGAAGAAATTTCTGCGGAAGTTTCTGAAAAAGCGTTGGAGGAACCTCAGCAGGCAGAGACTCCAAAACCAGATGCCTGTGAAACAGAACAGACAAATGCACCGGAGGAAGAGGCACCTGTGCCGAAAATTTCAAATGCGGCACCACCCAGCGCAGAGCAGAAAAAACAGTACCGCTTTTTGCGCAAGAGCAAAAGAAAGTATGATTGGGAAGGGGAGGACAAGTAAGCGATGGCAAAAGCAATTATGGTTCAGGGCACCATGTCCAATGCCGGAAAAAGCTATCTTGCAGCGGCGCTGTGCCGCATCTTCAAACAGGACGGATATCGGGTTGCCCCGTTTAAGTCCCAGAACATGGCACTCAATTCCTTCATCACCGAGGAAGGTCTGGAAATGGGACGCGCTCAGGTAATGCAGGCAGAAGCTGCCGGCATCAAACCTTCGGTGCTGATGAACCCCATCCTGTTAAAACCGACCAACGACACCGGTTCTCAGGTCATCGTCAACGGCGAGGTGCTGGGAAACATGTCTGCGCGGGATTATTATAAAAACAAACTTTCGCTGGTTCCAAAAATCATGGAGGCGTACAACCAGCTGGATCAGCAGTACGACATCATTGTGCTGGAAGGTGCAGGAAGCCCTGCTGAAATCAACCTCAAACAGGACGATATCGTCAACATGGGGATGGCAAAGCTTGCTCATGCGCCGGTGCTGCTGGTCGGGGATATCGACCGCGGCGGTGTATTCGCTTCGCTGGCAGGAACCTTGATGCTGCTGGAAGAAGAGGAACGTGAGATAGTCAAAGGGCTTGTGATCAACAAGTTCCGCGGAGATGTTTCCATCCTGGAACCAGGACTTCGTCAGATCGAGCAGATCACCGGCAAAGAGGTTGTCGGCGTGGTTCCTTACATGAATCTGGATTTAGAGGATGAGGACAGTCTGTCCGAACGCTTCTCCCATGAGGACAAGGCAGCGCTGATCGACATTGCGGTCATCCGTCTGCCGCGCATTTCTAACTTTACCGACTTTAACAGTCTGGAATGTATCGACGGGGTTTCGGTGCGCTATGTAAAATCGGCGCAGGAACTGCGCAGTCCGGATCTGCTCATCCTGCCAGGCACCAAAAACACCATGGAGGATCTGCTGTGGCTGCGGCAAAGCGGACTGGAAGCAGCAATCCTCAAACTGGCAGCACAGGGAACACCGGTCTTTGGTATCTGCGGCGGCTACCAGATGCTGGGCAAAGAGCTGCACGACCCGATGTCGGTCGAGCATGGCGGCAGCTTAAAAGGTCTGGGACTGCTTCCAACTGTCACAACATTCAGTGCCCAAAAGACCCGCACTCAGGTTTCGGGTGTTGCGGGCGACCTGTCCCATACTATCTTCCCGAACCTGAGCGGACTGCCTTACGAAGGCTATGAAATCCACATGGGTCAGACGGTGATCTGTCCGAAGGATGAAACGTGTGAATCAAACGGCGCGTGTGGGTCAAACAATTCAAACAATCCATCCATTTCACACAATGCAGTTTGCTTTGGTTCTATCTTAAAGAGAAATGGTGCTGACTGTGAGGAATCACAGGGCTGCTGCATGGGAAATGTATTTGGAACCTATCTGCACGGTGTCTTTGACCACCCGCAGATGGCACAGGGCATCATCGAAGCACTGTGTGAAAGAAAGGGCATTTCGGCAGAGCAGATTTCGGCAGTTGACTTTGCAAGCTACAAGGAAACACAGTACGATCTGCTGGCAAAGGGCGTGCGGGAAGCCCTTGATATGAAACGAATCTATCAGATTTTAAACGAGGGAATTTAACATGTCGGGACTGATTCACATCTACTGTGGGGACGGCAAGGGAAAAACCACTGCGGCGCTGGGACTTTCGCTTCGGGCAGCCGGCCGCGGGATGCAGGTGTGCATCGTGCAGTTTCTCAAGAGCACCGAGACCGGAGAGCTGAACATTCTGCGGCAGATCCCAAACGTTCAGGTCATCCGCAGTCAGGAGCAGCTGGGGTTTACCTTCCGGATGAACGAGGAGCAGAAGCGCCATGCGGCAATGGTGCAGCAGGAGCTGTTTGCCAAGGCATCGGCAACAGCACTCAGCGGAAGCTGTGATCTGCTGGTTCTGGACGAGATTATGGCGGCAATCAACAGCGGCATGGTGGAGGCAGAGCAGGTAAAACAGCTGCTTTGTGGCAAGCCCGAGGAGCTGGAAGTGGTATTGACCGGCAGAAATCCACCGGAGGAACTGATCGAGCTTGCCGATTATGTTTCGCAAATCCAGAAGGTTAAGCATCCATTTGACAGAGGAATTGCTGCTCGCGACGGTATCGAACGCTAGGCAGGTTGAGCCTGGTACTTTCTGAGAAAGTACCAAAGCTGTTTCGCGCTTTGGTCTAGTGTGAAATATTAGTTTCAGCACGCGGCAACGCTTAAGTTAACACACTTTGTTTTGGATTGATGGGAGGAATCGAACAATGGACAAAGTTATAAAAAAAGCATTTGTTGTCATTGGGAAAGAGGGCTCCACGCTGGATGGTGAAGGTTTTATTCAGAAATTGTGGGATGATGCAAACGGTCACTTTGATGAAGTAGCCCATCTGGCAAAAAGAGACGAAAACGGCAATCTTGTGGGAATATGGGGCGCGATGTCTGACCTTTCTCACTCGTTTCAGCCTTGGGAAGATGGCTTTAGTAAAGGCTTGTACCTCGCGGGAGTGGAGTGCGTTGACAATGCAGAAGCACCGGATGGATGGACAAAATGGATGATACCAGGTTATGAGTATCTCGTTGTGGAAAACCATGACGGAGCGTTTGGAGATACCATTAGACAAATGCAAGAGGAAGGAATTGCTCTGGTCGGAGCAGTTCACGATTATACAGACCCAGCAACAGGAACGGGCTATCTTTATTTTCCAATCAAAGAAGTAAAATAAAGTTTAGCTTGTATCAGGGCTTAGGATATCCTTGGGCGGGTGTGACGATAAAATATCTACAAGCAATAAAATAGAGTATATAAATAGGAAGGAAGTGTTTTGCATGGAGACAATTCACCTTCAGCAGGTGCTGCCGCATGAAATCGAAAAGCGCAGCTTTGAAATCATCGAGCAGGAGCTGATGGAAAGAGGAGAACTGGACAAAATCCTGCCAGAAAACAAACTGGTGGTTAAAAGGGTTATCCATACAACCGCCGATTTTGAATATGTAGACAATCTGTGCATCTCGGAACACGCAGTCCAGAAGGGAATCGAAGCGCTCAAAAACGGTGCTTGCATCGTGACCGATACCCAGATGGCGCGTTCGGGCATCAACAAAACAAAGCTTGCTCAGTTTGGCGGTGAGGTGTTCTGCTTCATGTCCGACGAGGATGTCGCAAAAAAAGCGAAGGAAGAAGGAACAACCCGCGCAACTGCCAGCATGGAGAAGGCTGCGACCATTCAGCGTCCGCTGATCTTTGCTATCGGCAATGCGCCGACTGCCTTAGTTAAGCTGTACGAGATGATCGAACAGGGTAAGATCCATCCGGAGCTGATTGTCGGTGTGCCGGTTGGTTTTGTCAATGTGGTGGAAGCAAAAGAGCTGATTATGAAAGCAGGCATTCCGTACATTGTGGCGCGCGGAAGAAAAGGCGGAAGCAACGTTGCCGCAGCAATCTGTAACGCGATGTTGTATCAAATCTAAGCGGTTCGCGCTTGGGTTTGTTGAGGGCTTTGGATTCAGCACGCGATGCTCAGAATAGAAAATTTTGTGATGGCAATTCTTTAAAACATTACACATAGAAGAAAACGATCGAAGAAGGAAACTTCCTTGCTCCGATCGTTTTTCTTTTTTTATAATAGTTTTTATCAAAGGTTTACACTATCCGTTTACGCTGGTGTCCCAGAACGCTACCGAATAAGGTGGAAGGTGAGAGCCGCCGCCGAAATCGTGCATTTGACCGCTGATGAGGTCGAGCGCTCTGCCAGCATTGGCGTTAAAGTGTGCCACATATTCCTGATCCTCGATGTTGATGGCGATCAGTACCCGCTGTCCGTCACAGCACCGCTCCCAGATTGCCTGCTTGTTGGTGAGCAGCAGCTGCTTAAAGTCACCGCTGTGCAGCGCTTTGTTTTCCCGATGTGCCTTTGCCATCCTGGAAATAACGTCACAAAGCTCGTTCCACTGCGGCTGATCAAAGCATGGGCGCAGCGAATCGTCGTTTCCGGGTGTCTTGGTGGCCTCGCAGCCCCATTCGCTTCCATAGTAGATGCACGGAACGCCCGGCATTCCAAACAGCATACCATACAGCGGAATCAGGTGGTTTTTGTTGTTTAAGATGGATGCAGCGCGGGTGACATCGTGGTTATCCACAAAACTGAGCAGATGTTTTCCTTTATATAAGGTCCACTGCTCCGGTCCGAACTGACGAAGCAGGGAGTGGGTGATTTCGAACAGGTTCATGGTGTTGCAGGAGGAATATAAGCCTTTGTAACACTCGTAGTTTGTACAGGAGTGCAGCATCTGGTCGTTGACGATCTGGTTGTAGTCGCCGTGCAGCACCTCGCCGATCAGCGCAAAGTCCGGTTTCAGCTGCTGGGTGAACTGGCGCAGACGCTTCATAAATTCGCGGTCCAGGCTGTATGCGACATCCAGACGCAATCCATCAATCGAAAATTCCTCCACCCAGAAGCGGACGCAGTCAAGCAGATAATCGACTACCTGCGGGTTTTGGAGATTTAATTTGACCAGCTCATAATGTCCTTCCCAGCCCTCATACCAAAATCCATCGTTATAGGGGGAATTTCCGTCAAAGGAGATGCGGAACCAATCCTTGTATGGAGAATCCCAACGCTTTTGCTGTACGTCGCGAAATGCCCAGAATCCGCGTCCAACATGGTTGAACACGCCGTCCAGTACCACCCGGATTCCTGCTTCATGCAGCTTTTGGCAAACTTGAGCAAAATCCTGATTGCTGCCGAGTCTGCGGTCGATCAGGCGAAAATCGCGGGTATCATAGCCGTGACTGTCCGATTCAAACAGCGGGGAAAAGTAGACGGCATTGCAGCCAAGACGTTTGATATGGTCGATCCAGTCGATAACTTTTCCGATACGGTTGCAGGACGGCTGTCCTTCTTCCAAAGCGGTGCGGGGAGCGCCGCAGAATCCGATAGGGTAGATCTGATAAAACACGCTTTCATCAAGCCACATAAAAAAGCCTCCTTAAAACTTGCTGCTTTGTTTATATTATACTATAAACTTCCTCAAAAACCAAGTATTCAGGTTTAATCTGGTTTCAAAACAAGTTTATTTTTGACAAACCTTTGACAAACATTCCCTTTCCCGCTATACTCAAAGAAGCAATCAATAAGGAGGCTTTTGAGATGAGCAGACTTGAGTTTGACGCAAAAGGATTTTATCTTGACAAAAAACCGTTCACCATCGTGTCCGGTACCATCCATTATTTTCGCGTGGTTCCCGGATACTGGGAGGATCGGCTTAAAAAGCTGCGTGCCTGCGGCTTTAATACGGTGGAGACCTATACCTGCTGGAACCTGCACGAGCGAAAAGAAGGGGAATTCGATTTCAGCGGGATGCTGGATCTTGCAAAGTTTATCCGCACCGCGCAGGAACTGGGGTTGTATGTGATCCTTCGCCCGGGTCCGTACATCTGCGCCGAGTTTGATTTTGGCGGTCTGCCATCCTGGCTGCTGACTGACTCCAAAATGCACCTGCGCTGCAACGACCCGCGTTTTCTGCAAAAGGTATCCAACTACTACCGCAGATTGTTTGAGGAAGTCCGTCCATACCTTGCCGGAAACAGTGGAAACATCATTGCGGTACAGGTGGAAAATGAATATGGCAGCTACGGCAACGACAAGGATTATCTGCGCGCGGTGGCAAAAATCTATGAGGAAAACGGCGTGCACGAGCTGTTCTTTACCTCGGATGGTCCAAACGATCTGATGCTCGGCGGCGGCAGTCTGCCGGAATATCTGGCAACCGCAAACTTTGGCTCCAATGGAAAACAGCACTTTGATAAGCTTCGTCAGCTTCATCCCGACCGTCCAGTGATGTGCACCGAATTTTGGAACGGATGGTTCGACCACTGGTACGAGCAGCACCATGTCCGCGAAAGCGATGACACCGCGGCAACACTGGACGAGATGCTCTCGGATGGCGGCTCGGTCAACCTCTATATGTTCCACGGCGGCACAAACTTTGGTTTTACCAACGGCGCAAACCACGACGGCGTTTATCAGCCGACCGTAACCAGCTACGATTACGACTGTCCGGTCAGTGAGTGCGGCGACCTGACCCCGAAATATCAGGCAGTCAAGGAGGTCATCGAAAAGTACTTCGGTAAAGCACCAGAACTTGTGGTGCAGAACAATCCCAAAAAGGCATACGGTACAATTGAACTAAAGGAACAGGCGGTGATGTTTGATCAGCTTCCGGAGCCGACCATTTGCAGCCACACCATGACGATGGAAGAGCTGGGTCAGGATTTTGGCTTTGTGCTGTACGAGACCACCCTGCACGGACCATTTGCAGAATCGGAAATCAAGATCGATGGCCTGCATGACCGCGCTCATATTTATCTGGACGGTGTATTGCAGGGGATTCAGGAACGAACAGGAAAGAGAAACGAAGTTGTTTCGGTCTGCCTGAAAGAAGGGGAAGAAGCGACCCTTTCGATTCTGGTTGAGAATCTGGGTCGAGTCAACTATGGACCAAAGCTTCGGGACGAAAAGGGAATCCTCCGCGGAGTCAAACTCAATCATCAGTATCAGTTTGGCTGGAAGATGTACTCTCTGCCATGCGACAACGCGGATAAGCTCTCCTTTGCGCCGATTGAAAGCGGTGACAGCGAAAGGTTAAACAGCCCGATCTTCTTAAAGGGACATTTTGAGGTTTCTGAGAAGGCAGACACCTTTGTGCGGCTGGACGGCTTTACCAAGGGATGCGTCTACATCAACGGCTTCCATCTGGGACGCTACTGGAACACTGCTGGTCCACAGAAGACCCTCTATCTGCCGGCACCTCTGCTCAAAGACGGAGAGAACGAACTGGTTGTACTGGAGCTGGAAGGTTACCAGCAGCCGAAGGTTCTGCTGACCGATTGTGCCGATTTAGGTTAAGCAGATTGAATCTGGTACTTTCTGAGAAAGTACCAAAGCTGTTTCGCGATTTGGTTTGGTTCGGAGCTCTGGTTTCAGCACGCGGAGATCGCTCGAATTGAAACAAAAAGCAAACCATTGGGCGCAAAGATGGTGGTTTATGCTGTAAGGGGGAGCGTGGTCATTAGACCACTGCGGGGCGCAGCCCCGGGGATATCTAAGGGGTGTCCCCTTAGATACGCTTTTGCTGACTTTTCTCGTAAAAGAAAAGTCAGTGCCAGAGTGGGCGGCATGAGCCCACAAAAAGAAACTTCCTTTTTGTAGAAAGTATGACTAAAGGCAAAGCCTTTGGCGTACTGACATTTGAAAATTCATCCAATACATCTTGTATTTGTTTTCAAAAAACTATATAATAAGAACAAAAATAATGTGTTGGGAGGAATAATCATGCAAAAAATCACCATGCAGGACCTTGCTGAAATTCATTGCCTGTCGCAGGTAGCCTGCTCGCCGGATGCAAAGCACGTTGCCTTTGTGGTAACCAAGCCGAGCATCGAGAAGAATTGCTACTGCTCAAACATCTGGGTTCTGGAGACCGAAAGCGGAACCTGCCGTAAGCTGACCGGCGGTGACAAGGAATCCGATTTTCTGTGGCTGGATAATGAACGCCTGCTCTTCTCCGGTGACCGCAAACAGCAGCACAAACCGCAGCCGGGACAGAATGTGACCGTCTATAACTGCATCAACATCCACGGCGGAGAAGCAGAGGAGTTTTTCGTTCTGCCTAAAAAGGCAAAGGGTCTTTATCGGGTAAACGACCACGAATTTTTGCTGACTGCGACCGATGATCTTAATGCTATCGATCTTTCCGGTTTGGAAGGAAAGGAACGGGAAGCAGCAATCGAGGAGATCGAAGAAGAAAAGGACTACGAAGTTTTTGACGAGCTGCCATTCTGGGCAAACGGAAAGGGCGTTGTCAATAAGCTGCGCACCCGCCTTTATCATTATGACAGCCAAGAGGATAAGCTTCATCTGTTAAGCCCGGAATATATGAACGTAAGCTCCTTTGATTATGACGAGCAGACCGACCGCGTACTTTATTACGGTCATGACTATCAGTGGATGGATGACCAGAAGGATGACCTTTATGTCCGTTTACTGCATGGAGAGAAACAGGTTCAGGTGGATCTGCAGCACCGCTACGGAGTGGATGCTGCACAGTTTGTCGGCGGAAAGATTCTGCTTGCAATGAGCGAAGGAAAACGCTACGGAACAAACGAAAATCCAGCTTTCTACCTTGCTGACCCGGATACCGGCGCAGTTTCGGAGCTTTGTGACCTTGACCCAAGCCTTCGCTCGACCGTTGGTTCGGACTGCCGTTATGGCGGCGGAAAGGGCAGAAAGGCAATCGGGGACAGCTGGTATTACACCAGTACCCGCGGCTACGACTCCTTTATCGTGCGCTTTGCTTTTGACAAGACCGAAACGGTTGTTTCCCCGCAGCTTCACGGCAGCATCGACTGCTTTGACTATGCAAACGGAACCTTCTATTATGTTGCGATGCGCGATAACGGTTTGCAGGAAATCTACTGCTGCAAGGAAAATGGGGAAGAGCAGAAACTTACCCACTTTAACGACGAATATCTTGCCAGCCACAGTGTATCACCGCTCAAAGAACTGTGCTTTACCGACAGCGACGGGGTGGAGATCGATGGCTGGGTAATCGAACCGGTTGGATATGACCCGAATCAGAGCTATCCGGCAATTCTGGATGTTCATGGCGGACCAAAGACCGTTTACGGAACCCCGTTCTTCCATGAGATGCAGCTTTGGGCAAACGAAGGTTACTTTGTCTTTTTCTGCAATCCGCGCGGCGGTGACGGCAAGGGCAACGAGTTTGCCGACATCCGCGGCAAGCGTTACGGCGTGCTGGACTACAACGACCTGATGGAATTTACCGACCTTGTGCTGGAAAAATACCCGCAGATCGACAAAAAACGGGTGGGTATGACCGGCGGCAGCTACGGCGGCTTTATGGCAAACTGGATTGTGGGACACACCGACCGATTTGCTGCAGTGGCTTCCCAGCGCTCGATCTCCAACTTTATCAGCAAGTGTCTGACCACCGATATCGGTTATTATCACAATCTTTCGGCGGTGCAGTCCGACCCATGGACCAGCCAGCCGGAGATGTGGGAGCGCTCTCCGCTCAAATATGCAGACCGCTGCAAGACACCGACCCTCTTTATCCAGTCGGATGAGGACTACCGCTGCTGGATGACCGATGCTATCCAGATGTTCACCGCTCTGCGGATGCACGGTGTTCCGACCAGAATGTGTTTGTTCCATGGAGAAAACCATGAGCTCAGCCGCAGCGGCAAGCCAAAACACCGCATCCGCCGCCTGCGCGAGATCACATCTTGGTTCGACCATTATCTGAAAGGGGAACCATCGTGCAGATAACAACACGCACATATCAGCCTGAGGATTTTGCCGCCTGTGCCCGAATTGAAGCGGGCGCGGTGCGGGCAAACCATTACTTTGTGGATGTCGTCGACTATTACCGCACCACCGCGGGGGAACTGACCGTTGCCTGCGTCGATGGTGTGCCGGTCGGGATGGGAAAGTTGACCGTACTGTTTGACGGTTCGGCGTGGCTGGAACTGTTGCGGGTCCATCCCGATTTTCAGCGCAAAGGGGTGGGGCGCGCCATCTATCAGCGCTATTTTGAACAGATAAAAGCGTTGGGTTGTCCGGCGGCGCGGATGTATACCGGAGTATCCAACAAGGCAAGTGCAGGACTGGCCGAACAGTTCGGGCTAAAGCATCGGGCGCAGTTTCATTCGATGCGCATTCCGACAGAAAATTTAAGCTGCTATACAGACACAAAGCCGCTTCCAAGGATAGAGGCAGAGCAGGCGCTCGCTTTTTTGCCGCAGCTAAACAAACAGACCGGCGGCTTTTTGTGCATCAACCACACCTTTTATCATTTAAGCGAAACGACCTTGCGGGGATTTGCCGCGATGGGATGGCTCTGGGGAGATGAGGACACTTTGCTGATTGCGGGAGCACGGTTTCAGCCGCAGAAAGCTTTGTATCTTACCATGGCAGCCTCCGGGGAGAATCAGAAGGAAAAGCTGTCCCGCGCCCTTCATCACGCCGCGGCGCTGGCTGCACTCAGTGGAGCGGAGCAGCTGGTCATCCACTTTGACCCCAATGACAGCAAAATCCATGATTTTTGTCTGGACAATGGCTTTGTCGATGACCCGGTGGATGATGTAGTGATGGAGTGGGCAGAGGAATCTGCTCATACAAACAGATAAAAAGATGATTTTGTTTTGACAGGAAAGGGGAACGCTTTATGGAATTTCACAAGATTGCCTGGATTGGAACCGGTGTTATGGGCAGCCAGCAGGCAGGACACCTTGCAAAGAACGGTTATTCGGTCAGCGCTTATACCCACAAATATGAAAAGCTTCTGGAGCTTGAGAAAGAGTTTGGCATCCATCCCTGCAAGACGATTGCGCAAGCGGTTGAGGATGCAGATGCCATCTTCGTTATGGTCGGCTATCCTTCTGATGTAGAGGAGGTCTTTTGCAGTGAAGGCGGCATCTTTGACAGCGCAAAGAAGGGCGCGCTCGCCATTGATATGACCACCTCTTCGCCAAGCCTTGCCCAGAAACTGTACGAAATGGGCAAAGAGCGCGGTATCCGTGTCATGGATGCACCGGTATCCGGCGGTGACAGCGGAGCACGCAATGCAACGCTGTCGATCATGGTCGGCGGCGACCAGAAGGATTTTGAGGATGCAATGCCGCTGTTTTCCTGTATGGGCAAAAACATCATCCTGATGGGACCTGCCGGAAGCGGACAGCACACCAAGGCAGCCAACCAGATCGCAGTGGCAGGTGCGACTGCAGCATATACCGAAGCGCTCATCTATGCGGAAAAGACCGGACTTGACCCACAGAAGATGCTTGCCGCCATCGGCGCAGGCGCAGCCGGAAGCTGGCAGCTTGCAAACATGGCACCGCGTGCTCTGGCAGGGGATTTTGCTCCAGGATTCTTCGTTAAACACTTCATCAAGGATATGAAGATTGTCAAAGAGGAGAGCCAGAAAGCGGGCGTCGAACTTGAGATGCTCAACACCGTACTTTCCCTTTACGAAAAGATGGCAGAACACGGCATGGAAAACGAGGGCACTCAGGCACTTATCCGCTACTACCGGGATGAGGAAAAATAAAAGTGTTTTAAAAATTGCAGCAAAAAAGGTCGGCAGAAAGCCGGCCTTTTTGTTTTGTGTCTTTCTATTTGAGGAAGAAATCAGCGAGGTTTGCGCTCTGGTCGATCACTGGTTCGATGAGCGGAGTCTTGCAGGTCATCAAAGTGGTGACGCCCGGACCATGTCCCGAAAGGATGCAGTCGCTGTGTACTACAACGCCGATGGTGATGGCACCGGTGATGAAGTTGCGTCCATAACGGGTATCTGCGTCCTGAATCGCAACGATATCGCCAAAACGCAGCTGATCCAGTCCATACTGCTGGCAGATCTGTTTGTCATGCAGGGTGATGTCGTAGTCACCGTAATAGGAGGTGGAAGCGCCCAGTCCGGAACCCATGATGCAGCCCGGAACGATCTTTGCGACGCCGACGGTGAGTTTGCCATCCTTTTCGGTGATGTTCATCTTTTCCAGCAGCGCAGGGCTCATGTTGCGCAGCAGAATTTCAGGATAATCCAGCAGCTTCATTCCCTGACCCTGTGTGCGGACATCGATGGTGTCGCCGATGGACATCTTTTCCAGTGTTTCAGGATCAAAATAGCACAGGAGGTGCTCACAGCCGCCATGTTTTCCCGTAACAAATCCGCGAGCGCCCTTGGCATCGCCGCTGCGGACGATAGCAACGTTTCCGATGCAGGACAATCCCTGTACCGCAGCGTTATAGTCCTCGTTTTCATTGCGCATGGTGACACCTGGTTCCAGATGGTCAGCCGCCCATCCCACACAGCGGTCGCCGATCTGGGCATTGTAGGTGATGCCGCCGGTTGCCGGCAAGGTCATCGGTTCACCGTCGATGGTATGGCGGTAAGCCTGACTGCCCCTGGAGTGGCGCACCTGTCCCTGTACCAGCAGGATTGGAAGGTCATTGAAGTTGGTTCGAAGCATTGTGATCTCTCCTTTTTGTATCAGATTAACAGTAAAATAGGGTTCTGTCTGGTCTTATTATAGCATGTTTTGCAAAGAGGTGGTAGGAGAAATTTTGTCAGGAGAAAAAGATGTTATCACAAACCCAAAGAAAAAAGCTCTCCCTGTTTGTAGTAGTGGCGGGGAGAGCTTTTATAATTTCATTTTATTTAAAAGAAGCTCCAAAATGTTCTTAAGAATTTCCTCGTTTTCAGGGCAGTTGACGATATAATAGGCGTTAAATTTTGATGAGCCGTATCGAATAGCGGGACTTGTTTCAAAACAGAGTTCTTTCTGACATAACATAATGTCGAGGTTTTGATTCCAGAAAAAGTGAATCCAGTATTCATAGCTGTCCTCGTCGGGATGGCTCTGATATTCACCCAGTTTTTTGCGAACTTTTAAGGAAGACAGCAGTTTACAAAGTTCATCTTTATCATCAGGGGATGAGAAATAGAAATTATTTTCCGACGGGGATTTCTCTTTGATACCAAGAACGTCGTTTTTCAATCCTGACCAGGAGATTGGGAAAATACAGATTGTTTCATAATCTTTCCTCTCATAAGAATCGGTGAAAATATCAATTTCTTTCTTTTCCAATACCTCGCCTAGTGTGCGAACAGGGCAGATAACAAGATAAATGGTCAAGAGAATTGAGGCAACCAGCAGAAGAATAGAAATACGCTTTAGTACGTTTTTTATGTAGTTCATTGTCTAACCCCCTTTTTTCCAGTATATCACATTTGATAAGAAGGGAGTATGGGGGATTTCAGGAAAATATGGATAAAAATTAGAAATTTAAAGCAGGGGAGCATGAGCAAAGTGCCCCATCACCCCGAGCTTGAAGCGTTTCAAGCTCCCAAAATTGATAAAGAAAAGGATGTGGAATTTTGACAAAAAACGGAATTGATGTTTCTTATGCACAAAACAATTACTATCCAGATCGCAATCGAGAATGCCTGGAAGGATCTGGGGCTGGATCACAAGCAGCTCTCAAATAAAAAATAGTCAGTAAAGCGCAACAGGTCGCTTTACAATAAATCTATCTACATATTTTAAGGAAGATGGGGACGGTTACAGTTCTAATAAACATCGGTTCTGTGTTGTGTCCCCCGGAGTTTGGCGGCAAAGCCGTCAAACTCTGTAAGTAAATCTGTAAAAAGAAAGGAAGAGTTTTTATGACACCAAACGCATTCTGGGGAAGCAAAAAAGTATTTGTAGTAAACGAGACTGGCTGTCAGCTCGCAAAGGAGATTGTAAAAGAGCTGCGTGAGGCAAACTTCAACAAAGCAGAGGAACTGAAAACCTTTGATTATTCCGCAATTGCAGATGCCAAGGCGGATTATGTTCTGAGTGTTTCGGAGGATAACGAGTGTGCTATCATTCCATACAAGGCCGAAGGTTTTGTTGGTGATCGACTTGGCCACCATGTCAACCGCACTTTTGACGAAGATCGTTCCCGCTTTGCATACAAAGATCACTTTGAAGCTGCAGGCTATGACATCCAGACCAACAGCTCCAGACAGCTCAACTGGGAGCGTGCTAAGAAAGAGGAATGGTTCTATGATGACCACAACAAGACCCCAATCCTGCATCTGAACGCACCAAACCAGCCTGCCGTTGCAAAAGCTGTAGTTGAGAGCATCAAGGATTATTTCAGAAAATAGTCTGACAAAAAACGCCCTCCTCGGAGTAACATCCGGGGAGGGCGTATTTTATTAATAATTATAGATAAATACATTATAACAACCAAATTATACGAATAGTATAAAAAATTGAGTGAGAGAAAGAAAAAAGGTGATAAGAGAGCACCTGTCGAAAAAGTTTTTTATCACTACAATCCTACAACTCATTCAATCGATTATTGATTTAATCAAAGTCTTGAAAGAATAAAAGAGGGGTTTTTACCCCTTTTCTTTAAAAAACAACATCTTCCCTGATTATTGTCAATAGAATATAAAAAAGGAGATGTTTTAGGTTGTGATATGAAGCACGAAGAAAAGGATAGAAAAAACACCGGTATCTGAAAAAATCAGGCCAGTGGGGAACTTGTAGATTGGTATGATAACGAATCGACAATTATATTCCCGGTATATCTAAGCTGGTTGTTGGGATTTCGATGAACATTGGCATGTATTATGCAACTGCCTTCATAAACATCATTATATATCGATGTGGACGTAAAGTTATATTGTAGACACGCATCAAATGAATCCAAATTTGTTGGATTGAATTTAGGATCATTTGGCACCGATAAAGAAAAATAGGCATCAAATTCTTCTGAACTTGGATAATATATTTTTTAGGAGAAATGCTAAACATAAAACCAACTTTTTCCCAATGATAAAAATAATCATTGCTTTGCAATGTAAGAAAACGGGGAGTAATTTGAAAGGTATGGACAATATTATCAAAATAATTTTTCAAAGTAAAGACAAGATTAGCCATAAATGTATGGTTAAACCTGTAATCGGAATCTGGTTCTTCGTAGAATTCTATAATAAGTTCTCCAACGGGAATCAAAAATGATATTTTTTCTTTTTCTTCAAGCAGAAGTAGACGGTGATTGATTTTATTTGCCTGAATATTCTGATACAAAGCTAATATCCCCAAAGCAATTGTTCCAATAAATGAAAGCAATGTTCCATAAAAACTTAACGCATCTCCAACCGTTAAACTCGTGTTTATTAAAATGAATCCTTGATCACCGATATAATATGATCCCAAAATAATTGTAGGAATAAAGATGAAAACAAAGAGTAATGTTACTACCCATAAATATGGATAGTGTGTTATATTTTGTAAAATCTCTTTTACAATCGACTTGATTTTTAAGTTCGTTTCTTCTAGTGAAATTTTCTTAGTTTTATCATTTTTGTGATTCATGAAAACTCTCCTTCTCTCCATATTGATAAAATATTTCTCCAATAGGAGATCGTTCGTATTTGGTTGTTCCATCTTGGACGTTACCCCATGATTGTGCACCTTTAATAGGTTGTAATAATCCTAAACTGGCTAAACGATCTAATTTATAGTTTTCAAAGTGCTGCATTTCTGTTTCTTTAAACAAATCAAAGTGGAATAGAACATCATAATCACTTGTAAACATCCTTCGGTTGATTTCGTCCAATTCGCAGAAAGTATTCCAATCTATTTTTTGGTCAACGTATGCTCGATAAAAAAGTCCCAGAATATGAGAGTGCTGCACATCAATCTGCTGATTCAATACAATAAGGATTCTTTCGAGTTCTTGCAAGGTTCTTTTTTGATTTTTAAAGACTTTCTTCCGATATACAGCGATTTGTTCTTCTGTAAGTAAACCATTATTCAGTCCGAGCAGAAAGGCAAGTGTTTGTCTCATAAGATTGCGTTCATAAATTGTTGAGCCTGTTTGACATAATCCTAAAACTATTTTAAATATAGGAATGTTTTTTAGAGCTTCATTTTCTATCAAAGAATCCAAACTATTTTCTAAAAAATCTATAGATGTGTCTATAACATCCGGAAAAAGAGAATCTTTGAATGCAGGTAACAATTTATCCATGGAAAAAGCCTCCTAACGTTTAAGTGTATTATACCTTCTTCACCTACCAAACACAAGGTCCATTCTGTACCGCAAAAGGTGGGGATTCTTGTACCTTCTCACGGTGGTTTTCCTTGGCAGCTCCCTGTATAATATGGATACAAGGTTAGAACAAATACAGAAAAGGAGCTGGTAACATGAATAACGCAGTAATGATTGAAAACAGCAGAACTGGATACACCACAAAACAGTGCGGCAGAACCTTTACGGTAGGGGAGCTGATCGAATTTCTGGAACAGTTTGACGAAGATACACCGGTTTATCTGAGCAATGACAACGGTTACACCTATGGCAGCATAAACGAAAGCTGCGTGGAGGAAAGAAATATCGAAGAATAGGGGGAAAAAGGACCGAAAGCATGGTGAGTAGGTAAAAAAGAGGTTTCCAAGAATGGGGAAGGGACACGATTCATCGTGCCAATATGCATCGAAAGGAAGGTATTTTGGGCATAAAAAAAGGAGCATCACCGCAGTTTTGAGGGTGATGCTCTTGTTTTTTTGCTCTGATTTTCTATTTTACAGATGAAAGAAAAGAGGTCTTTGTATAGATTATACTATTTTACAGCAAAAAAAAATATCCAAAATCACAAAAAGTGATTCTGGAACAAATGGTGCCGGTGGCGTGGAACTGGTACGTTCCAACGCTATTTTCTGCCATGAAAGCAGGATGTAAAAACAGGGCCATCACCCGATTTTTTCGAGTGATAGCCCTGCTTTTTTGTTTTGTTTTTCGGTCCCGCTGCATCATAGATGGGGGAATCGTAGCCGCATCCCAAGATTAGATGGCTACAATATACCGATTACACTCTCTTTTTGACCGAGTTGGTCATTTTGATTTTGTTTGGCTCCCAGACAAGGATCTCGGATAGGTCACAATCGAGTGCCTCACAGATTTTGTCCAGCTGATCCAGGCTCACCCGATCGAGTGCATCGTTGTACAGTGCGCTGATGGTATTTAGACGGATGCCTGTGGCACGCGAGAGGTCGGTCCTTGTGATGCGCAGCTCTCCCAGTTTCCTTGACAACAAACTTTTGATCATGTTGATCGTCTCCTTTTTCTCAAATATACTATTTCGACTCTGTTTTTGTCCCTTTTTTGTTAGAAACAGGCAGAATCTGATAACTTCATACCATATTATGGAAGTTACAGAAGATTTCAGAAAAAAGAAAAAGCCCCTTGAAAGGGGCTTGAATGGTTATTTATCAGGGAAGAGATCGGATCGCAGAAGGATCTCCACCGTTGCAGGGGTTTTGCTTTTCTTCTCGGCAAAGACAAACACCTTGTCGACGTACTGTCGCAGAAGGGCGGCCTGTTCGGATGGCTGCAGGAGGGAGAGACGTGTCAATCTCTGTGGAACTGTTTCGCTCTCCTCCATGATTGTGGGCGGCAGGTGATCCAGCGTGTCCAGTGTAGCTGTAAGGACCTCCTTTTCCTGTTTTAATTTGGTGAGTGTTTCGCTGACCTCCTCAAACTCGATGCCCTCTGATAATAGGTTCATCAGGTTTTTGATCCGGAAGTTGACAGCCTGCAGGCGTTTGGCAGCGGATTCTCGCTGCTTCTGGGTGAGCTGTTGGTTCCTTTGGGAATCGTTTTGCAGCTGTTGGGATACCTTTTGCAAAAACTCTGGACTATAGATACGACTTTGCAGCAGCTCGATGATCTGAGTCTCCAATTCTTCGGCGGGAATGTGGCGGGCAGTACAGCTGTGTTTCCGCCAGCTGTTGGAGCATACATAATAGAAGTGGGCTTCTCCTCGGACGGTTTTGCAGTTACCATACATCCGCGCTCCGCAATTTGCGCAGAACAGTTTTCCGGACAGGAGGTAGACCTTTTGACCATGCTGCTGGAGATTCATCTTTCGGTTTTGTACCATGATTTGCTGGACCTTGTCAAAGGTTTCTCTGTCGATCAGTGCAGGGCATCCACCTGGGATGCGGATAATCTCGGAGGGGTCCTTGGTTGCATGGTAGTTGCGGGTGCCGTCCCGCTTACGTTTGGCCGCACGGTTAAAGGTGTATATCCCGATATACTTTTCATTGCGCAATAGTTCAAACAACGAGTTTTTGCCGAAAGGCTTGCCGTACTTGGTGCGGTAGCCTAAACTGGTCAGCTCATTGATAATCAGGTTGTAGCCCCATCCGCTGGCGTATCGCCGGAAAATCAGCTGGACGATCGGCGCCTCCCGTTCATCAATGACGAGCTTCTTGCTTTCCGGATCGACCTTGTAACCGAGAGCCGGCACACCACCGGTGAATTTGCACTGGTAGGCGTTTTCTTTCAGTCCCTTCATGACTTCCTGCGAAAGGTTGTCCGAGTAAAATTCGTTCATGCCGGCAATGATGATGAGCATGAGTTTGCCTTCCGGCGTGCTTTCCAGCCGCTCCGTCACGCTGATGAGCTCGATCCCCATGTCCTCCAGACTGTTTTTGTATTCCAATACTTCCAGCGTGTTTCGTCCAAAGCGGTTGAGCTTGTGGACCAGAATCACCTCAAATCCGCCGTCCGAAGCGTCGGCGATCATCTGCAAAAACTGTTCACGGTTTTTGGTTCGCTTTCCGCTCTGGGCACGGTCGGCATAAACGTGAACGATCTCGTACTGATATTGACGGGCATAGTAGGTGCAGGCACGCACCTGGGCGTCGATGGACTCCTCGCGCTGCATATCCGAGCTGTATCGGGCGTAGATCACTGCCTTTTTCATGGGAGCATCTCCTTTGGTGTTGCTTGTAAAATACGGCCGTTGTGAGCAGTATAGCGCAGCGGACGCTATTTTGTCCCTGATTTGATAGAAAGGCGTGAAATCAGGTGTCAAATTCACAGACGTCTGTGAATTTAGCATAGCAAAAGGGGAGGAAATATCCCATAGCAACCAGCTTTCCGGCAGAGGTGCGAATGTTTCTGTCGAAAAGCGATAGTTCCTAACAAAAACGGTACGCAGCAATAAAAAAGCGGTATACTTGCCTCAACAGAAATGAGGTGAGGATATGTGCAGCAGAGAGGAGCTGCTCCGGCAGCTGATCGCGGAGGCCTCCGTCTTGACCGATGAAGAGGTCGAGGAGGTACTGGAGTACGCAAAGAGGGAATTTGAAGCAGCGGTGGAGGAGAAGAATGAGGGGAAAAAGGAACGCCCAGCAGAGTGATCTGCTGGGCGTTTTTTAGTACAATTTATATCTATTTAATATAAGTGTAAACTTGGGAAAACATCTCTTGAAAAATCAATATTCACAGGAAGAGAAAGTTTATTTAAATCCCGCTTTCTATAGTGCTGAAGAAAATCCATGATTGTGATACCTGTTATTTGGTCAGTGTCCATATCTCTTAAAACGATTACTCCTTCATCTGATTCATCGCCATAAGAGTTAGAACAATCATAGATGCAAAGATACAATATATCATTTTTTCGATCCAGATGTACCTGCATCATACTTCATCACTCCTGTATCAATGTTTCCTTTTATTTCTTTAGAAGGGAAAGCTGTTACAACATATCCTTTAGATTGAGAATCTTTGGGTTGTTCTACAACTACTTTAGTATAAAACTTTTCACCATAAGTTGCAACAGATGATTTACCGAAAAAGACATCACGTTTAGGGTCTGACAAGCTTTGATATATTTGATATGGTGATTTAATAGTGTCTTTAACTGCATCTAAATTATCTTTCATCATAGAATGTCCAGCTATAATATGGTCATCCCATGTGTTTTCTGGACATGATATGGGGTAAAGTGGACTTTCTTCAACAAACTTATCATTATTTGTCTTTTTCATTGCCGACATCCTTCACACAGTCTTGAAGTACACGAATTAAATCCTTTGCAGTTTCGTGAGACATAACAAGAGTAGAAACAATTTCCTTGTTGGCTCCAGGTTCAATTTCATCTTTATCATTTATTTTGGGCAAAGCTTGCTTAAATTCAATAATAACTTCTCTTGTATTGTTATTAGCAACCAGAGTGAAAAGGTTAGTATATTCAGCTTTCATATTAACTACCTCCTAAAACATTAGCCTATATTTGTTAAGAACAACTTTTACTTCATATACCTTTTGAGAACCTCAGTCAACTGGTCTTTGTATTTTTCGATATCGTACAAATCGTCCAGAGGGAAGATCTGTTCTTTCTTGTTTTCATCCGGAATAATCAGGAGTTTTCTACTATCGCTGAGTTTCAAGCGGCAGATCCAGCGCCATGTATTGTTCTGATAGAGGATGTTAAAGTACGAAGCAGTGTCTTTGTATGTAATATCACTAGGAGGAACTGTTTCTTTCAGAAGATTCTTTACAATGAAGTATGCCTCTTTTTCCTCTTCGGTTGTTACGATTTTGGAAGCAGCAGGTGTCTCTACTTCTGGTTGAACTTCTGTTTCTGGAGCTGGTTTAGCAGCAGCTGTTTCCTGGTTATCACTGCTCAGTGCAGATTGGATACGGTCATTCATCAATTCACTGATGTAACCATTCAGTGCTTTTTTCAAAACAGGACGGAAGTGATCGATAACATTGGCAGTTTTCATTCCATCATAGATGGAGTTAAGGAAAAAGCGCACCAGATCGTCAGAAGGGTTTTGAAGTTCATTGGAGAATTTTTTGCGGAACTCATAGGTGTATTTAAGCTCAGATGCAGCGTCAAAAATCTCAGCTTCATTAAAGTTTTCTTTGCAGAATTTTTTGAGCTCAACCACTTGTGTTTCCTTTAGAGCCAGCAGGTCAATATCTAAGAATGGTGTTTCGTCCATTTTATTTGGTTCTTCCAAATCAGTGTAGAAACGATAATATTGACCGTTGGTCAATATTGCAAACTTAGCTTTACAGGTAGCAAAATAGCGGAACAACTGGGAATCGTGCTTCTCAAGTTTTTCACCAATCCATTTTGCTTCGATCAATATTACTGGCTTACCATCCTGCAAAATAGCGTAGTCTACTTTTTCACCTTTTTTGATACCGACATCAGCTGTAAACTCCGGAATAAATTCATCCGGGTTAAAGACATCATAACCGAGCAAAGAAAAAAATGGCATGATAAGGGAAGTCTTCGTGGCTTCTTCCGTTTGAATATTGTCTTTTAAGCTTTCGACACGTTTGCTAAATTGTTTCAGTTTGTCGATAAAATCCATACATTTTCCTCCTCATTAATTGACAAATTTTTCCAATTTATTATAATGTATTATGAGGAGGATGTGAAGAGACACATTTTTCTTCAGGAACAGAAACCCTGTTCCAAGAGCCGCTTTCGGGGGTAGGAGCCCGGGAGCGGCTTTTTCATTTTAAGGATGGAAAATAGTAGGAGTTATTTTCCATCTCGTTCCGATAAAACAAATCGAATATAGCTCAAGACCTTCTTTATCTCATCATCTGTAAGTGATTCAGCAAGCTCAACTAGTTGCTTCTGAGATGAGGACAGGGAAGCAGCAGACGACAGTGCTTCGGTGCTGTCGTCTTTTTTTGCTTCAGCAGGAGCATCACGACCGAGAAGGTAGTCAACAGAACAGCCAAGGTAGTCAGCAAGTTTACTTAAAACATCACCATTAGGAGTCGATTCTGTTTGTTTCCATCTGGTCACAGCAGCTTTGCTTAAACCAATATCTAATGCCACGCGAGTTGGGGGAATATTTTTCTTTTCACAAAGAGCAAGAAAAGTATCAAAGAACATGAAAATCACTCCTGAAGGCTAGATGAGTTAAATTTTGTTTACTCATGATATTGACAAATGAACTAAAGTAAATTATAATTAACTTAATGGTTAACAAAAATTTACTTAAGAGGTGAAAAAATGGAAAAAAACCAAAGTACCACCAAACCAGAGAAAAGGCTGTTATAGCCGCAGTTAAGGTGGTAGTTGATATTATTTCCGAAGGAGATGAGGATGCAGAATATATTTCCTCTAAATACGTTATAGGTATCTTACAAGATGCAATCCGGCGTATTCAGATGAAAGCGGATTTGAGGCCTATCAAAGATTTTTTAGATATTCAGAAATGACTTTATTTCAATCATTTTTGACAATAGAATCCATTCGTGTTTTATCATCTACAACACTCATAAAGGAATGTAATATTTTGAGGTATTCTTCATAGAGTTCTTGATCGCTGAGAGAATCAATATTTTTTGTTGATAAACGTAAAAGTGTTAAATCATGAGCCAATAATTCTGGTTCAACGAAAAAACCATTGGGATCAAGCAAATCGTATTTAGGTTTCATTTCATATTCCGTCCTTTCTATTTTTGAGAGGAAACTCTTATCTTGTGATTATTTTCAGTTTATCACAAAAGTTTACTAAGGTCAACTTTTAACGAAACAGAAAGAAGGTGAATATATGCCAGCACAATGGACAGGAGAAGTGGTAGGTAAGATGCATTTGTATGGAATCAAAGTGTGTGAGTTTGCAGAATACCTAGGCTATCATCCGAAATATGTTAGTTCTATTTTAAGTGGGAAGAAAAGTCCAAAGCACGCTGAATTGATTTTTACTGCAGCGTTGGACAAGATGATCGCTGAAAAGACAAAACAGAGTTAATTACTCTTGACTCACACACTGAATTGTTCTGTGGACGAGCTGTTGCACCGAAATTAAGAGAAAAAGGAGATAAAGTTATGAAATTAAAGAAAAAGAAAAAGAGAAAGAAAATCAAAAAAACCAAAGAACAACAAAGCTATCAATTTTCTGCCGAATCGGGTGAGCGATATGACAAATGGTTGGAAGAAGCAGGGAAAAGGTGGAGCAAGATGGAAGATTCACCTGAGAAAGTACTCAGAATCTTAACTGAAATGCTTTTGGCATCTGCAAACTTCTCAAGTTGGGACATTTCTTCCAGGCTTGCTCGAAGTGAGGGAAAAACTTTTGAAGAAATCGTGATTCCACAGTTGAATGCGCAGCTAGAAAAAATCAATTCTGAAATTCCAAAACTGGCAGATAAAGCCGTTGAGAAGGTTATTTCTGATATGGAAAAAACATCGGAAAAGATTGAATTGAATTAACACTTTTAATTCTACCAACCAAGGAGGTAAAACAAAATGGGACAAAATCCAACGAAAGCTGCCAGTAACATATTCTGTCAGAAAAGGAAAGAGGCAGCGAAGTTTAATGACCGGCTCAACAGCCGCGAAGGAGCATCCGAGCTGATCGGTGTTTCACCGTCTGCACTGGCTGACTATGAGCTGGGAATTACCAAGGTCGTACCGGTGGATGTCGTCATCAAGATGGCTGAGGTTTACAACGCACCGGAGTTGCTCTCTTACTATTGCCACAACGAGTGCCCGCTGGGGGATCTGTGTTATCAGGAGCCAAAACTCAAAAGCCTTGACAGGGCAGTCGTTCAGTTTCTGGCATCGATGCAGTTGGGGGAGAATGCCGGTGCGCAGCTACTCGCCATTGTAGCAGACGGCGAAATTACGCCGGATGAATACGAACGGCTGGAGCAAAGCATGGTACTGCTGGACAACATTGCACATTGTATCGCAGAGCTGCAGCTGAGAATCAGGAAAGGAGCATAGAAGATGGAATTTAAGCTTGAGCTGAAAACCCTTGACGGAAAGCCGGTACCACTTGACGCAAAGTTTAAGCCGCAGCAGGAGGCCTGCCAGATTGTAGCGGATGCAATGCTTCGGAAGCATTCCAAAGAAAAGGCAGAACAGCAGCAGAAGAAACAGGAGGAATAATTTGAAACGAGTAGTTTTTATCCTCTGCCTGTGCTTGCTGGCAGGAGGATGTAAACCAAGAGAACAAAAAGAAGATGCAAGCCCAACGGAACAGCCGGAACCGGTTATTTTGACACTGGCAGAGGAACCAGAATCCGTAGTTTGTGCAATGCGTTTTGAGATAAAACCTGCAGAGGTACAGAAAGTCTACCGGGACATTCCATTATCCCATGAGCTTCAGGATGCAGTAGACAACGCCTGCGAGGAATACCATGTATCACCGGAAGTACTCTACGCCGTGATGGAAACCGAGAGCGGATATCAGGTGGATGCACAAAACGGACAGTGTATCGGTTTGATGCAGATCCACACTATCAACCTGCCATACCTGGGAGAACAAATCGGCATAACAGATTTGAGTGACCCTGTCCAGAACATCCACGCAGGAGCTTATCTGCTGGGAGGCTACCTTCAAAAGTATAATTTGACCGACAGCCTGATGGCGTACAACCTCGGAGAAGGTGGGGCAAAAAAGAAGTGGGCGCAGGGTGTGCATGAAACCGGTTACACCAGAAAGGTGATAGAAATTATGGAAAGGAGTGCTGCAAATGGAAGTGTTTGACCTGCTGTATCTGATGCTGTTACCTAGTGTTTTCCTGCTGACCTTATGCGGACTGTACGGGGTGACTGCACTGACAAAAGATTTGCTAAGACAAAAAGAAAAGGCCCCGACAAAATGTCAGAGCCAGAGACTTAATCAGATAAAAAACGGAAAAGTTGCTCAACCGACCAAAGCGACCAACTTCTCCGCCAACATAGTGGACTAAATTAAAAGTCCACTCCTATCATATCTGATTTTCAAAGAAAAATCAAGGGAGGAATCTCAATGCGTGATTGGACAAGCGAAAACGAATCACATGACCCACAATGCAGAGAACGACATGGAACACGTTGTTCCCAGTGCGGCGAGCGGTATCATGAGGACGATATCACTTATATAGATGGAAAGGCGATCTGTTGTGATTGTCTGAAAGAATACATAGAAGAATACGGAAAAGAGCATGCCGAAGATTTTATTGAGGATTTTATCAGTGCTAACCTTGATGCTCGTGCTGAAGATTTTTGGAAAAATGATTTGGACGAGCAGACAAAGAAAAGGCTCATGAGAAACATTTATCAGGAAGAAAAACGGATGCGTCGTATGTCCAACCTTCGTAATATTGAGCAGGCAGATCGAGACTTCTGCTTATCATCGGATGATTACAGCGAGTTTGTGAGGGAACGCTTATGCTGGTAAATAATCGTAAGGAATGGCTCAAAGCAAGGCAGAAGGGGATTGGCGGCAGCGATGCTGCCAGTGTCCTCGGAATCTCTCCATGGAAAACAAATGTGCAGCTTTGGGAGGAGAAAACTGGCATCACAGAGCCGGAGGATATTTCAGAGAAAGAGGTCGTTCGCTTCGGTAAAGAATCTGAGGCAGCCATCCGGCGACTGTTTCAACTGGATTTCCCAGAGTATCAGGTTTCCTATGATGAGTTTGGCATGATTGCAAACGAACCGGATTGCCCGTTTATCTTTGCAACGCTCGATGGGGAACTGACCGATGGCAACGGTCGTAAAGGTATTTTGGAAATCAAAACCACTGAGATCCGGCGCTTTATTGATTGGAAAAAGTGGAACGGACAGATACCCGACTATTACTATGCACAGATTGTCCATCAACTGCTTGCCACAGGGTATGAATTTGCAATCCTCAAAGCTCGTATTCGGGAACGTGGAGAGTATGGCTGAAAGATAACGGTCCGACACTATACCTTTGAGAGAGGTAAAATGCTGGACGATCTTGTTTATTTGAAAGAAAAAGAAATTGCTTTTTGGAAAGCGGTTCAGAACAAAACCAGACCGGCACTGATTCTGCCGGAGCTTTAAAGGAGGGATAATGGATGGAAGTGAGAGTTACACCGGCGATTGAGCAGATCATTCCACCGCAGATCAGCTTTAACTTTGAAGAGATTCGGGCAGAGCTTGCACAGAAGCTGAAGGTCTACCAAAACATGGTTGTCACCGAGAGTGGCGTCAAGGAAGCCAAAGCGGATAGGGCAAACCTAAACAAGTTTAAGGCCGCATTGGCAGATAGCCGTAAATCGGTCAAATCGCAGTGGAACCAACCTCTCAGTGATTTCGAGGATAAGATGAAGGTACTGGAACGGATGGTGGATGAGCCGATCAGTGTTATCGACCGTCAGATCAAGTCCTTTGAGGAAATCAAAAAGGAAGAAAAGCGACAGAGTATTGAAGCGTTTTTCGAGGACAATATCGGCGATCTGGAAGAAATCCTCCCCCTTCAAAAGATTTGGAATGACCGCTGGCTCAATGCAACCTATCCGATGAAGGAGATCGAACAAGAAATTATCAGCAGGATGAGAAAGACCCATAACGATATCAACATTATTGTTGCGATGCAGCTGCCCTGCACCGAACAGATGCTGTCCACCTATTTGGATACGCTGGACATGAGCAAAGCGATGGAAGAAAAACATCGATATGAGCAAGCGCAAAAAGCCAAGGAACAGATTGTAAAACCGAACCAGGAAGAAACAGTTCCACAATCTAAACCGGTCGTTGTTGAAAAGAAAGAGCAATCATCCGATTTGATTGCGATACAGCAGGCGATGCCAGAAAATGAGCGGACGAAACAGCAGGCGGAAGAAACCGAAAAAGTGAAAGTGCTGGATTTCCGTGTATGGGTAACACCGGAGCAGATGCAGGCGCTCAAAGCCTTCCTGCTCCAGAATCATATCCGATATGGGAGGGTTGAGTAATGGCAAACAGTTTGGTGAAGAGTGAGAAAAAACAGACATTCAGTGTCTTTCTGACACAGGACGCCATCAAAAAGAAGATCAATGAGGTGATCGGCGGCAAGGGTGGTCAGCGGTTTATGACGGCGATCCTGTCCGCAGTAACTAATTCCCCAGCGTTGCAGGAATGTGATTCTATGTCCATTCTTAACTGTGCTTTTCTGGGTGAATCCTTAAACCTTTCGCCCTCCCCGCAACTGGGGCAGTATTATATGGTACCGTACAAAAAGAGGGATAGAAATGGAAATGTGGTATCGGTGATTGCCCAATTTCAGATTGGTTATAAAGGTTATATCCAGCTTGCCATTCGTTCCAGCTACTATAAAAAGATCAATGTGCTTGCCATAAAGGAAGGAGAACTAAAGCACTTCGACCCGCTCAATGAGGAGATTGAGGTAGAGCTGATACAGGACGAGCGGAAGCGGGAACAGGCAAGAACTATCGGCTATTATGCGATGTTTCAGTATCTTAATGGATTCCAAAAAGCAATGTACTGGAGCTATGAGAAGATGCAGGCACACGCCGATCAATATTCTCAGGCATACAGTGCCGAAGCCCACCAGAAGCTCTTAAACGGTGAAATCCCGCAGAAAGACTTGTGGAAGTATTCTTCTTTCTGGTACAAGGATTTTGACGCAATGGCATACAAGACGATGCTGCGTCAGCTGATTTCCAAGTGGGGTATCATGTCTACCGAGCTGCAGATGGCAATGGAAAATGACATGGCAGCTATCAGAGATGATGGTACTCCAGAATATGTGGACAACGCTGATCTGGAACCACAGCCGGTAGCAGAAGCACAGTCTACGGAAATCACAGCAAACGATGAATTAAACAGTGAATTTGATAGCAAGGCTAATGGCGAGGCTAATAGCGAGGCTGATAGCAAGGCTAATAGCCTGGAAGATGACTTCTTTGCAGGATTAGAACCACCACCGGAAAGATAGGAGGAGATGACGGGATGACAGGAGAAGGATGGCTTCCGGGATACATACAGGACTATGACGGACAAGCTCTGACTCTGGTTGTCCCGTTTTCTGATTCGGAGTTTTTACAGACCCACGATGTGACCGAATGTTCTGTTCGAGTTGAGGATGGACGCAGGATCAGCGCAGTTCAACGTCGTAAGATTTATGCTCTGCTTCGAGATATTGCCGACTGGACAGGGTATGAACCTCAGGAGCTGAAGGAACTGATGAAATACGATTTCCTCTCCCAGTGTGAGGATGGGACGCAGTATTTTAGCCTGTCCGATGCAGACATGACGACAGCCAGAAACTTCATCACCTATCTGATTGAGTTTTGTGTCGTCCATGCAGTCCCTTGCAATGTCAGCTTACTTTCGCAGTGCGAGGACATGAGCGATATTTATATTCCTGTATTGCTCACCGACGCTGTGCAATCTGCGGAAAGAAAGCGGACATTCACGAGGTGGAGCGTGTCGGCATGGGCAGAGATCGCAGGAAGATGCATCACGAAGGCCAGCTGGTTCAGCCGCTGTGCCGGCAGCATCATGTGGAAGTGGATCAGCTCGGACAAAAGAGCTTCGATAAAAAATACCACCTGCAGGGGATTCGGCTGGATGCCACACTCTGCAAGATTTTGAAGTGGAAGAGGTAACAAAATGGCACGTCCACAAAAGGAAGGGCTTGAGTACTTTTCTTTGGATGTGGATTTTTTCTCGGATCGCAAGATCAAGATTTTAAAAGGCAGGTTTGGTGCCGACGGCATTACATACTATTTATACCTGCTGTGTGAGATTTACAAGGGACATGGCTATTACCTCGATGTGGATGATGATTTTGACTACATCACATCCTCCGAGCTGGGTATGAGCCCAGAGAAAATAGGACAGATGAGGAAATTCTTATTGGAACGGTCACTGTTTGATAACAAACTTTTTCAGTCGGACACTATCCTCACGTCCACCTCCATACAGAGACGATTTCAGATGGCGGTAAAGTCCCGTGCCACAAAAAATCCGATCGTCGTCAATGCAAAGTTTTGGCTTCTTTCAAAAGAAGAAACGCAAGGCTTTATTAAAGTGCAGCCTTTTTTCAGTAATTCCAAGAAAAACGGCAGTTATTCCGAGAAAAAACCTTGTAATTCCGAGAATTATGACACAAAGAAAAGGAAAGAAAATAATGTAGTAGTTGTTGTACGCGCGCGCGAGGAAATATCTCGCTGTTTTGAGCAGAACATCGCACCAATGATACCGGCGGTAGAGCGTGAGATCGGTGCTTATCTGGAAGAAAAACAGGTGTCTCCCGAGCTGATGCAGGCGGTCATCGAGTACTCAGCGCTGTCAGGAGCCAAAAGCTGGCGGTATGTAGCGGCGGTGTTGGACAGCTGCCTGCGGGAGGGTATCACAACGGTGGAACAGTTTGCAGCAAAGGGAAAGACTGCAAAGCTCACCCGTAAAGAAAAGCAGCAGTCTTTGCCGGAACGAAGCTCTTCGATCGACTTTGAGGAAATCCAGCGCTACATCACCTATGGAAAAACAGGGGACGGTTAAAACGAAGTTGTGTCCCCTCGAGCTTGCTTTTGGCAAGGAGTGAAAGAAGGAGCAAGATGGAAAAAGAAAATCAAAAGAGACGATGTAAGTTATTTTACTGCGACCGCAGAAGGGGAAGCTATTGCTGTGCCGACTGCGGATATAAAGGCTGCAAAGGAGTACACTGCAAAAACCCCTGCCTGAATGACCCAAGCGTATGCGGTCAGGTCGATATAAACGAAGGTGAACGTCCATGTCAAAACGCCAGCAACAGCAAGTAGAAAAGCGTTCGGCGGGATTTATGGCCGAGTTTAAGAAGCTGATGTACCGCCATCAGGCATGGGAGGTATGGAGGGATTTCTGTACACTGGCAGCCTGTTCCATCGCAAACGCGGTGGACAAGCGCCACTTTGAGGTGCGGGAAAAGCTCTATCTGGACACTATCAAACGCTACAACAAAACCGAGCAGCAGGTGTTTCCGGTGCTTTTTGCTGAGACGGTGTTGGAGTTGGAACGCAATCCTGACCAGGACTTTCTGGGAAAGATGTTCATGCAGCTGGAGCTTGGAAACCACTGGAAAGGACAGTTTTTCACACCGTACAATATTTGCCATCTGATGGCGCAGCTTAATCTGGATGAGCAGAAAGAAAATCTTGAGCGGAAGGGATGGATCAGCGTTTGTGACTGCTGCTGCGGTGCCGGTGCGATGCTGATTGCTTTCGCAAACGCCTGCCGGCAGGAAGGTATCAACTACCAGCAAGATGTTTTGTTTGTGGCACAGGACATTGACCCAACGGCAGCCTATATGTGTTATATCCAGCTTTCCTTGCTGGGATGTCCCGGGTATGTCAAAATCGGTAACGCGCTGAGCGAACCGCTGATAGCGGGTGAGGAGAACCAGGAATACGTCTGGTGCACACCATTTTATTTTACACAGGTTTGGAATCTGCGAAGAATGGTAGAACGATTTCAGGCAATGCTTCCGGAAGAAAAACCAAAAGAAGAGCAAAACGTTATTATCTATCTGAAACAGGGAAAATCACAGACGTCTGTGATTTTGGGAGGTTTATCAAATATGACAGAATTACATAAACAGATGGGACAGTACGGAAAAGAAACCTTGGAATATGGTGTTGGTCAAAAACTGCTGGAACTGTGTGCGGATAGCAACACTGCCGAGCTGGTCGAGAAGGACCTCACGGTTAAAGGAATGTCGCTTGCTGACTGTGCAAAGAAGCTGCAGTCCTACGCTCGAAACCATCAGAAGGGCAACTTCTTCTACATGAATGACGAGATCGCCGAAAAGCTGATCTGTGAGTTTTACGGGATTGAGCGGTCACCGAAGCCGGTCTGTGAGACAGAGCAGAAACCGGAAGAGGTCAAAGAGGAAAAAGAAACGTCCAAAACAATCAGCTTTTCGCTGGAAGATCTGTTGTAGAGCAAAGGAGGCAGCAATATGCGTTTGGCAGACAAAAGAGCGCTGATGGCACTTGCCTTTGATCCTGCACCGGAGATGAAGGTGGCGTTGTATAGCGAGAAAACCTATCCTGGAGGATATCGGGACAAAGTCAAAAACTATATAGCAGGTGCGAGAGTAGAAAATGACACGTTGATTCTCACAGCGTACAGCAACGAGGGAGTTCCAATTTACCGTACTTTCCAGCAGGCGGACGATCTGTTTTCCCAGTTTCCGGTAAATGAGAAGCTGAGTGAGGCGACGCTAGAAACGATCACCGGGCAGTATTACGGTATTTACCACATGAATGCGGAAGATACAAATCTCATCAGGGCATGGTGCAAAAACAACGCACCGTTTTCTTTCTCGAGCAACGGGAATACCGGTTTCGAAATTTTGCGTGACTATCAAAAGCAGTTGCGTAAGGAGCAGCTCGCACGTCGGTACAACAAAATCAAGGAACGTACCGATGCGAAGATGCGGCAGATTACACCTCTTGAGCCCGCTGTGATGGAGTGGGTGGATGAAGAACTGATGAAGGAATATCGCTGTATCTTCTATGACTACCATAAGGGAAAGAAAAAGCAGCGCGGCTGGTGTACCCATTGCCACCAGGAGGTAGAGATTGAGCACCCAAAACACCGCGCACAAGGGGAATGTCCACACTGCCATAGTAAGGTGTTTTTTCTGGCAACTGGCAAATTTAAGAACCACGAAGCGGTCGTGCGCGGAGATGAATGGTTTTGTTATATCCAGCCTACCGATGAAGGTTGGTGCCTGAGATACTTTCAGGTCTATCTCTACAGTAATTCGCACATCAGGACAGGCGAGAAGTACACCCTGTTGGAGCGGCACCGGTGCTTTTACAGCCTTGCTTTGCGAGGTTATACCGGATTTTACGATTGGGGGAACTTCCGCCAAACCGGAGAGATGCGTTTTTACGATACTTCGGAGCGTTGGATGGGCAGCTGCAGAATTTACCCGGGGACAATGGAAGCTATCCGTCAGAAGGACAAACAGATACGTTTTGTCCCGCTGCAGGAAATTGCCTGTCACATCAAGACCGATCCAAGCCGCCTACTGTTGGAATGCATGGCTTATCCAATACAGATGGAATACTTTGCCAAAGCAGGACTTTATCGGATGCTGGAAGAGATTGTAAGCGGGTACGGTCCCAAAATGCCACAGGGAAAAACACCGCAGGAGATTTTCGGTTTGTCCGGTCAAACGCTCAAAGAGATCCTTTCCATCAACCCCACTTGGCGAGAACTTGACGCTTACCGGAAAATTTCTCAGTACCAACGGATAGATATTCCAACTTTCCATCGCCTCTATGGGCGGATTGAAGTATACTCCCGTCTTGCTTCGCTTACGGAGTATCTATCCCTGACGAAGATTGAACACTATCTGGATAAACAGGTTAAGGCTTTCTGTCGTGGAGGTAGCGAAGATCATATTGTGATTGATTGGCTCGACTATCTGAATGCCTGCAAGAAGCTGGGGTATGACCTGACGGATGACCGTATTTTACGGCCAAAGGATCTGACAAAGGCTCACGATGATGCTACCGCTCTGGCAAAGGAAAAAGAAAACCAACGAACCGCACAGAGAATTGAGCAGGCAGCTCAAAAATGGAGCGGATACGCCTGGCAGTCAGATGGACTGCTGATCCGCCCCATCCGCTCCTACCGAGAACTGGTGACAGAGGGACAGAAGCTCAAACACTGTGTTGCCAACTACGCAAAAAGCTATGCCGATGGCAGCTGCAAACTATTTTGTATTCGTAAACAGTCTGAGCCTGACACCCCATACTACACACTGGAGCTGGGAAAGGAAGACCGGTTGGTTCAGTACCGCGGTTATCGGAACGATGCGGAGAACAACTACCAGCCGCAGGAGGAAGTCAGAAGGTTTGTAACGCAATGGATGAAAAAGATCGTCGAGGCTAAAAAGGACAAGAAACAGCACGTCAAAGTGACAGCAGCATAGGAGGAGCAATATGTACGAGATGGAAAATATTAGCTTTCAAGAGATAGAATCGGGAAACCGTTTACAGCAGCTGGCGGTAGAGATCATTACCTTTGACCGGCAGGCTAAGATCACAGCAGTTAGCTGTGCAATCGAAATTGGCGAGCGTCTGCTGGAAGCGAAGGACCTTGTCCCGCATGGAGAATGGGGAACGTGGCTCAAAGAGAATGTTAATTACAGCCAGTCCACCGCCAACAACTTCATGCGGTTATACAAGGAGTACGGGAACAATCAGGGAAGCCTGTTTACGACATTGACAAATTCACAGACGATTATGAATTTGGATGTTTCCAAAGCGCTTGCTCTCACTGTACTGCCGCCGGAGGAAAGAGAGGAGTTTGTAGCAGAACACGATGTGGAGCAGATGTCCACCCGTGATTTAAAAGAAGCGTTGCAGGAGAACAGAGAGCTTAAACAGCAGCAACAGCAGCTTCAGAAGCAGTTGGAAGAAAAGGACAGACAGGTGAAGGAAACCTCTGTCCAGCTGGACACCGCCATCACCGAGCGCCAGAAGATGCAGGAGAAGTTAAGTGAGACAGTTAACCAGAACGCCGGCTATGAAAAATCCCTTCAGGTCAAGATTGATGCGGCAAAGAAGTTGGAGCAGGAGAAAAAGGCTGCCGAGGAAAAGAGAAGGGAGAGCGAGCAGAAGGTGCAGCAGCTGCAGCAACAGATCGATGCCCTCAAAGAACAGAAACTGCAGCCTGACCAGCAAATAATCGGCCAACTGCGGGCAGAGGCAGAAAAGCAGGCTCAGCAGCAGTTTCAGGAACAGATCGAAAAACTGACACAGGAGAAGGAACGAGCGGAACAGAAAGCACAGCAGGCCGAAGAAAAGAACCGTCAGCTGGAGAGCAAAGCAAGCTCCGTACAGAGCAGAGAGCTGATCGTCTTTGACGAAAAGTTCAAGGCGTTTCAGGACAATTACAATCAGCTCAATTCCCTGATTGCAAAGATGGAGGATGCCACCGCCGGCAAGGTCAGGGAGGCCGTCAAAAAACTGTTGAGTGTTATGACAGAGAATCTGGGGTGATAGAATGAACAGTCGAAGCAATCCAATCTACAACGCAAGCGGATGTAAAGATCCCACCGCTTTCCTGGCCATCAGGAAAGCGGATCGGGAGCAGGAAGAATGCGACAAAAAAGCAGAGAAGCTCATCAAAGCGGTAAAGCTGATGCTTTCCGCCGCCGGTTTTTCGCTGATCCGCCGCATCGAGATTCGTCACGATCAATCGGGGAGGGAGTACCGATGAGGAGCCGAAAATCCAGAGGACAGTACGAACAAATCGTCCAGTCAAAGAGAGGACACCGGATAGGAACGCTGCAAAATCCCGTTTCGAGATTGTCCCTCGGTGCAGGCGGTCGGAAATATTGCAGTGTGTTTGTTGTAAATCCCATGCAGTCAAACCGGATAGACCGTCTGTTTGTCTCCGAGGAAGATCTGCCCAAGCTGATGGAAATGCGGGAAATTGTCATCACCGTCAGCGGAGAGGTGGTTGTCAGAAGCTCCCACGGAAGGAAATCGACGATGGAATATTTCCTCTATGGGGAACCTCCGCGGCTGCTCAAACACCTCAACGGCGATCCGCTGGACTTCCGCCGCAGGAATATCTGCGTTGTAAAAAAGACAAAAGGCAACGACTACCTTCCGCCTGAAAAATCGGAGGGCATGGTCGGCTTCTGGGATATGCGCTTTGAAGGAGCTACCCGGGCACTGGTGTCACTGTGCATCAGGGATGATCCAGAGCAGAACTGGTTTGCGCTGGTCAAAAAGGTAGCGGAGATAAAGGGCTGTCCGGAGGAGGAGGTCGAGCGGCAGCTCACAAAATTTGAGGAGCAGGGGATGCTCGGCTATCATGTGGGCGGTGAATGGAAGGAGTGGAGGAGAAAATAAAAAAGGTATCCGACCATTTATAATCGGATACCTTAGGAATTTATGCGGTAAGTAAATTGGACCAGTTAGAAGGAAAACCAATGTGCGAAAGAGAAACATCCTCGTGAAATTCCTCCATCATAGCTTCTAATTCTGCCAGAATACGTGAATTCCATTTGAGAGCATTTGGATAGAGGAATTTTAAGGTTAAGATTTGTGAGAACAAAGTTCGGTCTGCTTGAAAATTTACCTTTTTAGGGATTTGCGGTATCGCTGAAAAGGTCCAAAAATAAAGTCTTGAGTAATGGGCACAACGATTGCGCAAGTCAGTCAGGCAGCGAAGCCAGCTTTTTAAACAGACAGGAGCAGTTTGGTACATTTCTTTAGCCAGTGCTTTTTGATCTTGTGAAAGAAGGTCGCTGTAGAAGTAGGACAACATACCGACTGAGAAAAATTCAATAATAACCCAAATCGGAAACTTTCCTTCATACTTTGTTTGGTGATGTGTGACGACCAATGTCCGTTGGTTTTCGCTGATACATTGTTGTATCTTTTGGGTAAAAGTAAAGGGATCATGCCTCTGTGAAAAGTTGGAAGAATCCAGATAACCAAGTGGACCATATTTATGGCCGGAATAGTATGCAAATTGTGTCCGCAGGTATAGCTCTATTTCTTCGATGACCTCAAACATAAGGGCACGTAACCTTTGATCAAATTCATAGATGCGCTGTATCCTCTTCAGAGGAATTCCAGGGAGGTATGTTTTGTCTTCTCGGCGAAAAGGAAGAAAATAGGCGGATAAACGGTAATAATTTGCCTGATGCAGAAAGTTTATACACTCGGCGCGATTGGTGACAATAAACCCTTTGTCTTCAATAATAGAAACTTGTTCTTCGTATGTTTTAGGTTGTTTAACTTCCACAAATAACAAATCCTTTATAAAAAAATGTCCCCCCATGGGGCACATCATTTTCATGAGAGGTGTGGGGGGTCCTGTCAATAATAGTATATGCAAAAAAGGGCAAAAAGTCAACCGAAAATAAAGAGGTGATGACATGCAAACACTGACCCCCATCGAACGGATCATCGCAGTATCGGACAAACTGCCGATCACAGTCCACTTTTATATCTGCCAGAAAGTACAGCAGTGGCTGAAAGCCGGCGGCGACCCACAGGGAGAGTACATGGTACAGATGGCTCTGTACGCCGAAAAAAACGCGATCAAAGAGAAAATTCACAGACGTCTGTGAATTTGAAGGGAGGATGCACTTGAATTTCTATAACAACACATCAAACCTCCAGGACTGGGAACAGACGGTGCGGGTGACGCTGCAGTGCGGACCGTACAAAGGGCATATCGCCTTTCAGGTGATCGGCAACCAGTACGGGAAAAATATCCTCTGCTTTTATCCCGATCAGCTGACCCAGCGGGAAATTGAGGCCTTTGTGGAGAACACCTGCAACATGGAGATCGACCCGACGCGCCGGTTCCTTCACTTTGACCTGCACTCGGAGGAGCTGGACAGTACCCAGCACTATGCGTTCCCCTGCATGGACAGGAGGATCGACAACATGATTGTGGCAATGGAGATTATCGAGTCCAAACCACATAAAAAGCAATAAAAAAAGAGAGAGCTTGCGCCCTCCCCTGAGGATGTTTTGACCTTGTGCAGAAGGAAAAACACCCATTCACCGAAAATAGATGTGACAAAGATAGTTTATCAAAATGTTTTCGTTTGTACAAGGGGAGGCGCAAACCATGGAATGGACAGAAAAACAGATCATCGAACTTGCGGCAGAAAAGGCAGCGAAAGTGACGCTGGAAACCTTAAAGCAACAGAAAAAGAAAGAGAGGGAAGAAAGAAGAGACTGGCGCCTGCGCAACACAAGGCTGCTGCTTGAGAACCTACAGAGATTTAAAGATCATGCTCATCAGTCTGTTTTCGATGTCAGGAGAGTTCTGGAGTCATCACAGAATGATCCCCAGGGTGTTTATTCACAGCAACTATCCAACAGACAGGAAATATATCTGGAAGGTCTGGCAATCTCTGCGGGTCGAACTGAAACGCTGGTGGAACAAACCGAATCTATGCTGGACCTGTACCGACTGCAGTGCGAAAAGGGCGGTGTGGAAAAACAGAGAAGGTACCGCGTACTGAAGGCTTATTCGCTGGACGGAAAAGACTATCAGGAAATCATGGAGGAAGAAGATATTTCCAAAAGTACCGTATTTCGAGACATTAAGGCGGCGATTGAGGAATTGTCGATTATGCTCTTTGGAATCGATATCTTTTATGATCTGGATGGTCAGAGCGAAAACTAACTGTTTCGTTTAAAGCCAACGGTGGGAAAAAGATGGGAACACAATCGGAAAACAATGTGATATAATGATTATGCTGCCAAATTGTCAAAAGACGCATATTGTCCGAGAGAAAAGCCGTGCCATAACAGGTGCGGCTTTTCTTCTGCCTTGGCAGCTAGAAGGAATATCAGAAAAAGGGCTGTATCGCTTTGATACGGTCCTTTTGTTATGTCAGGAGGGAATGTATGGAGCAGTTAAAGGTTGTATACCGCAGCACAGAGGAGCTTTTGGAGTACGACAACAATCCGAGAAACAATGAGGACGCGGTGGGAAAGGTCGCTGAATCGATCCGGCAGTTTGGCTTCAAGGTGCCGATCCTCATTGACCAGAACGACGTTATCATCGCCGGACACACCCGCAAGCTGGCAGCTCAGGAGCTGGGAATGACACAGGTGCCATGTATTTGTGTGAGCGATCTGTCGCCCGAGCAGGTCAGGGCCTTCCGTCTGGCCGACAACAAAGTGGCGGAGTTTTCCTCGTGGGACCCTGACAAGCTGGCGGATGAACTGGCCGCCATCATGGATATTGACATGACCGTCTTTGACTTCCCTGACATGGCGTTGGACGAACTGGACGTCAGCGACGAGGACTTTTTGCAGGACACCGAGATCGTCAAGGACAGAACGCCCAAAACCATCGTCTGTCCACACTGCGGAAAGGAGTTTACACCTTGAGGATCTTTCTCGCCGCAACCGGCCGAGGGATGTCCCGGGAAATGAGGGATGATTCTTTCCGAAAATACAAGCCGCGGTATGTGCTGGAAACCTTCTTCAATGGAGAGCGCTCCTGCCTGAGGGCAATGCAGGAGGTTGGAAACGATAATTTCCTGCTCGACAGCGGCGCCTTCAGCTACATGAACGGACAAAAGGTGACACTATCCCAGATGGAGGAGTATGTGGACCGGTACATCGCCTTTATCGTAAAGTACCAGGTCAAACACTTCATTGAGATCGATGTGGACAACATCTTTGGCCTTGAGAAGGTAGAGGAATGGCGTCGAAAGATGGAACAGGCTGCAGGCCGACAGTGTATCCCTGTCTGGCACAAGGGGCGCGGCGTGGACTACTGGAAACGGATGTGCCGCGAGTATCCCTATGTTGCCATCGGAGGACTGGTGTTCCACATCAAAAAACAGGAGTACGAACTGATCCGCCGGCTGGTTCACTATGCGGCCGTGCGCGGAGTCAAGGTACATGGCCTGGGATTTACCAAGACAAAATCCCTGACCGATTACGAATTTTATTCGGTGGACAGTGCATCCTGGACGATTGGAGCTACCAGAGGACAGCAAATTCATTTTTTCAACAAGGACCACATCGAAACAAGGGAACTGGATAAGCAGGGGAAAAAGGTGGACCTTAGCAAACTCACTTCCTATAACATGAGGGAATGGGTCAAATTTCAAAAATACATGGACGGAGTAAAGTAATGCAGAAAACAACCTTCAATCTGATTTTATTAAACAGCATTTTTATGATCGGACTGGTGATGTCCAATTTGTTTGGCGGGAAGATCATCACGGTATTGGGATTCACAGTAGCGGGAGCAATTATTACCTACCCGCTGACCTTCCTTTCCACCGATATCATCGGGGAAATCTGGGGCAAGCAGGAGGCAAACGACTGTGTCAAAATCGGCATCATCGTGCAGCTGATCTTTCTGGCGCTGGGGTATCTATCTTTAGCAATCCCGCCGCAGGAAGCGAGTGAAGCCCTTCAACAGTCCTTAAAGGTTGTACTGAATCAGGGACTTCGCATGACGCTGGCATCTCTGGGGGCGTTCAGTGTCAGTCAGTTTCTGGATGTGTTTTTGTTTCATAAGCTCAAGGAACGCTGTAACGGTGAAAAGAAATGGCTTCGAAACAACCTGAGCACCATGACCAGTCAGCTGGTGGACACGCTGATCTTTATCACGATTGCCTTTTATGGAGTGGTGGAGGATCTTCCGGCGATGGTTTTAGGGCAGTATGTCATCAAGCTGCTGCTTGCGCTGGGAGATACACCGTTCTTTTATTTTTTTACACGAACATCCAAAGAAAAGTAAAATACAGAAACAAACGAACAGAGAGGTGGTGAGATGCCGCAAATACCAAATGAACTTGCCAAGCGTGCACGAGAATTGTTCCGACAAGGCATGAAATTGGTGGATATTTCCAAAGAATTAAATGTTCCGGCAGGAACTGTACGGAGATGGAAGAACACCTATCAATGGGAATCCGAACGTTCGCTTTCCAATCCGAACGTTCGGATTGAGGAACCAAAGAAAAAGGGAGGGCAACCCGGAAATCAAAATGCTGTGGGACATGGAGCACCGAAAGGAAATAAAAATAGTTATGTCCATGGAATCTATTCCAACCCCACATTCGATATGATTCCAGAAGAACTGAAAGAACGGTTTTTGAAAATAGATTTTACGGATGAAGAATCCTTGTTGATTCAAGGATTGTTTCTTCTGACGATTCGGGAAAGGCAACTGCTGGAGTCCATCCAGAAGTATCAGGATCAGAAGAACGGTCTATCTCTGGATGGTGTAACCCGGCGCACTGTAGAGAGCGAGGGAGTCAAAGGCAGCCGCTCCAAACAGGTGGAAACTACCACTCGAACCAGAGATGTTTTCGATGTTATTCAAAAGCTGCAAGCAGAGTTGACTAAGGTACAGAAGGAAAAGCGGCAGCACTTAAATGAACTGCGTTTACTGAAAGCTGAAAAATCAAGAGTAGAACATGAAATGGAAACGGGTATCTTGGCAGATGTAATCACCGAAGCGTGGGAGAGGAGAAAAACAAAGAATGAATCTGAAATCTGATGCTATCCTTTATTATGCAGATAACCCGGTTGATTTTGTTGAGGACATTATTCTTGCCAAACCGGACAGAAATCAGCGGGATATTTTGAACAGTGTTGCGAGATATCCAATGACCTCTGTTCGTAGCGGACACGGTATTGGAAAAAGTGCTGTTGAGAGCTGGCTTGTAATTTGGTTTTTAGCAACCAGACCATTTCCGAAAATCCCATGTACTGCACCTACCCAGCATCAATTATGGGATATTCTGTGGGCAGAGATTGCAAAATGGATAAGAAACAATCCTGCTCTTGCCCGCGATCTGATATGGACCAAAGAAAAAGTGTATATGAACGGGCATCAGGAAGAATGGTTTGCTGTAGGACGTACTGCGAGCAAACCGGACGCTTTACAGGGCTTTCATGCCCAACATGTTTTATATATCATTGACGAGGCGTCCGGCGTGAAAGATGAGATATTCGAACCTGTTCTTGGTGCATTATCTACTGAGGGAGCAAAGCTGCTGATGTGTGGAAACCCTACAAAGATCAGCGGCTTTTTTTACGATAGTTTTCATAAACATCGAGGCAGATATCATGCTATGCACATTGATGGCCGCAGCAGCAGTCGGGTAGATCAGGGTTTTATCGATACTATCATTGATATGTTTGGAGAGGACAGCGATGTTTTTCGCGTTCGTGTTGCCGGAGAATTTCCGAAGTCATTGCCGGACAGCTTTATCTTTGTGGAGTGGGCTGAAAAAGCAAGCGAGAAAGAAGCTCCTGATATTGAGGTTGTAAAAAGAATCGATATCGGTATTGATGTTGCTCGATATGGTGATGACAGCAGCGTTTTATCTCCAATTCTTGAAAAACAGGTACAAGAACAACCGGAAATATATCATCATAATGACACGATGGAACTCAGCGGAAGAGCTGTTCAGATGATAAAAAAGTACTCTCGTGAACATCCTTTTGCAGAGCTTTATGTAAAAGTCGACTGTGATGGTCTTGGCGTTGGAGTATATGACCGCTTGGTTGAATTGAAATCACAAATCGTAGAAGAGATTGAAAAAGAACGATCTCTTAAATATGAGTACAGTGATTTAGAGGAAATTCCACCGCCTTTTCAACTTGAGTTTATTGAATGTCATTTTGGTGGAGAAGGTGGAACGATAAATGAGAATGACCCCATTGACTACCAGACAAGCACAGGTTTAATGTGGGGAACTGTCCGGGAAGCGTTGAGGACAGGAACGTTAAAGCTATGGCCGGATGATAAGCAGATCAGTCAATTATCTAACAGAAAATATACTGTTAATAGCTCCGGTAAAATCGAGCTTGAGAAAAAGGAAGCTATGAAAAAGCGTGGACTTTCCTCTCCTGATATGGGTGATGCTTTAGCTCTTGCTTTATATAATCCTCAAGTCAGCGACTGGACAATTGATTAAATTCAGAGGTGATAAAATGGGCTTTTTTAAGAGGAGAAGTCAAACTGCTGGACAGTCTTATTTGTCAGGCAGTTCCATGCTTCCCAGATGGACACAGCCTCCGGACAGGAATACAGAAGAATGGATTGAGGCTTTTCGGACAAATCCGAGAATGGCCGTTATTGATCGTATTGCATCTGACCTGTCCTTTGCGAAAGGAAAACTTTATAGGATAAATGATGCCGGGGATGAGCAGGAAATTACTGCTCATCCCTTTTTAGATTTCTGGGAAAATCCAAATCCACTTCATGAAATGAGCAACTCAGCTCTTTGGAGACTTTTGGAAATTTACCTCAAGCTCAAAGGCGAAGGATATTTCATCATGGAGCGTGATGAGCTCGGCAGACCGGCTGAGCTTTGGCCTGTCCCAGTACACTGGGTTCAGATGACACCGTATCTCGATCATCCGTTCTATACTGTCCGCTTAACCAATGGACAGCTTATGAATATTCCAGTTGACGATATGTTTGTTATGAAGGACCTGAATCCAGTTGATCCGTTCAGGCGCGGCCTTGGACAATCTGAAGCTCTTGCGGATGAAATTGAAACAGACGAATATGCTGCAAAATTCCAGAAGAGGTTCTTTTTCAACAATGCGACACCGGACATTGTAGTCGCTATGCCTAAAAGCTCAGATGAACAAAGGAGACGTTTCCGTGCAGAATGGTTGGAACGTTTCAAAGGTGTCTTTCAATCTCATGGAGTAGCAACGGTAAACGGTGATGTAACTATCACAAAACTGGGAGAAACCATGAAAGATATGGACATGGTAAATGGCCGTACCTTTATCAGAAATGCTGTTCTTGAGCATTTTGGAGTTCCTCGTGAAATCATGGGTATTACTGAAAGCAGTAACCGTGCTACCAGCGAAGCAGCCCAGTTTATCTATGCTCAGAACGTCTTGATGCCAAATTTGCGTAGAAGAGAGGATGCCATAAATCACCAGATTATTCCTTGGTTTGGAGATGATCTTGTCTGGAGATTTGATGATATCATCCCTCGAAATCAGGAGTTTGACAAAGCAGTAGGCCTCGATGGCTGGAATGCTGGACTTACAACAAAAGATGAGTCAAGAGAAAAGCTCGGATTTCCTCCATGTAAGTCGGGTGGAGATGTTTACAAGACTCAGTTTTCTGATGTGTATCTTCAGGATGGAGACGATCCTGTTGCTCTTAGTACAGCGACGGCAAATCTCCAGTATGGAGATAGCCTGTCCATGATTGACCCAGAGGATAGTCAGGATATATACATATCAGATAACTATGATGACAGTGAAAACGCCTCTGACGGGCAGCAGGCCTCATCTGATGTTGTAGAGATAAAAGGTAAAGGAATTGAGAAAAAAGATTCCAGAAATACAGCTGCTCATCGGGCCTTAATGGATGCTGAAAGGGAACAATCCAGACGATTTGAGATTGAAATGACAAAATATTTCAGTGAACAGAGCAGAAAAATCGATTCATCTTTAAGCGGAAACAAAAAGGACGATAGCTCTGTATGGGATATTTTGATGGGTGTTGTATCTGAGCAAGATGGAGAAGATACGGCATGGGAGAAACTTTCCCAGAAAGAAAAGGATTCTCTTGTCAATAACTTTGTCCTCAATCTGATTGACTGGAAAGAAGAAGAAAAGATTCTGTTATCTATTTTCGATCCTTTATGGAAAGAAACATACCAAAAAGGTGTCGATATTGCTGCAAACCTTTATCATCTGACTGCTATTCAAAGACCGGAGCTGATAAGTACTGCTAAGCTCAGAGGCGGTGCAAGAGTGAAGGGTATCGAAAATACGACAAAGGAAAGTATCAGCCGGATTGTTTCTTCTGGTCTTGACAATGGAGATTCGACGCAAGTAATTGCCAAACAGATTCAGGAAGAAATGAAAACGACCGCTGGCAGAGCCAGAACGATTGCAATTCAGGAGTGTAACACCAGCCTTTTGACTGGAAATTTTGACATGATGAAGCGTTAGGGATCTTCAACAAAAACATGGCACGTTACCAATCCATCATCGGCAAGGCCCAGTCATAAAAAGCTCAACGGCGTTACTGTACCTATTGATGGAAAATTCCCGAATGGCTTGAGATTCCCATGTGATCCTGATTGTGATGATGCGTCTGAGGTTGTGAACTGTCATTGCTTTCTGACGTACAACTAAGCATGAAAGGAGGTGATACATTTGAATCTTGAGCGCAAAACAATAACCTTTACCGGTGGGTATGAGGAAGAGTCCGGTATCTTTTCCGGATATGCGGCTGTATGTGGCAATCTTGATGAGGGCGGTGACATCATTGAGCCGGGGGCATTTCAAAAAACCATTGCAGAAGGTTGGCAGCGTGTCAAAATTCTGGCATTGCATAATGATGAATGGCTTCCAATCGGTAAACCGCTGGAGCTGAGAGAGGACGGCAATGTTTTATATGTCAAAGCTAAAATCAGTGATACTTCACTTGGCAAAGATATTAAAATCCTGCTTAAAGATGGAGTCCTCAATGAGCTTTCCATCGGATATGATCCGATCATTTTTGATTACGATGAAAATGGAATCCGACATCTGAGAGAAGTGAAGCTCTGGGAAGTTTCTGTTGTAACTTGGGCTATGAATCCTATGGCTGTTGTAACAGATTACAAGTCCCTTGTTTCTACGACAGAAAAACTGATCAATTCAGAAATAAAAGCCGGCAGAAAAATTAGTTCTGCAAGATTGAAAGCATTGAAGGAAGCGAGTGAATCTATGAAAGCAGCGACAAAGGCTCTTGATGGGATCATTCGTGAAGCTCAAAGCGAAAATGACCAGAACGATCAAAAAAGTAAAGAAGGTGAAAAACAATCTCAAAAATCCTTGAAAACATTCGTTGAAATCTTAATTTAATGGAGGAATTTTACTATGAACAGAAAAAGCACAAAAATGGAGTCCGGTGAACTCATGGACATGATTAAGGCTTGTGTCAAAGAAGCCATGGAAGAACAGGTTGAATCGAAGGAAGGAGAAGAAACCGGAGTTGAAGAAGCTGCTTCTCCGGACGTTTCCAGCCTGATTGAGCAGGCAATGGAACTGGTTGAAGAAAAGCGAAAATCCAGAAAAGAAGCAGGTGAGGAGCTTGGAGATGTAACAGCTGATGACATTCTGGAAGCTGTTGGTGAAATCATGGAAGCATCCGGATCCGTCAAAGCCTCTGATGGCGTAGAAGATGGAGCTATGACAGATGAAGGCACTGAAGAGGAAAAAGGAAAAAATGGAACTCCTCGTCAGACAAAAGCTGCAAAGTCGACAAAGCCTACAGTAATTCAGAGAAAATACGCTTCTGTCTATATGCCTACAAGAAACCCTATGACTGCCGGCGGCAGCAAAAAATCCATGCCTCCTGAAATTCGTCTTGCTCGTGCAATTAAATGCCTGGATGTGTACGGAAAACACGATCCAGAAGCAGCAGCATACTATGCTCGAAAAAAATACGATGATGGGGATATGGCAAGAGAGTTTAAAGCTCTGTCTGTTACAAATCCTGTTTCCGGTGGATATCTGGTACCTGAGGTTTACCTCGACGATGTCATTGAGCTCCTGTATGCAAAAACAGTAATCTTTGAACTCGGCGCTCAGAAAGTTCCTATGGCAAACGGTAACCTGAACATTCCGAAAATGACTGCTGGATCTCGTGCTACATGGGGCGGAGAACAGAGAAAGATTAACAAAACACAGCCTTCTTTCGGCAATATCAAGCTGTCTGCAAAACGTCTGGAAGCTATCGTTCCTCAGACAAGAGAACTCCTGATGAGCACAAGCTACAGCGCAGATCAGCTCTTTGCAAATGACCTTACTCGCAGAATGCAGCTCGGTTTGGACTACGGTTCCATGTTCGGTACTGGCGGTGAGTTCCAGCCTCTTGGTGTTTTTGCTGACAAGGAAGTTGAACAGGTCGATGCAAAAACACTGGGAAATACCGATCTTGCAGACACCAACGGTAAGATTACAGCTGATTTCCCTGTATACATCCGTTCCAAAGTTCTGGCAAAGAATGTTGATGACCAGAAGCTCGGCTGGACTTTCAACTCTATTCTCGAAGGTTTCCTGATGAATATGAAAACTACAACCGGCGCATACATCTACCGTGATGAAATGAACGCAGGAAAACTGCTGGGCTTCCCTTATCAGGTATCTAACCAGATTCCTACCGACAAGACTGGTCTTACCGATATGTGTTTTGGTAACTGGGCTGATCTCATGGTCGGTGAACAGATGGGTCTTGAAACCTATACAACTCTGGATGGCTCTTGGACAGATGAGGAAGGTGTACAGCACAATGCCTTTGAGGAAAACCTCGCGGCAACCCGTGCTCTGATGTACGTCGATATCGCAGCTCGTCACAAAGAGAGCTTTATCCATGTTAAAAATATCAAAGCATTTTAAGGAGGAAGATCACAATGAAACGAGAGCTTATCAAAAATGTTAAGGTACTTCCTTACACTCTGGACACAGCGGTTGACAGGGAGGGGTTTCTCTCTGCTGTTTTAGCTGTTTCTGTATCTGAAGGAACTACTGCCAAAGTCGCCATCACTCACTGTGATACTGATAACGGCAGCTATGAGGCTGTTCCGGATGATTTCGTTGTTGTCGGTAAAGATGAGGTTTCTTTCACCGGCACCCCATTGTTAAACTTCGATATTGACCTTGTTGGATGCAAACGTTACATCAAGATCAATGTTACAGGCCCTTCCTCTGCGACCTATGCGCTCGTGCTCGGTGATGCTTCTGAAGTTCCTATTGATGGAGATGGCGACGAAAAATTTATCAGGGTTCCGGCAAAAGCTGGTGAGTGTAAAGCCGGATATTGTTTTGCACAGTAAGGGAGTGATCTTTTATGGCATACGAGCCTCATAATTGGTCAAAAGGTGAAGATATCACTGCTGAACTTCTGAACAAAATGGAGCAGGGAATCCAAAATGAACAGGTTGGCCCGGCTGGCCCGAAAGGTGATACCGGTGAGCAAGGCCCGGCCGGCCCTGCTGGAAAGGATGCAGTCAAAATGGCAGAAGCTGTTTCAGATGCAGCCGGAGAGAATGTTACAAAAGAGGAATACAATGCTCTTTTAGCGTCTCTTCGTGCTGCTGGTATTTTATCCCCGACATAACAATAAAAAGGACGTGGTTTATTCCACGTCCTTTTTTTAGGAGGTGAAAGGATCGTGGAGCAGCTTGCACCAAACGCAATGACGACCCTTGAAGATACTTTAGAAAGACTCGGAATCCCTTTCTATGAAGTAAATGAAATGACTCAAAATAATATTATTCGTCTTATTAATTCTGCATCTGCATGGATTGAAACGATTACCGGACGTAAATTTGGGAAGCAAACCTATATTGATAGATATGTTTCTTATGGAACACAGGAGCTTGTCCTTCGTCAATATCCTATTCGTAGCGTTGAGTATGTCAAAGATGTAAAAGCTGGATACAATATTGACCCGGCTGGCTATGACTTCTTGATGTTTGGAGATATCGGTATTTTGTATCGAGATGAAGGATGGCTTATGCGTGGTTATCCGGGAGGCTTAGCAAATGATTATATGTTGCTTAGCCGTTATCTTGAAGTTAAATTCACTGCTGGATATGTCTTGCCTAAAGATGCTACTCCAGACGAACCCTCAGACCTTCCAGCTGACATTATCTCTATTGTATGGGGAATTGTAGAGCAGGAGTTTTCAATCCTCAGGAACGGCTCTCAGGGTCTGTCTGCATTTTCTATTTCGGATGTATCTTGGACTTTTGACAAAGAACCTCGATCATCTTGGATGGAAACACTTTCTCATTACATGAGGTGGTGATAACTGGTTGAAGTTAAAGGATAATATTACTCCAGAACTTAATCGGATAAAGTCAGAGCTGACAAAGTTGAATGGAATGAAAATTAGGATCGGAATACAGGGAAACGCTGACAGTGATATCCTCATGATAGCAAGAGTCCACGAGTATGGAGCTGTCATTCATGCAAAGAAAAAATATCTTGCAATTCCTATTCATAAGAGCAGTTATGACAAAAGTCCTCGTGATTTCAAAGACCTGTTCTTTATCCGTTCAGAAAACGGTTTTCTTTTTGGTGTTACAGCTAAAAAGAATCGAAAAAATTTGAACAATCCGAACAATTTGAATTTCCTATTTTTATTTCTTCCTTCTGTCACAATCCCTGAAAGAAGTTTTATTCGTACAGGTTATGATAATAATGTCAATCGCCTTGCTCAAGTAATGGGACAGGAGCTAACCAAAGTTCTCAATGGTGAAAAAACAGCAGAAGAGGCAGCCGGGTTTATCGGAGGCAAAGCAGTTGATTTTATTCGAGAGTATATCGAGGATTCAAGTAACTTTGTGCCCAAAGGTAAAATTCAAAGAGACAGAGCACCGTCATCGGCAGATAATCCGCTCGTAGTGACAGGACGCCTCAGGAACTCAATAACTTTTCAGGTGGAGAGTGATGAATAATGTATTCTAAAATGAATCTTCCACAAATCCCGATTGGCCTATTACATACAATGTATCGTATTGATTCTAAAGGTGGATATGACACTGATTCTGGAGGACTATGGAAACCCGGTGGAGAACAAAAAACAGAATTTAAAGGTGTTGTTCTTCCTATATCTGACAAGGATCTTCAGTATGCTCCGGGAGGAACCTTTACAAAGAACAGCGAAAAAATATACACCAATGGATTTGAGCTGGAAGTCGGTGCGAGTGTATATGATCCTCAATCTTATATTACCTATACGGTAAAGCAGGAACTTGGTCATAACAGCATCCATCCGATGAAACGATACGTTGTTGAATCAAAAGGAAAGGGTGGTATTAAACGGGCTTAGTTCAGAACCGAAACAAACTGATAAAATCCTTATCCGAATATCTGAAATGTCCTGTTATTTTAAGCGACCAGACACAGCCTGAACCGGCTGAACCTTTTGTTTTTTACTCAATCTTATCAGACTATCAGCCAATAAATGAAGTTGGAAACTATACGTTTAATCAAGATACTGGAGTAGAAACCAGAGGCGAAAACCCGACGTTTACGCTTTCGTTTACTGCTATCAGCAGCAACCGGTATGAAGGTGATATTTATATTTACGGCGAAAATGAAGCGATGGATCTGTGTGATAGGATGCAGGGATTTTTCCTTCATTCTGGAAAAGATCAGATTCATTCGGCCGGTTTTGTCCTTGTGAATATAAGTAACTCAGGAAGCCGATCCGCTCTGGAAATAGATGAGATGTCACGTCAATATGGATTTGATGTTCAGCTTAGATATTATCGAACGGATGACCGTAATGTTGGGAATATTGATCCAATCGTAATTATAAGGGAGTGAAAACAATGCCAAAAGATGTTGTTGTTGTTGTTGTCCGTTTGGATGACAAACCAAAAGAAGCACAGGGGCTTGATATCCTGCTTGTAAGCACTGAAGGAGAAAAACCTCTGAAAACATACCGTTCTCTCGAAGAGATTGCTGTTGATTTCTCCGGTAAAACTGTTGAAAAAATGGCTCAGGCTCTTTTCGATCAGGGAAAGACTACTCTTGCAGACAGCCTTATTCGCAATGTAAAAATTGTTGGTATCGAGGCTCCAGAAAGCGGATCTGCAATGGTAGAGAGTTTAAAAGCAATTCGAGCACAGGATGATGACTGGTATCTGATTCTTACAGACAAAAAAGAAGATGAGTATGTTCAGGCACTTGCTGCTTGGGCAGAATCTACAGAACCTACAGAGGCAGAGCTGGAATCAGGAATCGAAGATCACAGGAAATTGTATTTTGCACAAACAGCAAATAAATCTCTTGAGGTAACGAATCGTCGAAGCGTTATCGTTTATCATTCTGATGAAGAAGAAGCAGCTGCGGCATGGGTAGGAAATGTAGGGCCATTCTATCCGGAATCTGTCACATGGAAATTTAAACGTCCACAGGGAATTACTTTGCAGGAGTTGACAGATGCTGAAAAAGAAGCTCTTGAGGAGGCAAATATTAATTTCCTTTCTGTTGAGTATAAAAGAGAATACATGAAAAACGGTGTATGTGCGGATGGTGAGTACATTGACAGCCAGATGGGTGCAGATTATATCGCTCTCACTATTAGAGAAAATCTGTACAATCTTCTTGTTCAGACACCTAAAATTCCATATACCAATCAGGGCTTTGTGCAGGTCGCAAGTGCTGTCTTTTCTGCTCTTAATGATGCAGTTGATCTTCATATCATTGCCAGCGATCCACAGAGCAGAAGCGGCCTCTATAAGGTAAACGTACCGACAAGAGCGGATGCTACTGACGATCAGGCAAGATCAAGGGAAATGCCGCCTATTACATGGGAAGCTCAGCTGGAAGGAGCTGTGCACAAAGTAAAGGTTGTTGGTGTACTGAAAGCCTCTTTGAGCTTTGAGTAACAAATATTTTCTCTGACTTTTATAAAGGAGTGATTACATGATTCACACATACGATCCGGATAAAGTATCGGTAACCATTGATGGAACTATTATTACCGGATTCGATTCGTCTGGAGTATTTACCTATTCCAGAACCGGAGATATCACAACACCAACAGTTGGTGTACAGGGCGATACGGCATACGTTGAGAACAGAGATGAAACCGGAACGCTGACAATTACTCTGATGAACAGCAGCCCTCACCTTGCTATGCTGCGTCGATTGGCTACTCAGCGCAAGATGATCAGCGTTCTTGTCAATGACGCCAATGACTTTGATCCTCTCAGTATCAGCGGAAATAACTGCCGTATCACAAAAGTTCCTGATGTTGGTAGAACAAAGGATCTTGGCTCAACTCAGGTCACTATTTTCATTCCAAAAGATAATCTGTAAAGGAGTGCTTTAAAATGAACAGAAAAGAAACAATCACAATCAACGGACAGAAATTCACCCTTCAGAGCGTTTCTCCGATTTGGTATTTTGATACCTATGACCGGTTTGGCGGTGGTGCTTCCAAAAGAAACACAGCAAAATATATGGATGCGCTTTTCAAAGGGGTTGTTGTAGAACCTCTTGAAGTCAGCAAAAAAGGTATGGAATACTTCGACGAAATGGGCGATATTGCAACGTCTCAGGCACTGTATGTTTACATTGAAAAATTTCTTCGAAGCACTACAGGACAGAGCGGAAGCGATCCGGCTGGCGAGGAGGCATAAAGAGCTTTGGATGCTCGTTTACTCGGGTCAGGGGGTTTCTTATTCTGATATAAAGGAAATGGACCTTTCCGAATATTCCGAAGCAGTTGAAGCTAAAATTCTTTTTAATGGAGAATGGAGGCGAAAATCATAGAGGACGCAAGATCCATGACGTTCGGTCTTGATTTTGGCCTGCAAAAATCGATCGATGAACTCACAAGTATTACAGAAGATCTGCAAAATGTTGTTGAGGAACTTCGTCAGATAGAGAGTTCAGGATCTTCAGCTGGTGCCGGTATATCAGATGGATTTGAAGATGCCTCTGGTGCAGCCGGTGATCTGGATGACAAACTTGGAGACGTTCAGGATGGTCTTGATGGTATCGGTGATGAAGCGGATAACACAAAAGTAAAGGTTATCAGCGCAGCCGATGAAATGAAAGCTCGGTTTCAGGAAGCAATGGGAGCTTCTCTTCAGGAAGGTGAAAGCTTCACAAAATCCTTAAAAACAGGTATCAGTGCTGGATTTGATTACGCTGGAAAGCGTGTCAAATCCTTTTTTGATACCGGGCAAAAGAAGTTAAAGGATTTTAACAAAGCTCTAAGACATCCAATTCAGACTATCAAGACTTCTCTTGGAAAAGCACTGATAGAGTCATCTGAAAAAATCAGGGGACTTGGAGATTCTGCCAATGATACTGAAGATGATCTTGACGACATGGGCGATGCAGGAGAAGAGGCCGGAAGTCAGGTTAAAGATGCAATCAAAGGTGCGATAGGCGCTTTTGTCGGACTTGAAGCGATACAGGCAGGTATTGACAAGCTCAAAGAGCTTGGAGCTGTTGCTTTTGAAATAGCGGGTATCGCTGAAAGTTCTGGAAAAAAATTCAAAGCAAATTTCAATGAAGCTGATGCTCAGTGGGTTGATAACTTCGCTGATTCTATACATAGGAGCACGTCTGAAATAGAAGGTTTCATGGTTTCAAATAAAGCCATGTACGGTGAACTCGGTATTACCGGAGATGCCGCAAAGGAACTTTCAAAAATCACAACGTCTTTGGCCTACGATCTAGGAAATGCCTTTTCCATCGACGATACTGAGGCTCTTGGTGTCGTACAGGACTATATCAGCGGAAACAGTGCAGCTCTTGAAGAATATGGTGTTCATATTGATGACACGATTCTCAAGAATACCGCTCTTTCAATGGGACTTGGAGAGAATATCGACGAACTCGATGATGCTTCTCTTGCTCAGATCAGAATGACAGCACTTTTGAAGGAAAGTGCTGATATTCAAAAGGCTGCTATTGAAGAAACGGACGGCATCGTAAATAGTACCAAAAGCCTAAAAGGTGTTTGGACAGATTTCATGGCAGAAGCAGGATTAAGATTCGCTCCTACTATGGAAGGATTGTTTGGAACAATTTCAAATAATTGGCCAACAATCGAACCGATGCTTTTGGGGTTTGTTGACGTTCTCAGTAATGGAATGTCGCAATCTATCCCTATACTGTTAGATTTAGGACAGACCATTATTCCGTCACTTACTACGGTGCTGGGTGCGCTATTCGAGGCAGGAGCTCCTTTGATATCTGTATTTGGGGAGATTGCTGGAACAGTTCTTCCCCCATTTGCTCAGGTCATTGAAACTCTTGCAACAACTTTACTTCCGCCATTTACGGAAATTCTCATCACGTTAAATGAGCACGTTCTTCAGCCGCTGCTTCCGGCTCTTGAAATGCTTGAGCCTCCGCTGGAGTTTATCGGGGAAATGGTAGGGGCTATTGGAGACGGTTTATCAGAAATGATTAAGTTTGTTTCTGGTGGTGTCGGAAAAGTAGCAGGATTCTTTAGCGATTTGTTTGGTGGCGCAGATGAGAGCAAGGAAAAGGTTGACGATCTCAATGCTTCAGTAAAAGATTTTAGTGTTCCGTCTGGATCTGAAGAATTTATTAAGCAGCAAGATCTGATTGTCGCAAGTTCGCAGAAAACTCATGATGAAATCAGTCAGGATCAGCAGGAAATCAATGATGGTTTGACAGAGCTTTCTACTAACGCAAGTGACAGTTACCGTCAAATGTCTGAACATTCTGCTCAGGCATGGAAAAAGATGCAGGAGGATGCAGATCGAAGCTCTGCAGCAATTATCAATGATTTGAACAGTATTTCTGCTAAAATGAGTTTTCCATATCCGGCTCCTCCTGAAAATCCGGCTCCTCCTGAAAATCCGACTCCTCCTACATCTATTCCACATAATGCTTCGGGTACAAATAATTTTGAGGGCGGATTTACTTACATGAATGAAGAGGGTGGAGAGCTTGCTTTCCTTCCTTCAGGAAGTGTAATTGTTCCATCTGATAGAAGTGAGCAGCTTATAGACAGCATTGTCAACAATATTGTTAATAATGATGTTGATAAAAAATCTGTTTTTGCTCCAAATGTTATTATTCGTATCGAGGGAAGTGCTGACGAAAGCATTATCGAAAAGATTGAGGAAATCCTCAGAGATCTTTTCCCTGAGTTATATCGTCAGATGCAGGAAGAGGATTATTCTAATCGGTCACTTCAACAAGGATTTGCATAATAGGGAGGTGATACAATATGTATACGCTGACTGGTCAAAAATGTGGTACCATGCGCTTTATTCCTGATAGTAGTGGAATTATCACAAAAGAATCAATCAGTTATTCCAGCAACATTACAGACAACCCTGTAGAAGGTGGATCAAATATCAATGATCATGTTTTCAGAAACGCTATCCAATTTAGTATAACCGGCGTTGCTATCTCCAATGAAGCCTATAATAAATTGCAGCAGATGTGGAAACAAGGAGATATTCTTACCTATACAGGACAAGTCCGTATCGATATGCTTGTTATTCAAAACCTATCGAAAAACTTTGATAAAAGTAATAAGAATGGTTTTGGCTTTACAGCTACTTTGAAGAAAATACAGATTGTATCTTCTCAGAAGGCTTCCAGCGACTCCCTGATGTCCTCTCAGGACGCAGGAAAAGCAGAGGCTAGTGCATCATCCGGTAAATCTCAAACGTCTGCCACAAGCGCTGACGGGCTCCACACGTCTGTATCTGAGATGATTTCTTCCAGTGCTTATGCTGAGTATGTAAATACCTATGCGAATAAGCCGCAGCCTAGTGCAGGACCCATAAGCAGAGAAACCCCATCAAATAATGGACTTGGATAGGAGGATTTTATGCAGCTGATTGATTTAGGAAAAGCAGTTAGTTTTATCCCGATTGAAGTAGCAAAAGTTCCCTATACCTTTTCCATAAAGCTGGATGATAAGACATATTCCTTCCTGATCCGCTATAACGATCAGGGGGGGGTTTTCACTGTTGATTTGTCTTTTCCGTCAACGGGAGAGGTTTTGTGCTACGGTGATCCTGTGAGATATGGTCGTCCTCTATTTGGCTCGATTGAGGATGAAAGATTTCCTTTGCCGGTCATTATTCCTCTTTGTCTTACTGGTGACGATATTTCTGAAGTAACCTTTCAGAATTTCGGAAAACAGGTGAAGCTATATCTATATGATAGGGTGATGAATTTGTGAGCTTTTGGATGAGAGAGGCAAATGTGCAAATTGGTGGAGCTATTTATCAAATGGATGACTTCTTTTTTGAATTTGAGGTTCCTTTTGATGATACTACAACGGTACAAACTGCCACTGTAAAAATTCACAATTTGTCTGCTGCTACAAGGAACTCTATAAAAAAAGATCAGCCGATGATTATCAATGCAGGATATGAAGGAGATATAGGATCGATTTTCGTTGGGAAAATTTCTGCTTGTTCCCACCAACATAGCGGCACAGAATGGATCACCTCTGTTTCTGCTATGTCTGCAATGGAAGAGTGGCTTAATTCAAAAGTCAGCAAAAGCTATAAGCAGGGAACTACAGCTCAAGAGATTGTTTCTGATCTTCTCAATATTCTTGGTGTTGAAATCGGAGAATTTTCTCTGAAGGAAAATAAAGTGTATGACAGAGGCAAGGTATGTTCTGGGAAGGTGAAGGATTGTCTGAAGTCTATTGTTGTTGACGATTGCAAGAGTCGGTTTCTGATTCGAAATGATACAGTCGTTATCAACGATCCATCAAAAGGAATTCAAAACGGTATTTTACTTACTCCTGAATCTGGATTGATTATATCTGGACAAGAAAAGCAAGATACTATCATTGCCACTGGTGCTGACAGTCAGAAGTCCTCCAGCGAAAAGGATGATGAGGGAAAAACCTTTTCCCGAGATTGCTTACTCAATTATCATATTGGGCCGTCAGAGCAAATCGTTGTTCAATCTGAAACTTTGAACGGTACTTTTATTGTAATTAAAGGAAAGCATACGGGAAGCCCTAAAGGTAAATGGATCACTTCAATGGAATTGAAGCCTGCATAGGAGGTGAATCATGGGAAAGCAATCAAAACAGGCAGCGTATGAACAAGCAAAGGATCACGCCATGAAAGCCGGGATCTGTGTTGCGGATATTGTCAAAGTCATAAAGTATGATGAAAACAAAATGACCGTAGATGTGCAGCCTCTCACAAAATATCCGGATGAAGATAAATTCGAGAAAAAGCCACAGGTATTATCTGTACCTGTGGCTTTAGTCTATGGTGGGGGATTTGTTATACGTCCGGTATATGAGGCGGGTGACTTGGGTTTTGTTGTCTATCTTGATCGTGATAGCGATTCCACCATTGCCAAAGGATCAGAGGCTGACCCAAATACCGAACGCTTATATTCCGGAGATGATGCGATTTTCTTCGGTGGTATTCGTATCGGAAGCAAACAGATTACAGGACTTCCATCTAAAAAGTTATGCCTTGGAACCGATGACGGCAGTATTTATATTGCCATAGGAAAAGACAAAATCAATATCAAAGGTGATGTTGAAATTGAAGGAAACGTTAAGATCATCGGGAAAGAGGATGTCACTCAAACAGTTACGGCGCTTGTCGATGTTATTGGTGGAGGTATCAGTCTTAAAAGTCATGTTCATACTGATGTTGAAGCAGGAGCTAGCACATCCGGACCGCCGCAGGGAGGAGGAACATAATGGATGGATACACTCTTAAGATTGACGAAAAAACAAGGGATCTTGTCTTTGACGACGATGGATGTTTTGAAGAAATCTATGGGGATGAATCTTCAGCTCAAGCAGTACGACTGACTTTGCTCGTGTATAAGGGCGAGTTTCCACTCGATATTACTCATGGTACAGACTATGATCGAATTATGGGGCAGCCTCTTTCTCGTTTACCACAAGATGAAATTGAAGAAATACTGAGGGAAGCGATCTTTCAGGAAGAAGAAGTTCTTCAGATTGATTCAATGGATTTGACTCAAAAAGGACGCTCTTTAGGAGTTTCCTTTGTTGGAACGTTGACAAGTGGAAAGATAATTAAAACAGAAACGGAGGTTGATTAAATGAAAGGAGATCAGGACTGGGGGCTTACTGAAAAAGGGTTTAGATGTCCGACGTATGTTGAGCTTTTAAATGCGCTTGAGTATAAGGCCAGAGAGCTTTTTGGAGCAAAAGCAAAACTGACTGTTCGCTCGCCTCTTGGAATTTTCCTTCGCATCTTTGCTTGGATCTTGTCGATCCTTTTCCAGCTTACAGAGGATGTTTATAATAGCCGATTTATTGATACGGCAGTTGGCACAAGTCTTTACAACCTCGGACGTGCAATCGGCCTGAGGCTGCTTCCAGCTCAAAAGGCTACGGGATATGTTCAGTTTACTGGAGAGATTGGGAAATATATCCCGAAAGGTTTTCTCGTGCAGCAAATTACAGGATATATCTATGCCACTGTTACCGATGGACGTATTGGGGATGATGGAACCCTTTTACTTCCTGTTCAGGCTGTTGAAACTGGTCCTGATTACAATGCAGAGCCGGGAACCATCAAAGAAATCGTAAACCCTCTTGACGGGGTTACTGGATGCAGTAACCCAGCTGCTGTAGATGGTGGGCGGGACAGGGAAACGGATGAGGAATACCGTGACCGATATTATAAGTCTGTTGACTTTGCTGGCGGTGTAAATATCGATGCTATTGTAGCAGAAGTCCGGCAAAACGTTGAAGCTGTATCATCTGTGATCGGGTATGAAAATGATACTGACGTTGAAGATGACCTCGGCTTGCCTCCTCATAGTTTTGAGGTTGTTGCTTATGGTGGATTGGATCAGGATATTGCGAAAGCGATATTCCGCAGAAAAGCGGCCGGAATCCAAACACATGGAAACAAAAAAGTTCCTGTTATCAGTGTTTCCGGACAAAGTGTCGATATCTCTTTTTCAAGGCCTACACCGGTTCAGGTACATATCAAAATCAACAACCTTAAAGTCAATGAGGACATATATCCTGAGGACGGAAACAATCAGATTGTTGATGCTCTTGTGTCGTATATCGGAAGTGAAAACAGCGGTGGTCTTGAGATCGGAGACGATCTGATTTTTATTTCTTTGTATCAAATTCCTCTTTCAATTCCCGGTGTTATTGATTTCAATATAGAAGTTTCTTCCGATGGAATCAGCTACAACACAAATAACATCGAAGTAGGAATCAGAGAAAAAGCAGTCTGTGAACCGGAATGGATCGAGGTGAACAATGCAGCATGAGTGAACACCTTGTAAAAATGCTGGATATGTTGACAGGAGCCTACACTCGTACCGATTTACAAAGAGCCAAAAAAGAGCTTCCTCCAGAAACTAATATCGGAAAACTTTTTGAGATATTGGCCTATCATCTGGATATTGTCAAAGAACATATTGAACGTGTCCGACTTTGGGATAATCTGGACAATGCTCAAGGTAGTGTTTTAGATCGATACGGTGCAAATTTCGGTGTTGCAAGAGAGGGAACGTCTGACACCTTTTATCGGCTGCTTATCAAAGTTAAGATGCTCGCTCAGCTTTCTGGCGGTGATATCAATACTGTTATCAATGCAGTGGCTACTATGTACAGTATTACTCCTATGCAGGTCAAATTTGAAGAGGTTTTTCCTGCGAAAATCCGTGTTACGATACAGGCTACGGATATCGGACCAGAGCAGCTGCGCTCAGTCGAAATCATTTCTCGATTGATAAAGCGTATTATCGCTGCTGGTGTTGGATTTTATACTGTCATAGAATCTAATATCGTTACAAACTGCGATCTTAGAGCTACTGCGTTCCCTCAAGATATTATCTTTGCCACTATTTCTGAGAAAAGCGTAAAAGCTGTTGCCTATCCTTTGGAAACAAAAATAGTTCCTTTTAGTATAGGATATCTCAGTTATCTTGTTGATACAAAATTATAGGAAAGGATGGAATTTATGGACAAAAATCCACGTTCAGGCGTTATCGTCACTGAGGATGATAGTCAATACTATGCTGTCGTGACTACGCTTGGAAGAGAAAAGATTGCTCAGGCACTTACAGATGATACTCCATTGCAGCTTAAAACGATTGTCGTAGGCGATGCAAACGGAGAACCCATCATTCCGGATCGTGAAGCAACTCAATTGATACATGAAGTTTGGCGTGGCGATTGTGTAACGCTTCTTGATCCGCTTAATCCAAACGTTATTATTGCAAAAACAAATATTCCTGTCGATGTTGGTGGATGGGATGTTTATGAGATTGCCGTTATGGATGGTGATAATAATATCATTATTCATGCAAACGCTCCTGGATGGAGAAAATTAACGGTTGTCAATGGAACATCAAATCCAATGGAGATTAGCGCTCGTGTATCTGTAATTGATGCTGCTGCTATTGAGCTTAATATTTCCTATGATGGAGTAAATGTTACCTTTAAAGATTTAGAGGCTCATATCAAAGACCCAAATGCACATCCACATTTTACTGACCCTGTTCCTCATGTATCAGAAAATGATCGTAAATACTGGAGTGGATTTGCAAACACAGGACCAATGACAACAGAAGATACAGATTTTGTGATTACCCCAGCTCTGAAGATTACTTCAGAGCTTTTTTCTTTGACTGTAAAAACTCCAAAAGCCTTTGTTGAAGGTGATACGATTACTGTCAATGAAATTTCCTATACATTGTATCAGGGAAGCGATCCTGCTTCGGATGATGCTTTTAATGCTGGAGAGGTTATCACCCTCAATTTTGATACTGTTTCTCGTCGATGCTGGGCTAGTTCAGGAGGTACAGGAACTCCGAAACCTCTTCCTCCTCAGATTAGTAACTTGAAAGGAACTGTTCCTGAAGGAGAAACACCTCAAATCATCTGGACGTGGGAAAATCCTGAGGATGAAAACTTTGAAGGAATGATCCTCGTGGGCAAAAAAGGATCTGCTCCGAATTCTCCTACAGACGGAACGCAGCTTTATAAAGGCACTAGCAATACCTTCACACAGACAGAAGGTGTCGAATGGGATAATACCTATTATGTCAGAGGCTTTGCCTATAATAGTCAGAACGCTTATCAGATGGATGCTACTGGTGCAATCGCAAGCGTTACACCTTCTAACGTTCCAGATCAGGTTACAAACTTTACCTTAACACCGAACAAGAGTAAAGCAATCTTAAATTGGGAGAATCCAACTAATCAGAGTTACAGCGTTACAAAGGTAATCCAGAAGATTGGAAGTGATCCTCAGACACCTGAAGATGGAACTGAAGTTTACAGCGGAACAGGAACCACTACTACTGTAACAAATTTACAAGATGGGACAGATTACCATTTTGCATTGTTTACCCTTAGCACAGACGGCAAATACAAACCTCCTGTTGTGAAAACCTATACGCCGGAAATCTGGCCGAAGTATGACTATACCGGAAATTCTGAACTCATAAAAGAAAGCGGAAATAATTGGAAAATAAAATTTATTTCTAGTGGAAAATTAAAATGGTTAGGAACAACTACTAAAATTGATGCCTTTGCAGTAGGAGGCGGAGGTGGCGGAGGTGGAGCCAGAGAAGAAAGTGACGGAGGCGGCGGAGGTGGCGGTTATACAAACACAGCAAAGCCGATAACGATTGAAAATAATCAAGAAATAGAGATTGTAATTGGAGCTGGAGGTTCTCCTCAGTCTATGGGTGGAACAACAAAATTCGGAGAATTATTGAGTGCCGATGGTGGAAAACCTGGGGAAACTAAATCTGGAGGCCCTGCTGCTGGTGGAGATGGTGGTTCAGGAGGAACAGGAGGATATTCATATCCAATTACATCTGGAGTTCCAGGATTTGATGGTAGTGATGCTACTGATGGAATGTCAGATAATGAGGGAATAGCAACAGGCGGAAAAGGCCAAAAGACTACAACTCGTGAATTTGGCGAAGATGACGGACCTGTTCATGCAGGAGGTGGACAAGGCGCATACTATAGAAATCGTCCGCCAGAACCACCGCTTCCGGGTTCTGGACCAGCAGGACAAGATGGAAATGTACACTCTTCCATTGAAGCTGGAATAGGAGGAAAAGGCGGTGGAGGATATGGAGGAGGCGGCGGCGGTGGCGCAAGAAGCAGTGGAGGCGCAGGCTCCGCCGGTGTAGTTATTATCCGAAATTCAAGGGAGAGTGCATAAAATGACCTATGCTATTTTGGAAGGTGAAAAAATCACCAACACGATTGAACTTGACCCGCACACTGCATTTGTGTTTCCTGATGCTGTAGCAATCCCCGAAAACATCTTTGCTGGCATCGGAGACATCTATCGCGACGGACGCTTTTACCGATACAACGAAGAAACCCAGCAGGAGGAAGAAATCCTCCCCTATGACCCGATGACAGAAATGGCAAAACAGATTGAATATCAGGTTAAAGAACAGCAGTCACCTATGAACAAAGCTATCGGTGATCTGTTTCAGGCCATGTCACCGACGATGCAGACCAATCTTCCTGAATCCGCCGGACTGTTTGTAACCTCCTATCGTGTATGGGCAGCAGGTGAAGAATTTGCACAGTGGGAGCTTATTACCCACAAAGACATTGCCTATCAGGTGCAGCAGAAAACCACTGCACAGGAGCATCAGCCACCGGACAGCGAGGGTATGCTTGCTGTGTATGTGCCGTATGTGGTCGCAGGACCGGACGGCGTAAAACCATGGGCGTACGGTATGCACGTGCACACAGGCGACCTTGTACGCAAGGACGGCGTTGTCTGGGAAGCCAAAAAAGACATGAAGCCGTGCATCTGGGAACCAACCGAAGGCAACGAGTGGACAAGGAGGGATGACCTTGTATAACTCGCATCCGCTTATCAGATATTTGCAGAATCGGTGGTTGTTTGCTTCTCCAAAACCTACTCCACCTCTAAATGAGAATGGGGGAGGTTGTGGAGGGGGACCGCCATTGTATGTGATAGATCGCAGGAATGGGGAGGTGATTTGCAGATGAACTCGATCAGCGAAATTTCTGCTTTGGTCAAAGAGTACATCATGCCGGAAACGGTGTGGCTGGTTCCCTGTCTGTATGCGCTGGGAAGTATCATAAAGCGCTCAATCAGAATTGATGATACATTGATTCCGACTGTCTTGTGCGCAGTTGGAATCCTTCTGTCCGCTCTGGTATCTGTAGCATCCTGTGAGCCTACAAACTGGATTCAGTGGGTAATTCTGGTTGCAGTCAGCATCGGGCAGGGGTATGTGCTGGCAGCGGCAGCAGTCTGCCTCAATCAGCTTATCAAGCAGCACAGAATCTCAGGCAGGTTGAAAAAAGGATTTGACGGACAGAGCAGTATAGAAAGAAAGGATGATGAATAATGCCAATCGTAACAGGAAAGACACCGGCAGGTCTGGTAAAACACGCTCAGAAAGCACTCAATGAAAAATGGTGGTATGTATGGGGAACTTTCGGAAATGTACTGACCGAAAGCCTGTTGGCTTCCAAAATCAAGCAGTACCCACAGTATAACAATGATGCACTGCACCGCCCGCACCTCGGCCAGACGGTCAGCGACTGCGTCGGCCTCATCAAAGGCTACTGCATGTGGAACGACAAAACGGACATGCCTGTCTACCGCGCTGACCTTGACTACAATACCGGTATGATGTACAACGCAGCCAAGGTCAAAGGCCCGATTGGAACCATCCCTGACCGCGCCGGCATCTGCGTGTATATGCAGGGACACGTCGGTGTCTATATTGGCAACGGCTGGGTGATTGAGTGTGCCGGCGGCAAAGGCGCCATTAAGACACCGGTATCCGGCAGCGGCGCGACCCGATGGACAGCGTGGTTTGAGTGTCCGTTCATTGATTATGGAGCAGCAGAACAGCCGTCCTCCGGCAGCTCTGCTCTCAAAGTCGGCGATACGGTGAAGGTCAAACAGGGTGCAGCTCCATGGAACGGCGGCAGGCTGGCAAGCTGGGTGTATAGCTCGACCTTTGAGCTGATGGAGCTGAAAGGCGAGCGCGCAGTCATCGGCAAAGGCGGCGCCGTCACCACCGCTATTAACGTCAAAAATTTAATCAAAGCATAAGAAAAGCATAAGAAAGGATGATCTTTTGTGTATAACAATGATATGATGAATCTTTGCAAAAAGGTGGTTGTAGACTACTTTAATTCCAGAGTAGACAGAACAGACAATATGCAGCTTACTGAAGATAATGTTTACATTGTCTGGTTCAGCAAAACCTTGCAGAACTTTAAAGCTCTGGTAAGCACCACAGTTTCTGATGGTATGTATTATGAAATTACATACAACGGGGACAAGAATGAGCTCTATCTGGATACTTATAAAAAGTGGGAAAACAAGAAAATTACTCTGTAAGGAGGAAACAGCATGAACATCGACATCACACCAATCATTGTATCTGTCATCGGTCTGGCAGGACTGATCCTGACGGGCATCGTTATTCCCAGCCTGAGAAGCTGGCTCAAGAGCAAGGTTACCAATGAGCAGTGGGAAACCATCAAAAACTACGCGCTGGCTGGTGTACAGGCGGCAGAAATCATCATCGGTGCCGGCAACGGTGAAAAGAAATTTGAAGAGGTCAAAAAGTACATCGAAAAAGAATGTGCAGCACATGGCATCAAGATTGATATGGATACTGTCCGCATCGCTATCGAAAACGCATGGAAGGACCTCGGCCTCGACCACAGCACCGAGCAGGAGAAGGTGGTGTAAGCGGATGGCGGAACCGGTAAACGAAAACTTGTGCGCAGAGCGCATGAAGGTGCAGGATGAACGTTTTGCCCGCGATCTGGAGCGCATTAAGGCGCTGGAGGACACCTGTGAGGAACTGCGGGAGCTGTCCATCCAGATGGGCGAGCTGCTCAAAAAGTACGATGAGGAACTGCGCGACCACCGTCAGCAGCTCAAGGAGCAGGGCGACCGCGTCACCAGCATCGAGCAGCGTCCGGCGAAATGGTGGGAAAAACTGACCGGCGCAATCATCACGGCGCTCGGCTCGGCACTGGGCGGCTGCCTGCTGACGCTGCTGGTGCAGAACATGATTCAGAAGTAGAAAGGATGACAAAAATGAAAGGAAATTTTTATTTGACTGGCATGAAAGTAGCGCTGATCTCGAAGGATGAGGATATCAACGAGGCGCTCAGCCAGCTTAACGACCGTCTGACCGAGGGCGGCGCAAAAACACTGCTGAAAACCGACCTCAACGACTACGCCGGTTATTACGCAGTGCAGGAGTTTGCACCGGAGCTGACTTTGTTCGTGGACAAGGGTACCAGCGGCGTGCACACTGTCAAGGTGGCAAACGCCAGCGACCTGAAGAAGCGCGACACCAGCGCCTGCTATCAGGCAGCACAGCCATTCCTGCATGAACTGCGGATGCGCGGCGAGCAGCCGGAGAGTCAGGGCGTGTACAAGCCGGACTGGAACGACGTCAAGTACTGGGACTGGTACTGGAAGGACAAGAGCCCGATGCTGTATGTGCGCTCGAAGCTTGACACCGATCAGCTTGCCGATGCGCTCTACAACGGCGTGCTGGAATTCGGCAAAGCCCGCCGCAAGGAGCAGCTGGAGCCGGAAAAAGAAGAATGCTGCGGCCTCAAAGGTGCCGTGAGCAGGGGATAGACAAAGTAATATAGAAAAACCGCCCTCCTCAGAGCGATCTGGGGAGGGCGGCTTTTTTTGAAAAAAGGATTATTTATATTGATAAATACACGATAAAGTGTTATAATTAAGCTTAGAAAAAAGATGATAAGAAAGAGAAAGGAGAAGAAACGATGGAAACAATCAAAATAATTTTGGATGTTGTCGTTATCATTTTAGACATTGTCGTTATTTCTATGATTTTGAAAAAATGGAAGGAGGACAAATAGAGTGTTGATTAGTTTGGCAGAGTATGCGCAGCAGCATGGAAAAGACGCTGCCAACCTGCGGCGGAAATGTATCAACGGCGAATTCAAGACCGCCAGAAAAATTGGTCGAAACTGGGTGATTGATTCGGAAGAGGAGTATATTGACCGGAGAGTCACCAGCGGCAAATATAAAAATTGGAGAAAAGGGAAACAAGAATAAGACGGCCCTCCTCGGAGTGAGGAGGGCACGCCAGATAGCAGAACACCCCACCGATCTCGTATTAGTGGGGTGTCTTTTTGAATATTTGAGCACGATATCTCCTTTGATAGCCAAACACAAGGTCCATTCTGTACCGCAAAAGGTGGGGATTTTTTTACCCTCTCACGGTGGTTTTCCTCGGCAGCTCCCTGTATAATATGGATACAAGGTTAGAACAAATACAGCAAAGGAGCAACGACCATGAAAAAAGCAATCCATGCAAAAATAAAACCAATCTTGAACAGTTTTGCAGCGAGAAAAAGAGGGAACTGTGGGCCGCGGCGAAAGCACTGCAGATGGATGTTACCTTCAAATATGCAGGACGGATTTTAAGTCTGGACGAGATTTTGGAGGATCTGTACTGTAACGGCGGCAGCCCCAAAACACAGCTGGAGCTTCAGGAATTTGTGCTGCGCTTTATCGAAAGCGCCTTTACCTTTATGGAAGTACACGAGGACGATTTTGAATTTGATCTCACAAGTAGCGCAGGAGGGAAGTAACATGAACAACGCAGTCATAATCGAAAATAACAGAACTGGATATACGCCCAGACAGTGCGGCAGAACCTTTACGGTAGGGGAGCTGATCGAATTTTTGGAACAGTTTGACAAAGAACTGCCGGTATACCTGAGCAACGACAACGGTTACACCTATGGAAGCATCAATGAGAGCTGCATGGAGGAAAGAAAGATCGAGGAATAAGCGAAAAAAGTGCCTTCCTCCCAGCGAACAGGCAAAAAAGGAGCGCCTAATTTGGGCAGAGGGACACAATACACCGGCCGAATGTGTAGCGATAGGTAGGAATTTTGAGCGGCAAAAAAGGGTCGTCACACGAAAAAAACGTGTGACGACCCTGATTTTTGTTGCGGAAAGTGTTCTCTTACAGAAGAAGGAAATAGAGAGCAGCAGCGAATTTATAGAAACTGCACAATATAGGCACAAAAAAAGTTCCAGAATCACTAAAAAGTGAAGCTGGAACTCGTGGTGCCGGTGGTGGGACTTGAACCCACACGGTATCGCTACCAACGGATTTTGAGTCCGTCGCGTCTGCCATTCCACCACACCGGCAAATTACTTGATTATTATACTCTACGAAAGGCAAAAAATCAAGCCCTTTTTTGAAAGTTTTTTCCAAAAACAAGAATTTTTTCTTCATATGATCTGAACAGTTGCAGACTATATAGGAAAAGAGAACATTTTCGTGTGGCTTCTTTTCCTTTGTGGGAAGTTGTGCTATAATATATAAAATGTCATTTTTTGGAAAATGTAAAAACGGGACAATAATCAGTCTGGAGGAAAACAAGTGATTACAGGCGCAGTGAAAAATAAAGTAGATAAGATTTGGACCGATCTTTGGGCGGGTGGTATCACCAACCCTTTGACGGTCATCGAACAGCTGACCTATCTGATGTTTATTCGGTCGCTCGACGAAAAGGAACTGGAAACCGAAGAGCTGGAAAACATGAGCGGCGAAAAGCTCAGCAAGATCTTCCCGCAGTCGCCGGCAGGTCAGGCGATGCGGTGGAGCCGCTTTAAAAATAATGATGCAAGGGAAATCTATGAAGTCATCTCCCAGCGGGTATTCCCTGCCATCAAAAACATGAAAAATGGCCATCTGCCTGACTTTGACGAAAAGGGCGAGATGATCGAAGTGCAGGAGGAGTCCGGCGAGCAGCAGGAAAGCACTGCCTTTGCGCGCTATATGAGCGATGCTATGTTCCTGATTCCAACGCCGCAGGTGCTGCAGAAGATCATCACCGGCCTGGACGATCTGTATGAGCACGACCTCACCGGCCTGGATGTGCAGGGTGATCTGTATGAGTATATGCTGGGCAAACTGGCAACAGCAGGCCAAAACGGACAGTTCCGCACACCAAAGCAGATTCGCGAAATGATGGTGGAGCTGATTGCACCGACACCGGACGATGTGATCTGCGACCCGTCCTGTGGTACAGCGGGATTTTTGGTGTCTGCGTCGGAGTATATCCGCAAACACTACGAGGATACCATGACCGCGGAGCAGTGGGAGCACTTTGCCACCGATGCTTTCAGCGGCTTTGATATGGACCGCACCATGCTGCGCATCTCGGCAATGAACCTGATGCTGCACTCGATCACCAACCCTGATGTGCGCTATATGGACAGTGTGTCCAAGCAGAATCAGATTCAGGAGAAATACACCATCTGCCTGGCAAACCCGCCGTTTAAGGGCACCGTCGATGCCGAAAGCATCAACGATGACCTCAAGGCAGTCACCAACACCAAAAAGACAGAGCTTTTGTTTTTGGCGCTGTTTCTGCGCATCCTCAAAAAGGGCGGCCAGTGTGCCTGCATCGTGCCGGATGGTGTGCTGTTTGGTTCCTCCAAGGCGCATCAGTCCATCCGCAAAGAGCTGGTGGAGAATCACCATCTTCGTGCGGTGATTTCGATGCCGTCCGGTGTGTTCAAGCCCTATGCAGGAGTATCCACCGCAGTGCTGGTGTTCACCAAAACCGGCATGGGCGGCACCGACAAGGTTTGGTTCTATGATATGAAATCCGACGGCTTCTCTCTGGACGACAAGCGCTCGCCGGTTGAGCAGAACGATATCCCTGACATTATTCGGAGATTTCGGTCTATCGGACAGACTCCCTCTGTCACCAAGGGTGACATCCCCCTCAGAGAAGGGGACAATGCCGATGATATTTTAAATGAGGAAAAAAGAGCGCGCACCGAGCAGAGCTTTTTTGTGCCGAAGCAGGAGATTGCGGACAACGGCTATGACCTGTCAATCAACAAGTACAAAAAGGTGGAGTATGTGCCGGTGGAGTACCCTTCCACCACCGAGATCATGGCAGACCTGCACGAGCTGGAAATGGAGATTACAGCAGGGCTGGCGGAACTGGAGGAGATGCTGTGATGGCGAGATTTGCAGACGTCCTCACAATCATAAACGGAAAAAATCAGAAAAGAGTTGAAAACCCAAATGGTCAATATCCTATATATGGAAGTGGCGGTATTATGGGATATGCAGATGATTATATTTGTGAGGCGAATACTGTTGTAATAGGACGAAAAGGAAGTATAAACAATCCCCTTTTTGTAGAAACACGATTTTGGAATGTTGATACAGCTTTTGGTTTATATGCTGACCCAACCAAATTACACCCTAAATATCTGTACTATTTTTGCGAAAAGTTTGACTTTGAACGGTTGAACACAACCGTAACAATTCCTAGCTTGACAAAAGCAAATTTGTTAAAGGTTGAGATCCCCCTTCCACCTCTTGAAGAACAGCGAAAAATTGCGGCGGTGCTGGACAAGGTAAGTGACCTGATTGCCAAACGCCGTCAGCAGCTGGACAAGCTGGATGAGCTTGTCCAAGCTAGGTTCGTGGAGATGTTTGGGGATCCAATAATTAACAATATGAGTTGGCCAAAAGCATTAATTGGTGACAATTGTTTTGTGACTAAACTTGCGGGGTTTGAGTATACCCAATACATTCACTATGAAGATAGTGGTGATGTCGTAATGGTTAAAGCTCAAAATGTGAAAAAAGGTAAACTAAATGATAAAGATATATCGTTTATCTCAAATGAAGTATCGGATTCATTGCCTCGTTCACAACTTGCTCCTGGGGATGTGGTGATGACTTATGTAGGAGCAAATATAGGAGATGTTGCTCTAATCGATGAAAAACATAAATATCATTTAGCACCTAATGTTGCCAAAATAAGACCTAATTCAAAGGTGTATGATTCTACGTATTTCATGTATATGTTAATGTTCCTAAACTCTTATATTATGGAAAATTCAGCAGATACAGCTAAAGCAGCTCTTGGGATGGAAAGGATACGTAAACTGGTGGTTTGTATCCCGCCAATTGACCTTCAACGTTATTTTTCAGATTTTGTCAAAAAAATTGACAAGTCAAAATCTGTTGTACAGAAAAGTTTGGAACAGCTGGAAACACTGAAAAAGGCTTTGATGCAGGAATATTTTGGGTGAGGAGGAATTAATGAAAATTGAGAATTTTATTTTGGAATACGCACAAAAACGAGAATATTAATGATGTTCTCAGCCAACTTATAATTGAAAATAATGCCTCTATTATCGTATTAGCCGAGTATTCTGCCAATATAGATGAACTTATCACCCTCTTATCGTCATACGGAAGAACGATGAAACAATATGATACTTGCTGCGACCGTATAAATCTATTAGGATCGTTAGATTGTGTAGAATTAAAACTTGATGATAGTCACTATACAATACAAATCATCAATGGCAAAGACATACTATGTTGTGTTCATCTAAACAGTAAATTACATACAGACCACGAAGCTTATCGTGAAATTCTTATTAATCGGATCGTGCATGACGTGCAGACAATAGAGCAAGAGCTTGGAACTAAAAATTCTATTATCGTCGGGGATTTTAACATTAATCCATATGAAGCAAGCTGTATTGATGCTAGATTTTTTCATGGTATTCCTGTATGTAGTGAGGCTGAAAGAGGATCAAGATTGATAGCAGGAAATGAATATCGTATGTTCTATAATCCAATGTGGAATTTCTTGGGTGATTTTCAAGAGCCATATGGAACTTATTACTATAATGCGGGTAGTACCAAAAATACATATTGGAATATATTTGACCAGGTTATTTTCAGACCGATTTTAAAAGAACGTTTTTTAAAAGATAGTCTGAAAATACTGACCGAAACTGAAACGAAGTACTTGTTAGATAGCAATGGGCATCCTAATAAAAGCATAAGCGATCACTTGCCAATAATATTTGAAATTACGGAGGAAGTATCTCATGGATAAAAAATTTAGCTTCATGGAGAAATTGGATTTCAAGGATATTGACCTAACTGCACCTGATAAAGTTATTGAGAAAATACTGCAGCAGTTGCCTAAAGAAACTAATAATATTATTATGGGAAAGATTCAACCTTATTCTGGAAAGGTGCTTTCGTATAAAGTACATGATTTTCCAACAATCACTCAGGTGTTAGCAGAATCTGCTAATAAAACTGTTGACATACAAAAAGATTTAGGAGCATTGTACCAAGAAACACATAAATTTGAGTGTTTTCTTTATACGCCGGAATATGATAAATACAAGTATCGTGTGTTTTTTATGAAGTATGATATTGCTAACTACCCTGTAGATGTGATACTGGACGATACTGTATCCCAAAGTATTTCAGTTTCAAATTCAGGATATATATATAAATGTAATAATCGTGAAGAACTTGAAAATTTAGTATATAATATTTTAAATTCAAAACGTCTTGTTACTGTTATGCAAAAATTAATCAGAATTAATCAAGCAAAAAAACATGAAAAAAATGATGTAGATACAGATTCTTTTGATGAGGTAGAATAATCAAAAGAATCGCAAGGGGGAATAAGTGAACATGAACTTTTCCTTTTTATCAACTAAACCCGAATATGCTCTCTTTGCCTCTGCCTGTATCGAAGCTGAGACAATCTACGCTTCTGCTCCGGCTATGTGTGCGGTGGGCTGCCGCAAGGCGCTGGAACTGGCAGTGAAGTGGGTCTACTCGGCAGATAACACCATGCAGATGCCCTATAAGGACAACCTGCAATCGCTGATTCACGAACCTTCTTTCCGCTTTGCGGTGGACTACAACACCTGGGGAAAAATCCCGTTTATCATCAAGCTTGGAAACCTTGCAGTACATACCGAACGCAGCGTGCAGAAGTGTGATGCACTGGTATCGCTGCGCAGCCTGTTCGAATTTGTCCAGTGGATTGACTATTGCTATGGGGAAGATTATGTTGAACGCACTTTTGATGAAGCGCTGATCCCGACCGAAAAGGTGGTAGTCGACACCAAAAAGATCAAGGAACAGGAAAGCCTGCTGAACAAAAAGGACGCTGAGATCGAGGCACTGCGCAGACAGATTGAGCAGATGTCGGCACAGTATACGGCAAAGAAGGAAGAGCACAAACAAAAACGCACCTTTGAGCCGGAGGACCTCTCGGAATATAAGACAAGAAAGATCTATATTGATGTGGACATGAAGCAGATGGGCTGGAAGTTTGACGGCGCTGATGCTGACGTGTTCGAGGAGTACCCGGTCGAGGGCATGGCGGGAATCCCTGGACAGATGGGCTACTGCGACTATGTACTGTTTGGCAGGGACGGTCTGCCGCTTGCCGTCGTGGAGGCAAAGCGCACCAGCCGCGACCCCAACACCGGCTACAAGCAGGCGTCCCTCTATGCCGACTGTCTGGAACACAAGTTTGGCCGCCGGCCGATGATCTTCACCACCAACGGCTTTGAAACTTATTTTCAGGACGAGCTGTCCGGAGCACAGCGCAAGGTCAGCGCCATCTTCAGCAGGGACGACCTGCAGAAGCTGATGAACCGCCGCACCGAAAAGCTCGATTTGATGAATATTCCGGTCGATGACCGCATCACCGACCGCTATTATCAGAAGGAAGCTATCCGCGCTGTCTGCGAAAAGACACAGCAGGGTTTCCGCAAGCATCTGCTGGTCATGGCAACCGGCACCGGCAAGACCCGCACCGCTGCCAGCTTAGTCGATGTACTCAGCCGCGGCAAGTGGGTGACGAACATTCTTTTCCTTGCCGACCGTACCGCACTGGTCAAGCAGGCAAAGGACGGATTCAAGGACTACCTGCCTGAGATGTCGCTGTGCAACCTCTGCACCAACAAGGACGATCGCAACGCCCGCATCGTTTTTTCGACCTATCCGACCATCCTCAACGCTATCGACGACACCAAGACCCTTGAGGGACAGCGATTGTTCACACCCGCGCACTTTGACCTGATTATCATTGACGAGAGCCATCGCAGTATCTTTAAAAAGTACCGCGCCATCTTTGAATACTTTGATGCGGTACTGGTCGGATTGACGGCGACCCCAAAGACCGATGTTGACCGCAATACCTACGACTTTTTTGAGACGCCACATAATATCCCGACCTATGCCTACGACTACGAAACCGCGGTTTATCAGGATCATGTGCTGGTGCCTTACTACAACTACGAGGTCAAAACCAAGTTTTTGGAGGAAGGTATTACATACGAAGATCTGTCTGACGCCGACAAGGAGCGTTACGAGGATGACTTTATTGAAGATGACGGCAGCCTTCCTGATTTTATCCCATCGGCACAACTCAATCAGTTTGTGTTTAATGAGGCAACGGTGGATACCGTCCTTCAGGATCTGATGGAGCGCGGCATCAAGGTGGCAGGCGGTGACCGTTTAGGTAAAACCATCATCTTTGCACAGAACAAGCGTCACGCGCAGTTTATCCTGGAGCGCTTTTACAAGCTCTACCCCCAGTACAGCAGCTTTGCGCAGCGGGTTATCTGCGAGGACTCCTATGCGCAGCGAGTGATTGATGATTTTAAAGTAGCGGAAAAGGAACCGCATATTGCTGTTTCGGTCGATATGATGGATACCGGTATTGATGCTCCGGAATGTGTCAACCTGGTGTTCTTTAAGAAAGTGCGCTCCAAAGCAAAATTCTGGCAGATGATCGGCAGGGGCACCCGTCTGTGCAAGGGATTGAGCTGCATCGACCAGATCGACGGGGAGTACACTGACAAACGGCGCTTTCTGATTTTTGACTACTGCGGAAACTTTGAGTACTTCCGACAAAAACAGAATGGCTATGAAGTAAAGGAAACCAAGAGTCTGACCGAGAACATCTTCAGCAAGCGCATCCGCATTGCAATGAACCTGCAGGAAGCTGCATACAGCGATGCGCAATACCAAGAATGGCGGTCGGAGTTGGTGGATACCTGCCGCAAACAGATCTGCACGCTCAATCCGGAACTGATTGAGGTGCGGTTACAGCGGCAGTTTGTAGAAAAATTCCAAAAGCCCGATGCGCTCGAATGCATCGGGGAAGGGGACAAGGGAGAGTTGATCGGAAAGATTGCCCCGATTGTCCGCTCACAGGACCCAGATGAATACGCAAAACGATTTGACAACTTTATGTATGGGCTGATTCTTTCCCACATGGAGCAAATGCCCTCTTTTCGATCGGCAAAAAAGCAGCTGCAAAACATGGCTGCCCTGCTTGAGAAAAAGGCAAATGTCCCAAAGGTAAAGGAGAAGATCACACTCATTCGGGAGATTGGCAGTGAAACCTTCTGGGAAGCAAACGATATTTTGCTGTTTGAACAGGTGCGTCGGGAGCTGCGGGGCATTATCTCCATTCTGGTGGAAGGGGAAAGCAAAAGAATGATCACCACCAGCCTCAGCGACCCGGTGATGGAACAACAGGAAGGTGTACTACTCGACCAGGCGTATGATTTTGAGGATTACCGCCAGAAGGTCAATCGCTATGTGGAGGAGCATGGCAATCAGCTTGCGATTCACAAGCTCAAGCACAACCTGCCGTTGACCGAGATCGATTACCGAGAGCTGGAACATATCCTGACGGTGGAACTGGGAAGCCGTGAGGATTACCGGCGGGAATTTGGAGATACGCCGTTTGGTCTGCTGATTCGAAAGATTGCAAAGCTCGATCATGAAGCGGCGATGGAGGCTTTTTCCCAGTTTATCAACGATCAATCACTGACCCAGTCGCAGATTGCATTTGTTCACAAGGTGATTCACTATGTCGAACAGAACGGCTACATGGAAAGTGTAACCGCACTGCAAAAGCCGCCGTTTGACAAGCCGGTTTCCTTCCTGAAGCTGTTTAACAATACGCAGCGAGAACAGCTTTTGCAGGTAATTCATTCAGTGAAGGGCAATGCGGAAAACGTAATTGCATAAAGTGCAGAGAAAAGGTAGGTTTGACAGCTGTTTTGATCTTTTCATTAAAAACAAGAGCACCACCCCAAATTTTGAGGGTGATGCTCCTTTTTATATTCCAGGCCTTTTGTCACGAGAAGGTCTGCAGCAAAAAGTTTTCGAGCTCTTCCAGCACTTCCCGATTTTCCGGGCAGTTTATCAGATAGTATACATTGAACTTGTCAGACCCGTAGCGGAAGGCGGGACTTGTTTCAAAGCAAAGCTCCTTCTGACACAGTGTAATTCTGAGGTTGCTGACCCAGGAAAACCAAATCCGATATTCGTACCCGTTTTCTAAGCGGTGTTGGGTGGAAAATTCGTGGTACTTTCCAAGCTTTTTGCGAACCTTTAAGGAGGAGAGCAGTTTGCAGATTTGATCTGTGTCCTGAGAAGAGAGTAACTCAAAATCATAAAATGATGGGAGTGTTCCCCGTACGCCGAGAACGTCCTGCTGTAATCCGGGCAAAGCTTCCGGCAGAACGTAGGTATCTTCATATTCCTTTCGTTCGTATGAATCGCTTAAGTTGTAAATCTCCCTTGCTTCCAAAACCTCTCTCAAGGTCCGAACAGGGAAGAGAATCTGGTATAACACAAAACAAAACAATATACAAAGAAAAAGAATCCGGGTGCGTTTTTTTGCAGGTTTCACAGGATAACCTCCTTTTTGAGGATTTCCCCAAGGTACATCGGGAGCGGTACTCATCCGCAGAAAAATAGCGGGGGCTTTTTGGATTATTTTCACTTTCATTTTCTTTGCAGATGTGGTATCATTTCCTTAAAAGGACTTACTTTTTTCTTTGTTTCTTTTTCATTTGAGCTGGTGGGCTGTGAGGATTAAAACAAGGATTTCAGGTAAGTCCTTTGTTATTTCTAACAGACTTGTTCTTTATCCTTTTTCTTTATTATACCGCGTTTTTTGCTGTTTGGATATAGGTTTTCTGTGCAAATCCTTGACAAAAGCAGTGTGTAAGGATATAATAAGTAACAAGTTACTTATATAAGGTCAGGTGATGTTTTTTATGATGCCTTTTGGTTTAAAAATCGCGATCATCAATCGTGCTTTTCGGAAAAAGCTGGATGAAAAGGCTGCCGCGCTGGGTCTGACAGCGGTGCAGTTGAGGGTGCTGGGTTCCATCAGCCGTCTGGAGGCTGCCGGGGAAACGGAAATCCACCAGAACGATCTGGAGCGCATCGAGCATGTGACCCATCCGGCGATGACCAAGCTTTTGCAGCGGCTGGAAAGCAAACAGCTGATTCGGTGCGTCCCCAGCGAAAGGGACCGGCGGTATAAAAAAATCACCTGCACCGAGCAGTCCGCCGAAATTTACAAGATGATCCTCGCGCAGGATCAGGAGGTCTTTTCCGAGCTGTGCAGGACACTGACCAAGGAACAGCAGCAGCAGTTGCTGGTTCTTGCCGACATGATCCTGAAAAACATCGACGAGGAATAGGGCGTTTTCTGCAACCGGCAGCGCGCAAAATATCCCTTTGGCTGCGCTGCCTGCTTTTTTATCCTAATAGGTAACTAATTACTTATTTTACAGGAGGAGATTTTACCCATGGAACATGCAGTACCACAAACACAAAGTCCGTTTGCCACAGAGCCGATCGGGCGGCTGATCGTAAAATTTGCCGTCCCCAGCGTGATTGCTTTGCTGGTCAATTCCCTGTACAACATCGTTGACCAGATCTTTATCGGCTGGGGAGTGGGATACCTTGGAAACGGCGCCACCAACATCGTTTTCCCCATCACCATCATCGCGCTGGCACTGTCCATGATGATCGGCAACGGTGGAGCTGCCTATCTGAGCCTGAAGATGGGCGAGGGAGAGGTGGAAACCGCCAAAAAGGGAGTCGGCAACGCTGTCACCCTGGTAACAATCGTCAGCATTCTGCTGGCTGTGATCTTTCTTATTTGGATCGACCCCATCCTGACGCTGTTCGGTGCAACCGATGTGCTTCGTCCCTTTGCGCTGGAATACGGCTTTATCATCGGTGCCGGACTGCCGTTCATGATGATTTCGGCAGCCATCAACTCGATGATCCGCGCCGACGGAAGTCCAAAATATGCCATGCTTTCGATGGTCATTGGCGCCATCATCAACGTAATCCTCGACCCGGTTTTCATCTTTGTCTTTCAGATGGGGGTCAAGGGGGCAGCAATTGCAACCATCATCGGTCAGGTAGCGTCCTTTGTGGTATCGGTGCTCTACATGCCGCATTTTAAGAGCGTGCATCTGAACAAATCAAGCTTTGCTCCCTGCGCAAAGGTGAGCGTGAACATCGTGATCTTCGGACTGAGCAGCTTTATCACCCAGTTTGCCATCACCATCGTCATGGCGCTGACCAACAACCTGCTGGCAAAATACGGCGCGCAGTCGGTTTATGGTGCAGAAATCCCGCTGACCGCGACCGGCATCGTTATGAAGGTAAACCAAATCATGATCGCCATTCTGCTGGGCATCGCCACCGGCACCCAGCCGATTATCGGATACAACTACGGCGCAAAGAGCTATCACCGCGTGAAAAAGGCGTTGGAGATCTCGCTGATCGCCTCGGAGATCGTATCGGTGGCAGCCTTTTTGATCTTCCAGTTTGCCCCGATGAGCGTGGTGTCTCTGTTCGGCTCCGAAGAGGGTCTGTACAACGAGTTTGCCGTCAAGGCATTTCGCATCTTTTTGATGCTTTGTCCGCTGACCGGATTCCAGACCATCGCGGCGGTCTATCTGCAGGCGGTGGGCAAACCGGTCAAATCCGCCATCTTGTCCCTTGCGCGTCAGATCATCTTTTTTGTGCCCACAGCGCTGATTCTTCCAATCTTCCTGGGCGTAGAAGGGGTTCTGTGGACAGGACCGGTTGCGGACGGTCTGGCATTTTTGCTCTCGCTTGCCTTTTTGCTGTATGAACGAAACCATCTGAAACGCGGACACCTTCAAACCAGATAACCCGAAGGAGGGAAACAACATGAAAAACAGAGTCATCACCATCAGCCGTGAGTTTGGAAGCGGCGGACGAACCATCGGCAAAGCGGTTGCCGAACAGCTGGGCATCCCGTGCTACGACAACGAAATCCTGCAGGAGATCGCCAAAGAGAGCGGATTTGAGCAGAGCTACATTCAGGAGACCGGAGAATATGCACCGGGCGGATTTCTGGCAGCGGCATTTTCTCACCCGGCTTCCGGTCCCAGCAACGCCGACTATCTCTGGGAGATGCAGTACAAGCTGATCGGTCAGCTGGCAGAAAAAGGTCCCTGCGTGATTGTCGGACGGTGCGCCGACTACATCCTGCGGGACAAGGCAGACTGTCTGCGGGTATTCATCCACGCAGATCTGTCCTATCGGGCAAAGCGAATCGTGGAGGTATACGGCGAGCGGGAAAAATCCCCCGAACAGCGTCTGAAGGACAAGGACAAACGCCGTGCCGCCTATCACCGCTTTTACACCGATATGAAGTGGGGTCATGCGCAAAACTACGACCTGACACTCAACAGCGGCACACTGGGAATCGACAAATGCGTAGAAATCATCAAGAGCCTGTACTAAAAAACATCCCTTCCACAAAAGGCTCTATCACAAAACGGCAGGAGAATCATCTTCTGCCGTTTTTTCTAGAAAATTTTAAAAAACAGAGCAAAAGTTGCATCTTCGTGCGCAACAAAGCCCCCGTCTGCGGGTATGGGTGAAAGGTCATCTTGACCCCAGAAAAGGAGGATGCAACATGGCAAGACCGCAAAAAGAAGGACTGGACTATTTCCCACTGGACGTGGATTTCTTTTCCAACCGCAAGATCAAGGCGCTGATGGGCAGATTCGGCGCGCAGGGCGTGACCTACTATCTTTATCTGCTGTGCGAAATTTACCGCGAGCACGGCTACTATCTGCAAACCGACGATGATTTTGACTACATTATCTCTGCCGAGCTTGGCATCGACCCGGAAAAGGCGGGGATGATCCTGCAGTTTTTGCTCGAGCGCTCGCTGTTTGACCGGGAGCTGTTCGAGTCGGAAAAGGTGCTGACTTCTGCCTCGATCCAGAGCCGGTATCAGCTTGCAGTCAAGAGCCGCGGCAGCCAGCGTGAGGTCGGCGTGCACAAACGATACTGGATTCTTCCGCCGGAGCAGACCTTGTCGTTTATCCAATGCGGCAGTAGTAGCGGCGATATCTTACCGCAAAACGAGGGTTTCTGTGAAGGAAACGGGGATAACTTTTTAAAAAATGACACAAAGAAAAGGAAAGAAAATAAAACAAAAGAAAATAAAAGCAAACAACAACAAAGAAAACCGGAGGACGGTGATGTAGTGGTCGTAGACGAGCGCGAAGAAATTTTATCCTGTTATGAGCAGAATATCGGAAGTATTTCGGTTGCTGTAATGAGCCAGTTGAGCGATTATCTGCAAAACAGGGGGATTTCTTCCAAGCTGATGCGCGCGGTGATTGAATATTCCGCCCTATATGGTGCAAAGAGCTGGCGGTATCTGCAAACGGTGCTGGATCACTGCCTTGCTAAGGGCATCACCACGCCCGAGCAGTTTGAAGAGGACTGCCAGTGCCGCAGGGAGCAGGGGAAGGTTTCGGGGGATTTTGCGGCACCGGCACAGAGGTTCAGCGGCGGTGAGGGGAGTTTTGGCAGCGAGTCGAGTCTTGACTTTGCGGCGATTCAGGAGTACATCAGCTCGGGGCGTGGGGTGGGTAACCCCACATCAGCAAAGTATTCAGTTTGATGAAGGTCTTAATTGAGGAAAAAGCGAGAGATTTGACACTTTACTTCGAACCTGAGTTTCGGGAAAGACTTTCTTTGTGGGCTTACGCAGCCCACCCCCGCGGTATCTTTCCTTTCACGAGGAAAGATACGAAAGGCGTGTCTAAGGGGACACCCCTTAGATATCCCTGGGGGCGATGCCCCCGCAGTAACCGCAAGCGGTCACGCTCCCCCTTTTTATCGACGGAAGTTTCGTGAAAAAAGAGAAGATTTCCAAGAGGATACTTTCCCTTGAGGAAAGCCTCAGTTGAGGAAGAAACCGAAAATCTGATAAAACCTTCCATTATTTATAAAACCACCGAAATCTTAAAGGAGGTATTCCTATGTCCGCACAACAAACCATGATGGGACTGGTCTATCAGGGAAATGGAACCCTTTCCCTGCAGGAACGCCCTGTTCCGACCATCCTCTCTCCAAAGGATGCTGTCCTTCGGGTCACCCGTTCCGCCATCTGCACCAGTGACCTGCATATCAAAAATGGAGCCGTTCCCCGCGCAAAAGAAGGGGTTATCCTCGGCCATGAGTTTGTCGGGGTCGTCACCGAAATCGGCTCAGATGTCCACCATCTTGCAGTCGGCGACCGCGTCGCAGCAAACTGCATCACCTTCTGCGGCGATTGCTGGTTCTGCCGTCAGGGCTATATCAATAACTGCGAACAGGGCGGATGGGAACTTGGCTGCCGTATCGATGGCTGTCAGGCAGAATTTGTCCGTGTTCCGTTTGCGGATATGGGACTTTGCAAAATCCCCGACAGCGTTTCGGATGAGGATGCCCTGTTTTTGGGCGACATCGTTTCCAGCGGATATTTTGGTGCGGAGCTTGCCGAAATCACCCCCGGTGATACCGTTGCGGTCATCGGTGCAGGTCCGGTAGGCATGTGCGCAATGCAGTCGGCAAAAATCTTCGGTGCAGGCAAGATCATCGCGCTGGATATCGACCAAAAACGCCTTGATTATGCCAAAGAAAAGAATCTCTGCGATGTCACCATCCACTGTGATGGCAGAGATTTGCAGGAGGAAATCAGAAAGATCACCGACCACAACGGCGCGGATGCTGTCATCGAGTGCGCCGGAAGCAGTGAAAGCTTCCAGACCGCATGGCAGATTGCTCGTCCGAATGCAGTAGTTGCCATCGTTGCCATGTATGAGGAGGCACAATCCTTGCCGCTGCACCAGATGTACGGCAAAAACCTCATCTTCAAGACCGGCGGAGTGGATGCTGTCCACTGTCAGCGCCTGATGAAGCTGATTGAGGCAGGACGTTTCCCGACAGACTTCCTGATTTCCCACCGCGCACCGCTCAACGATATCCTTGAAGGCTATCGAATCTTCGAGAACAAACTGGATGGCTGCATTAAATGGGTGGTCACACCATATGAACGATAATTTTCATCTGTCGGAAGATGATAAAATGACCGTCTGCGTTTCCTGCGAAGCTCCTGATGTGATTCAGACACTGGAAAAAAGGGGAGTGCGCGTCCTGACGGTGGACATCTGCGAACAGCTGGATGTTCCGGTGCGCTCCCATGCAGACATGCAGGTTTTGCCGCTGGATGACTGCGTGCTGATTTCGCCGTATCAAATCAGGCTGAAAACCCAGCTGGAACAGATGAATCTGCGGGTGATCGTGGGCGAAGAACTGGAAAAGAAATATCCAAAGGATGTTTTGTACAATGTCTGTCTGGTTGGAAATCACTACATTTGTAACTATAAAACAATTTCCAGACAGGCACAGCAGCTTTTGGACGCCCGCGGTTATCATCCTATCTTTGTGGCACAGGGCTATGCCAACTGTTCGGTGGCGGTTGTGAATGAACATTCGATCATCACCGCTGATTGCGGGATTGCCAGAGCCTGCCGGGCTGCCGGACTGGATGTGCTGCAGATTTGTCCGGGCTTTATCCGGATTCCGGTCTATGATACTGGATTTATCGGCGGATGCTGCGGAAAGCTCGGTGCCGATCAGCTTGCTTTTACCGGAAGGCTTGACAGTCATCCGGACGGCATGAAGATTCGGGAGTTTATCAAAGAACGCGGCGTTCAGATCATTGAGCTAACCGATGAACCATTGTTTGATATTGGCGGATTGTTACAGCTTAAAACGAAAAACAGTTTATGTTCGTAATCTACATTTAATATAGAAGCAAATCAAAAATGGAAAACAGTAATCATCAAATCCATAATCTATGGATTTTGTAGATGTACGGATTTCATATAGGAATTTAGATAAACGATCTGTAAAGGTTCTTTTCGCAAAATCCTTGCCCTGAATTTCGCTAAATTTTCATTTAGCGAAATTAGCAATGTGCCAAAAAGGCCTCTTCTTTTCAAAGTCCTTCCCGCGGCAAATTCCGATCCGATCAACATATTTTGAGGTAAACAATTATGGACAAAAACATTTTGCAGGAATGTCCGGATCTTTTGCGTGAATTCCTGTTTTACCTGGAAACCATCCAGGGCCGCTCGCCAAAAACGGTCAGCGGATATTATATCGAGCTCCGGACATTTTTTCGATATATCAAATCGGTCAAGGTATTAAAAAATGTTCCGGAAAACGCCGAACAGCTCGCCGAAATCAAAATCGATGATATTACCAAAGAATTAATCTGCGGCGTGACCTTAAGCGATATCTATGATTTTCTCCACTTTTCGATGAATGTGCTGGGCAACAACGCTTCCAGCCGTTCGCGCAAGATTTCCAGCATCCGCGCGCTGTACAAATACCTGACCACCAAAACCAACTATCTGGAAGAAAATCCCGCCAAAAATCTGGACACGCCTTCGATGCGCAAATCGGTGCCGAAATATCTGACGCTGGGCGAGTCCATCGAGCTGCTTGCCAGCATTCAGGACGAATCGCCGGCAGTCACCGCACGTGATTACTGCATGATTACCCTGATGCTCAACTGTGGCATGCGTGTATCTGAATTGGTTGGAATCAATCTGGAGGACATCCGGGACAATACCCTGCGCCTGCTGGGCAAAGGTAATAAGGAACGAATGGTTTATTTAAATGATGCCTGCCTTTCCGCAATCGAAAATTACCTGAAATTCAGAAAACAGCCCGAAGGCGGACCGGATAAAAACGCACTGTTCCTTTCCTCCCAGCACCGCCGGATGACCACCCGACGGGTCGAACAGATCGTAGCCAAATACCTGAAAGCATGCGGGCTGGACGGCCGCGGCTATTCCCCGCACAAACTGCGCCATACGGCGGCGACTTTGATGTATCAGCATGGCGGCGTGGACATTCGTGCCCTCAAGGAGATTCTGGGACACGCAAACATCGGCACGACCGAGATCTACACCCACATTTCCGACCGGATGATCGAGGAAGCCGCAAACGCTTCCCCACTCTCCACTCTCCTCGGTAAAACGAAAGCTTTCGGAGAAAGAACTGCTGATGCAGGAAGTCGAAAAACAGAATCAAGAGGAACAAGAAGACGAAGACAAAAAATAAGTTTTTAAAATTTTGAACGAAAGATATCCGGATACTCCCTTTGTCTATCATGAAACTTTCAGCAATAAAAAAGGGGGCGCGTGACCGCACTGTGGGAGGGGATGGTTCTAGCTCGAGAAATAAACTGGCTTTGCTTTCCATCCCCGGAAAATCGAATAAAATTCGATTTTCATGGTGACGGCGC
>ERZ832522.71-NODE-71-length-116147-cov-14.372033_pt1 | contig 116147 bp, 146 predicted proteins | sample MGYA00519951_ERZ832522 | MGnify/ENA primary metagenome ERZ832522 (study PRJEB31850, sample SAMEA3708728) | human gut metagenome | biome: human gut; feature: human-associated habitat; material: faeces | place: China | collected 2014 ... | reverse complement strand
TATGCATGGGATACAACAATAGCATTTTTACAAAAAGTAAATAGTGATTATGGAAGTAGCTCAGAAGAAGGAAATTATAAGAATATAACATTTTCATATACAGACATAACAGGAGCAAGCCAAACAAAGGCAAGTGGTTCAGAAGTATTAGTTCCAACAGGACAAACAACCCCAGTATGTAATATTTACGATATGGGAGGAAATGTTTGGGAGTGGACGACTGAGTCCTTTTCGGACACGGGCGGTCCTTACGCTAGACGTGGAGGCAGTTACAACAGCCTTTTCGCGACTTATCCAGCCGGTTATCGCCGTAACATTTCTGACGATGCCTACGCTGTCAATGGTTTCAGGCTCACTTTATTTATGTAGACCTGAGCCCTGGATGCTCTAATTATAACACAATGATAACTAGAGCCCAGAGTAACAAGTTTGAAAAGGGAAAATGCTCCCGCCCTTAACAAGGAGCAAAACTAGAAAATGTAGAGAAGGTAGGAGGCGTTCTGAGTCTTGGCAAAGCCGAGAGCTTGAACGCCTCTAGTAGATTAATCTTTGCCCCATAAGGCAAAAAATAAAGGAGATGCTTCCATTTCCTTTAATTTTTTTATTATTGAATTCCATATTTTTCTCTGAATTTTGCTGCTCTTCCACCTGTTGTTTCCCTTTTTAAGTTACCTGTCCAGAATGGATGGCATTTTGAGCAAACATCAACTTTGATATCTTTCTTTGTTGATCCAGCTTTTATAACATTACCACATGCACATGTGATTGTTGTTTCTGCATAATTTGGATGTATTCCTTCTTTCATTGTATTCACCTCTCCCTTTTTTAATAAAAACTGCTAAATACTATAATAACATAATTGAATTATATTTTCAAGTATTAATTTATTTTTTTTATAATGTATTTTCATTCTTTTGATGTTCTTCCATGTATTGAATAGAACTTTGCATTTCTTCTTTTAACGAATACCTTTTTACTATTTTAGATACTACATTAAATAAGCATGCAACAATAAGAATTACTAACAACAATTTTTTCCATATTTTTGCCATAATTTTTTCTCCTACATCAAAAACTACAATAATATTATACTATATTTTTAGCTTTTGTCAACCAGTTCTGGTTCAAAACCATTACGATTTAGCCAAATTTAATTGTCAATATTCTTGATATTTTTCATTTTTTATTGTAAAATAAATTGAGAAAAAAGTTGAAAAATGGAGAATATTAGAAGGTTATGGAAATGCAAGAAAAAATTAGCGAACAAAAAATATATATAGAAAAAGTACGAAAATTAAACGAAGGAAAAAATCTAAAATACATAGTTTTAACAATGGGATGCCAGCTAAATGAAAACGATTCAGAGAAAATTTCTGGAATGCTTGAAGAGATGGGATATTCTAAAACAGATAAGATTGAAGATGCAAATGTTGTTGCTTTTAATACTTGTTGTGTCAGAGAAAATGCAGAAGATAGATTGTTTGGAAAATTAGGAGAAGTTAAGAAATATAAAGAAACCAATGGTACTATTATTGCTATTGGTGGTTGTATGATGCAAGAAAAACACATTGTCGATAAATTGAAACACAGTTATCCATTTTTCGATATTGTATTTGGAACACATACTCTTTATAAGTTTCCAGAAGATGTCTATAATGCTATTGTAAATGGTAAGCAAATTGAAGATATAATAGATATAGACGGAGAAGTTATAGAAGGACTTCCAATAAAGAGAGACGATAATATTAAGGCTTCTGTTGCAATTATGAATGGTTGTAACAATTTCTGTACATATTGTATAGTTCCTTATGTTAGAGGAAGAGAAAGAAGCAGAAAAGCTGAAGATATTATTGCAGAGATTAAATGTTTGGCAAAAGAAGGTTACAAAGAAATTACTCTTTTAGGACAAAATGTTAATTCATACATGAGAGTTGAAAGAGAACAAAATCTCGCAACTGGAGAGATTGATTCTTTTGCAAAGCTACTTAGAGAAGTAAATAAAATAGATGGAATAGAAAGAATTAGATTTATTTCGCCTCATCCAAAGGACTTTACAGATGATGTAATAGAAGCAATACGTGATTGTGAAAAGGTATGCAAAATAATACATCTACCATTACAATCTGGAAGTACAGAAATATTAAAAAGAATGAACAGAAAATATACAAAAGAACAATATTTAGCTTTGGTAGAAAAGATGAAAGCTAGAATTCCGGGAATAGTACTTTCAACAGATATAATAGTAGGATTTCCAGGAGAAACAGAAGAGGATTTTGAAGATACTCTTGATGTTGTAAGCAAGGTTCACTTCGAGCAAGTTTATATGTTCATATATTCTAGAAGAGTTGGAACTCCGGCAGATAAAATGGAAAATCAAGTTCCAGATGAAGTTAAACATGAAAGATTTGATAGATTAAAGAAACTTGCAGAGAGTCAGATTGCAGGAAACAATCAAAAATATGTAAACACAATACAAAAGGTTCTTGTTGAGGGAAAAAGTAAAACAAATGAAAACATGCTTACAGGCAGAACCGAGACAAATAAAGTAGTAAATTTTGAAGGTACAGATGATATGATTGGAAAAATAATAAATTTGAAGATTGTATCTGAACATATGTGGTATTTAAAAGGAGAAGTATAGTTAAAAAAATTGTAATTATTTTTTAACAATGAAAGGAAGAAAAATAAATGGCAGAATATTCACCAATGATGCAACATTATCTTGCTACAAAAGAAAAATATAAAGATTGTATATTGTTTTATAGATTAGGGGACTTTTATGAGATGTTTTTCGACGATGCAGTTAATGTATCTAGAGAGCTTGAACTTACACTAACAGGAAAAGACTGTGGACAAGAGCAAAGGGCTCCGATGTGTGGAATTCCGTACCATGCAGCAGAATCATATATTGCAAAATTAGTTCAAAATGGACATAAAGTAGCAATTTGTGAACAGTTAGAAGACCCAAAACTTGCAAAAGGAATTGTTAAAAGAGATGTTATAAGAGTTGTAACACCAGGAACTGTAACAGAATCTAATTTACTAGAAGAAAAAAGAAACAATTTCATAATGAGCATATTCAAAAAGGGAATATTTTTCGGAATAGCAGTTTGCGATATATCAACAGGAGATTTCTATTCGGCAGAAATAAAGGAAGAAAATAATTTTGAGAGATTATTAGACGAAATTTCAAGATATTCTCCATCTGAAATAATTGCAAACGAGATGTTGTATGATTGTGGTGAAGAAATAAGCAAAATAAAAGAACGTTTTGATGTATATATTTCTACTGAAGATGAGGAAAAATTTAGCGAAGAAACAGAAGAAATATATATGCAATATGCGCTTAGTGATGATAAAGGAAACATCATAAAAGACCTAGAAAAAAGACCGTTTGCAGTTGCTGCAATAAATGGACTTATAAAATATATTGAAGATACTCAAAAAACAAAATTGGAACACATAAATAAGATTACAATTTATACAATTACAAAGTATATGTCATTAGATATAAATGCAAGAAGAAACTTGGAACTTACAGAAAAAATGAGGGATAAGTCTAAAAAGGGAACTCTTCTTTGGGTATTGGATAAAACAGCAACATCAATGGGAGGAAGGCTTTTAAGAAGATGGATTTCAGATCCATTGATAGATGTAAAAGAAATAAATAACAGGTTAGAAGCGGTAAAAGAGTTTAAGGACGACATTATATTAAGAGGAGAACTTTCATCAAGTTTAAAAGGTGTATATGATATAGAAAGACTAGCTGGAAAAATATCTTATGGAAGTGCTAATGCAAGAGACTTAAATTCTTTAAAATCATCTGCAAGTAAGTTACCAGAAATAAAAAATATGCTTGCAAATGCTAAGTCTGGAATGCTTAGAAAAATATATGATGACCTAGATACATTAGATGATATCTTCAAATTAATAGACAAAGCAATAGTAGACGAACCACCAATATTAATAACAGAAGGTGGGATCATAAAAATGGGATATAGCCCAGAAATTGATGAACTAAAAACTGCTATGATAGACGGCAAGACTTGGCTCGTACAATTAGAGGCAAGAGAAAGAGAAGAGACTGGAATAAAAGGTTTAAAAGTAGGATATAACAAGGTATTTGGTTATTACTTAGAAGTAACGAAATCATATTTATCACAAGTTCCAGACAGATATATAAGAAAACAGACTCTAACAGGTGGAGAAAGATACATTACAGAAGAGCTAAAAGAACTTGAAAGCAAAGTTTTAGGAGCAGAAGAAAAAGTTGTAGCACTAGAATACAAAGCTTTTTCAGAAATAAGAGAACACATAAAATCTCAAATACAAAGATTACAAAAGTCTGCAATGGCAGTATCACAATTAGATGTTTTATGCTCATTTGCACAAGTTGCAGAAGATTTTAATTACTGTATGCCAGAAGTAGATGATAGTGGAATTATAGACATTAAAGATGGAAGACACCCAGTAATAGAAAAAATGTTACCGAGTGGAGCGTTTGTTGCAAATGACACATATCTTGATAAAGAGTCAAACAGAGTCTCAATAATAACAGGACCAAACATGGCCGGAAAATCAACATATATGAGACAAGTTGCATTAATTACATTAATGGCTCAAATTGGTTCGTTCGTACCAGCAACATCGGCACACATCGGAGTGGTTGATAAAATCTTCACAAGAGTTGGTGCATCAGATGATTTAAGCATGGGACAGAGTACCTTCATGGTAGAAATGATGGAAGTTGCAAATATTCTAAAAGAAGCAACGGCAAACAGCCTGGTTGTACTAGATGAAATAGGAAGAGGAACATCAACATATGATGGACTTTCGATAGCTTGGGCAGTTGCAGAATACATAGAAAACAAAGAAAAATGCGGAGCAAAAACATTGTTTGCAACACACTATCATGAATTGACGCAACTAGAAGATACACTAGAAGGTGTAAAAAATTATTCGATTGCTGTAAAAGAAAAAGGAGAAGATATAATCTTTCTAAGAAAAATAATCCCAGGGGGAACAGATGAAAGCTATGGTGTACATGTCGCACGTTTGGCAGGAGTTCCAAAGGCAGTAACTCAAAGAGCAAATGAGATATTAAAGAAAATAGAAAGAAAAAATGTGCTTGTAAACAAGGCACAAGAAAAAGAAGATAAAAAGCAAGTATCAGGGCAATTAGACTTATACAATTTCAGACTTGCAGAAATAGCACACGAATTAGATAAAGTAAATGTAAATGAACTAACTCCTATAGAGGCTTTAAATACGCTTGTTAAGATAAAAGAAGAAATTAAGGGGTAACTAATGAGTAATAAAATTTTAAATAAATTGAATACAATAGCAGCTAAAGGTTATAAGTTTTTTATAGCCCTAGTTGCTATCGCTTTTATATTTTTAAGTTTTATAATTGCATATATAGCAAAACAGAAATATACTGTAACGACCATTGCAGTTGCTGAACCATACATAAATAATAATGCACAGAAGATAGAGGGAAATAATTTAGAACAGTTGAAATCTATTATAGAAGAAAATACAAAAGACATTATAAGAGAAGAGCTGTATACAGAAGATATAGACTTAGAATTTACAACTGTATATGTAAAAAGTGATAAATTTGAATTAGGAACTATTCAAATTGAACAAGAAGGAAGAGATGGAAAGCAAGTTATTACGAGAAAAAAGACTTTTGTAAATGATGAATTAATAAGTGATAAAGCCGTTGGAAACCAAATATTAAAGCCGGCAGCAGATAAAATTGTAGCAATTGGAACAAAACAAAAAGTGAGTGACTCTGCGGTGAGTTCATCAAACGCTTTAAACTTCAATATGAGTTTGAACAAACCGAGCGGACTATCATTGGCACAATTTGAAAAAATATTTGCCAATAATACAAATGATAAAAAGGGAATAATGAAAGACAATGCAAAATATTTTTACTATGCAGAACAGCAGTATAATGTCAATGGCATATTTTTAGCAGCGGTTGCTATACATGAAAGTAATTGGGGAACATCTGCGATGGCACAAAATAAAAAGAATTTATTTGGATATGGAGCATATGACAGGGCTCCATCTGAGAATGCATATTCTTTTGGAACATATGCAGAGGGAATAGATATGCTTGCAAGAGTATTTGCAAAATATTATTTAAATCCAAAAGGAACAGCTATATATAATGGAGAAGTTGCTTCTGGAAATTACTATAATGGATCTACATTAACAGGTGTAAATACAAAATATGCCTCTGACAAAAACTGGGCAAATGCAGTTTATAAGTGGATGCAATATTTATATAATAAATTTTAGTTAAAATAATAAAAAATAGTAAGATTTTTTCTTGCTATTTTTTTCATTCTAGTGTAGAATATTAGATGTAATTTATATAGAAATAAGAATAAATAAAGGAAGAGGGATAATTAAATGAAAAAAGTAATAGCAATCATATCTATCTTGTTTTTATTAATGGGATGTACATCTGTTTACGCAACAAGTCAAGTTAACGAAGTAGCTCAAAGTACAACTGGAAAAATAATTGAAATAAAAGATAAAGAATTGAAAACGTTAGAAGAATACAAAGAAGCTTATGGTTCTGATGCGTATGGATTAACAGCGTTTTTATTAAATAAAATAAGAGTTTATAGTATTCCATTTGGTTTTGTGGCTATAATAATAGCAGCAATTTATCAATACATAATTGGGCTAAAAAAATTAGACGTAAGAGATAAAGGTTTTGCTTTAATGATTGCAAGTGTTACAATAGTAGTAATATGCCAAGTATTGCCACTTGTATTTGCAATAGTAGTAAAAGGTTGGAGGGGTTAAACTAATGAGAGTTTTATTCGCAGTAAATAATGAAAAGATTTCAGAGGCTATCACAAAAAAATATCAGTCTATGTACAAAGAAATAATTTCAGGGAAAAATGTGTATTTTTTCAACGCGATAATAAAAGAGTTACAAAAGGATAAGTCTTATGACAGAATAGTTATAGGAGAAGATTTGGAACCTTATGCAAATAATAATTATGAGGTTATAGATAATTTCTTATATGATAAATTAGATAGTATAAGTGATGAAGCTTCTAATAGCAGAGAAGGAGATATTCCTATTATTTTAATTGCAACAGATAGACGTGAAAGACGTGATTCATTGCTTGCAAAGTTGTTTAGTATGGGAATCTATAATGTCCTTATAGGACAAGATAGAAGAATTGATAATGTATGTAAACTTATCAATATGCCACGTACTAAAAAAGAGGCTAAAGTGTACTATGGTATAGATGGAGAAGAAGTAGAATATACAGATTCAAACATGGATACTGTAAAAGAAGAGGAAATTCAGCACATATTAAATCACTATAAAAAATTAGGAAAAAATGAAGACTTATATGTAAAGAGTTTTGAAGAGATCGCTGAACAATATACAGACACTCAGCTTAAATTAATTACAAAATATTTGCCACTGAATGTTAGAGCTGTTCTTGAAGAAAGATGTCCAAAATATCAACAGGTTATGATTGGAAGCGTAAAAAATCAAGTTGCGGCTAAGGGAAAAGCAGGAAAGAAAATTACTACAAAAAATATAGAGAGTAAGAATGTAAATAAAATTGAACTTATTGATAAAGAATTACAAAAAGCAAAACTTACAAAGCCGGTAGTAATTCCATCTGCAATAAATATGCAAAATGTAAAAAAAGCATATACTACAGCAAAACAAGATAAATTAAATTCAATGAATTCTACAATACCTAGTGTAGAACGAAATAGTAGTACAATGCCAAGAATTGAGCAAAGTAATGATGCTTTTTCATCATTATTTGACGAAGAACCAGAAGATGTTCAACCAAATATTCAAAACAATCCTGTACATGAATATGTAGAACCTAAGTCAATTGAACAAGAATATGTACAACCAATAACATTGCAACAAGGCAATACAAATTTGAAGCTTCAACAGTTCGGACAAGATACAAATACAATGCCAGAAAATGAAGAAAGTAATCAAACTGAACCAGTTCAACCAGTAAAGAAGGGGCGTGGAAGACCAAGAAAAGAAAAAACACCTGAAGAAATTGCTATGGAAGAAGCAAAAGTAAAAAAAGGCAGAGGTAGACCTAAAAAGATAGTTGAATCAGAGGAAACAGTTGAGCCAGAAGCTGTTACATTGCCAGAGACTGAAGAAGATAATGATATAAATCTATTTGATTTAAACAATCAAGTATCTTCAAATGTTCAAGAACAAAATTCAGATGATGTAATGCTACCTGGATTTGAAGATGAAACTCCAGCACCAAAGTTTGAACAACCAGTAGAGAATAAGCCTGTTGATTTCTTTAAAAGAGATTTTAACAATGATTTATTTGAAAACAATGAAATGCCTCAATTACCAGGTATGGAGAGCTTTAACAATAACAAAATTGTAGAACCTCAGGAGGAAAATAAGCCTGAAGAGAAGAATGAATATGAAGAAAATGGCGGATACCTAGGCGGAGATTTGCAACAAAATAATACTCAAAATTTAACTAATAGCGAGATGAACAATTACAGTAATTCGTTTGAATACTTCAATAAAAATAATCAAATACAAGGTTCAAATTCTATTAATACTGTTGCAAATAGTATTCAAAATGAAAACACAGCAACATCTAATTTAGTAACAAGCGATTGCAAAATTGTATCATTTGTTGGAACATCAAAAAATGGAACATCATTCTTAGTAAATAATCTAGCGGTTTTATTATCTAATAAAGGAATAAAAACAGCAATATTGGATTTAACAAAAAATAAAAATGCATATTACATTTATACTCTAAACGAAGATGCATTAAGAGAAAAGTCCTTTAGATGTATTGATGGACTTAGAAGTGGTGTGGCAGATGGCATTCAAGTAAGTAAAAATCTTACTGTATATACTACATTGCCAGGTGAAAATCCAAGTATAGATGATTATGAAAACATATTAGATACATTATCTAAAAATTATTCTTTAGTATTATTGGATTGTGATTTTGACACAAATTTCAATTATTTTGCAGAATCACATGAGATATATTTAGTACAAACATATGATATTCTTACAATTCAACCATTAACGGCTTTTTTAAATGAATTGAAATATAAAAATATATTAAATCCAAATAAATTAAGAATAGTAATAAATAAAACACTAAAATTAAGAAAGTTAACCGACAAAATGGTTATAGGAGGAATTTCTTGTTATAATGATCCAGCATCAACATATATAAATACACTGTTTGATAAAGATAATGTAAAGTATACAACAATCCCATTTGAAGATCAAACTTATGGTAGATATTTAGAGAGATTAGTAGATTGTGAAATATCGTTAAATGGGTATTCTAAAATTTTCTTAGACGCATTACAAAGATTAGGAGACATGGTATATCCTTTAATTGCAAATGAAAAAAATAAGACAAAACCAACAAAGAATTATAATGATTATAGTAAAAAGAATACAAAAACAAATTATTCATTTAATAGTAATATGAATGCAACATTAAATAAGATGAGAAATAATTTTTAAATAAACAAAATGAGGTGAAATTTTACAATGATGATAATAATAGTTTTATTACTAGTAGCAATAATAATAGGCCTAATGTTCTATAATATGTCAATACACAAAAAAATTGATTCTTTTAAGAACATAAACCAACAAATTACAAGTTTAAATGTATTACAAGATTTTATGGATACCATAAGTGAAACATCAAGTGTTGATGATAAGCTGAAAAAAATTAATGACATATTAATAGAAAAATATGGTATAAAATATTCAACCATTGTAGTTTATAATGGTGCGGAATTTGTAATAAGAGCCTCAAATGTTGCAGAAAAACATTGGGAAACATTGAAAAATTTGCAGTCAGAACCAGTTTTTGCAGATAGTATAGAAACGGGTATTCCAAAATACATTACAGTTGAAAAAGAAGGCGAAAAATTGCCTTATCAAAAAATGGAATTTGGAAGAGCAAAGGCAGCAATGTTCTTTCCAATATACATAGACAATGTTTACATTGGTTATTGGATAATAGAAGGAAGTACTCCTCATGAATTCGATAATGTGGATACTACAATATTAGAAGTTGTAAAAAATAATATTGTTGCTGTTTTAAAAACTGTAGAAAATCAATCTACAATAGAAAAAATTGTAAGAGATGACCAATATTCAGAATTAAAAACAGCAGAGTATTTATACACAGAAGGAAAAAATGTTATAGATAAATATTCTACATCAACTGTTTGCTTATTAAAAATAATCAATTTAGTTGAAATAAATGAAAAAATAAGCAGAAAGACAGGAGATAATGTAATAACACAAGTTTGTAGAGAAATAAAACAAAACTTATCACCAGAATATTTATTTGTGAGATATATGGGACCAAAATTTGCTATAGTTTTTTCAGGTGTTGACTTAGAAGCCGTTGAGGAGTTTATGAAAACAGTAAAAGAAAAAACGGAAGCTATAAAAATAGCACCTGCAGAAGACTATAAAGGAGATGAAACTGAGGTATCACCAAAATTAAATATTGCTCTTGCAAAATATTATAAAGGCACTGCTTTAGTTGGTGTTACACAAAAACTAGAAGAATATTTAGACACAGCTGATACATCAGAAAGTAATATAAATTATTTATAGGAGGTTTTATATGGTTACAGACGAAACTGTTAGTTTTAATGTTGAAAAAGAAAAAAATGAAAAAACTAGGGAAATTCTTAAAGAGGTATATAAGGCTTTAACTGAAAAAGGTTACAACCCAATAAATCAAATAGTAGGCTATATACTTTCTGGAGATCCTACATATATAACAAGCCATAATGGAGCAAGAAATTTAATTAGACAAGTTGAAAGAGATGAGCTATTGGAAGAAATGGTGAAAAATTATATTGGATTGGACAAGTAATATATGAGAGCTTTAGGAATAGATTATGGAGATGCAAGAGTTGGAATTGCTATAACAGACCCATTAGGTTATACGGCACAAGGGTTAGAAACAATTCATCATCAAGGAAATGATAAAATAGTTTTAAAGCGATTGGAAGAAATACTTGCTGAATATAATAACGAAATTGATACATTTGCAATTGGAATGCCATTAAATATGAATGGCACAAAAACAGAACGCGTAGAAGTTACAGAAAAGTTTATACATAAATTACAGTGTAAATTCAATAAAATAAAGATTGAAAGAATAGATGAAAGATTGACAACCGTAGAAGCACACAAAACAATGAACTTTTTAAATGTAAATAAACATAAAAAAAGAAATATAGTAGATACAATTTCAGCAGTATATATTTTGGAATCTTATATGAAAATGAAAAAAGATAATTGAATATAATTGACAAAAAATAAAATAATAGTATAAATAAAATGGTTTTAATTTTGTAGAAATACAAATTATAATAAAATTAATTTTGAAGGGAGAATAAAGTAATGAATGACGAAAACATAACAAACAATTCTGAGGAAGAATTATCAGACAACATAATAACTTTAACAGACGAAGATGGAAAGGAATCTAATTTTGAACTTTTAGATTTAGTTGAATTAGATAACGAAGAATACGTAGTTTTATTACCAGTAGATGACGAAGAAAGTGAAGAACCAGGAGAGGTAGTAATTTTAAAAGTTGAAGATTCAGACGATGACAGTGATGAAGAAACAGAATCATATGTTAGCGTTGAAGATGAAGAAACATTAACAAAAGTATTTGAGATATTTAAAGATAAATTCAAAAATGAATTTGATTTTGTAGACTAATAAAACACAAGAATATGGCTATTGAATTTTCTTCAATAGCCATTTTGTAATTGAAAATTAAATGCAAATAATTTATGCTTTGAGGAGGAAGAAAAATGCAAAAATTTAGTACATGGATGGTATTAGCTTTAGATGTAATGTTTTGGATATTTAGAATAATTGCAGCATATACAAGTTCTATGGGTATAGAATTTATGGTAAAGCCAATGGATATGAATATGGAAATAGCAATGATATTTTTAGCTTTAATATGTTTTGTGTTTATTGCAAAGAGAAAATTTTTAGGTTCTATTGTATATATGATTGGATATTTAGGCTATTTTGGTGTATATCTATTTAAAAATTTACAAGCAATGCAGGCCGGAACTGGAATGATGGACGATTATATAAATGTATTATTCTCTTTAGCAGGAGTTGCATTACCACTGTTTACTTTTTTTGATTTATTACTAGATAAAAATAGACAAGCCCATCCAACAGATAAAAAGACTGACTGGTTTTATAATAACAAGAAATATGATATGGAAAAAGACGAAAGAGCAGATAAGAACAACTATAGAACATTATAAATATCGGCTTGACATAAATTTTAAATTGACGTAATACTAAAAAAATGGTATAATAATTAATGTTTGAAAAACGCAAAAATATGAAAGGAGAACGCTTAGTACGTAATCATTTCACTTCCAAATAGCTAATATTTGGAATACAAACAAAAGAGGAGATTCTATATGGAAAAAGCAAACGATAGCAAAATTTTACGGGTAAACGGTGCAATTGCAACGGATAATTCGATTACTTTGATAACAAAAGTAAATGGAAAATGGTATGCAACGCGAGCTAAAGAAAATAATGGTGCTATTGCTTATGAAAATTGCAAGGCAAAAATTGAAGATAATGATGACTTAATCATAGACGAGATGAAGTCAAGGACTATTTCTGCCATTAGTATTTTTGTAATAGTAGTGTTAGCGTATCAGATTGCAGTTGTATTCAAAAATTTGATGTTTGCCACCATCGTAACGGCTTTGTGCATTGACAGTGTTGTGTGGAAAGGTTCAATACTGAAATACTTTAATAACTTTTGGAAAATAATTCATAAAAAAGAAAGAAGGAGAATGCATGCTGCAACACACAAAGTATTAAATGCTTATGAATTCCTAAAATCAGTGCCAAATACTGATGAGGCAAAGAAATATAGCAGTTTCACTGAAAATTGTGATGATGCTAAAAATAGCCTTGGAATTGTAACTTTACTTTTTATGTTCATGGCAGGTTGGATTGATGGACGGTTTATAACACCGGAAAAGACGCTTATGGTATATGGCATAGCTTTAATTGTTTATGCTGTCATCTTTAGATTTGGATTATACAAATTTGCAAGTTGGTATTCTTTAAAGAAACCGACTAGGCATCAAATATCTATGGCTATAGTTGCCCTGGAAGAACATTTGGAGTTAATTAAAAAGGTGAAAGAAGATGAAGACTGTATACTTGGAGATGAGAAGATAAAAGATATTTTCATTTCCTATGAGGAAGCAACTACAATTTGAGTGAACTAAAACATTATAGGTAAAACAGAAAGAGCAACGTATCAGCTATACGTAGCTCTTTCTGTTTATTTTAATTGATATGAAATTATATTATTACAGACATTATTTTAGAAATTAAGAACTATATAATCTACTTTTTGAAAATGAAGAGAAAATTCACTTTATAAAAATGGAGAAATATGGTATAATAAAAAATGATTGTATTATTGTGTTGTAAAAGGGAGAAATTAGTTTGTAGACTATATGTTCCATTTAATAAATCGAGAAAGGGCTGAAATTGACTATGAATAATAGTAAAAAAAATAATAGAGAAGAAACGAATAATGCTTCCTCAAGAGTATCAATATCATGGTACCATGGGCACTTGGCTCAGACACAGGAGGATCAATACGTGAACCAGCAGCATTTTGTGGAGTAGTAGGATTAAAACCAACTTATGGATTAGTTTCAAGATATGGATTAGTTGCATTTGCATCATCACTAGATCAAATTGGACCCATCACAAAAGATGTACGAGATTCAGCAATGTTATTAAATATAATAACAGGACATGATGAAAAAGACTCTACATCATACGATAGACCAAAAGATGATTATGTAGTAGCATTAAAAAATGATGTAAAAGGATTAAGAATTGGAGTACCAAAAGAATTCTTTGGAGAAGGAATACAAGATGATGTTAAAGAGCAGCTACAAAATGCAATAGAGACATATAAACAATTAGGAGCAAAAGTTGAAGAATGTTCACTAGACATAGCTGAATATGCTTTAGCAACATATTATATAATTGCATGTGCAGAAACAAGTTCAAATTTAGGCAGATTTGATGGAATACGATATGGATATAGAGCAAAAGACTTTACAAATCTAAAAGAATTATACAGAAAGTCAAGAACAGAAGCTTTCGGAGAAGAAGTAAAGAGAAGAATAATTCTTGGAACTTATGTATTATCATCAGGATATTATGATGCATATTATAAAAAAGCACAAAAAGTTCGTACATTCGTAAAAAAGCAATTTGATGAAAACTTTAAAAAATATGATGTATTATTAACTCCAGTAGCACCAACAACAGCATTTGAGATTGGATCAAAATCAAATAATCCAATTGAAATGTATCTAGCAGATATCTGTACAGTTTCAATAAACATCGCAAGTGTACCCGCAATCTCGATACCTTGCGGAGTAGATAAAAATGGAATGCCAGTAGGAATGCAATTAATAGGAGATAGATTCAGTGAAGCTAAACTACTAAATGCAGCTTACACATTTGAACAGAAAATACAATTTAAACAAAATCATAAACCAGAATTCAAAAAATAAAATGATTGGAGATAAAGATGAAAAAATCTGTAAAAATCATTGTGATTTGTCTTATAATTGTAGCTATATTTATAGCTATTGATATAATTAATAATAAAGTTGAACAAAATAATATAAACAATAATATAATAGATGAAACTACAAATAATATAAATGAGAATTATATAAGTAATGTAGTAAATAAAAATAATAAAGTAACTGATAACAGTTCAATAATTGAATGCAAAGAAAAAGTCAAGCAAATAATGAGCAAAATGACTTTAGAAGAAAAAGTTGGACAAATGTTTTTAGCAAGATATCCATCTTCAGGAGTAACAAATGAGATTGAAGATGGAAAACCCGGTGGCTATATTTTATTTGGAAGAGATTTTGATAATAAGACCAAAAGCAAAATAATTTCTGAGCTTGAAAACAATCAAAAAGCAAGCAAAATAAAAATGATATTAGGAGTAGATGAAGAAGGAGGAACAGTTGTAAGAGTAAGTTCCCATAAAGCATTTAGAAGCTCTAAGTTTTTATCACCACAGGAAATTTATAATAAAGGTGGAATAGATGCAGTATTGCAAGACTCAGAAGAAAAATCAGGATTGCTAAAAAGTCTTGGAATTAATATGAATTTAGCACCAGTTGCAGATATTACATCAAATACCAATGCATTCATTTATAAAAGAACTTTAGGACAAGATGTTCAAACAACAGCAAATTACATTGCAGAAATTGTAAAAAATATGAAACAGTCAAATATAATATCAGTACTTAAACACTTTCCTGGATATGGAGATAATGTTGATACACATACAGGAATAGCAATAGACGAAAGAACAATGGAAGAATTTGAACAAACAGATTTTATACCTTTTCAAAGTGGAATACAAAATGGAACTCCATGTATACTAGTAAATCATAATATAGTAAAATGCATGGATAGTACAATGCCAGCATCATTATCAAAAAATGTACATGAAATTTTAAGAAATAAATTAAACTTTACAGGAGTAGTTATTACAGATGACTTAGCAATGGATGCTGTAAAAAAATATGCAGAAAATAATGAAACAGCTGTGCAAGCTGTATTAGCAGGAAATGACATGATAATATCATCAGACTTTTTAGCACAAAAGCAAGAAGTTTTAGATGAAATAAATGCGGGAAAAATAGATATAGAATTGATAGATAATGCAGTAGAAAGAATACTATCAATGAAATATGCTTATGGAATAATAAGTGATTAATAATAGGAGGAAAAATAATGGCAAACTAGGATTATGAAGAGATAATTGGACTAGAAGTACATGCGGAATTATCAACAAAAACAAAGATATTTTGCTCATGTCCAACAGAATTTGGTGCTGATCCAAATACACATGTATGTCCAGTATGTATGGCAATGCTAGGAGCATTACCAGTACTAAATGAAAAAGTTGTTGAATATGCAGTAAAAGCAGGACTTGCAATAAATTGCTCAATATCACAAGATAGTAAAAATGATAGAAAAAACTATGCAATACGATTATCAGATTAATATATTGAAAATATAAGAAAAGAACTACCAGAAATGCCAGAAAGCAGAAAAGCAAGATACATTTCTGAGTTACACTTATCTGAAAAAGATAGCAACTATTTAACAAGCTCAAAAGCATTATCAGACATTTTTGAAAAAACAGGGAAAATATGCAAGAACTATAAAGCCGTATGTAACTGGTTAAATTCAGACATAGCTAGAATATTAAACGAAAAAGAAATCGAACCAGAACAGCTTCCATTTACAGCAGAACAATTATCAGAATTAGTAGAACTAATTGATGCAGGAACAATAAGTTCAAGCATAGGCAAAAAAGTAATACCAAATTGCAATTAGAAAATGCAAAAGTAGAAAGTCAAAAAGAGTTTCCTCAAGAACAAGAACTAAAAGATAAGCAGAGAAAACTTGATAGTATAAATGCAGAATTAAAAATTAATGATGATGACCATGAAATTTTAGGAGATGAACAAGAAGAATTAATAAGAAATTTAGATTCTGAAGAATTAAAAATAAAAAGCAATGAAGAATGGATAAGAAAATTTGAAAAGAATATGCATATTGATAAATTAGATAATATTATTATAAATGAATTAATAGAAGATATACAAGTTCATGATAATGGTAATATAAACATAATATTTAAATATCAAGATGAATTTATTCAAGCAATTGACTTTATAAAAACAAATAATTGTGTTATAATATAGAAAGTTGTATAAATTGAAAGATAGAATGGAAGTGAATAATATATATGGATATGTATCAAAAAAGAAAAATAAGAGCTGAAAAGAAAATGAAATCTGAAGATGAAAAATGGTTTCCAAAAATCTCGATATCATGGTATCCGGGACATATGGCTAAAACGATGAAGCAGCTTGAAACTGATTTGAAATTAGTAGATGTAGTAGTAGAAATACTTGATGCAAGAATTCCAGTTTCTAGTCAAAACCCTGAAGTTCAGAAATTAATAAAAAATAAGAAAAAAATTGTTGTGTTAAATAAGTCAGATTTAGCAAATGAAATTGAAAACAAGAAATGGCTTAAATATTTTGAGGAAAAGCAGATACCAGCAATATTATGCAATTCAAACAATGGAGAAGGCACAAATAAAATAATAAATAAATTAAATGAGATGATGAGTGAAGAGAAAAATATTGTACAACAAAAAGGTAGAAATAAGATTGTACGTGCAATGATAATAGGGAATCCAAATGTAGGAAAATCATCATTTATAAATAGAGTTTCTCGAAAAACGTCAATGAGAGTGGGGAATAAACCAGGTGTTACAAAGAACAAGCAGTGGATACGCCTTACAAGCAATGTAGAATTATTAGATACACCAGGTGTGTTGTGGCCTAAAATTGCAAATGAACAAACTGCTTTGAATTTAGCTTATACAGGGACGATAAAAAGTGATATAATAGACGAAGTGGAAATTGCTTACAATTTAGTTAAATTTTTAATAGAAAAATATAGGAAAAACCTAATTGAAAGGTATAAGCTAAATTCGGAAATAGTTGAAAAGATTAATAGTAATGATGAATTAGAAGAAAATGAAAAAATAGTTGAAATAATGAATTATATAGGAGAAAAAAGAGGAACTGTATCTAAAGGGAATAATATAGATTTAGAAAAAATTTCTAAAATAATATTGGAAGATTTTAGGACTGGAAATTTAGGAAAAATCACATTAGAAGTGGTAGCTTAAATGGAGGAGAGAATGATTAAATTAATAGAAAGAAAGAGAAACGTGGCAGAAGTTAATACATTATCACCATTAACATGGGCTTATGTTGGGGATAGTGTATTCGAATTGCTTGTTAGAACACATTTAACAAATACTACAAAATTAAAACCTCATATGTTACATATTGAGGCAATAAAATATGTTAAAGCTGATGCACAAGTAAAATTATTACATAAAATTGAAAAAGAATTGAATGACGATGAAAAAAACATAGTGAGACGAGGAAGAAACGCAGAAAATCATCATGTGCCTAAAAATGCAACTGTAGAAGAATATAGTTATGCGACTGCTTTTGAAGCTTTGATTGGTTATTTATATTTAACAAAACAAGATGAGAGGCTAAAAGAAATTTTACAAATGTGTATTCAATAAAAATTAAAAAGGAACTTTTTTGATACATTTTTAATGTACAAAAATTATTTGAATAAAAATTAAAAAAATGGACTTAACTAGTTGACTTGAAGCATAAAAAATGGTATATTAAATAAGTGAATTTTATGGCCCCTTGGTCAAGCGGTTAAGACGCGGCCCTCTCAAGGCCGAATCATGGGTTCGATTCCCGTAGGGGTCACCACAATAGAGAAACACTAGAGTAGTAAGGATTTGAAGAAAAATCCAAACTACTCTATTTTTAAATTTCCCACTTTTTTCCCACTTTGGGGTTACAATAATTCATTTAATCTATTAACTGCATCAGATTTTGTTTTAGGCAGTACATGTAAATAAATTTGAGTAATAGTTATATCCGAATGTCCCATTAAGTCCTGAACAGTTTTTAAGTCTACACCTTTTGTTAAAAGCATAGTAGCATAAGTATGCCTTAATGAATGAAATTTCTTATATGGGATATTATTAGTTTTTAATACTTTTTTCCAATTGCCAAAAAGTGTTTTTGCGGAATAAGGATTGCCATTTTCATCTTCAAAGACAAATACTGTAGATCTATCCATATTAGACAACATATCAATAATCTTATTCGGTAAGTCCACTTTTCTAATGGAAGTTAAGCTTTTAGGTTTTTGATAGATTGTTTCAAGTTTTTTATTTCCATCGGAATCGAAGATATATACTTTTTTCACGCTTTCTTTTACTTCGATATACTTATCTTTAAGATTTACATTTTCCCACTTTAAAGCTAACAATTCGCCCTGTCTTAAACCTGTCCCTAAAGCAAGTAGTATAAGATTGTAAAATTTATTATTTTTAAAGGCAGTCTTTAATTTTTCAATTTCCTCTTCGTTAAAATATTCTATGCTGTCTTCTTTTTCTTTAGGTTGCTTATTTGGGATAGTAAGATTGTTACATGGATTCTTTATAATGTATCCTTCATTTTCAGAATAAATAAAAAACTGCTTTAATAACTTATGTAATTTTTTTATTTGTGAGTATGATTTTGTTTTTCCAAGTTTATTGTAGTATTCTTGTATTTGTATCGATTTAGTATTAAATACTTTTATATTTGAAATATCCGAGTTTTTTATGTAGTTTCTAAAAGTTCCTTCGTAGGATTGGAAAGAGGAAGGCTTTAGTTCGTTCTTTTTAATTTGAAATAACCAGCTATGCATTAAATCTTCAATAGAGATATCTTTAGATTGTAATAATCCTTCTTCAACTTCTTTTTTTCGCATAAAAAATTTTTCTTCGGCTTCACTTTTATTTGTACCATAAAAATCTTCATATTTTCCATTTATCTTTCTGTGTAATCTGTAATATTCAGTACCATTTTTTGTACAATTTGTCTTTCTAGCCATATTAAATCCTTTCTAAAAAAAGAAACACTAATAAATTAATGCTTCTTTTGTAAATTCTCCATATTTATTTGTATAAAAATCAAGTGCTTTCTTCATAAAATCGTCTGTAACTTCGAAATAATCTGCTAAACTATATAAATCATTAATTCCGATTTTTTATTGCTAATTTTAGCTTCTCAAATGAAACAAGCATATTATATGAATATTTCTTTGCTTTATATTCTTGCTTATTAATAAATTCTATATCAGAATTAAATTTGTAAGTAGCATCATAGTAATAATGTCCGTAATTCTTCGGCAAGAACTTCCTTTTTGGAAGTAGAAGATTTGATTTTAGTAGTATCATATATAATTACATTTAATTTTTTATAATTGATATATGCTCCAGCAGAATCTTCTAAATAAGTATTTACTAAATTGATATTTTCTCTATTTATTAAATCTTCAATATAATCTATATTCATTTATTTATCCTCTGTATTTTTGTTATCTTGCTCTTGTTTAGCAAGTAATGCTTCCAAAGTATTTTTTATTATCATTTTATTAGTTTCATTTAATGCTTTTACTCCACTTGCAAAAGCAACATCAGCATCATTTATATTTACTTTTTCTGGATTGCGAACGTCAGACTTGCACATTAAGTAATCTAATGAGCAATTAAAGATTTCACACATTTTAAGTTTTACTTCATCACTTGGCAAATTTGATCCATTTTCGTAGTTAGCAATACTACTTTTCCCTTTTACATTAGTTAATTTATTTGCAAGTTGTTCTTGTGTAAGTCCTAATTCAGTACGTAAGAACCTTATTCTTGCACCAATTTTAATTTTTATATTATTTTCATTTTCCATATATAACACTCCGTTCAAAATATATTAATATTATAGCATAATGTTCAAAATAAGTAAACAATTATAAAGTTTTTTTCTTAGAGTTTCAACAATTGTACAATTATTTAAAACTTTTTTTAAGAAAAGTATTGACAAGTTCAATAATACTGTATATAATAAGTTCAACAAAAATGAACAGAGAGGAGATGAAAAGATGCAAAACAAATATAGCAAATTCGTAAATACCGAAGAATTAAAAAAAACAAGGGAAAGTAAAGGGTTCTCGATTAGAGATATGTCTAAATTTATGGGATTTAAAAGCCCAGCAACTTATTATAATATTGAAAATGGAATAGCTGAACCTAAAATTTCACATATTAACAGTATCTCTAAAATTTTAAAAACCTCAAGTTCAAAATTTTTTAACTTTAAAGTACAATAGAACTGAACAAACAGGAGGCAAATATGTCAGAAGAAGAAATAAAAAAATTAAAAGATGAATTAAAAAGAGAAATTCTAAATGAGATGACAAGAAAAGAGTTGATAAAAGATAACGCTTGGAGGACTTTGAAAGAAGAATTTTCGAAAATGTTTTATTCAAAAGGTTATACAGAGAAAATGGAGCAAAACAGAATATTCAATGCTGTAGCAACGATAGTGAGAATATCATTAGGATACAATCAAGTCCAAACAATACCTGCTGACAAAGCAGAAGAAATGAAACAGATAATGTTTAAAGTATTAAATATATTTCCAAATAGAAATAAACAATAGGAGGCGAGTATGGAAGAAAAAACAGAAAAGCAAATATGGAAAGAAGAACTAAAAAAAGAAATGCGAGAAAAAAGAAAGAAACCTAATGGATTTCAATATTTCTCATTAGGATTTTCAGTATGTGCTTTATTGGTTGCAATCATTACTAAACTACAATAGAAACGATTATAGCAACAATAGAAACGATTAATGCTAGTATATCAATAATATTTACATTTATAAAAGAAAATACTGCAGAACTAATAAAATGTTTACCTTTGTATGTAGGTTCTACATTAGTATCGCCGATATAATGAATATAACCATTAGCTTTTAAATAATTTACAATTTCTAGAGTTTCAGCTTTGGATAAATTGAATTTTTTTGATAAGTCCAGCCAATGAATTTTGCGATTTTTATTGATATACATTAAAAACTTTAAATACGAAAAGTTCAATATAATCACCACCTTACAGCGACGATTATATAACGGAATAAAATGAAAAACAATAGGAGGAAAGTATGGGAGAAAAAATAATCAAGTTTTTAAAATGGATGGAAGAACATCCTATGAAAAGAATGTTCTTCGTAGAAATACCGATATCTGTAATAACTAGTTTGATAACAGTAAAGTTATTAGGGTGGTAACTACAGATACAATAATAGGGCATACAATTGAATTTAAAACAGTTTCTAGAGAAACTCTAGTTTCAATAGAAAAATATTCGATTCCATTTGGAGTGATTTTGGGATCAAAATTAACACCGACCAAGCTAATAAAACCTTTATTCTTTAATTCTTGGCATACTTGAGAAGTATCTTGAAAGTTAAGATTAAGAAATTTAGAAAGCTTAACTTTTGTAGTTGTTGATTTTTGTTTATATGCCTTATAAATAAATTTTAATGCTTTTCGTTGATTACCATACAATAATTCCATAACAACCTCTCTTTCGTTATCATTATATCATGGGTAGACACGAAAAGATAGGAAAGGAAGTGAAGAAATGCAAGAAGTACCATTTTTCTACTTATCTGCAAGAGCATATGCTAAACAAACAGGTATAGGAGAGGCAGAAGTAAAAAAACAATTACTAAAAGGCGAGCTAGAAGGCTTTACAACAGACAATCAGTATAAAGTAAAAGTATATAAAAACGGAGGAGTTTCTCGCCAAGAATATGAGGCAATTTATAAAAGAGCTATAGAAGCAGAAACTAAATTAGAAAAAGCCAAATCAATATTAGTTTAGAAAGGAGATGATAAATATGAGTAAGAAACAAAAGAATGCAATAAAAAAGACATTATTAGAAATAGTAAGCTGCATGTGTTTTGGACTAACAGTTGGAGCATTCTACGGAATGTGGATATTAAAATAACTAAGGAGGAAGAGTATGGACAAGCTAGACAAATGTTACGTGTGGCATGTGGTAACAATGGCAAAGCTAAAATTAAGATTAAAAGAATTAAAGAAAGGAGTGAAATAGTATGGCAGAAAAGAATATAGATGAGGCTCAAACAATACGAGAGCTAACAAGAGTAATTGATAGAAAAGAAATAGAAATTCAAGATGTAAAAACAAGCCTTGCAGGAGTATTGCAAGAAATAAGAAATCTAAATGAAAGCAATTTAGATAGAGAAGTTATAAAGAAGAGAATATCTGAAATGGCTACAAATACAATATATGAGCTATTGATAGACGAAAAAAATGAGTCAGTTTGCGACTACCAATCAAAAAACTAACTCAATTGAATTACATAAATATGAACTCTTGTACTAATTATAGCACAAGATAGAAAGGAAAGTCAAATGGGAAAAGCGGTAGGAATTACAAGAAGGCTAGATGAATTAGGAAGAATTGTTATTCCAATGGAAATACGAAAAAATTTAAACATAGAGATTAGAGAACCTCTTGAGATATTACAAGTAGGGGACAAAATTGAAATTTCTAAAAGAAAGGACATCAGAGTTTGTTACAACTGTGGAAAAACACTAGAAGAAACTTATAAATATTGTCCACATTGTGGAAAGGAACAGATATGATACGAATAGTAAATGGTTACATAATAGAAACAACGGATTCAGAAGAAAGACAAGCAAGATACGAACATGAGCTTGAAGAAGCAGACAGAGATTACGAAGATAGAGTTTTTGATGAAATGGAGGGTATGTAATGAGTAACATATATGAATTAACAAGGAATTACGATGAAGTATTAAATATGCTATATCAAGACGATGTAGACGAGCAAATGGTATTAGATACATTAGAGAGCATAGAAGGGGATATAGAAGATAAAGCAGACAATTATGCAAAGATTATGAAAGAGTTAGAAACAAAGGCAAAAGCTAGAAAAGAAGAAGCTCAAAGATTATCTGAGAGTGCTAAGGTATTTGAAAATAGAGTAAAAGCATTAAAAAGCAATTTATTTAATGCAATGAAAGAAACAGGAAAGACAAGATTTGCAACTAATTTATTTAGTTTTAGTATAGCAAAGAATGGCGGAAAGCAAGCATTAACAATAGATAGTGAAGTACCCGCTGAATACACAAAAACAGTAGTAGAAAATGACACAGACAAAATAAGACAAGCATTAGAAGAAGGCAAGAAATTACCTTTTGCTCATTTGGAGCCAAGAGGAGAAAGGTTGAGTATTAAATGATGAATATATATCAAAGTATAACGAAAATTATGGAAGAGGTTCCGAGTATAGGAAAAACTCAAAAAAATAAAACTCAAGGCTTTATGTATAGAGGAATAGATGATGTTATGAATGCATTACAACCACTATTAGCCAAGAATAAAGTTTTTATAGTACCAGAGATATTAGAGCAAACGAGAGAAGAAAGAACAACTTCTAAAGGTGGAAATTTAATCTACTCAATATGCAAAATAAAATATAAATTTTATGCAGAAGATGGAAGTAGTGTTGAGGCAATCACGATTGGAGAAGGAATGGATAGTGGAGATAAAGCAACAAACAAGGCAATGGCAATTGCAATGAAATATGTACTATTTCAAGTATTCTGTATTCCAACAGATGAAATGAAGGATCCAGACAGTGAAACGCCAGAACAATCAACAAAGAAAAGTAGTGTTACAGACAACAAAATCAGTGAAGCAGATGCAAAAAAAGTAGAAGCAATGATGAAGGAAATGGGCTGGAATGTTGAAGAGTTGCTACAAAAGAATTATAAAATCTCAAAAACAACAGATCTAACAGCAAGTCAATACGTAAAAATATTAGAAGCAATAAAAAAAGCAAAGGAGGCAAAACAACATGAATAAGGTAATTTTATTAGGGAGACTAACTAAAGATCCAGAAACAAGATATACACAAAGTACAAACACACAAGTAACAAGTTTCACACTTGCAGTAAATAGAAGATTTGTTAAGCAAGGAGAAGAAAGACAAGCTGATTTTATAAACTGCGTTGCATGGAATAAGACAGCAGAATTTGTAAGTAAATACTTTAGGAAAGGTCAACAAGTTGGAGTAATAGGAAGAATACAAACACGAAACTATGATGATGACAAAGGCATAAAGCACTATGTAACAGAGGTAATAGCAGAAGAAACATATTTTGCTGGGGACAAAAAAGATGCAACACAAAACGAGGTACAAGCTACAGACGATTTTGAGATAACTAATCAAGATGATTTACCATTTTAATTTGGAGGCAGATTATGATAGGAACAGCAGAGGCATTAGTTAAATGGTTATTTAATCAAAACAGAGAAAAGTTATTTGAAGTTAAAGAGCACAAAGAAAAAAGAACTCTAACACAAAATGCTTACATGTGGAGTTTAATCAATGAAATAGCAAATAAAATGCGATTATCTAAAGAAGATACATATTTAAAGATGATAAAAGACTATTCACAATCAATGCTAGTAACGATAAGAGCTGATATTGATGTATCAAAGTTTTTTAAATATTACGAATTTGAACGAGAAACCCAAATAAACGGTGTAAATTTCAAGATATATAAAGTATACGAAGGCAGTTCTCAAATGGATAAAAACGAATTTAAGATACTTTTAGATGGTGTAATACAAGAAGCACAACAACAAGGAATATGCACATTAACACCTAACGAAGTTGCAAGATTGAAGTGGGTAGAAAATGAAAGAATATAGCATAATGCCTCAAAATTCATTTTATTCAACAGAAAGATTTGCTGGAAGTGAAAGGCATGAAGTTTTTGAAGGTAGAACAGGAAACAGAGACAAATCTATTCAAGATGGACTAGTAATATTTATAACACCTTATATGCATAGGACAAGCAATGACTCGATACATTTGAACCCTAAAAAATGGGAATGGTTAAAAGCAGAAGCTCAAAAAGCTTGGCAAGAACATTATAACAAAACAAAAGAAGAATTTATGAAAAGATATGGAAAAAATTATTTATGAAAGGAGGGCATAGAAACATATACTTATAAAATTCTTATAAGATTTCTATGTCCTTTCATATTAACGAAAGGAGAAAACATATGGAGAAAGTTAGTTTTCTAATGTATTTAGACTATGAAGAACAATTTAATTTATTAACAGATGAAGAATTAGGGCAACTTATAAGAGCAATAATGCAATACGAGAAAACAAAACAAGAACCTAAACTAGAAGGTACATTGAAGATGGCTTTCTCGTTTATAAAAGCACAACTAGACAGAGATAGAGATAAATGGGAAGGCACAAAGAATAAAAGAAGTGAAGCAGGCAAGAAGGGAATGGCAAATAGATGGAATAACAAAAATAACGAAGTTATAGTAGAAGATAGCAAAAGTAGCAATGTTATAACAGAAGATAACAAAAATAACAATGTTATAAATGATATAACACGGCATAACAAAAATAACTGATAATGTAAATGAAGATGTAGATGATGATGTTAAAGTAGATGTAAATGAAGATGAAAAAGTAGAAGTAAAAGATAAATATAATAATATTATAGGAATTTACAATTCCTATTGTCCAAACCTTCCGCGAGTTCAAAAGCTCACTTCAAAACGAAAAACAGCCATAAATAAGCTTTTAAAAGAATTAACAGAAAAGCAATTTATAGATGTTTGCATAATAGCAAATACTAGTGATTTTCTTATAGGAGACAACGATAGAAACTGGAAAGCAGACTTTGACTTTATTATAAGACCAGATAAGGCAGTTTCCATACTAGAGGGAAAATATAATAACAAAAAAAGAGACAAAATAGACGGTTTTGTGGATTTATGGAAGGAGGCAAAAGAAAAAGATGAGCAGGACAGAAATGGTGCAAATAATAACTCTTTTAGCTGGTAACTATGAAGCTATATCAAACAAATCACAAAAACAAAAAGAGCTAATGTTAAATACTTGGTATGAATGTCTAGGGGATTTAGATTATAAGTTAGTTTTGCAAGCAGTAAAGAAAACAATAATAGAAAGTCCATATCCTCCAACGATACACGACATAAGAAAAAATGCAATAGAGATGATAAACCCAAGCAGTCAAAATACTGCAATAGAAGCTTGGAATGAAGCATATTCAATGATTTGTAGTGGTGGATATATGACAGAAGAAGAGTTTGCTAAAGCAAGTCCAGAAGTAAAGAAGTTCTTTGGAAATGTAAGACAAGTAAAAGAATTAGCTAGAACGGATATAGCAACAGTAAATACTGTGACAAAAGGGCAATTCTTAAAGCAATACGAGATAATAACGGAAAGACAAAGAGAACAAAGATTATTGCCAGAAAATATGAAAGAGCAATTATTAAAATTGCAAAGTAACTTTATAAAACAGATAGGAGATTAAAAGATTAGAAGAGGAGGAAAAATAAATGAAATTTAAGGTTGGAGATAAAGTAAGAGTAATTAAGTGTTCTATTGATGGAGAAAGATGTAAAAATCTCAATAAAGTTTCTACAATCACAGAAATAGGAGAACATTTATGTTACCCATACATGTTAAAAGATATAAGAGAAACTTTTAAAGAAAATGAATTAGCGTTGGTAGAAAAACAATTTACAAAATCAGACTTAAAAGATGGAGATATAGTTACATACAGAGACGGCAGGAAGAAGATTGTGTTTGAAGATAAATTTTATGGCAGTAATCATTTTGTATTATTGAAATATTATACAGAGGATTTGAAGGACATAGATGGTGAGGAAGAGAACGACATAGTCAAAGTCGAAAGACCAGTCAAATACGAAACAGTATTTGAGAGAGAAGAAGTACTTGATGAAACAGAAAAGAAATATTTAGCAGAGGTAATTAGACCATTCAGAAAAAGAATACAATTTATACAAAAGAAAAAAGAAATAACAGAGATAAATCCCTATATAAGAATAGTTTGTGAGGACAATGATAAACTAGTTTTTCCATACATAACAGATAATAGCATGTATAAAGGAATGGAAGTAAATAAGAAATATACTTTAAAAGAGCTAGGTTTGTAACGGAAGGAGTGAAACAAATGAGTACAATAACACAAACTACAAGACAAATGAGTTTTGATGACATACAAGATAAAACAAAAATAAGATATATACAGATATTGAATAGATTAGACAAGCCTAAAACGGCCAAAGAGTTAGCTGTGGAGTTATTTGATTTAGGGTTTATTCCTAGCACGGAAAGGAATTACACCGCGCCACGCTTGTCAGAATTAGCAGACATGGGAATGGTTAAAGCGATAGATAAAAAGAAATGTGAGTATACGGGCAAGACAGTAGCTGTTTACGAAAGAACGCTAAAGGGTTTTGAAGCTTTGAACATGAATCACATTTCAAGGATCTATTAGGAGGCGTGAATGAAAAAAGTAAAATTAAATTATACAAAACAAGGATATTCATACATTAAATGCACAATAGAAGATTGTCTAGACTGGGGAGGATTAGCAATATGTGATGATTGCAGTAAAATAATGCAAGATGATGTGTATTTGATTTTTGTATTAGGAAGAGCCTATTGCCCTGAATGCTTTAAAGAATGGAAGGACAGAGCAAAAAGATATACAGAAGATTTACAGCTACAAAAAGAAAGACAAAGATATTGGTATAAAGCTCATGGTTTTGATATAGAGGAATAAGTTATGAAATATCCAGAGTTACAAGGTATCTGTGCAAAAGCCTTGAGATATGGACTATGCAGAGGCTGTCAACAATTAGAGAGTGTCTATTTTAGGGGAGTTAAGAAGTGCAAATATGTTACAAATAACCAAGGAAAACAAATTGAACTGAATTTAAAGGGAGAATTAAGATGAAATTTGAAAACATGTTAAATACAATAACATTAGGAGATAGTTATAAGTTAATAAAAGATATTCCTGATAAAAGTATTGACTTAATTATTACAGATCCACCATACGAAATAATAACAACTGGAGCAGGAATTTTGAAAGATAGGAAAACTCGATTTTTAGATAACATTCAGGGAAAATTCGATAGAGGAATAAATGAAGAAATATTAGATGAATTTTGCAGGGTAATGAAGAGAATTAATATATATATATGGTGTTCTAAGGCTCAAATAAAGAAGTATTTAGACTATTTCTTAGCAAAGACCAATTTGTACGAAATATTAATATGGCACAAAACAAATCCAGTTCCTACGATTAATGGGACGTATTTATGTGATAAAGAATATTGCTTATTTTTTAGAGATAAAGGCGTAGAACTTAAAGGAACAGTAGAAAATAAAAGAACTGTTTGGACGACTAAGTGCAATGTAGAAGACAAGAAAAAATACAAGCATCCAACAATTAAACCTTTGTCAATAATAAAAACACTTATAGAAAATTCAAGTAATAAAGGCGATATAGTTCTAGATTGTTTTAGCGGAAGTGGAACAACTTGTGTAGCTGCTAAAGAACTGGAAAGACAATTTTTGGGAATAGAGATAGATCCAGAATATCACAAAATAAGTTTAGATAGATTACACGGAATATTAGCAGATGGTCAAATAAGTTTTGATACATTAGCGGAAAGGACAAAAGATGAGATATAAATTTGAAATTAATAAAAGGCTTATGGGAGTAAACGAATATACAAAATATAACAGAACGAACAAGTATGCAGGAGCTGAAGCAAAAAAGAAAGAACAGCAATACATAATTAATTGCATAAAACAGCAATTAGGGAATATCAAAATAGACAAGCCCGTAATTGGTCATTTTACATGGATAGAAGAGAATAAAAGAAGAGACTTAGACAATATTTGCTTTGCTAAAAAGTTTATATTAGATGCATTAGTACAAGCAGGAGTCCTACGAGACGATAATAGAAAAATAGTAACTAACTTTACTGACAGCTTTGAGTATTCGAATAGTAGTAAGGTAATAGTAGAATTGGAGGAGTTAAACAATGGATTATAGAAAAACGATTGAAAATATCACATGTTACATATGTATGACATTAATAGCATTATGCATTATCATATATTTTATTGCAGTTGAAATGATAGATTCTGAGAATAAACAGAAAAAAATTAACGAATTACAAAATAAAGTAGAACAACAGATAGAGCTTATAGATGCTCTACAGCAATAAGAAAGGAGATAAATATGATAATAATAAGTCAAGATAAAAATGGAATATTAAATTTTAATAATATTCAATTATGCAGAATTAATCAAGAAGGAATAGTATATGTTTTTTTGAATGAGTACAATAGTTTTAAATTAGGAGAATATTCAACAGAAGAAAGAGCAAAAGAAGTATTACAACAAATAGCATGTAGATATTCATCAGAAGAAATATACAAAAGGGCTAATTCAAAAACACAAGAAGAACTAACTCGAAATTATGTTGAAATAAAAATTATACCATATATATTTGAAATGCCAGAAAGATAGGAGGCTATATGGAAAAGATAGAAGTTGGAGAATATGTGAGAACAAAAGATGGAAGAATAGCTCAAATTAAAAGCATAGATTATGAAGCTGGAATATATAGATTTGACGGAATTATTTATATCAATGATTTTAGAATGAAAGAAGACGTACTTTACAGTAATGAAATGTTTAAAAAGGTGATAGTAAAACACAGCAAACAATTAATAGATTTAGTAGAAAATAAAGATGTTCTAAAGGTTAGAATTGATAAAACGATAATGTTTTTAGGAATAGATGAATGTACATCAGACGTTAAATATAAAGAATTAATAGAAAGTATTAAAAATGGAGAATATGAATTACTAGAAATACTAACACATGAACAGTTTGAGGCTAATTGCTATAAAGTAGGAGGAGAATAGATATGTTAAAAATAAGAGATGATGTAGATTTAAAAGAAGTAAAAATAAATGATTTAAAAAAATATAGCCAAGTTTTTATTAAATATTTTAGCAAAATATTTAATAAAGAAAATAAATTTATAAAAGTTATAATATATCCGAAAATTGTAAATAGATTTTCTATATTTGAGTTAGTAATTTGTGATAAAAAACCAAACATTGATATAGAAATAAAGGAAAATGTTGACTATAATAAGGAAATAATGACAAAATTTTCTATTCAAAAATACACAGATATGTTTTATCAAATAAAAGATGTGGTAAACTTTGAAAAAAATTCATTTTATATAATAAAGACAAATGAATATAAAAATTGGCTTCCAGCAATGGCAAATATAGATTTAGATACTATTATAGAAGAATTGCTTTCAGAGAATGGAGGCGATTGCTAAATGGCAGGTGGTTTTAAAAATAAAGAATTAAATATTCTTTATGGTTTTAAATACTTTGATGATTGTGGATAATATAAATTTACTGAAAGAAATTTTGATGGTGCAACTTATATTTATATAAATACGTGGAATAGAAAGATTGTGTATAGACAAGAAAGAGAAAACGATAATATGTGCTTAGAAAAATTATATGATTTAATCAAAGCAAATTTAGCAGTAAAGGAGTAAATAAGATATGGACAAAGAGAAAATATCTAAAGAAACAAAAAATACTTTACAAAATTGTTGGGTAATGATTACTGACAGTAATTTAGATGAAAACAATTTAAAGTTAAGAAAGGCAATAACTGAAATATTAGACAAAACTATGACATCAACAGAAAAAAGCGAATATTGGTATAAGTATTATATAGAACATAAACAATACAATGATGATTTAGAGTATAATAAAACATTATTAAAAGACTGGTCAAATACTTTAAAAGGTATGGGCAATAGAAATTATCCTTATTGTTATGCTATTGATAGAATTTTAGAAGAATTAGAGAGGAGTGATACATAGTGCAAACAGCTAATAGAGATTTAAAAATATTCACTAAAAATATTGAAGAAGAAGCAATAAAACAAATAGATGAATTATTAGAGCAAGAACCATTTAAAGACTGTAAAGTAAGAATAATGCCAGATGTACATGCTGGAAAAGGCTGTGTAATAGGTTTTACAGCCGATTTAGGAAATAAAGTTATACCAAACATTGTTGGAGTAGATATAGGCTGCGGAATGCTATGTGTAGAATTAGGTAATATCAATTTAGATTTAGGGAAACTAGACTATATAATAAATGAATATATACCAGCAGGAAGAAATATAAGAAAACAAAAAATAATGGATTTTGAAAAAATAAAAGAATTGTATTGTTTGAGAGAATTAAAAGAAAGTAAAAAATTTGCTAGAGCATTAGGAACATTAGGTGGTGGAAATCATTTTATAGAAGTTGATATAGATGACGAAGGTAACAAATATTTAGTAATACACACAGGAAGTAGAAATTTAGGCAAACAAGTAGCTGACTATTATCAAAACTTAGCAATAGAATTATGTTCTGGAAAAGAAGAATATTTTTATAAAAAAGAAAAATTAATTAATGAATATAAACAACAAGGGAAAAAATCAGAAATACAAAAAGCATTAAAAGAATTAGAGAAAGAATATAAAAACAATAAACCTAATTTGCCAAAAGATTTATGCTATTTAGAAGGAAAATATAGAGAAATGTATTTACATGATATGAAAATATGTCAAGAATATGCAAGTTTGAACAGATTGCAAATAGCAAAAGAAATTTTAATGAACTATTTTCAATTAACATATGTTCCAGAAATAGATTATCCACCTATTATGAACAATAGATTTGAAACAATACACAATTATATATCTTTTGAAGATAATATAGTGAGGAAAGGAGCTATATCAGCTAAAAAAGGTGAAAAAGTTCTAATACCAATAAATATGAGAGATGGAAGTATTATAGCGGCAGGGAAAGGAAATAAGGACTGGAATCAATCCGCACCACATGGAGCAGGAAGAATAATGTCAAGAATGAAAGCAAAAAAAACGTTCGAACTAGAAAAATTTAAAAAAGCTATGGAAGGTATATATACAACATCAGTTGTAGAAGAAACGATAGATGAAGCTCCGTTTGTGTATAAATCTATGCAAGAAATAATAGAGAATATACAAGACACAGTGGAGATTAAAAAAATAATAAAACCAATCTATAATTTTAAAGCAAAAAATTAGGAGGTGTTCTAGTGAAAGGAAATAGTATAGAAGAAGATATAAAGAACATAGAAGAAATAATAGAATTATCTAAAGAAGAAATAGATGCAAAAGATGAAAATATAACAGCAATATTAGATATAGAAGATTTAATAAGTTTGGAACATATTTTATCAGATTATAAAAGAGTATTAAAAGAGAATGAAGAATTAAAAAAATCTAAAATAACATACGAAAAGTTTAGAGATATACAAGAAAAAAATAAAAATATAGTAGATAATAATTATATTCCAAAGCAAAAAATAAAAGACAAGATAGAAGAAATAAACAAAATGATAGCTTATGAACACAATGATGCAGTAATAATACAGTTAGGCAAGCAAAAGAGAGTTCTGCAAAAACTATTGGAAAGTGAGGAATAAATTATGGATGGATTGGGAGGATTTATTTTGGGATTTTTTGCAGGAACACTCATTGCAATAATAAGTATTGCGTTGAATATAACTACAAGTGGGACAATCACAATAGAACCTGTTAAAGATGATTACAAAAATGAGATAATATACTATGTAGATATACATACTAAAAAAACATATAAAATGGAAAATGATATTTTACATTACTGTGAGGAGTGAGCTATGAACGAGGAAGAAAAGAAAGCTATTGAATATTATCAAAACAAAGAAGTTAGTTTTAGTGTAGATTTTGATACTGAAAATTTATTGAAGGCATTAGGAATAACGGAAGAAGATAGCTTTGAAAATCATCAAATTAGATTTAAAATTTTATTAAATCTAATAGAAAAATTAAAAAAAGAGAATGAAGAATTAAAAAAAGATAGGAATAATAATTATCAAATGATAGCATTAGCACAAAATGAAGCGTTAGGATATATGCAAGGATATGAAGATGGTCAGAAATCAAAGAGAAGTGCTGTTGCATATATAGTAGAAAATCAACAGTATTATATATTAAACAAACAAATTGAACATTATAAAGAATATATAAAAAAACTACAAAAAGAGAATGAAGAATACTCAAAACAATTAGATTTAGACTATGTAGATAAGAATTATATTTCAAAGAAAAAAATAGAAGATACAATAGAAGAATTGAAAGGTAAATTAGAAGATATATCTAGACGAAGAGAAAAATCAAAAACTAAAGAAGAAGAAACTGTATTATGGTGTTTAGAGATTAGAACTGATGAAAGAATAAAAACATTACAAGAATTATTATAAATTACAAAATAAACAAAAAACAGTAAAGTTTATATAAAAAATTAAGTGAAGTTCTCAAAAACAAGTATAAAATGTATTGAATTTGAAAAAGAAAGAGGAAAACATATGAAGATACCAAGAGTAGTAATAAAGGATAAACAAGAATATGAGTTTGTAAAAAGAAACAATGCAACAACGTTTCTATACAAAAATAAGAAGTACGGATATAAGGAAACGTTCAGTCTGTATCAACTAGGAGTGCTAAAACAGCAGATTGAACCACCCAAACTAACAGTGCATCCAGAGAATGTAAAGATATAAATTGTAGGAGGTACAAATGAACAGAGAAGATTTAAAGGGTTATAGACATACACAAGAGTGGATAAAAGGTAGAATAGAGTATATTGAGCAATATAAATCAAGTATAAATAAATTGATTAGTGTTTTATCAGATATGCCAAAGGGAAGCAGAGAGATACAAGATAGCGAAGCGGAAAAAATCGCAGAACTGATAGATAGTATAGATGAACTACTTGAAAAAGTAAAAGAGGAAAATAGAAAGCAAATGCAAATTTTAGAGCAATTAGATAAGGTAAAACAACCATACAAAAATATACTGGATAAGTTTTATATACAAGGAAAAAGCCTGGTAGTTATTGCTGCAGAAATGGGATACAATTATGAGCATATAAAGAGGATGAATGGAATTGCTTTAAATATTTTTGATAATATAAAATAATGCTACCAAATGCTACTGAATGCTACCATAAAAAGTGTTACAATAGTAGTGTGAAAAAAGATAAATGAGAGCTGACTAAATGTTGGCTCTTTATTTTGTTGTTATTAATGATACTAGATAAGTTGATATATATGTTGCTACTAGGCACACTCCTTTCATAAGATTCGTATATAAAAGGCAATTCTAGTTAAGTCTTAGATATTTTGGAATAGTGAAATGGTATCACGAAAGGCTTTGGACCTTTAGTTTTTAGTTCGAATCTAGATTCCAAAACCAAAGCTTTTACTCTTTTGGCGATGCTAGATGTAATTACAAAGAGCGGTTTACTATTATACGAGAAAAAATGGCGGTGTTAGTAATTTATCCGAAACGCGAAAATTATAAATCTAGGTTATAGGTAATTGCTCCTTTCTAGTATAGGAGCCCCTAGTGCCGTAAAATAGTATAAAGTGATGTGCAGTTACATCATTTTCTAGTATTTTATAAAATAACGAAAGAGGTGTTGTTATGACTAATCAAGAAAGATATGAGAAATATGTAAAAGAAAATTGTAAGAACTGTAAAAATAAAGATAAAGATCTATGCGAGATAAGAATATCCGCCTTAAATGACGTAGTTATAACAAAGTGTGCGTACTATGAAAGAAAAGATTAATTATACGAACTGTATGAAATATAAATGTGAGAGATGCAGGCACTATAATTATTGCTTTAAACATAAAGAAATAAAGGAGAACAAAGATGTATTTAAAGGTAAAATCAAAGAAGTTAAAAAATCTTAGTATAAAAATATCAAAAGCGAAAAACAACTTGGTCGTAACTATACTAAATAAAAAAGGATACGAATGTGATAATTCACAAATAAGTCAAATAAAAGCAAATAGAAAATTAAATTCAGAGCAGAAAAAAGTAATATTAGAAAATCAAAACGAGAAAGTATCAAAAATTGGAAGTTACTATGTATGGGAAGCAGATGTTATAGTAAAGATAGTAGACAAAGTAACAGGGAAAGAGGCATAAGACCATGTGGAACATATTTTTAGGAATAATATTAAGTTGTATAGTAGTAATAGCAATAGCATTTACTCTTTTTATTTTTGTTACAATAATAGATGTAATGATAAAACAACTTAAAAGAAAATAAAGGAAAGAGAGGTGATCTTATATGACAGATGCACAAAAGAGATTCTGTGATGAATATTTAATCGACCTTAATGCAACAAGAGCATATAAGGTTGCTTATCCAAGATGTAAAAAAGATGAAACAGCTAATGCAGCATCAAGCAGAATGTTAAGAAATGTTAAGGTTCAAGAATACATATCTGAAAAGCAAAAAGAAATAGAAAAAAGAACAGAAGTTACACAAGATATGGTAATAAAAGAATTAGCCAAAATAGCGTTTTTAGATATAAGAAAATTATATACAGAAAATGGACAATTAAAAAACGTTGCAGATATAGATAGCGATACAGCAGGAGCAATATCATCACTAGAAACTTTAGAAGAATATGAAGGGTATGGAGATGACAGGGAAAAAATAGGAGATACACAAAAAGTAAGACTTTTAGATAAAACAAAAGCTCTTGAACTATTAGGAAGGCATTTAGGAATATTTAATGACAAAATGGATGTAAATGTTAAAGAAAAAGAAGAAAAGAAAAATGCTATATCAGATATATTGAATCAAATGCAAAGTGTAGATGATGTGTAATGTTAAAATTAAGTCAAAAATATAAAGAGTTCCTACAAACAAAATGCAAGAGAGAGTTCTTAGAAGGAACAACTGCAGCAGGAAAAACAACGGTAGGAATATTCAAGTATATGTGTATGGTTGCTGATTCTGATAAAAAATATCATATTATTGCAGGTGATGATGTAGGAACAGTAGAAAAGAATGTAATAAACTCTGAAAATGGCTTACTAGAACAGTTCGAAGATATAGCAGAGTATTGGCCAAAAGGAAAAGACAAAATAAGATTACCACATATAAGATATGATACAAATAAAGGTGAAAAGATAATATATGTATGTGGCTATGGTGATAAAAAAAGATGGAAAAAAGTCCTAGGTGGACAAGTTGGTTGTGTGTATCTTGATGAAGTAAATCTAGCAGATATGGAGTTTATGAGAGAGGTTACACACAGATGCAAATATATGATGACTACATCAAATCCAGACGACCCTTCATTAGATATTTACAAAGAATTTATAAATAAAAGTAGACCAATACCACAGTATAAAAAAGATTATCCTGTTGAATTGCTAAATGAATTAAAAGAACCACATGTGCAAGGTTGGGTACATTGGTATTTTACATTTTATGACAATGCAGCATTAACCAAAAAAGATATACAAGAAAAAATAGATGCAACACCGATAGGAACAAAAATGTATAAAAATAAAATACAAGGACTAAGAGGAAAAGCAACAGGGCTATGCTTTAATTTACAATCTAAAAACATAATAACAGTAGAAAAAGCAAAAGAAATGAAATTTAAGACATTTTCTGTTGGGTGTGATACGTCGTACTCAAAAGAAAGTCATGATAAAGTAACTTTAGAAGGCATTGGCATAACAACAGATAATAAATGTGTTTTGCTGAAAGAAAGAACATTTAATAATAGAGATAGAACAATTCCGTTTGCGCCAAGTGATGTAGTTCAGTGGATAATACAATTTATGGAAGAGTTCAAGAATGAATGGGGATTTGCAAGAACTTGTTTTATAGATAATGCAGACCAAGGAACAATAATGGAAGCAAACAAAGCTAAAAGGCAAAATGCATTAGTATATAATTTTGAAAATGCATGGAAAAAGACAAAGATAATCACTAGAGTTCAATTACAAGAAAGTTGGTTGAATACTGGTGATTTTTTAATTGTTGAAACTTGCAAAGATTATATAGATGAATGTAATAAATATTCATTTGATGAAGATAATCAACCTGAGGATGGCAATGACCACTCAATAAATGGTTGTCAATATGCTTGGCTACCACACAAAAAGAAAATTGGTAACTGGGAAGTAATAAAAAGATTGATTAAAGATGAAAGTGAGGAATAAGAAATGAACAATAGAGCCAAATACATTGCAGTAGATGAAGAAAAAAACAATAGAATACAACATATACGAGAATGTTTTTCTATTATCTATGATGAAATAGATCTAAAGTGTAAGCCAAGTAGAGAAACATCATTAGCATTAACTAAACTAGAAGAAGCACAATTTTGGGCAATAAAAGGTGTAACTAGGGAGGAATAAAATGGGAACAGTCAATGATAAAATAAAAAATGTAATACGAAATTGGTTAGAAATACAACCTAGCGTTGGAGATACAATAACAATACAAGAAACAAATACATTTGAGGGTAACTGTTTTAGAAATCTATTGTGGTATAGAGGAGATGCATCAGAATTACATCAATACTATACACAAACAGATGATTTAATGGGAAATGCAAAATTCTGGGCAGCCCAGAGTACAACTGGTATAAATATTAGGAAAATACATACTGGGTTACCTGCTATGATAGTTGACATGTTAGCCGATATAACAGTTGATAGTTTCAATAAAATAGAAGTTAAAGGAAACAACGAAGCACAAACAAATTGGGAGAAGATAGCAAAAGAAAATGACTTTAAAGAAACATTAAAACAAGCAATAATTGATGTATTTGTGCAATGTGATGGTGCATTTAAGATAAGTTATGATACAGACATAAGTAAATATCCAATAATAGAGTTTTATTCTGGACAGAATGTTGATTACGAATATACAAGAGGAAGGATAACAGGAATAAACTTTAAAAATAAATACAGTAAAAAAGATGCTTGCTATACTTTGTTTGAAAAATACTCAAAAAATGGAATAAAATATGAACTATACAAAAATGACAAATTAATGGATAATTACAGAGCCATTCCAGAAACAGCAGATTTAAAAGAACCAAGAGACACAAATTTTATGTTGGCTGTACCTATGATGTTTAATAAATCAAAGAAATATAAAGGCAGAGGACAAAGTATATTAGAGAAAAAATTGGATGCGTTCGATAGTTTTGACGAAGTGTGGAGTAAATGGATAGATGCATTAAGAGATAATAGAACAATAACATATATTCCAGAAGATTTAATTCCGACAGACGACAATGGCAATTTATTAAAGCCCAATACATTTGATAACAGATATGCAAAAACAGGCAGTTCATCAACAGAAACAGAAAGCAGCAAGATAACAAGAGAAAAAGGAGATTTTGATTACGAAGGTATGTTGCAGTCATATATAACTGCATTAGATTTATGTTTACAAGGATTAATAAGCCCATCAACATTAGGAATAGACGTAAAGAAACTTGATAATGCAGATGCACAGAGAGAAAAAGAAAAGGCAACACAATATACAAGAGGTAAAGTAATTGACGTATTAGAAAAGGTTATTCCTAAGTTGGTTACAATATGTTTAAAAACATATGATTTAGCACAAGAAAAAATAGCAGGAGAGTATACAGCCATAGTTGATTTCAAAGAATATGCTAATCCAAGTTTTGAAGCAACAGTAGAAACGGTATCAAAGGCTAGGCCAGGTCAAAATGTAATGAGCATTGAAAAAACAGTTGATACAATGTACGGTGATAGTTTAACAAAAGAAGAAAAAGAAGAAGAAGTAAAAAGACTAAAAGAAGAAGCAGGAATAATTAAAAAAGAAGAACCTAATATAATGGAACCATTAGAGTAGGTGATTAAATGCAAAATGAATATGATATAAAAAAAGTAATGGAAGAAATAGAGTTACAATTAATTGCGTCTATGCGAAGAACATTATGGAGTCATAAAGAAGACGAAAAAGCAAAAGGATTTGATTGGCCACAATGGCAAGCATTAAAATTAAAGCAGTTAGAGCAGTACAGAAAACAAAATAAAGAAATTTTCAAAGGATTTAATAAACAGATAAACATATGGACTAAAATTCGAATGAGAAAGCAATTTAGAGAAGGTGCTAGTAGAACAAATAAGAAAGCTATAAAAGCAGGAATAATAAAGAAAGAAGATTCACAATTGGGTGGGTCTTTTTTTGGATTAAATCACAGAAAATTAGATGCACTAATAAAAAGTACTAAATATGATATGAAAGATGTTAAATATGCAACATTGAGAATGGCTGATGATCAGTACAGACAGATTATATATAAAGCACAAGTATTTGCTGATACAGGAGCAGAAACAGTAAAACAAGCTATTGATATGGCAAGTAAAGAATTTTTAGCAAGAGGCTTTAATTGTATTGAATACAAAAATGGTACAAGACATAATATAGCTGATTATTGTGACATGGCTATTAGGACAGCTAACAAAAGAGCTAATCTAATGGGTGAAGGCGAAATGCGAAAGAAATTAGGCAATCCATTAGTATATATATCAAAACATGGTGGTGCATGTGACGCATGTACACCGTGGGAAGGAAGAGTATATATAGACGATGTATGGTCTGGAGGAAAAGAAGATGATGGAGAATATCCGTTATTAAGCACTGCAATAGCAGGAGGGTTATTTCATCCTAGGTGCCAACATGGTGCCAGCACATATTATGAGGGCATAAATAATGAGCCAGAAGAAGTCAAAAAAGCAAAACACAATCATGATAAAGAAGATACTTATACTCAATATTTACAACAAAGGCAGAAACAATATGAAAGATTAGCAGTAGGCAGTTTATTACCTGAGAATGTATTAAATTACCAAAGTAAAGCTAATGAATTGCAAAATCAAATAGAAAGTAGTAAAATAGGATTGTCAAACGACGAACAATACGCAATAAATCAATATATTAGTTCAGAAAGTTATAAGATAAACGAAATATTAAGGAATAATCTCAAATTTGATAATGCTCAAGAGAACATAATTAAACACTTGGATGAAGCACTGAAAAAATGTAATGACTACAATGGAACAATAGTAAGAGTCTTAGACATAAGAAGTAGTAAAAAATTAAAAGAATTTATAGATATGAATAAATTAAATAAACCAATAATGTTCAATGAATATTTATCATTTTCAAGTAAATCTGATTACAATGAAAATGCCAATGTAATAATATATACTGTGTCGGGCAAAGCAAAAGACTTAAGAAACTTTAATCCAGATGAAGCTGAAATATTATATCCAAGAAATAGTAAGTTTATTGTTGAAAACGTAAAGAAAATAGATGCCAAATATTATTTATTATGGAGGGAAATTTAATGAAAAATCCTAGATGGATAAATGAAATACCTAAACCAATTCAAATAAATGAGGAAGTTGAAATAACAGATGAAATAAAAAAAGAGGCAGAAGAGTTTTCAAAGGCAGTTGAGAACGGAAAAATTGATAAATGGTTTAACAAAAAATAAAATTTTGTATTATTCGACAAATTTTGACAAATTATGCCGAGAAAAAGTGATATACTTCTTTTATAATATAAATAAAAGGAGGAAAAAATATGGCAAGATATGAAAAAGAATCCACAAAAGCATTATACAAAAGAGGATGGTTTTGGATAATTATTGTAGGCCTAGGAATAATTATAGGTGTGACTCAAAATAGTAAAACCGTGACTACTTCAACTAACAGTTATCAGAAAGATAACTCAGTAGAAGTTACAATAGTAGATTTTAGTACAATGTCAAAAGAAGAAGCCAAAACATGGATGGATACAAATAAGATCAATTGTAAAATAATCGAAGAGTATTCAAACGATATCACAAAAGGAAAATTTGTAAGTCAAAGTATTTTAGCGAATACAGTGGCTCATCAAGGGGACAAAATTACTATAGTATATTCATTGGGAAAAGAACCTACTACAGAGGAAAAGAATGCATTAAAAAAAGCAGAAACTTATTCTAATTCTTTACATATGTCGAAACAAGGTATTTATAACCAACTAACATCATCAATAGAAGGCTTTACAAAAGAAGCAGCACAATATGCAATTGATAATATAGAAGCAGATTGGAATAAAAATGCTTTAGAAAAAGCAAAAACATATCAAACAAGCATGAATATGTCAAGCAAAGCAATATATAATCAGCTAGTATCGTCAGTAGAAGGATTTACGAAGAGTGAAGCACAATATGCAATTGATAATTTAGATAAATAAAATATAAACACTTACAGAAATGTAGGTGTTTTTTTATATACAAGTTTAGTGCAATGGTAGCACAACAGTCTCCAAAACTGTTGATAGTGGTTCAAATCCATTAACTTGTGCCATTTTTAGAATTAGAGTCTTAAAAGGCTCTTTTTTTATTGTAAAAATTATGGTCGACGGACCTTAAACGGGGGAGGTTCCAATATGGAAGACGAAAAAAAAGAAAATGTAGATACTCAAACTACAACAGATAATGCTCAAAAAGAGCAAAGAGCTGAAAACAAAAATGAGGGTGAGAAAACTAAAAAACAAGTAGCACAAAAAGGTGATGATGGTTCAATAGTTTTCAAAAATCAAGATGAGCTAGACGGATTTATTAGAAGAATGTATGCCAAAGGTGCTGAAAAAGCAGAGCAAGGTGAAACTTCTAAACAAGTTCAAGACACTCAAAACAAACAAGAAGACAAAGGACAAGAAGAGCAAAAAGAGACTGTTCAAACAGACTATACTGACAAAATAGCACTTGCTATGGCCAAAGCTGGTGTAGATGTCAAAAAAGTTGAAAGAGCAGCAAGATTAGTTGATATGTCAAAAGTTCTAGAAAACGGTGTATTAGATGCTAAGAAACTAGAAGATGAAATCAACGCAGTAATTTCTGAATTTCCTGAGTTAAAAATAGCAAAGGAAGAAGAAAAAGAAGAAAAAGGATTTAAATTCGGAGCAACACAAAGTAACTCTGATGAAAATCAAAAAGACAAAAAGCCTGTAGCCACAAAAAGATGGAACAGGTTTAATTCATTTTAGGAGGTAATTAATTATGGCAAATTCATTGAATTATGCAGAGGTTTGGCTTCCAGACCTATTAGAAATAATGGAGCAAGATAGTTTAACATCACCATTTATAACATCAAACGTTAAATGGGTAGGTGCTAAAACATTTCATTTTACACAAATGAAGACAAGTGGTTATAAATCACATAATAGAAATGGTGGATGGAATAAAGGTAGTTATGAACAAAATGATGTACCTTATACAGTTACACATGATAGAGATATTGAATTTTTAGTAGATGTAGCAGATGTTGATGAAACAAATCAAACAGCATCAATAAAAAATATATCTAAAACATTCCATAAAACTCAACAAGTTCCAGAGATGGACGCATATTTCTTTTCAAAAGTAGCAAGTGAAGCACAAAAATTAACAGGGTATCATAGTTCTACAGCTGAATCAGAGTGGACAAAAGCAAATGTATTTACAAAATTAAAAGGTATGCTTAGTGCTGGAAAATTAAGAAGATATGTAAAAAATGGTTCATTAATTTGTTATGTTAGAAGTTTTATTATGGATTTATTAGAACAATCTACAGACTTCACAAGAAAAATAGAAATGACACAGATAGCAGAAGGTGGCATTGGTATAGAAACTAGAATTACAGACATCGATGGTGTAACTATTATGGAAGTTATAGATGATGAAAGATTTTATGACAAATTTGATTTTACAGATGGATTTGAACCAGTTGAAAAAGTAACTGCTGATCCAGGTAAAGGAATAGAAGCTGTAACAGGTTCTCATAAAATAAATGTTTTAATTGCATCTCTTGAAACTGTAAAAACAGTTCCAAAGATATCTAACATATATTATTTTGCACCAGGTTCACATACAGAAGGTGATGGATATTTATATCAAGATCACTCATTATCTGATACATTTGTTTTTTCAAACGGAAAAGATAATAAAATTGATAGTATATATGTTGATGTTGATACAACTGAATATGCTGGAGAATAGGAGGTCACAATGTCTAAAATAAGAGTCGAAAAAGGTAATGCACTATTACTTATTGAAGAAGAAGAATTAGCACAATATGAAGCTAGAGGATATTCAAAATTAGGAGCTACTAAAAAAGTAGCTTCTAAAGATTTAGAAAAAGAATTAAAGAAAATTGCAAAAGTTAATGAGGAACTAACAGCCAAAATAACAAAAGTTGAAGAAGAAAAGACAGAGTTAACAAAAGTTAATGAGGAACTAACAGCCAAAATTGCAGAATTAGAAAAGAAAGAAAAATAAGAGGTGTTGCAAATGATAAATGTTTATGCAACAAAAGAGGATTACTCAAAATATGGTTCTAAAGTATTAGAAGATGAAGAAATAGAAAAAAATTTAGAGTTAGCCTCAATAGATATCAACAGAGCGACATTAACAAGAATTGAAAGAAGAGGATTTGATAATTTAACAACACAACAAAAAGATTTAATAATCAAAGCAACTTGTTTACAAGCAGAATATATAAAAGAAGAAGGCTTATATGATGATAACAGTATATCTAGTTATTCTATAGGTGGGGACTTAACAGTAAATGAAAAGGAATCACAAGATATGGCAGATAAACTAAATATATCAAAATTAGCCTTTTTCTATTTAAAAAGAACAGGATTAACAAATAGGATTATATGATAAAAAGGTTAAATCCAAAACATTTGGAAAGATTATTAAATAATAAATGTGATGTAGTTATATATCAAGAAGGCTTATCAGAAGATGGTGAGCCTTTAACTTCTTTGAATTTAGAAAATCAAAAATGTAGATTTGTTGAAACAACTAAAGTTATAATTAGTCCAGATGGAAGAAAGATTCAACTTGTGGGAAAAGTAATATTACTTGGAGATATAGCACCAACTATAAGGAAAATAAGTGGTGGACAAGTAATAATAGATGACATACAATATGAAATATATCAAACAAGTAGACCTAGAAATCCAGATGGAACGGTTCATCATACAACATTGGAGTTGATGTAATATGAAAGTAACATACAATATTAAAAATATAGAAACAACATTAGAAAATGCAAGATTAGCATTGACAGACACTGCGGAAGCAATAAAAACAGACTTGATTCAAAGTCAGACAATGCCATTTGATACTGGTACGATGCAAAATGATAGCACTTTTGTAGATGATAAAAAAATTATCAAAGGCGTTGCAAGAATAGTTGTAGATACAGTATATGCAAGAAAGGTTTATTTTGATCCAGAAATACATATAAAACAAGGGAAAAATCCTAATGCTAAACAGTATTATTTTGATGATTATATTACTGGAGAAAAGAAAAGTTTACCTATAAAATATTTTAAGCAAGCCTTAAAAAGGAGAAGTGGACAATGATAACAAGAATAAATACGTCCTCAATAAGGGATTATCTAAAAAAAATAATACCAGAGTGCACGAAATGGTCAATAGGACAAATGGATGAAAATCAAGATAAAGCGATTGCTTTATACGCTAATCGTAGGCAATTAGAAGACAATTCTAAATATAAAAAGTTGAAAAGTTATAGAATATTACCAATTACACTATTATTAAGATGGACGAAAAATTATGATACGGCCGAAACAATGGCCAATAAGATTTATGAACTATTAGATTGTAGTTCTTTTTTTATTTATGATTATAATTGCTCAATTGAGTGTTTATATAATGGCCCTATTGACTTGGGTGCGGATGAAAACAATGTTTACAAGTTTTCAATAGAATTAAATTTATTATATAGAAAGGGTGAAAAATAATGGCAACTAAAACAGGAGTATATCCAGTATATGAAAACCAATTTCAAGTTGGCGCTACTAAAGAAGCATTAACTGATATTGCAGATATGGAAAGTTTTTCAGTGAAATTAGACAATGGAGTAGAAGAGTGGAATCCGTTAGACCAAAAAGGATGGGCTAGAAGATTAATGACTTCTAAATCTGTTACTATCTCTATCTCAGGAAAAAGAAATTTCGGAGATACAGGAAACGATTATGTAGCTGGATTAGCATTAAAAAACGGAAGAGACGTTGAAGGATGTCTACAATGGACATTCCCAAATGGAGCAAAATTAGTATTTGAAAATGCAGTGTATAATATAACAAATTGGGGAGCAGGAAAATCAACAGAAGTTATTCCACTAGAATTTGATGTAATGTCAAATGGAAAACCAACATACACAGAAGCATCACCACAAAGTGTTGAAACTACACAAGCGGTAAAAAAATAAGATATTAAAAAGTAAGAGGTCCTTAAAGGCCTCTTATAAATATATTTAGGAGGAATCTGAAATGGCAAATATAGATATTAGTTCAAAATTAAGTCACGAACCACAAACAATAACAATAGCAGAAGGTAAAACATATGAAGTAGACTGCGGAGCAGAAACAATGTTGAAAGCACAAGATTTATTTAAAAAAGACGATAGTTTAGATGGATTATTTAAAGCAATAGAATTATTACTAGGAAAAGAAGCATTAGAAGAAATAAAAGGAATGAAAGTAAAAGTTGCAGACTTAAAAGTTATTATTATCGCAATAATGGCACAAGTAAATGAAATTACTTATGAGGAAATGGAAAAACGATTTCAAAACAAATAATGAAACAGAATTATGGTACGACATGGAAGAAGACTGGCCTTTGATTGAGGCAAGTTTAGCAAAACAATATGGAATAAGAATAAGAAAAGAAATAGACACAATGAGTTATGCAGAATTGTGTAATCTTATATCTGGGTTGATGCCAGATACACCACTGCGGAAACATTGTTCAAATTCGCAGTGAAGATGATGAAGAAATGTTAAAAAACTTCACACAAGAGCAAAAAAATATAAGATGGAAATATAGAAATAAATTAGCAAAGAAAATGAGCAAAGAAGATTTTGAAAAAGTTATTACAGAATTTCAAAAAGCATTTAAAGAAATGGCTGGTGATAACAAATGACAGAAGTAAGATGTCCTAATTGTAATCAACTTTTATTAAAGGTTGAAAAATGCAAGGGTGAAATAAAATGTATAAGATGTAAGAAAACAATTAAAATTGATATAGATGAAAAAGACAGAGTGAGCAACACAACCATTAGTGGTGAGTAGTTAGCCAATACCTGCTTTTATCCTAAAAAAGAAGGGAGGAGTAGGTATGAGCACGAATGTGGGCTCTGTTGACTTTGAATTATTGCTAAATTCAAATCCATTTAACAAAGGACTAAAGAATGCAACAAATACAATAAAAAGTTCAGGAATAGAGAACTCATTAAAGAAAATTGGTAAATTAGCGTTAGCAGCATTCTCTGTTAAAGCAATAGTAAATTTTGGTAAAGAATGTATTGATTTAGGCTCTGATTTAACAGAAGTACAAAATGTTGTTGATGTTACTTTTGGAAGTTTAAATACAGAAGTAAATAAGTTTGCCGAAAATGCAATTACTCAATTTGGTTTGGGACAAACAGTAACAAAGAAATATGTTGGTACGTTTGGTGCGATGGCAAAAGCGTTTAATTTTTCGAATAAAGAAGCATTAGCAATGTCAGAAACATTAACAGGACTTACTGGAGATGTTGCTTCATTCTATAATTTATCAAGTGATGAAGCATATACAAAATTAAAATCAGTATTTACTGGTGAAACAGAGACTCTAAAGGATTTAGGTGTTGTAATGACACAGAATGCATTAGATCAATATGCATTGGCAAATGGTTATGGAAAAACAACGTCTAAAATGTCTGAACAGGAAAAAGTGGCTTTAAGATATAAATTTGTATTAGATAAATTAAATATAGCAAATGGAGATTTTGCAAGGACAAGTGATAGTTGGGCAAACCAAACAAGGGTATTAGGCTTAAGATTTAATGAACTAAAGGCAACTTTAGGACAAGGATTTATTAACATATTTACACCGATAGTAAAAGGAATAAATATGGTACTATCTAAACTTCAAGTGTTGGCAAATGCTTTTAAATCATTTACAGAAATGATATTCGGAAATGCTGGCGGAGATGATAGTACAAGTACTGTTTCAAATTTAGCATCAGATGCATCAAAAGCGAGTGATGCTGTGAGTGGAATTGGAGATAGTGCCAAAAAATCTGCTAAAGATCTAAAAAGTTTGGCTTCATTTGATACTGCACAAATATTAAAGAAAGATGATAGTTCTTCAAGTGGAAGTGGTGCAGGAGGAAAAATAGATACAAGTGGACTAAATTTAACAGATAATCTAAAAAAACAAGCAAGTGATATAGGAAAAATATTTGGCGATATTAATTTTGAACCGCTTATTAATTCTTTTAACAAAGTAAAAGAAGCAGCACAACCACTGATAACCACAATAAAAGATGGTTTAAAATGGTTATATGATAATGTTTTAGTTCCATTAGCCCAATGGACTATACAAGATTTACTTCCTGCATTTTTAAATTTAATTGCAGGAGCTTTAAAGGTTCTAAATCCTTTAATTGAAGCATTTAAACCAGTTTTTCAATGGTTCTGGGACAGTTTTTTAAAGCCTATTGCAGAGTGGACTGGAGGAGCTATAGTAAACACGCTTAATTTATTAGCAGATACTTTATCAAGAATTGGAAATTGGATGAGTGAAAATCAGAGTGTAGTTACTGAAATGGAAAAAGCTGTATTAGGCTTTTTTGGAGCGTGGAAAGTTATAGAGTTAGTGTCTTTTATACAACAAGCTGGAGGAGTAATTGCTGCATTAGGATTATTAAAAAATGCTATTCTTGGAAATGTAATTGCAAAGATTGCAGACAAAACAGAAACGATTGCATTGACATTGATGTATGCAAAAGACTTTGTAGTAAGTATTGCTTCAGGAACTACGGCATTAGTTAAGCAAGCAGCTCAGTGGGTTATAAATACAGGAGCTAAAATTGCAAATACAGCAGCAACCATTGCTAGTACAGCAGCAACTACAGCTGCTACAGTAGCAACATGGCTATTTAACGCAGCATTAGCTGTATTGACCTCACCAATAACACTGGTTGTGGTCGCAATAGCTGCTTTGATAGCTATAATAATATTGTTAATTAAAAATTGGGACAAAGTAAAAGAAACTGCAATAAATTGTTGGAATGGAATAAAAAATACATTTTCGAATGTTGGACAGTGGTTTTCTAACATATTTCAACAAGCATACAATGGAATTACAAGAGTATTTAGTAATATCGGCAATTTCTTTAATGGAATATGGCAAAGAATAAAAGATTCTTTTTCTAATTTGGGAACAAGCATCGGTAATGCCATCTCTAATGCTGTAAAGGCAGGAATTAATGGAGTTATTTCATTAATTGAGAGAACTATAAATAGAGCAATAGGTTTAATAAACGGTGCTATTGGAATAATAAACTTGATTCCAGGTGTAAATGTTGGAAAAATAGAAAGAGTTAATTTACCAAGGTTGGCACAAGGAGGATATGTAAAAGCTAACACGCCTCAATTAGCCATGATAGGAGATAATAGACACCAAGGAGAGATTGTTGCGCCAGAAGATAAATTAATGGCATTATATAAGAAAGCTAATCAAGAGATGGGATTAGACAATAATGAAAAAGTTATAGCACTACTTGAAAGAATAATTCAAATTTTAGCAAATTTAAGCTTTGACTCTAATTTATATATTGATGGTTATGAGTTAAACAAAAGACTTGAAAAAATAAAGAATAAAAATAGATTCGCAACAAATGGAGGTTAATATGTACGAACCAAAATTAATAGTAAACAATACTCAGGTGCCAGGAATTATTTCTATAACTCCTGGCCCCGAACCGTTATGGGGAGATAGTACAGGAAGAAATGCATTAGATGGCCATTATAGCGGAGTCTTTATTGGATATTTTACGACTTTAGAAGTGAAATTCGGAATCGTATCTGATGAAGAATACAAACTAATAAAAAAATTGCTTGAACATCCTTTTTTGGAGGATGTTCAATTTTCGTTAGAAAAAGATATGGGAGACTATAAGCAAGGAGATTTATTCACAGAAGACTTTTATAATGGACAAGCTATAAAATCAAGTCCGCTTGCCTGTGGAGGATACTGGAACGAATTTTCTGTTGTTTTGACGGCCATAGATAGGAGGCCACAACTTGTATGATAGAAATGAATAATAATTTCAAATTAAGGACGAAGAAGATAAAACAACAAGACATTAAAATCACGACAGGAAATGATCTATTTAAAATTAAACAAATAATTTATTCATTTGAAGGCAAATTATTTAAGACAATAATGAAACAAGTTGAGATTACGGACAAGACAGCAAATCAGCTCAAAGATAAAGATATAAATTTTAAATACGGTCTTTATATAAATGATGCTTTTCAGTATATAGATTTAGGTAATTTTTATATAAAAGATATGGAAGATGACAAGAAAAAAGAAGAGATAACGGTAACAGGGTATGACAGAATGATTAGATTTATGAAAACATTTAAGCAGTCAGAATTACAGTTGACGTATCCTTGTACAATAATAAGATTGGTACAGAAGATGTGTGAAGTTTGCAAAGTCGGCCTATATTCAACGAACTTCTTCAACTCAAATTTGACAGTAAATGAAGATTTTTTTACAAATCAAGAGATTACATATAGAGATGTCTTAGAAAAAATTGCTGAAGCAACACTGACAACAGTTTTTATAAAAGAGAATAAGTTATATCTTTGTAAACCTAGCAATATCGTAGTTCAACAGTTAGATAAATCTTATATATCCAATTTATTAGTCAAAGAAAAATTTGGACCACTAAATGCATTAGTTTTAGGAAGAGGAAGTACAGAGGATAATATTGAATCAATAGATGAGGAAAGTATCACTCAAAATGGAAGATGTGAAATAAGATTTGACGAAAATGAATTTTTACAAGAGCAAAGAGAAAAAGTAATAGAAGATATGTTTGAGCAAGTAAAAGGTTTAGAATATTACTCTTATGAAGCATCTGACTTAGGTGTTATGTGGTTAGAACCATGTGATTGTATTGATTTGGGAGATAGAAACGATAATTTTTACAAGACTTTTTATTTAAAGGCTAATATTACAATTAATACAGGGATAACAAGCAATAGTGAAGCGGATATACCAGACGAGACAAATACTGAATATAAGGTAACCCAAAAAGAAGAAAAGAAAACTTTAAAAGTTGAAAGATTAGCAAAGAAAAATGAAGGCTCAATTCAAGACTTAGTCAATGAAACTACAGAACATGAAAAAAAGATAACTCAAGTAGAGCAAGACGTAGATTCAATTAAACAAAAAGTAGCAGATACAGTTGACTACAAGCGTGATGTTGAAGGAATTACAGAAATACATTTAGAGAATGCAAAAGAAATCAACATTTTGAACTTAATAATTGAGGGAAACAAGAAGTATGAATGCAACTTATATCCTGATGAGGATTTATATCCATCATCAGACTTAAACGTAAATCAGGAGGTGATGTAATGTGCAGTACAAAATAATAGTAGACAAGCAAAGCAGAACGAATCCTTCTGCAGACAAAAAAGAATACGTTATTAATATAGAAGAACTAAGAACAAACGGAAATATAAGTGACAGTATAGTTATTACTAAAGATGAAGCTTACGTTTTGCGTAAGTTAAAGCTAACAGAATATCTTGTGCTAGAAGAGCTAGAAAATCCAGTCAAGCAGACTTTGGCTGATGCGAAGATAGAGTTGTTTGAAGGAGACAATTACATATATTTAATAGATATGACAGGCAACAAGTTCTACGCTGAATACATCATTAAAAATGACTTAACGGATATGTATGCTACTAAATTAGAGCTTAGCACTGCAATAAATCAGACAGCATACCAAATTCAATTACTTGCAAAACAAAAGTTGGGAAAAGAGGAACTTTCAACTGAGTTACAGGTTAATTCTGAAGCAATAAAAATAGCATGGAATAAAATATCTGATTATATACAGATGATGATTGCTAATGGAAATGCAAGTTTGGCGATATTAGATCAAAACAAAAAAATTCTTATGGCTTTGGACAAAACTGGTCAGCACTTTTATAACAATGGCAAAACTATGGATATTGGTGCTTTTGACTGTTATTTTCCTTCTTACGATAATATATACAAAAGTTTAATGTTCGCATTAAATGAAAAATCAACAAACAATTTTATGGCTTGGGGCTATAAGACCACTGCTGAAAATGGGAAGACAACTTATATTCCAGTTATATATCTTGGTGGAAATTCTGATGACGATTATGGTTTTCATATTGAAAACGATATTATTTTGAATTTCAATAAGATTAGGCTTAAAAAGTCAAAGATTTATGATAATAATGATAGTTTATGTTTTGAGATTGGAGAAGACTTGTTTTATGGAGATACAAGAGATAACAAGGAAATTTTCAGTGTATATAACAATTCAAATGGAACAAAAACCTTTAGAATTTTTGGAGATGATAGCAATCCAATAATGATAGATAGTAGCGGAAACTTTGTATTAGCGAGTGGAAAAATAATACTAGACAATAATGGAAATATTGATTGTGTACATTTATATCAGACTGGAGATTCTTCTGATATAAGAATAAAAAGCAACATAAAAGATAGTTCCGAGTCAGCAATAGATATTATTAATAAAATTCATCATAAAGAGTTTGACAAGAAAGACGATAATACTCACTATAAAATAGGGTATATTGCACAAGAGATGGAACAGATAGATAAAAACTTTGTAGTCAAAAAACAAGCTAATAAAGAAAAGGGAATAGAAGAAAGGTATTATATGAATCAATTGCCGATTTTAGCAACGGCAACAAAGGCGATACAAGAACAACAAAAGCAAATAGAAGAACTAAAGCAAAGAATAGAAAACCTTGAGAAAGGAGAAAAGAATGGAAATACTTAATTTTGAAGATGGTACAAAAACGCAAGATGCTTACGTTACCATCGATGGAGTAAATCATACAGTAACTCCAGCAAAATACACGGGCAAGATACCTTTATCAGCATATAACTTAAATAAAATGCAAAAGAATTTAGTCACGCATAAATATCATTTAAAAATTACATCTGCAGTTACGGCGGGAACAGAAGTAACAATACCGTGCTACTATAAGGTCGGACAAGCGGTGATTGACGTGTACTTGAATGGAGAACGATTATTGTTAAGCTCTGATGCAAGCGGAACAGATGGACATTATAGAGAAGTTGGAACAGCAAATAGCATATCTAATAAGATAAAAACAACAACAGACTGGGCTCTTGAAACGGGAGATGTATTAGATTTTGTAGTAAGGCGGTGATTATAGTGCAACCTAATTTGAGAGATATACAAAAAATGATAAATGATGCAGTTCTTTCAGTGAAAAAAGCAGAAAATCCTGTTGGACATATCAGAATGGAAACAACAAACACAAATCCAGCTACATATTTAGGATTCGGAACATGGGTATTATGGGGAGCTGGAAGAGTACCTGTTGGAGTTAATACATCAGATAGTAGTTTTAATACAGTTGAAAAAACTGGAGGCTCAAAAACAGCAAATATATCACATACACATACGATAGCAAGTCATAATCACGGTGGAAATACTGGAAGTACAGCACTAACAATAAATCAAATACCCGCTCATACGCATGATGTTTGGCAGACTTCAGGAGGCTCTGCACAATCAACTGAAGCAAATGCTCTGTCTGGAGCGACCGCATGGAATAAAACTCTAAGAAATGTTGAAAAATTTGCTAAAAGTACTGGTGGAGGACAAGGACACATTCATACAATATCTGCATCAGGACAACAAACTACAAGTTCTGCAGGCTCTACATCATTATCATTACTACAACCATATATAACATGTTATATGTGGAAAAGAACAGCGTAGGAGGTAACGATGGAAAAGTCAGATATAATGAAACTTCAAGAAACAGAAGACAGAAGTAAATCTAATACAAAAAGATTAGATGAACATGACATTAAATTTAAGGAAATGTCAGGAAAGCTCGAAGATATTCACGAACTTACATACTCTATAAAAGAAATTGCAACAGAAGTAAAACTCATGAGAGAAGATGTAAATAAGCTAGATGCACGTGTTGGCAACATTGAAAATGAGCCAGCAAAAGATTATAAAGAAGTTAAAAAAACTATAAGAGACAAAATAATCTTATCCGTTGTAGGTGCGATTGTTGGTGCTGTTATAGCTTTAATTATTAAATAAAATAATAGGAGGAAATTGAAATTATGGATATATCAGTATTAACACAATATTTTAGTATAGTAGTTGTAGGAATATGTTTATGTGTTGGCTACGTTATAAAAAATAGCCTTGACTTTATACCAAACAAGTACATACCACTAATAATGCTAATTTTAGGATTAGTAATTAATGTATTAATGAACTTAAACGGTATAAATGCAGAAGTAATACTAACTGGAATGTTTAGTGGACTAGCTTCTACAGGTCTATACGAAATGTTTAAGAATCTAATTAATAAGGAGGAAAAATAGTTATGGAAATAATTGAAACAAATTTAGAATTTAAAGATATGTCGACAAGAAAGGCAACACAAAGAATAATTCTACATCATGCAGACGCAAAGAACTGTTCTGCCGAGGACATTCATAGATGGCACTTAAATAATGGCTGGAGCGGTGCTGGATATCACTTTTTAGTAAAAAAAGATGGTAAAGTATATAGACTTCGCCCAGAGGATAAAGTGGGAGCACATGCATATGGTTCAAATAACAATTCTTTAGGAATATGCTTTGAAGGAAATTATATGGAAGAAGATATGCCAGAAGCTCAAAAAGAAGCAGGAAAAGAATTAGTTGCATATTTAAAGAATAAGTACAAGATATCAACAGTGCAAAAACATAAAGATGTTTGTGCTACGAGTTGCCCGGGAGATAAGTTCCCTTTTGACGAGATTGCAAAATCAGACACAAGTAATGAAATTATACCTCAACCACAAGAAAACGTTCAAAAAGGCAACGTCGCAGAAATACAAGCCACTCTAAATGATAGATACGAACTAAATATTGCTGTAGATAATATCTATGGAAACGAGACAAGGAAAGCACTTGTAAAAGGGCTACAAACAGAATTAAATAAAAAATATCATAGAGGTTTAGCTGTCGATGGAATATTTGGAACCAACACTTACAATTCTTGTATAAATGTAAGAAAAGGTGCAGAAGGTAATATTACATATTTAATTCAAGCAATGCTAATATGCCACTCATTCGAAATAGATGCAGACGGAATATTTGGACCTGCAACAGAAAGCGCAGTAAAAGAATTTCAAAAAAGAAATGGATTATCTGTAGATGGAATAGTAGGAAAGAATACATTCAATAAGTTATTCAAATAAACTTTGGTAGGAGCAATCCTACCTCTTTTTTTATGCCAATTTTCGCTATAGCGAAAGGATGCGTTAAATCTTAGACAACAAACTATATTCTTAAATAATTAAAATGCCTTAAAACTCATTCTCATACGCAAATTTTTGAGCTATTTTTAGCCATTTTACAAGTTTCGACAGACTTTGCAAGGAAAAACTGTTATTATATTAAAAAGGAGGACAAGCTTATGGAAGAAGTAAAAAAGCTTGAACTAAAGATAAAGAACAATAGCCGATATGAAGATATAATAGAGCAGAGCATGCAGATAGATAAATACATAGAAAAAATAATTGAGGGAGCATTATAGCTTCCTCATATCTATATTTATTAATAGATCTATTATTTGACTGACTTCAAGGGCCTCAGGAGAATCAATTCCAAATTTATCAATTCTATCATACATTTCTTCTTTGAGCTTATTTAATTCAATATCAGAATAAAATAGTTCTTTTATATTTACATTAAGCACAGTTGATATAGCGGATAGCGAAGACAACGTGGGATTAACACGTTTATTATTTTCTAAATTGCTCAAATATGTTCTAGAGAGCCCAGTTAATAGACTCAATTTTCTTATGCTGATATTTTGTTTTTCTCTTATTCTTTTGATATTAAATATAATCATAACAAACCTCTTTTATTAGTATCTTATAATTGTACAATTTTTATACATATTTGAAAATATGCAACTCCCAGAGGACACTTATGTCGAACGGTTTTTCTTGACATTGCCGATTTTTGATATATAATTTAATCATAAAAAGAAACGCGTTTCTCCAAGAAAAAGGAGAAGAACTTATGGAAAATAGAAATATTGTTGAAAAAATAATAGAAGATAGAATAATAGAAAACAAGGAAATGTTTAATAGGAAAGAAATCGAGTTGTTGCTTAGTAATTTCAATGCTACAAAAAAAGTATATTTAATAGGATTGATTAACGGGAAACAAATATATGGAAAAAATTAACAACAGATTTTCCCACTTTTTTCCCACTCAAGTTTTGAAACATTAAGAAACATTATATAAACTGCATTAGTAAAAACGCCGATTTTTAGATAGGTACAGCACTTTTATAAAACTATATACAACCATTAAAACTAATCATGGGTTCGATTCCCGTAGGGGTCACCAGAATAAAGCTATTATTTTAATAGCTTTTATTTTTTTGTTTAAGAGAAAATATTCTAGCGGGAATCGAAAAGGAAGGGAAAAAGCGTCCAGTGGAAGCTTTGACCGACGCGGGTAGATTCATACGTAGGGTCACCAGAATAAAGCTATTATTTTAATAGCTTTTATTTTTGAAACTTTTGCATATTATGTAATTCTAAATAAAAAAACTGTCGATGAATTACAAACAAAATTTTGTAAAAAGTGTTGACAAATGAAAAAATAAAATGTAGTATATATACGAACAAAAATTTGGAGGCTAATAAAATGATTACAACATTACACATAAAAAATATTGGAATAATTGATGATATTGTAATTGATCTAAATAAAGGATTGAATGTATTAACAGGAGAAACAGGTGCTGGAAAAACATTAATAGTAGACTCTTTAGGGATAATTGCAGGGGGCAGATTTTCAAAAGATATGATAAGAAGAGGCCAAAATATGTCTTTTGTTGAACTTGCATTATATTTACCGGATAATCCTAATTCAATTGATGGAAATATTGTAGTGTCCAGAGAAATAAATACATCTGGAAAAAATTTATGTAAAATAAATGGAAGATTAGTAACTGTAAACGAGTTAAAAAACTTTATGAAGAATATAATAGATATTCATGGACAATATGATAATCAAACTCTAATGGATACAGAATTTCATACTAAATATTTAGATAAATTTATTGGCACCAGAATTGCTGAAATACACAAAAAATATGTTGAACTATATACTGAATATATAGAACTAAATAAAATGCTAAAAAATAACTATGGCGATGAGATAGAAAAACAAAGAAAGCTTGATTTATTACAGTATCAATATAAAGAAATAAAAGCGGCTAATCTCAAAAATGGAGAAGATGAGCAACTAGAAGAAAAAAGAAAAATAATAATGAGTTCAGAAAAAGTTGCGGAAGCCTTAAATATTGTTAGTAATAATTTAGAAGGAAATATAATAGATGTAATAAATGATTCTATTAGAGCATTAGAAAAAATCAAAGATGTAAACAGTAAGTATAGTGAAAAATTAGTAGAAATGAAAAATATATATTATGAAGTACAAGAAGTAGCACGAGATATTTCATCAATGAAAGAAGACATTTATTTTGATGAAAGAGAAAGAAATGAAATCGAAGAAAGACTGGATGAAATATATTCACTGAAGAAAAAGTACGGGAATACTATAGAAAAAATATTAGATTATAAGGAAGAACTTGAAAAAGAAATTAATAGAATTGAGAATTTAGATGAAGAGAATAGAAAAACAAAAGAAAAAATAGAAAAAATAGTATCCACAATGGAAGAACTATGTAAACAGATAGAAGAATTAAGAGCAAAGAACTCAAAAATACTGAATGAAAAAATCAATGAAGAACTTGTACAATTAGAGATGAAAAATGCAAGATTCAATGCAAAAGTAATAGAAGATGGAGAATTTTCGATTAATGGAAAGAGTCATGTTGAATTTGTAATTACAACTAATCTTGGAGAAGAAGAGAAAAAATTAAATAAAATCGCATCTGGTGGAGAGATGTCTAGAATCATGCTTGCAATAAAAACTGTATTATCAGATATAGATGAAGTTCCGGTTTTAATATTTGATGAAATCGATACAGGAATAAGTGGAAAAGCAGCAAATTCAGTAGGAAGCAAATTGAAAAAAATAGCAAAAAAACATCAAGTAATAATAGTTACACATTTGGCTACGATTGCGGCTCAAGGGGATTATAATTATTACATATATAAAGAAGTTGCTGCAAATAAGACAAATACAAATGTAAAATTACTGAACGAAAGTGAAACAATTAGAGAAATAGCAAGGATAGCATCAGGAGAAATAACAGAAATATCTTTATCTCATGCTAGAGAACTAAGAAATAAGAATGTATAATAAAAAATAATTAAAAAAAGAATTGAAATAAACTATAAAATAAGTATACATAAACGTGTAAAAATATTTACATATTTATTATTCTAGTATATAATATAAACATCAAAAATGAAAGGTAAAAAATATGTTTAATGTAGATAAAAGAATATTATATATCATAATTGCAATTTTTGCTGTAAGCACAATTGTACAATACATACAAAATCCAATGGAATTATTAGCACTTCTTCTTACTCTACCGGGAGTAATTGTAGCTATAACATTTCATGAATTTGCACATGCATTTGTGGCAGATAAATTGGGAGATGATACTCCGCGAAGACAAGGTAGATTAAACTTAAATCCTTTATCGCATATTGATCCAGTTGGTTTTTTTATGTTGATATTTGCTCACTTTGGGTGGGGAAAACCAGTAGAAATTAATCCAACAAATTTTAATAGAAAGAGGTCAATGTCAGCACAAGAAGCTATTGTCGCTCTTGCAGGACCTGTAATGAATTTAATAATAGCAATAGTATTAACAATAATATTATTTGCAATAAATGCATTTGCATCTACTTTTGTATTTACAACAGTAGGAATGTTAATTTGTTTAACATTACAAATGGCTATTAGTGTAAATATAGGATTAGGAGTATTCAATTTAATACCATTGCCACCATTAGATGGGTCAAAAATTCTAATGCATTTCCTACCATATAATGCAAAAACATGGTTTGAAAATAACACACAGCTGTTTTATGTTATATTTATTGTGTTATGGATAACAAATTTAATAAGTTATATAATAAGTCCAGTAATAGGTGTAGTATCAAATGGAATTTATGCTATGGTATCGGCTCTATTTGGAATTTTTTAGTGATAAGATAGAAAGAATAAAGTATATATGCCTTTCAGAAGGGATGAAAAAGATGAAAGATATATTAATAATGCGGAATTGAATCGAGCTGTGATGAAACATCCGTGTCAATAGTAAAGAATGGAAGAAAAATATTATCAAATGTAATAGATACACAAATAAGTATACATGAAAAATTTGGGGGTGTTGTACCGGAAATAGCCTCAAGAAATCACGTAGAAGCAATTTCTACTGTAATGAAAAAAGCTGTTGCTGATGCAAATATTAATATAAATGATATTGATGCAATAGCATGTACATATGGGCCAGGACTTGTTGGTGCGTTATTAGTTGGAGTGTCATATGCTAAGGCATTAAGTTATGCGTTAAATAAACCTTTGATTGCGGTAAATCATATTAAAGGTCATATTGCTGCTAATTATATAACACACGAAAAATTAGAACCACCATTTTTATGTATGATGATGTCAGGGGGCAATACGCAAATAATTTTAGTAAAAGACTATAATACGTTTGAGGTTCTTGGAAAAACTAAGGATGACGCCATAGGAGAAGCTTTTGATAAAGTGGCTAGAGTAATTGGTCTTGGATACCCGGGAGGTCCTAAAATTGATAAATTAGCACAACAGGGAAAACCTAATATAAATTTGCCTAAGACACATTTTGATAATTTGAATTTTAGTTTTAGTGGAATAAAAACTGCTGTAATAAATCTAAATCACAATAAACCGGGTATAAATAAAGCGGATTTAGCTGTTAGTTTTGAAAAAACAGTTGCAGAAATATTAGTTAATCATATAGAAGAGGCAGTAAAAATAACAAATATAAATAAAATTGTATTGGCTGGTGGAGTTTCTGCTAATACATATATAAGAAAAAGTTTCGATGATTTTGCAATTGAGAAAAATCTGAATATTTATTATCCTGAACTTAAATTATGCACAGATAATGGTGCTATGATAGCATCTGCAGGGTATTATGAGTTTATAGGTGGTAATACATCAAATCTTGAGTTAAATGCAATACCAAATTTAACTCTTAGTTAAGGAGAATTAATAATGTCAATATATGCAATATCAGATTTGCATTTATCATTTAATACAAATAAACCAATGGATATATTTGGTTGGGAAAATTATGAGGAAAGAATAAAGAAAAATTGGTTAGAAAAGGTAAATGAAAAAGATTTAGTATTGTTACCAGGAGACTTTTCTTGGGAAATGAAATTAGAAAATACATATAAAGATTTTGAATTTATAAATAATTTACCAGGAAAGAAGCTTTTGTTAAAAGGAAACCATGATTTATGGTGGACTACATTAAAAAAGATGAGGACATTTTTAGAAGAGGAAAATCTAAAAAATATAGACTTTATATATAACAATAGTTATGAGTTTGAAAATTACATAATAGCTGGAACTAGAGGCTGGAACTTAATATCGGAAGGTGAAGAAGACAAAAAAATAAAAGAAAGAGAGCTATTAAGATTAGAAAATTCTATAAAAAATGGAATAGAAAAGTATGGAAAAGACAAACCAATAATAGTATGTATGCATTATCCTCCTTTATTAAAGGACTTTAAAAATAGTGAATTTACAAAAATATTGGAAAAATATAATACTAAATATTGTATATATGGTCATTTGCATGGAAAAAGTCATGTTAATGTACTCGAAGGCAATATAAATGGTGTTAATTATAAAATGGCTAGCTGTGATTATACTAAATTTGACCTAATAAAAATAGTATAAAAACAAAATCTAAAAAAAGCTTGCAATATGCACAATTTGTGGTATAATAAACTAGCAATTTATTGAAAATTAGAAAGGACTTGAATTAAATGAGTATAAAAATAGAAAAAACAGAAAACAATAATGAGTTAAAATTAGAATTTACAATTGAAGCAAAGAAATTTGATGAAGCAATAATAAAGGTGTTCAATAAAAGTGCAAAGTACTTTAATATACCAGGCTTTAGAAAAGGTAAAGCACCATTTAATATTGTTGAGAGAATGTATGGAGACGAAATATTCTATGAGGATGCTTTTAACGAATTAGTTCCTTCAATTTACGAAAAAGAAATAGAAGACAATAAATTAGATGTTGTAAGCAAACCAGAAATAAATATTGTAAAAATGAAGAAGGGTGAAGACCTTGTATTTACAGCAATAGTTCAAACAAAACCAGAAGTAAAATTAGGCAAATATAAAGGTGTTGAATTAAAAAAAGTTGAATATCCAGTAACAGACGAAGATGTAGAACATGAAATTGCACATATGCAAGAGCATAATGCGAGAACAATAACAGTAGATGATAGACCTGTAAAGGAAAAAGATATAACAGTTATTGATTTTGATGGATATGTAGATGGAAAAGCTTTTGAAGGTGGAAAGGCTGAAAATCACGAACTTGAAATAGGAAGTGGTGCTTTTATTCCTGGGTTTGAAGAACAAATAATTGGGATGAAAACTGGAGAAGAAAAAGAAATAAAGGTTAAATTCCCAGAAGAATATTTTTCAGAAGATTTAGCTGGAAAAGAGGCAACATTCAAAGTAAAGGTAAACGAAATCAAAGAAAAGAAATTACCTAAATTGGATGATGAATTTGCTAAAGATGTTTCAGAGTTTGATACATTAAACGATTTAAAAACAAGTATAAGAGAAAAAAGACAAGCTGCAAACGACGACAGAGCTAAACATGAGACAGAAAATGCTGCTGTTGAAGAAGTTGCAAAAAATACTGAGGTTGATATCCCTTCAGGAATGATAGATAATGAAATTGAAGCAATGATAAGAGATATGGAACAACAATTAGCTTACCAAGGAATTAATTTAGAGCAATATCTAAAGATAATGAATAAAACAAGAAAAGAAATTGAAGATAACTACAGAGAACAAGCAGAAAAAAATGTAAAATCAAGATTAGTGCTTGAAGCTATTATTAAAGAAGAAAAAATCGAAGCTTCTCAAGAAGAAGTTGATGAAAAAATTAAAGAAATGGCAACAAGTTATGGAAGAAAAGAAGAAGAACTAAGCAAGAATGAAGCATTAGTTGAATATTTAAAAAATAGTGTAAAAACAGAAAAAGCAATAGAATTAATAGTAAAAAATGCTAAAATAAAGAAATAATAAACGGAATAGTTAGGGGGGATTTATTTATATAAACTATAAATATTGTTATGCTCACTAACTATTTTGAATTTTATAATAAAAACATTATAGAGGAGGAATTATAATTATGTTTGAAAAAGATAGCTTAGTACCATATGTTATAGAACAATCGGCAAGAGGCGAAAGATCATATGATATTTTTTCTAGATTATTAAAAGATAGAATTATATTTTTAGGAGAGGATGTAAATGCAACATCTGCAGGACTCGTAGTTGCACAGTTGTTGTTTTTGGAATCAGAAGATCCAGATAAAGAAATAGATTTATATATAAATAGCCCCGGAGGTTCTATTACCGATGGTATGGCAATAGTCGATACTATGAATTACATAAAATGCCCAGTATCTACTATATGCGTTGGAATGGCAGCAAGTATGGGGTCAGTATTACTTGCATCTGGTGAAAAAGGGAAAAGATTTGCTACACCAAATTCAGAAATATTAATACATCAACCTTTAATAGGTGGAGGGGGTCTTTCGGGCCAAGCAACAGAAATAAAAATACATGCAGACCATATGGTAAAAACAAGAGAAAAATTAAACAAAATATTAAGTGATAGAACTGGCCAACCAATAGATGTAATAAATAGAGATACAGAGAGAGACCACTATATGACTGCACAAGAAGCTCTAGAATATGGTTTAATTGATGGAATAATGGAAAAAAGAAAATAAAAAATATTAACTCATGAAAATTTAAAGTAAAAAGGAGATTATGGATGCCAAAAGGAGATAAAGACAAGTCTATTAGATGTTCTTTTTGTGGTAAAGGACAAGAAGAGGTCGAAAGAATTATTGCTGGACCGGGTGTATATATATGTGATGAATGTATAAAAGTCTGCACTAATATTATAGAAAATGATTTATATGAAGATAGTGAAATAACATATGAGAATGAAGCACCTACAGACTTACCAAAGCCAGAAGAAATAAAAGAAATATTGGATCAGTATGTTATTGGGCAAGATGTAGCTAAAAAAACATTAGCGGTTGCTGTTTATAATCATTATAAAAGGATTAACGCTGAGAAAAATACAGATAAAGATGATGTAGAAATACAAAAAAGTAATATTTTATTATTAGGACCTACTGGCTGTGGTAAAACACTACTTGCTCAAACTCTTGCAAGGATATTAAAGGTACCATTTGCAATTGCTGATGCAACAACATTAACTGAAGCTGGATATGTTGGAGAAGATGTAGAGAATATTTTATTAAAATTAATACAAGCAGCAGATTATGATGTTGAAAAAGCTGAAAAAGGAATAATATATATAGATGAAATAGACAAAATTTCGAGAAAATCAGAGAATCCATCTATAACGAGAGACGTAAGTGGAGAAGGTGTGCAACAAGCATTATTGAAAATTATTGAGGGAACTGTTGCTTCTGTACCACCACAAGGTGGAAGGAAACATCCTCATCAAGAATTTATACAAATTAATACGCAAAATATCTTATTTATATGTGGCGGAGCGTTTGATGGACTGGAAAAAATAATAAAAGATCGTGTTGACAAAAAAACAATGGGATTTGGTGCAGATATAAAGAGCAGTAAAGAAATGAACAAATATGATGTATTCGAATCTTTACTACCACAAGATTTATTAAAATTTGGACTAATACCAGAATTTGTTGGTAGATTACCTATAGTAACAACGCTTAAAGAGCTAGATAGAGAAGCTCTAATCAAAATAATGGTTGAGCCAAAGAATTCTTTAGTGAAACAATATAAAAAATTATTTAAATATGACAATGTTGAATTAGAATTCGACATTGAGGCACTAAATGCGGTTGTTGATAAGGCAATTGAAAGAAAGACGGGTGCAAGAGGTTTAAGGGCAATTATTGAAGATATTATGAGAGACATTATGTTTGAAATTCCTTCGAACCCAAAGATTGAAAAGTGTATAATAACTAAAGCAACTGTTGAAAATGGAGAGGCACCAAAAATAATAATAAATAATAACCGAGAAATTCCTAAAAAGGTAAAAGCTAAAAGAGCAACGACAAACAAGAAAATTGGAACTGCATAGAATAATAAATAAATTATTTACAAGAGAAAAAGGAATATATGTGCTATACTCCTTTTTCTCTGCATATAGGAATTTGCAAAAGAGGTAAAAAATGAACAAAAAAAGATTGAACAATATATTACCTAATTTATTAATGATTGTTATTATAATTGTTGCATTTTATATATATCGAAAATATGATTATAATTATTTTTCAAAGGGAATTTTAGAAAAAGGCAGAACAGAATTTTCAAGAGATTCTAATGTTAAATATTCAAAAGATAGAAGTTATAAAATAGAAAATAAAGTGTCAAATGATGCAATGTTTTATAGAGAAGTAACGGTGAGAAAAAATACACCGTATAGGGTAACCTGTATGGTAAGGACTGAGAATGTTGTCGGAAATGAAAATGATACAATGGCGGGAGCTCAAATTTGCTTGAATGAAACAGATGAACATTCAAATGTAATACAAGGAAATACTAATTGGACTAAAATTGAATTTTTATTCAATTCAAAAAACAATGAAAAAGTAGAAATAGGGTTTAGATTGGGTGGAATATCTAATACTGCAGAGGGTACTGCGTGGTTTTCAGATTTTACAATAGAAGAAGGTTCAACAGACGAAAGTAATATATGGAATTTTGGTGTATTTTTAATAGATAATGTAAATGCTACAATCGAAGGAAAAAAACAAAATTATTCGATGACAACAATGGAAAAAAGCATTGTTGAAAATAATATGCAAAGGTTACAAAATTCAATAGCAGATATGTCTAACAATCAAATGAGCATTACATATGACATTATAGAGATTAAAGAACCACTTACATCTTTATCATATGATGAAGATAATGGATATTATATAGGTGAAAAAGATGTATATAAATTAATTAACAAATATGTTCAACAAAAAGAGTTTGACCATATATTTGTATGTACAAACCTTCCGCTAGAAAGTATTTTAACTAATAACGAAAAAATTTGTGAATGGGTAGGACTCGGAAATATGGTTTATATTGGAAAGGGATTTTCTAATATAAGGGTGGTAAAAAATCAGTATTCATATTCTGCATCTAATACATTTCCAGAAGAAGTATTTCTACATGAATTCTTACATACACTCGAAAGAAATTCAAGCGAATATGGATATGAAGTTCCAGTACTACATGATTATCAAAAATATAGTTACACAGATGATAAAAGAGATGGTTTAAGAAAATGGTATATTGATTATATGAATAGAAAAGTAAAAGATAAAAATGGAAATTACATAGGATTACCAGAAAAAATATATGGTTTAAAACCAGCAAAAACAAGTGATTTCACATATTCAAACAAATTAAATAAATTAGATGAACCTAAAAATATTGTAGAAACAATTGAATGCATAGTGCAAAAAACTAAGAAAATATTTGAAAAGTCAAATAAAAATTATAATATTGTACAAACAAAAGGAGTATCTGAATAAAAATGGAATTATCTGAATTTAATTATGAACTACCAGAAGAATTAATAGCGCAAACACCAATAGAAAAAAGAGATGAATCTAGACTAATGATACTAGATAAGAATACAGGAAAAATAGAACATAAAATTTTTAAAGATATAATTGACTATCTAGAACCAGGAGATTGTTTAGTAAGAAATAATACCAGAGTTATACCAGCACGTTTATATGGAAAAAAAGAAACTGGTGCAAATGTTGAATTTATATTGTTAAAAAATTTAGAAGGTGATATATGGGAAGCTATGGTTAGACCTGGAAATAAACTCCATATAGGCACAAAGGTTATATTTGGAGATGGACTCTTAAAGGCCGAAATATTAGACATGTTGCAAGATGGGACAAGAAAAGTAAAATTTATATATAATGGTATATTTAATGAAATACTTGATAAAATAGGACTAATGCCACTTCCACCATATATTCATGAGAGTTTGCAAGACAATGATAGATATCAAACAGTGTATGCTAAATACAACGGCTCTGCAGCCGCACCAACTGCTGGATTGCATTTTACGGATGAACTTCTAAAGAAAATAGAGGAAAAAGGTGTGAAAATTGCAAATGTTACACTGCATGTTGGAATTGGAACTTTTAGACCGGTAAAAGAAAAGAATATAGAAGACCACCATATGCATACAGAACACTATTATATTAAATCAGAAGATGCAGAAAAAATAAACTCAACAAAATTAGCTGGTAACAGAGTAATTGCAGTTGGAACGACATCTTGTAGAACAATTGAAACAGTTGCTGACAAAAATGGATTAGTAAGAGAATGCGAAGGAGATACTGGAATTTATATTTATCCTGGATATAAATTCAAATGCTTGGATGGATTAATAACTAATTTTCATTTGCCAGAATCAACATTATTAATGTTGGTATCTGCTTTAGCAGGCAGAGAGAATGTTTTGAATGCATATAATGAAGCTGTAAAAGAAAAATACAAATTTTTTAGTTTCGGAGATGCAATGTTTATAAAATAAAGGAGAATTAATATATAAAATGAAACAAGCAATAACATATGAACTATTACATGAAGATAAAAATTCAGGAGCAAGAAGAGGGGTTGTTCATACACCACATGGAGATATTCAAACACCTGTATTCATGCCTGTTGGAACACAAGCTACTGTTAAATCAATGACGCCAGAAGAAGTAAAAGGTTTAGGAGCTCAAATAATATTGTCAAATACATATCATTTATACTTAAGACCAGGAGAAAAAATAGTTAAAGAAGCAGGTGGTCTACATAAATTTATGAATTGGGACAAGCCAATATTAACAGATTGTGGAGGCTTTCAGGTTTTTAGTTTAAGTGAATTAAGAACTATATCAGAAGAAGGTGTGGAATTTAGATCTCATTTAGATGGAAGTAAGCACATGTTTACTCCTGAAAAAGTAATGCAAATTGAAGAAGATTTAGGAGCAGATATAATAATGTCTTTTGACGAATGTTGCCCATATCCATCTACATATGAATATACAAAGAATTCAATGGAAAGGACTACTAGATGGGCTGTAAGATGTAAGGAAGCACATAAAAATGTTGAACAACAAGGTTTATTTGGCATAATACAAGGCGGATTTTTTAAGGATCTAAGAAAACAAAGTGCAGAGGACTTAATAAAATTGGATTTTCCAGGATATGCTATTGGAGGAATTAGCGTCGGAGAGCCTAAGGGTGAATTCTTAGATATATTAAGATATACTACTCCATTAATGCCTCAAAATAAACCTAGATATCTTATGGGAGTTGGAACACCAGATTATTTGATAGAAGCAGCTCTAGCAGGAATTGACATGTGTGACTGTGTGTTGCCAACTAGAATTGCAAGAAATGGTACAGCGATGACTTGGAATGGTAAGGTTGTTATAAGAAATGCAACGTACGAAAAAGATTTTACTCCACTAGACCCAGAATGTGATTGCTATACTTGTAAAAATTATACAAGAGCATATATAAGACACTTAGTAAAAACCAAAGAAATATTGGGAACAAGATTATTATCAACTCATAATTTATATTTCTTGACTAAATTAATGGAAAGAGTTAGAATTGAAATAGAAAATGATAATTTATTAAATTTTAGAGAAGAATTTTATAAAAAATATGGTTATACTGACGAAAAAGAATAATGTCTATATGCATTATAGTAATTAAGGGGGAATTTTTAGATGAACATATATGAATCACAACCGGAATTAGAAAATAATAAAACTAAAACAAAAAAATTAATGATAATAATTGGTGTTGCAATAGTTATATTATTTGTACTATCAATAGGTTTAATATTTTATATATCTTATATAGAAAAAAATAAATTTAAATGCTATATTGATGGCACAAAAATTTCAACAAAATCAGGTATGATAGTTGTTGATGAGAACAAAAATAATATTTATGTTTCTCTTGAAGATATAGCTGATAAAATTGGCTATACAAAAAATAATGGTGAATATAAAGACCCGTATTCAGAGGATGTAGATAAATGTTATTTGCAAAATAAATACGAAACTGTATCATATATAACCGAGTCTAACCAAATATATAAAGCAATATTGCCAGAAAGCCAAAGTTCAGATGCTGATTATGAATATTTTGAAATTGATGAACCAGTATTTATGTCTAACAATAAAATGTATACAACAATTGATGGAATAAGTAAAGGATGTAATTTAGCATATTCATATAATAAGGATAATAATACATTGAAAATATATACAATGAATTATTTATCAACATCTTATGCGAAAACAATACCAGAAAGTGCTGAAATTGCCGCACAAGATGATGTAGAAGCATATAAGAATAAAAAAGCTATTTTATATGATATGATAGTAGTGAAGAATGCATCTGGCAAATATGGAGTAAAAAATTCATCAAATAATACTATAATTGGAGAAAAATATAAATCTATTTCTTTCGAAGAAGAAGAGGAAGAATTCATTGTAGAAACTGATGATGGAAAATTTGGAATTATAGATAAGACGGGAAAAACAAAAATTACGCCAGATTATACCAGTATAAAGTTAATAAGCAAAGATAGAGGATTGTATTTAGTATCTAAAACATCAAGTGCATCAAAAACACAATACGGAATAATTAATAAAAATGAAAGAGTAATTGTATATATAGAATATGAGCAAATAGGAATTAACAAAAATGATTTCCCTACAAATGAAATAGAAAACCCATATATTTTATTCGGAAAATGTATTCCAGTTAAAAGATCAAATAAATGGGGCTTATTAGACTTAAATGGAAATACAATTGCTTCGCTGGAATTTGATGGCTTTGGCTGTTTATCAAATTCGTCTAAAAATAATCAAGCTAATAGTTTAGTTGTAATTCCAGAATACGAAGCTATAGTTGTATATAAAGATAAAATGTATGGATTGTATAATTCATCTGGAAAAGAGCTAATTTTACCTCTTGTTACAGATATGTATGTAATAAATAATTCTGGAGAAAACCAATATTATTTAACATACCAAGGAAATACTATGAATGTTATTGAATATTTACAAAATGTATTAGGGCTTGATCCTGTTACAAATGATTCTAGTAAGAGTAATACAAAAAGTAGCAATAGTTCAAATGAGGTTGTTAACAACAATAATGAACTATAATTTATAGTAAAAAGGAAAAAAGTGAATATCTACAATTTATAATAATAATAATGATATTGCTACTATTTTATCTTGCAAATATAATAATAAAAAGAAAAAATAAACATAAAAGGCCTTCAATTATAATATATTATATTAATTTATAATTGGAGGTTTTTATGTATGAAATTTATAAAGAAGATATCTAAAGAAACAGGTAACACAGAAAGTAATAATATTACAAAAATTTTAAAGGGCAGTGTTATATCAATAATACTTACAATTATTGGTTTGTTAGTATATTCGGTAATACTTGCAAATACAGAAATTGGTGAAAGTACAGTTAATTATATAGTAATGGGAATAACATCAATTAGTATTCTTATTGGAAGTATATTGAGTATTTCAAAGATTGAAAAGAAAGGAATTTTAAATGGAGCTATTGTCGGAGGAATATATGTTATTGTAATATACTTATTATCTAGCATAATAAACTCAAACTTTAATATAAATTTAAGTGCAATTATTCTAATGGTTGTCTCAATTATTGCAGGAATGATTGGAGGAATTATAGGAGTTAATATAAAAAAACAATAAAGAAAAAAATTAAGTAAAAAATTAAGTAAAAAATGCATATAAAAGGTTGATATTTTCTGGTAGATAGAGTAAAATTTAACAGTACGGAGGACTATATGGTAACATTTTCAAATGTTAAAAATAATAAAGAAATAAATTATTTAATTGAGAGTTCCCAAAAGCAATTGGATGCCCTTGGATATACAGAGCATTCAATGAGGCACATTAATATTGTTTCAAATAGAGCAGCTGAAGTACTTCAAAAGCTTGATTACAATGAACATAGAGTTGAGCTTGCTAGGATTGCTGGGTATATGCATGATATTGGTAACACGATAAACAGAGTAGACCATGCACATTCAGGAGCAATACTGGCTTATGAAATCTTAAAAGACATGGGGATGAATTTAGAAGATCGAACTGAAGTTATGATGGCAATAGGAAACCATGATGAAGCAACTGGAACGGCTGTAAGTGATATATCGGCGGCTTTGATTTTAGCAGATAAATCAGATGTTCATAGAAATCGTGTTAGAAATAGAGACATTGTTACATTTGACAAACATGATAAAGTGAATTATGCTGTAACCAATACGGAATTTATTATGGATAGAGAAAAACGTAAAGTAACATTAGATATAACAATAGATAATACAATATGCCCAGTACTTGACTATTTTGATATCTTTATGGAAAGAACAAAAATGAGTAAATATGCTGCCAAATATTTAAATATATGGTTTGAACTAATTATTAATGGAACTAAATTATTATAAAATATGGAGGAAAATAAATTGAAAAAAGCAAAACAAAACAACAAGGCATTAAAATTATTAGGAAAAATCTCTACAATAGTAATTATTTTATTACTATCACTAATTTCATTTGTGGGTATTTATGTAAAAGATAAAAATACCATGAAAAATTTAATACCAGAATACAAATTAGGAACAGATTTACATGGGGCTAGAAATATCTTAGTAAAGGTAGATGATAGTACTACAACTAAAAAATATGATTCTAATGGAAATTTGGTTGAAAACAGCTCAAACAAAGATGAAAATAACGAAAATATTACAGAGGTAAAAGAAAAAGTAAACCCAGATGAATTAAGAACAGCTGAAAATTATGAAACTGTAAAAAATATTATAGAAGCTAGATTAAAATATATGAATGTAGAAGATTATCTTTTAAGATTTGATGAATCTACAGGCAATATTAGCTTAGAAGTTCCAGAAAATAGTAGTACAGATTATATTGCTCAATATGCAATTACAAAAGGTGAATTTAAAATAGTAGATAATGATACATCAGAAGTATTATTAACAAATGCAGATTTAAAAGAAGCAAAAGTACAATATTCAACAAGTACTTCTGGAACAACAGTATATTTAACGATAGAGTTTAATAAAGATGCTGTAGAAAAATTAAGAGATATATCAAAAACATATGTTAGTTCAACAGATACAGATGGAAATACTACGACAAAGAAAATAAAAATGACATTAGATGATAGCACAATTATAACAACATATTTTCAAGAAGAAATTTCAACAGGTATAATCCAATTATCAATGGGGACAAGCACAAGTACATCGGAGATACAAACTAATATACAATCTGCATCTAATATGGCAGTTTTATTAAATACAGATCCAATGCCATTAACATATACAATGGAAACAAATAGATTTGTATATTCAGATATAACAACTGAAACATTAAGGGTAGTTATAATAGGACTAAGTATAATAGCTTTAATAATGGCTATTTGCATGATGATAAAGTTTAAGAAAAATGGATTAATGGGTGCAATTGCCAATATAGGATTTACAGCAGTATTATTACTTGCAGTTAGATATGGTAATGTTGAAATAAGTTTAGCTGGAATATTTGCAATTGCTGTTGCAGTAGTAATTGAATATATAATTACGATGTTAATACTAAACGAATATAGTAAAGAATGTGAGAAAGAGATTCTAATAAAAAATGTAAAGCACTTGATGGGGAAAATTGCTATTTGCTTAATTCCAGTTGTGGTAACGGCTGTTACATTTGCATTAATCAATTGGGAAGAAATTGCAAGCATCGGAATGATTTTATTCTGGGCAATAATAATAATGATAATTTATAATGCTTTGATTTTAGGATTAAAAACTTTTGAAAGCGCAAATGAAAATAAAAATGTCTAAAAAAATATTAAAAAAGAAAAAAATGATAGCAAAAAAGCAGATAATAAATAAAAAACAAGGTAAATGATGTTTTACAGAAAGGAAATAACAATGAAAAAAATAGTTCAAGTATTATTAATATGTCTAATAATAGCAGGAATAATAGTAATATCAACAGCAGGCTTCAATGTTGGATTAAAATATTCGGAACATACTGAAATTAGTATAAATGTTGGTTCACAATTTAATGTTGCAGATATTAAGGCAATTACAAAAGAAGTATTCGGAAATACAAATGTATTAGTACAACAAGTAGAATTATACAAAGATATGGTTCAAATAACTGTAAAAGAAGCAACAGAAGAACAAATTACAACACTTAATGATAAAATAAATGAAAAATATGAAATAGAAAATCAACTAACAGATATAAAAGTAGTTCATATACCAAATGTTAGACTAAGAAATATAATAAAACCTTATATTTTACCTATATCAATAGTAAGTATAATTATTATAGTATTTGCGATGATTGTATTTAGAAAATTAGGTGCATTAAAAGTTGCATACGAAGTGGCTATATCAATAGTTGCTCCACAAGCAATACTAGCAAGCTTTTATGCCGTTACAAGAATTCCAGTAAATAGACTAACAACTATAATTGCTATAATGATATTTATCATATCAATAACATTGCCTATGGTAAAACTTAATAAAGTAAAAGAAGAAAAATTAAAAGAAGCTAAGTCGAAAGAATAAAAAACGTAAAATTATATATAATTAACCAAAAGATGTTATTAATAATAAAATGTATTAATAACATCTTTTTTGGGAGGTATATATGAAATTAAGAAAATTATATAATAGATTATTTTGTAGATTAGATAAAACAGACTTTACTCAAGAAGAAGCAACGGAGATATACGAAAGAACAAATGCGCTGTTAATAGATGTAAGAACTCCTGAAGAATATAGAGAAAATCATATTGAAGGCGCAGTGAACATTCCTGTTTATGAAATTGATAATATAAAAAATGAAATAATTGACCCAAACAAAGTAATACTGGTATATTGTAAAACTGGGAAGAGGAGCAAGATTGTAAAACAAATCCTGATTCAAAATGGATATAAAAATGTACATACGTTCAGCGCAAAAGTATAAAATTTAAAATTAATTATAATTCTAAAAACATTAAATATTTTCTACTAGAAAAATGGATTTTATAAAAGGCAAATCGTTAATAAGACCCTTTTGTCTTATTTAACGATTTGTAAATTGTGCAAATGTCGCAATCTGTACAAATAGATACTGAACTTCCAAAGATTGCTTGTAGTGTATTAATAAAATCATCAGCTGGACTTATTAAATGAATAATAAGCTTGCTAGGGAGTAATGATAATAATGAATTTAATGCATAATCATTTGCTGAAAATGAAATATCAGACAAGTAGCATTTATCTAAATTATTTTTGGCAAGAGATATTACATTTTTTTGTTTATCTAGTAAAATAGCTTCCCCATTAAGATATATTAAATGAATTATCTCTGTACATGGAGTCCTAGAGGAAATATATATTTTTAACATTTCAATAAACTCAGCATATTCTCTATTTACAACAAATTGACTTACTGCAAAATCTAATATTTCATCTAAACAATTAATATATTCACCTGTCCTAAATGTTATGAAACCATCTAAAAATATCGATTTATTGTATGAAATATAACGTAGAACAGATGCCCACAAATATTTAGTTCTATTGGCTATATTAGTTTCGACTGAAACAGTATTTGAATGTTTATTCTCGATTAATAATTTACAATTATTTTTTATAATGTTCATATCAATCTCATCAAAATAAAAATAGTTTAATAATAATAATTTATAAATGATAGAATCCTCATATTTATCTATAATACAATTTGTTATAACAGAAGCAAGTTCTTTATAAAATTCGGGGATATTATTTCCACGATAATGAATGATAATATTTGTATATTTAGAAAAATTTTTCTTAACAAAAACAATATCGTCTAAGTTTATTTTAGCGATATTAACCATTAAATAATCAATTGCAGTGTTATTGTTTGTCTTTATGCATAACGAAACCATTATAGAAATCCCCCGTAATGTGAACAAAATCTAATATTAGTATTTACTAAAAAGCGTCTGATATACATATAATATTCTAAAAAATAAGGAGCGAAAATTGTCCATGATAATATAACGGTTTGAAATATCTTTTAAAAAAAATTTCGCTACAGCGCTCTTGGTCGGAGCTCCTTCGGACTCCTCAAAAGACGAGCATGACCTTATTTTATAAAATAAGATATTTCAAACTGTAAAGAGAATATGATTTATAAAAATAAGGACAAGCTTTTAGCTTATCCTTATAAAATTATTTATATATTGTATAATCGATTTCTGGAAATATGCAGTCTATTTCAGAAATATTCTTTAAAAATTTCCTGTCAATTTTATCGTCTTTTATTTGTTGGTATAATTTCGTGAATCTACCAATATGGTCTTTTATTCTTTTCTTAGCATAGTCGACCATTGTACCATTTGTAATAATAAACAACCAATCGCTACTTTGAGCAAGTAATAATTCACGAGCACATTGATTTAATGCCTTCCTTTTTAAACCGTTTTCTGGCTCATCGGGGAAGAGATTTGCAAGTTCCACCATTTTATCACCAGCAACATGTAAATGTCTATGAACGTAATCGTTTGATTGATTTAGCCATACTTCACTGTAACCGTTAGCACCCCAACTAGATCTGCAAGGAGTACATAATTGCATTTGAGGATATTTGTCAATGTATTCGCTAGGTGTAATTAAATCAAAATCACATTTATCATAATAAATCTTTTTGAATAATGTATATAGCCAGTCTGGACCTTCATACCACCAGTGACCATATAATTCAGCATCATACGGACATAATACAATAGGTGGATTCTGAGTAAAGTTAGCAGCTTCTGTAATTTGTTTCTCACGAGAATCGAAGAAGTGACCTGCTTGTTTATTTATAGAATCTTGAGCCCATTGTAAATTGTAATAATCCTTTTCACAGTTTTTGCCGGTTATTCTGTAATATTTTATTCCAGTTGGAACACGAGCTCCATTACATGCGATATAAGGTTTTATATAATCATAAGGTGCATCGTAGCCGATATCTCTATACCATTCTCTATAATTGAAATCGCCAGGGTAACCATTTATAGAACTCCAGACTTGCCTTGAAGATTCTAAATCACGACCAAATGCAACAATTCCATCTGGAGAAACTATTGGAGCGAGTGTGCCATAAATAGGAGTAGGGTTGGCATACAAAATTCCATGAGTTTCTGTTATTACATACTGTATTCCAAATTCTCTTAGGTATTTATCTGCTTCAGGAACATAACCACATTCAGGAAGCCAAATTCCACGAGGTTTTCTACCAAAATATTTTTCATAGCATTTAACACCAACAGCAATTTGAGCTCTTACAGTTTTCTCGTTAACATATAAAATAGGGAAGTAACCGTGTGTTGCTCCACATGTTATAATCTCTAAAACACCAATATCTTGAAAATGTTTAAAGCCAGAAATAATATTACATTTATATACGTCTTTAAATACATGTAAATCATTTGAATATCTATCAACATAGTATTGCGCCAAATTTTTTAAAGATTCATTATCTTGGTTTCTAATAACTTCCTTTTTTGCAAGTTCGATATGAGATTGTAAATATTTTATATATCTTTCTTGTAACAAAGTATTATCAAGCATATTTAACAATGGAGGAGTCATAGACATTGTTATTCTAAAATCTACATGTTCATTTTCTAGTTTTCCAAAGTTTAAAAGAAGCGGAATATATGTTTCAGAAATGGCTTCAAATAGCCACTGTTCTTCTAAATAATCTTCGCTTTCTGGGTGATGTACAAAAGGTAAATGCGCATGAAGCACAAAACTTACATATCCTTTTGGGTTGTTTTTCATAATTAATTTGTCCTTTCTTGGTTTGTAAAAGGAATACAAACGCATAATTGAAATGTACTTAAATATGTATAGCGGTAATTTTCACAGCTATTAAATCTAATAAAAGTGCCAGCGCTAAAAAGTGAGGCACTCATAAAAATCTATTTAAATGTCGAGCTAGAAGATGAAGGATTATTTAAATCCAATTGCCAATGGTTGCTATCAATCCAACTATTTTTATTAAAGTCACTTTGTAAATCATATAAATTATAAATTCTTCCAATATTACGAAGAAATGAAATAGATGTAATATCTTTTGCAGTGACAATATTTGTTTTTACATCTTTAAAGTAAACATTTTTAACATTTCTGTCGAATAAAACATGATCATTTGGAGCTTCTATTACATTTGAAGAGGTTACATATAAATAATCATTTTGAATATTTACATGTTTTTCACTGTTATAATATTTAGGTCTACGACCAAGTTCAACAGTATATTCACAATTTGCATCATTTACATGCAAATACCAACTATTTGCAAAATCATCAATTTCTATCTCGAAAGAATAGTGCATAGTGTTATTATGAATTACTAAAACGGGTTTTGTATTGTTGAAGAAATCTTCGCCATAGTGCTTTACAAAATTTACTCTATCTATATCAGAAATATCCCAATATATAAATAATGTGGTAGGAGTTTGAGCAAGCACTCTAACAACAGTTTGATTATATCTATATGGCAAATCGTAGTATTCAATTACTTCAATTTTTTGTGTTAAATTTGTTGTAGATGTAATTTCATCGGCCGAAAGTTTTTTCTTTCTAGTAGTACTTCTTGAGGTAGTTGTTTTTTTAGTAGTTTTTGTGCTAGAAGTTTTTGTTGTACGTTTTGAACTAGAAGCCTTTTTAGATGTAGCTGTAGTTTTTCTAGTTGACTTACTCGAAACAGAAGCTTCAGTTAATATATCTTTGCTAGAATAAGATTCATTGCTTTCTACTTGCTTTGAAGCTGTAACTTTTGAAGTTTCTTTTTTACTAGATGATTTTACTGTTTTTGTACTAGATTTTGCTTTTTTTTCTTTTTCCATAGAGGCTTTCGAAGTCTTACTAGTTGGTTTTGTAGTTGAAGACTTTTTAGCTGTTGTTTTTTTCTCTACAACAGGCTTTTCTATCTCATTTAATTCTGTATTTTCTAATTTGCTTGCTGTTTTTCTTGGCATGTTTTTCCTCCTTTGTTTTCGCTCAATAAAAATCTTATTATATACTATATCAAAATAAAAATAAATTCAATAGTAAAATCAAAAATAAAATTAAAAAAATTATCAAAAAATGTTTACATTTGTAATTTTTTTGTATACAATAGAGCAAGTTAGAAATTATGTGAATAATATACTAAAGAAAATTATGTGAAGGGAGATTTTTCTAAATGAAAATATTAATGCTAACATGGGAATATCCACCAAGAATAGTTGGAGGAATAGCAAGAGTTGTTCACGATTTATCTAAAAGATTAATAAAAGATGGTCATGAAGTAACAGTTGTAACTTACAGAGATAGTGCAGATGTACCAGAATATGAAAACGATAAGGGAGTAAATGTATACAGAGTAGATAATTACATGATACATCCAAACAATTTCATCGACTGGATAATGCAATTAAACTTCAATATGCTATCAAAAGCAACAGAAATTATAAACAAAGAAGGTGGATTTGACGTAATTCACGCCCATGATTGGCTTGTAACTTATGCTGCAAAAAGCTTGAAGAATGCTTATGATATTCCAATTGTTGCAACAATACACGCAACAGAGGCTGGAAGAAACAGCGGAATTCATGACGAAACACAAAGATATATAAATGATACAGAATGGCTATTAACATATGAAGCTACAGAAGTAATAGTAAATAGCAATTACATGAAAAATGAAATTCAAAGATTGTTTGGATTGCCATTCGACAAGATAAATGTAATACCAAATGGAATAAATTTATCTAACTTCACAGGAATTGAAAGAGATTACGATTTCAGAAGACAATATGCAATGGATAATGAAAAAATTATTCTTTATGTTGGAAGACTAGTATATGAAAAAGGAGTTCAACATTTAATTGCTGCAATGCCAAAAATTTTATCAAACTATAATGATGCAAAATTGATAATTGCAGGCCGTGGAGGAATGATGGATGAATTAAGAGCAGAAGCAAGTAATTTAGGACTAAATGATAAAATATATTTTACTGGTTACTTAAACTCAAAACAGGTTCAAAAAATGTACAAATGTGCTGATGTTGCAGTATTTCCAAGTACATATGAGCCATTTGGAATAGTTGCACTAGAGGCAATGCTTGCAGGAGTTCCAACAGTTGTATCAGATGTCGGAGGACTTGATGAAATAGTAACACATGGTGTTGATGGAATGAAGTCATATGCAGGAAATGCAAATTCAATAGCAGATTCTGTAACAGCATTATTATATGACCATCAATTAGCAACAAACGTATCTAAAAAAGCAAAACAAAAAGTTAAAGATCAATTCAACTGGGAGAAAATTGCTCAAGATACACACTTTACATATGAGAAAGCTATTTGCCAGACAATGGCTGAAAGACAAGCAAAACAAATGCTACAAGAAAAGGCAAAGAAAACGGAAAAAGCAGAAAATTCTCAAAAAGAAATTACAAATTTATTAAGTTTCAAGAAAAGACATGCATATGCATAAATTAGGAGGTTTGAGACTATATGAAAATATATGATGATGCTCACAAATTAGCAAAACAGATAAGAGAATCAAAAGAATACAAAGAGTATAAAGAATTAAAAGAAAATATAGAATCAAATCCAGTAAAAAAAGCACAAGTAGAAGAATTTGAACATTTGAGATATAAAATTCAAGTAGAAACTATGCAAGGAAGCGGAAATGCTACTGAAGCAAAACAAATGTTACAAGAAAAATATGCGGAATTATTAAAAGATGAAGAAATAAAAAAATACTTTGATGCAGAAATACAATTTAATGTTATGATTGCAGATGTAAATAAGATTATTGCTGAAGCAGTTAAAGATGTATTATAAATATAGTAAAAAACGGAGCACTTAAATACACTAAAATATTTATGTGCTCTTTTTGTAAAAAAATTAACAATGCAATTGAATCTATGTAAATTGAATAAAAAATATGTTGGTTTAAAATTAGAAATTATGAGTGATAAAAAATATTGAAACGGACATATCTAACAAATTAATAAAAAAGGAGAGGCTTTTTATGATAATAATATTAAGTATTTTAATAACAATGCTACTATTAACAATAGGGCTGAACGTTGGCATAAAAGATTTCAAAAAATTAAGAGGAATAGTAGAAGATGAGAAATTAACAGAAACCATAAAAAAATTTCCAAGCAATACAGAAATATGCAAGCAAACATTAAAAAAATTAAATAAGGAAGATGTAAAAGTCGAAGAAGATAATAGTTCAAAGACAAGCGTATATCTTGTATTTAAAAATAAAATAGTAATTGGAAAAGCAAATGTAATTACAAGAATACAAACTGTTATACACGAATGTATTCATTCGACACAAGACAAGAGACTATTAAAATTTAATGTGATATTTGCCAATATTAATAATTTATATCTTTTGATAATATCAATATTGAGCTTGTTTAATAAAATAAGTTATAATACTGCTACAATTTGTTTGTGGGTTTTAGCACTTATGCAGTTAACATCGTATACGGTGAGAAGCTTCTTAGAAACAGATGCCATGACAAGAGCAGAATTCATGGCACAAGATTACATAGAAAAAACAGACTATGTTACAAAAGAAGAAAAAGATAAGATAATACAAACATATAAAGATGTAAATAAAGTTGGAATAAAATCATACAATTATGTGCTATTAATGAAAGCTCTGATAAAATTACTAATATATGCAATAATTATGATGGCAATGGTGGAATTATTATAAATAAAACAGCAAATATGAAAAAATATATATAACAAGTTGTTTTACTTTTACACTTTTTTATTTTTGTAATTTAAAATAGAAATGTAAAAATTAATTACGAAGGAGAAATAAGTGATGAAAAGGACAAAACAACAAAATCAAAAATTTAATCAAGGTATAACACTTGTAGCGTTAGTAGTAACTATTGTAGTTTTATTGATACTTTCTAGTGTTAGCTTAAATTTAGTTCTAGGAGATAATGGAATAATAGTAAAAGCAAAAGAGGCGGCTGAAACAACAGCAGCTGCACAAGAAAAAGAGGCAATGGAAAGGAATTTACTTGAGAAGGAACTTGAAAACTCATTATCAACACCGGCTGTCGAGCCAACTGATGGTGTAAAAATACCAACAGGTTTTTATTATGTTGGAGGAACTAAGGCTAGTGGTATTGTAATATCGGATAATAAAAATGATAAAAATAAGTATAGAAATCAAAAAGTTGTAGGAACCGATTTATTAGGAAACCAATATGTATGGATACCTTGCACAACGGACAGTTCAAGCTCAGATCTTCAATATGCAAGAACCGAATGGGGAGTTGAAGTAGATGGAGATGATAATTCAAGAGCTATAAAAGATGAACTTACTTTAACAGATGCAAGTGTTACATATTCTGATGCAGATACTGCAAATGGTATAAATGCAGATGTTTCAAAAGAGATAGTTGCACAGATAAAGGCAGAAAAGGCAAGCGTAGCCCAATATGGTGGATATTACATTGGAAGATATGAAGTTGGAAGAAATAGTGATACAGCAGTTGTAAAATATAATCAAACTCCATATGCCAGCATAACTTGGAGCACAGCCTATGGTTTAGCAAAAAAAATAATTACAAATTCAGAGGTAAATTCATATTTATGCTCGAGTTATGCATGGGATACGGCAGTTAATTTCATACAAAACAATAGTACAGCTAAAAATTATGCTACAAGTATAGAAGGATTTAACGGAAACTGGAATCCACAGGCAGTAAAAGATCCGAGTGGAAATGTAATTAAACCAGCGGGTACTAGTCAACAATTAAATACGGGGCTTACAACACAGTTCTGTAATATATTTGATATGGGAGGTAACGAAGCAGAATTTACTACTGAGTTAAACCCAGGTACTTCCGAGACGGTTGTGCTTCGTGGTGGTAATTACTACAGCGACTTTCCAGCAGGCTACCGTTGGGACGGTATTTCAGGCCGTGCCTACATTGACCGCGGGTTCCGCGCCACTTTATTCTTAAAGTAGCTCTGACCACTGTTAAGATTACAGAAAATATGCGAAAAATGAACTGAAAAGTAAAATAAGAACATAAGGAAAGAAAAACATGGTAAATGATCCGTTAGAAAGATACAAATCATCGGGAACATTGATATTAATTCCTAAAATAGAAGACTATATAAAGTATACATATCAAGTACTTGTAAAAATACCAAGGGTAGAAAAATTTAATATTGGTTCGGAAATAAAAACTTCTTCATTAAGAATGTTAGAATATGCGCATTATTTAAATAAGGATAGGCAAAATGCCTATTCTTACTTGAATAAAATTGATGCTTTGATCAGCTATAATAGGTCTATGGTAAGAATTTTAAATGATGAAAAATCAATAACAAAGAAGAACTATGAGACGTGTATTTCAAAACTTGCTGAAATAGGAAGAATGGTTGGAGGACTGATAAAAGCAAATCCAGATGTTAGAAAGTCGCCAAATGAATAGAATAATAATATCAGGACGTATAAAAAGTATAGATTATAGATTAGTTGATAAGGGAAAAGTATATGCAATTTCATTTATAGAGTTGCAAAACGAAAAGTCAAAAGAAAATCTTCAAGTGATAGCGAAAAATGGTATGGCAGATTTAATTTATCGAAAATTTGAAATTGAAAGCAATATTTTGATTGAGGGTTATATACAGAAAACCCGAAAAAATCTTATGGTGATTATAAGAAGTGTGGAAAAATTAGAAAATGGCGAAATGGATAAGAAATAAATATGATGAGGTATTATCATATGAAAGTTTAATGAGAGCACATAAGCTATCTTGCAAAGGTAAAAAGCTAAGAAGAGAAGTTATACTTTTTTCTCTAAAGAAAGAAGAATATATAAAATATTTGTATGAAAAATTAAAGAGTGGAACATATGTACATGGAAAATATAGTGCTTTTAAAGTATATGAGCCAAAAGAAAGAATTATAGAAAAAGCACCATATATAGATAGAATTGTGCATAGGTGGATAGTAGATAATTTTTTGGCTCCATATTATGTGCCAAGTTTTATAAAGACAACATATGCTTGTATAAAAGATAGACGGAATGCACAATGCAACATTAGATTTGCAATTAGGAATGAGAAAAATGAAAAGAGCATATAGAGATTATTATATATTGAAAATGGATATAAGAAAATATTTTAATAGTATTGATAAAAAAATATTATATAAAATATTAACAAGAAGAATAAAAGATGAGAAGCTATTATGGCTAATACGTCAAATATTAACTGCACAGAAACGTCAAAAGGGCATAGAAATAGGAAATTATACATCACAGACTTTTGCTAATATTTATTTAAACGAGTTGGACCAATATGCAACTAGAAAGTTAAAAGTTCCATTTTATTATAGATATATGGATGATATTGTTATTCTTTTTAAAACTAAAAAAGATGCAAAAGAGGCATTGGATAAAATAAAAAAATTTTTAAAAGAACATTTAGAGCTTGAACTAAATGATAAAACTAACATATTTAGAGGAAAACAAGGTGTTAATTTCTGTGGATATAAAATAAATGAAAACAGAATGAAAGTTAGAGATAAGGGAAAGAAAAAATTTAAGAAAAAAGTAAAAAAGTTGCTCAGAGAGATAAAAAATGAAAACTTATCTTCAAAAGATGCAAGAATTTATTTGACAGGGCATTTGGGATATTTTAATATTGCAAATACATATACATTAAAAAAGAAAAATATATTATTACAAGATGAATTACTACGAGAAAAAATTATATATTAGGGATAAACTGTAAGCTAATTACTCAACTTCCGAGACGGTTGTGCTTCGTGGTGGTAATTACAACAACAACAATCCAGCAGGCAACCGTTGGGACAATAATTCAGGCAATGCCAACATTAACAACGGGTTCCGCGCCACTCTAATATCATTTTCGATGTATAGGTTTAAGGACCTATGCCAATAAAGTATTAGATATTAAAGAAGTTTATTCCTTCCTATTAAATGGTAAAAATGAATAGAATTTTAGTGCGACTCTGGTAGGAAACGAACGAAACACTAAAATGTTAAATTAAAAATATAGAGAATAGTTGAAAAGAAATGTTATGGAAAAGGAATACTTTCAATAAAGAGATTTGTTGAAAGTATTCCTTTTCTAAGTTTGCTTTTATAATTCATAAAATGTCATAAAAAATATATCCATATTATCCCTTTTTTTAATGTAAGATTTAATAAACTCATAACATGAGTGGAAAATACAATAAATTTATTTAATAGCTTTGCGATATTCCATTAGCTCCGTGCTTTCTCTTGCTAATTTTTGCAATGTGTTAAAAGCTTCACTAACAGAAAGAGTATCTGGATCTATTTTTGCTATATTTTCTATTAAGCTGTCACATTTTTTATAGTACACATATGTATAGTCTGACAATACTGGACTTTGGGTGGATTCTATAATTTTTACTGAAATATTAGAACCACGAAAGTATGCTAAATATTTATTTAATTGTGAAGCAGGAAAACCACATTTTACAACAGAAGCATTCAGATTTGTTAACTTAAAATTAAACAATTTTGATATATCTTTTGCATCATCATCTAGAAATATATAGAAAATTCCGTATTTAAATAAATAATAAACATCGCACTTTTCTTGCTTTAGCTGTAAGTATCTATTGTATAAAGTACTCATATACACCTCCATAAAACATAAAAATTATATATTAAAAATTGGAAAAAGTATAGAACTATGAGTGGTTGCAAAATTACATTAAATTTATTTAGAAAATAACTAATGGGTAAAATGGAAGGAGAAAAAATGGCGTATTCAGATAAAATTTATAAAAAGGAAAAATTAATAAGTAGAACATTTTATATTGATGAAAAATTATATTTGGAATTAGAAAGATTATCTAAAGAGGTATATGAAGCTTCAATAAGTAAGTTAATAAACGTGGCAATAGAAGAACTGGTTGAAAAAGAAAAAATAGAGGTATACGAGAATAGAAATAGAACTTGCGTTACAAGGTCTATTCTAATAAGAGAGAGTTTGTTAAAAGGTTTGAGCGAATTGAAGATAAAATATGGTTTATCGATTAGTATGTTAGTTAACATTGCAGTAAAAAATGAAATAATGGAAGAACAAAAATAGAATATTACATTTTTATTACATTTACTTAAATTGTTGAATAAAATTTCCCATATTGATATAATTTAACCATACTTATAGACAAAATAGAAAAATATACTAAGGAGAAGGTTGAAATAATTACTCTTTCAACTTTCTGGTGGAAAGGAACGAGGAAAAATGTTGAAATCAAATGTTAGTTATAGCACAGATAAAGATAGCTTTACTGCTGGTAAAGCATGTGCTGAAAAAGCAGTTGTAGACTTAATAGAAACTAAAGTTGCTTTTGTATTCAGTTCTGTGAAATATAATCAAAATAAGTTGCTAGAAGGTGCAAAATCAGTTCTGGGAACGGCTCCAATAATTGGTTGTACATCATCTGGAGCAATAATTGTACCAGATGGAGTAGTATCATCAGAAAGTGGATTTGCAGGAATGCTTGCAATAGGAGACGATGAAACTGCTGTTGGAGTTGCAGGTTCAGAACGTGGAAAAAATCCAAGAGAAACAGGAAAAAAAGTTGCAAAAGAGGCAATGGCTAAAGTTGGAACAGATAAGGCTCCTGCATATGTATATATGATAGCTTCTCCAGGAGAGGAAGAAGAGTATGTAAAAGGAATTGAAGATGTAGTAGGCTGTGTTCCTGTTTTTGGAGGTAGTGCTGCAGATGATTCTATATCTGGAGATTGGAAAATATTTACGAATGATAAATGCTTTTCTGATGGTGTTGCTGTTGCATTTTTCTATACAAATAAATCAATAAGAAATAAATACACTGGAGCTTACCACGAGACTGTAAACTCTGGAATTGTAACAAAATTGAATGGAAGAAGACAGTTAGTCGAAATAGACGGAAAGCCAGCACTAAATGTGTATGCAAAATGGACTGGCAAAAAGGTGAAGGATTTAGCTGGAATGAATTTGTTATCTGCTTCTGTAACAGAGCCTTTAGGAGTAAAAGATAGATTGGGCTCACTAATTGCAATACGTCACCCAATGATTGGAAATGAAGATTTATCAATGAATGTTGGAAATAACTTAGCAATTAATACAGCAGTAATTCAAATGCAAGCAAGTGTTGATGAATTAATAGAAGCAACTGGAAAAACATTAAAGAATGTAAGAACAAACCTTCCATGCGAAGCTGGAGCATATCTTTTAATACATAGTGGAGAAAGAAAGCTTGGAATAAATGAAAGAATTGAAGAAGTTGCAGAAAGACTAAAGAAAGAAGCAAAAGGTGTTCCATTCTTAACAGTATTTACATTTGGCGAATATGGAACAGAAGACCATGGAGAAAATACTTGTGGAAGATTAATGCTTTCATTTACTGGATTTGGCAAGAATAAATAAAAATAGAATGCTAATAATAAAATTGGAAAAGGAGGAAAATCGATTATAGGCTAAAGGTCTATAAAATTGATTATAAAAAATTATGGCTAATACTAGATTTATATTAAATGAGACTTCATATTTTGGATTTGGAGCTAGAGAAGTTCTACTAGATGAATTAAAAGATAGAGGATATAAAAGAGTATTTTTGGTATCTGATAAATCTCTTGTTGATGCTGGGGTTACAGATAAAGTTATAAATATTCTTGAAGAGGGAAAAGTTAGATATGAATTATATGATGATGTAAAACCAAACCCTTCAATTGATAATGTATTACACGGATATAAAAAGAGCAGATGGTTTAGACCAGACGTTATTCTTGCAGTTGGTGGTGGTTCTAGCATGGATACTGCAAAGGCAATATCTATACTTATGACAAACCCAGATAGAGACGATGTAGTTTCACTAAACGGACCATCAAACACAAAGAAAAAAGGACTTCCAATGATTGCAATGCCAACAACGGCAGGAACTGCAGCAGAAGTTACAATTAACTATGTAATAACAGATGAAGAAAGAGAAGTTAAAATGGTTTGTGTCGATCCACATGACATACCAGTTTTAGCAATAGTTGATACAGAACTTATGGCTTCTATGCCTAAAAAGTTAGCTGCTGCAACTGGAATGGATGCATTAACACATGCAATCGAAGGATATATAACAAAGGCACACAACACAATGTCTCAAATGTTTTCTATGAAAGCAATAGAGCTAATTTATAAAAACTTAGCTAAAGCTGTAAATGACAAAGACCAAAAAGCGATAGATGATGTTGGATTAGGCCAATATATAGCTGGAATGGGATTCTCAAATGTTGGACTTGGAATAGTTCATTCAATGGCACACCAATTAGGAGCTGTTTATGATACTCCACACGGCTTAGCAAATGCAATATTACTTCCAACTGTATTAGAATTTAATGGAGCTGTTTGTGCTGATTTATATAAAGAAATTTTAACACAAGGTATGGGAATAAATGCAATGAAATTTACAGATGAAGAAGCTGTAAAAACACTATGCGAAAAAGTAAGAGATTTATCTGAAGCTGTTGGAATTACTCAAACAGTAAAAGATGTAGGAGCAAAGAAAAAAGACTTTGCAATGCTTGCAGATAAAGCAATGGAAGACCCTTGCAAACCAGGAAATCCAAGAGAAGTAACAAAACAAGACTTTATAGATTTATACGAAAAAGCTTGGTAATCATTTATAACAATTGAAGAAAAATCGCCCAAGAGGGACGCCCCTTTTTGGGCGATTTTTAGAATAAAAGGAGATAAGAGGGTAAAAGACAGTTGAAATTTTGGTTATATCGAATATTATTTTAAATGCGGTTACATAAATATGCATTACTTACAATTAAGAATTCAACTCTTTTCTAACCCGATTTATGCCTATAAGGAAGGAAAATAGAAAAATGGAAAAAGTGAAAAAATATGGAAAATTTCTAATAGCACCAGTAATTGCGGTAGCCATAGCTTTGCTTATATATGCTGTAAAAGGGATTTATCCATTTGGAGGAATGACAATTGCTCATGCGGATATGGGACAATCTTATGAAACATTCTATCATTTGTTATGGGATATTCTGAGAGGTGGAAAATCACTATTATATTCATATACACTGGGAAGTGGCTCTAATGTATTTGGAGGAGTATTACTTGATGGATTCGCAAGCCCACTAGCATGGCTTATAGTATTGTTTAAAAGAGAAAATATAATATATGCGTTCTCGTATTTGTTATTAATTAGAATTGCATTAATTGCACTAACAACATACATATTTTTAAATAAGATATATAAGAAAAGCGGAAACGGTGAAAAACTAGAATTTTGGAAAGTGTTATTTAGCGTTATGTATGCACTTTCAGGATATGTATTAATTAGTTATACAAATATTATGTGGTTGGATGTGGTAGCAATATTTCCTATATTTTGTTTGGGAATACACAGACTTCTTACACAAAATAAATCGGGATTATTTGTTGTTACGTTAACATTAAGTTTAATAATAAGTTATTACATATCTTATATGATTTTATTTTTCATACTATCTTGTCTACCATTTGCAGTATTTTTATATGCTAAAAAAGAAGATAGAAAAAGAGTTGCAGGAAAGCTTATAATGGCAGTATTATTATCACTATTTTTGTCGATGTTTTCTTTCTTGCCAGCATTTTCACAAACTATGAGTTCATATAGAATGGCTGCAAAAGCGGCAACTGTAGTAGAAAATAATGAAGCAGGAATGAAACTAATATTTTTAATGATGTCTGCTATTGAATTATTAGGAACAGTTAGGCTTATAAAATATTTCAAAAAATATAACATTGTAAAAATGATGATTTTAAGTTTAATAATGTGCGGAATATTACCAATCTTATTTGAAAGAATAAATATGCTATGGCATACAGGCTCACATAATTGTTTTCCGTTTAGATACGGATTTATTCCAATATTCATAATGTTAAATTGTGGAATGTACTATATTACTAAATATTTGCCATGCGAAAAGAAATTTGAAAAAATAGATATTTTGCTTATAATCTTAGCACTAGTCCCAATTACGGTACTTACACCAAGAATAGTATTAAGTATAAATTCGAATGACCCAGCTTTTAAAATTGAAGTAGCAGACTGTATAGCTTTATGCATTCAGACAATTATGTGTGCTTTTGTTATAGATAAAGTCTTAAAAATAGAAAACAAAAAAGTTAGAAATTCAATAATATCTGTTATAGTTATTTTTCAAATAATAATTCAGGGGCTTGCATATATTGGTGTGCCAGAAGAAAGAAGAGGAGGACCAGAGCATTCAGATAGTTCGATAACAGTTGCAAATGAACTAATACAGGCGTTTAATTCAAATAAGGCAACATTGTATAGATATAAAGATTTAGACCAGAGTATGACAGAAAATTATCCATTAGTATTAGATTGGCCATCAATTTCAACATTTTTACATATAATTTCGAAAGAGCAAGTATTAACTCATTCTCAATTAGGTTATACCAGAAATAATACAAAATTGGGTGACTGTGGAGGTACGCTGGTTTCTGACGAAATATTAGGAATTAAATATAGCATTAGCAAGAATGAATTAGATAGTGAAATTTATCAAAAAAATGGTACTGCAAAAAATGGTACAAACTTATATGAATATAAAGAAATGCTTCCTTATGGAATTGTATATGAAAATAATAAAGATATAAGTACTATTCCAGAAAAATTTGATGTTTTTGAAACACAAAATTATTTATATAAAGAACTTTTCTCAGAAAATGAAGATATGCTAGAGAAGGTATCAACACAAAAAGAAAAAACAGAAGATGATGAGAATAAAGTAATATATAGATATACAATGAGAGTAAACGAAAAATCATACTTATATTTGTATGGAAATGAGGGAGAAAACTTAATATATAAGATAATAGTAAACGGTGAAACAGTCACAATACCATGGATAAATAACCAGAATAATACTTGGTATTCGTTAAGTTCTAATAATGGAATAATAAACTTAGGAAAATTTGAAAATCAAGATGTTGAAGTGGAAACTATAAGTTATAAAGGAAGATGCAATTTGAAATTTGCAACATTGCCATTAGAAAAATTTGAAAATTTTGTTGCAAATTATAATGAAAGTATTACAAAAGAAATAAATATAGAAAATAATAAAATAAAAATCAAAGTTGAAAATGCTAAAGCAGGACAAAAGTTATTTTTACCAATAACATATGATACAGGTTGGAATGGAGTAAATAACGGAGAAACTCAAGGTATTAACAGAGTATTTAATACATATATGAGTTTAGACCTAAAGGAAGGAACAAATGAAATAGAATTAACATTTATTCCAGCAAAAATGAAACTTGGAATAGAATTATCTATTGCAACCCTTGTAATAATATTAGTATATACATTTGGTATAAAAAAGCTAATAAGAAAAGATGGCATTTTAGACAAAATAATAGTAAATTTAGGCTTCGGAATTTACATTATTATTACTGTGGGCTTTTATTTTAAGGTATACTTAATGTGCATCATTCAAACAATTAAACAATGGATAGGATAAATAGAATAAGACAAAGGATAGAGAACTCCTTTGTCTTATTTTAGTGCTGTTCTGGTATAAAATAGTCTACTACTCCATAAATTAATGCACCTATCATTGCTGCTATCCAAGATATAGAATACCCAGCCACGAAAAATTGTGTAGCATACAATACAACGGCTGCAAGGACAAACCCTACAAAGCCTTTTCCAAATGCACTTGCATGAAGTCCGGTAAATTTAACAAGCAAAAAATCTATAACAGTTAAAACAACTGCTGCTAGTGCTAAAGCCCAAATATTGTTTATAGTAAATCCTGGTGTAAAAAATGCAGTTATAGCAAGTATTACAGCAGATGTTACAAACCTTAAAATTACTTGCGCAAATGTATTGGAACGAGAGTAATTTCTTGCATCAATATTATTGTTATCCATGATAAAACCTCCTAAAATAAATTTATTTTTAGTATTTACAGAAAAAAATAAATTATTCAAACTGATGAATAAATACAAGAAAATAGCAAAAAATAAAAATGAAACAGTAATCAAATTAATACGTAGAATTAACATAATGCAAAACTATATTGATGTGTAGATATATTTGAACTAAAAATAGAAAAATTCAAATTTTTAAAATATAAAATAAATGGTTTATGGATAAATCCAATGAAAATTCAAATATCTAGTAAGAGGAAAAATTAATGTTAGCAACTTTTATAAGGTCGATTATTATTTATATAATTGTATTAATTGTAATGAGATTAATGGGAAAACGTGAAATAGGGCAGATGCAACCGTTTGAACTTGCAATATCAATAATGATAGCAGACTTGGCATCAATTCCAATGACTGATATTGGAATTCCAATTTCAAATGGAATAATTCCAATTTTAGGTTTACTAGTAATGCATCTAGTAATATCTGTATTGAACATAAAAAGCAGTAAAATAAGAGAATTTATATGTGGAAAACCAACAGTGTTAATAAATAAAGGAAGAATAGACGAGAACAAGATGAGAAAAGAACGTTTTACTTTAAACGAGTTAGAAGAAAAATTAAGAAGCAATAATGTTATGAATATTGGAGATGTAGAATTTGCAATACTAGAAACTAGTGGAGATATTTCTGTAATACAAAAACCTAATAAAAGAACGACTACACCTGAAGACTTTAACATTATGCCAGATTATGAGGGAATGACATATAATCTTGTAATAGATGGTAAAATATTGAATGAAAATTTGAAATTAATAGATAAGAATTATGATTGGCTGAAAAAACAAACGCAAAAATTTCAAATGATACCAGAAGAGGCACTAATTGTAACAATAAATGAAAAAGGAAATATATATTGCCAAAAGAAGGAAAAAGATTAATTTTTTTGTAAACTTGCTATAAGCAAAAAATTTTAGAAAAATTCGATAAAATTAGGAAAATTTAGGGAAGGAAAAATTATCAATATGAAAAAAGAACTTATTATAGTAATTATAATAGTTATAGCAATAATCATATTAGACACAATAACACATAATTATACAAAAATAAATTTTGCAAAAATAAATGAACAATTGGAACAAATAAAAGAAATTAGTGAAGATATATATATAATGGAAAAAGAACAAGATATTGCTGAAAATACAAGCAAAGAGGGAAAAGAAAATGACAATAAAACTAGTAAACAAGAAAAACTAAAAGAAAAAATAAAAACTATGGAAGAAGACTGGAAAACTATAAATAATAAGACTGCACTTTACATAGAGCACGAAGAATTAGAAAAAGCAAATGTGTCTATGGTAAAATTTAAAAGATATATTCAATTAGAAGAATATACAGAAGCAATTGCAGAATTAGAAAATTGCAAATATATTCTAGACCATATAAGAGATAAAGAAGCAATGCAGATTATTAACTTATTTTAAAAAATCAAATCCAAATTATTAAAAATTGCGGTATGGTGCTCTTAACCAGAGATTCTAAATGATTCTTTAAAAGTCACTTTTACATTAATTTTTAAAATTTGAATTTGATTTATTACTCTATAAAAGATGATATTGCTAAAATATTCTAAACAATAAACCAGTAAAAAATATGTATGCATATCTATAAAACTTTGTGTTTGAAAATTGTTTTTTGTTGTATTCGAAAAAGGACTTTAAGGCACTGCGTTTATCAAAAATAGTAATCAAAAAACTCTCTTTATACTTAGGAAAACTTAACAAAGTTACAGGCCACATGTGCTTTACGATTATGTCTTTTTCCTTATCATTTAAATTAAATAGTTTTTCTGCATTATATAAAGCAATTTGAGGGTGAAGAAAAGCATGAAAATGTTTTAAATGCAGTTTCTTTTTAGAACCTCTCCAGTCATACAAAAATAAATCGTGTAGCATTGCACCTCTAGCTGCAGAAACATAATCCCAGCCATATTTTTTGCAAAATAAATATGACCAATAGGCAACTTCTAAACAATGTTCATAACAAGAACAATCGTAGTGTTGCCTAAAATTTTTCATCTGTTTTACTGTAGGATTTTCTAAAATATCTTTTGTTATATTTAAAAATTCAATTATATTATCATAGTTATATGTATGTACACTAACTTTTTTTTCTCTAACTTTTAAAGTTTGCATCTTATGTTATTACCTCTATGTTCAGTTCTTAAATTTATTATAAACACAATAAAAGTCTATGTCAATAAAAAAATAAGAGATTAAAATGGTATTTTCTTGCAATATTTTTAAAAATAATACTAGACAAAAACACTTGTTTGTGTTATTATTGGTTCAATGAAGTTTTTATCATTATAGCTATGAAAAAATTTTTGTTATAAATTAAAAATGAATTTGCAAAGCAAGAAATGGAAGTACTTATGATTGATTTAAAACAGAGTGTTCAATATATTAAGGGTGTTGGACCGAGTAGGGCAAAGTTATTAAGCCTACTTGGTGTAAATACTGTTGAAGATTTGATTAATTATTATCCGAGAACGTATGAGGATAGAACAAAAATAAAAAAGATAGAGGAGCTTCAAGATGGAGAAGATGCTCTTATTGAGGCTGTGACTGTAACTGCTGCAACCGTTTTTAAATTAAGAAGAAATATGTCTGTTTCAAAAGTTATGGTGCAGGACGATACTGGTAGATGTTTAATTACGTGGTTTAATCAGGATTATATGAGAAATGTAATTCATGCACACGAAAAATATAGATTTTTTGGAAAAGTTACTAAAAAACTGGGGCAAATAGAAATGGCGTCACCTGTTTTTGATGAGGAAGGAAAAAGCAAGAATACAGGTAAAATTGTGCCTGTTTATTCTACTACAAAAGGATTGTCAGACTCAGCAATAAGACAAGCTGTTGAAAATGCACTTTCGATGGTAAATGCAAAATTACAAGAAACATTACCAGAATATATAACTAAAGATTATCATTTAATGGAACTAGATCAAGCAGTAAGAGAAATTCACTTTCCAAGCAAAATGGAAAATTTGGCGAGAGCAAGAAATAGGTTAGTATTCGAAGAATTGCTAACATTTCAACTTGCTTTATTAAGCTTGAAGGAACAATATGATAATGAAATAAGAGGCATAAAATACAGCAAAGATGTACATATGTCAGATGTAATAAACACATTACCATTCAAACTAACAAAAGCTCAACTAAGAGTTCTTGAAGAAATAGACAATGACATGGAATCGGAAAAGCCGATGAATAGGCTTTTACAGGGAGACGTTGGTTCTGGTAAGACCGTAGTTGCAATGATTGCAGCATATAAGGCTGTGAAGAGTGGCTATCAGGTTGCAGTAATGGCTCCAACAACAATACTTGCAACACAGCATATAAATAATTTTAATAAAATATTAGAGCCATTTGGAATACGTTGTGGGTTACTAGTAAGCAGTCTAACAAAAAAACAGAAAGGCATACTCCTAGAAAAATTAAAAAATGGTGAAATAGACATATTAATTGGAACTCATGCTCTTTTACAAGAAAATGTAGAGTTTAAAAATGTAGGACTAGTAGTAACAGATGAGCAACACAGATTTGGCGTAAAACAAAGAAGTGTAATTGCTGGTAAAGGAAAAAATCCAGATGTACTAGTAATGACTGCAACTCCTATTCCGAGAACACTAGCAATAATAGTATATGGAGATTTGGATATTTCAATAATAGACGAACTGCCACCGAACAGGAAGAAGATTGATACAATAGCAGTAAAAGAAAATATGACAGATCGAATAATTCAGTTTATAAAGAAAAATGTGGACGAAGGTAGACAAGCATACATAGTATGTCCATTTGTAGATGAAAACGAAGAAATGATGGATGTAAAATCTGTAGAAAAACTAGCAGAAAATTATAAGAACGAAGTGTTTAAGGATTATAATGTAGAAATATTACATGGAAAAATGAAACCAAAAGTTAAAGAACAAGTAATGCAAGACTTCAAAGAAAATAAAATAAGCATACTAATTTCTACAACTGTAATTGAAGTTGGGGTGGATGTACCAAATGCAAACATAATGGTAATAGAAAATGCTGAAAGATTTGGCCTAGCCCAGTTACACCAATTAAGAGGAAGAGTTGGAAGAGGAGAATTTAAGTCATATTGTATACTAAAATATAACAGTAATTCTGCAATAGTGAGAGAAAGAATGAAAACAATGACAACAACAGAAGATGGCTTTAAAATAGCAGAAAAAGACTTAGAACTAAGAGGTTCTGGAGAATTCTTCGGAACAAAACAACATGGACTACCAGAATTCAGAATAGCAAATATATTTGAAGATGTTAAAATACTAAAACTGGTACAAGAACTTGCACTAAAAATAGAAATGAATGATCCAAAACTAGAAAAAGAAGAAAACAAAAAATTAAAGGCATTAGTAAATAGAGTGAGAGAAGAAAGAATAGAGTTGTAATAATAGAGTATGAATAAAGTCGAAAAATGCGCACGAAAATGGGAAAAAATACAAATTATATATTGACAATAGTTGAACTAAAATTATATAATATGAGTATACTAATAGGGGATAGCTATTTATTAATTCGAGTGTTTCGCAACTCATAAAAAATGGCGAACTATATATTCGAGCATTTCACAGCTCATAAAAAATGTGAACAATATATTCGAGTTATTGCTAACTCAAAATAAATAGCATTCTATAATAGATAGGGGTTAAATGAAAGTTTAGCTCCTATTTTTTTCGTTAAGGAGGAATTTTATTGAACAAGTTAAGCTTTTATGAGGTCGATAACATTTATGTAAAATATTTGAGAGAACATGGAGACGAAAAAGTTCCAAGAATAGATTATGAAACACATCAAAAATTTTTTTGTGGAGTCATATTTTCAATAAATAATTTTAATTATTTTGCACCAGTATCATCATATAATAAAAAACGACGTACAGCTTTTCTAATTTATGATAATGACAAGTTTACTAAAGAACAAAAACCAATATCATCTTTAAGACTTTCATTTATGTTTCCGTGCCCTTCTGAATGCTTAAATATAAAAAAGTTTGAGTATGAAGATATAAAATATCAAATTTTATTAAGAAAAGAATTGAAATATTGTAATGTACATAGAGAGAAGATAGAAAAATTAGCAAATGAAGTATATATGCTTGGAAAAAATGAAAATACAAGGAATAGATTTAATATATGCAATTTTGAAGTGTTAGAAAAGGAGTGTAAGAAATATTGCAATCAAAATTTCTAAGAAAATTTCCTAAAACCCTTGCATTTTTTCCATAAAAAGGGTATAATAATATTGACATAAGAAGTACGGCAGAAGAGTGGAAACAAGTTCCACTCTTCTACAATGTTATAAGAGAATATTTAATATGAATATAGGGAGGTATATCTTGTCTAAAATAGAAGAAAAAGTAGAAGAGCTCGTTACAAAGCCAATAAATGAACTTGGTTACAGAGTATACGATGTTATGTACGTAAAAGAAGGCAAAGACAATTATTTAAGAATATTTATAGATAATGATACTGGAATTAGCTTAGATGATTGTGAAAAGGTAAACAATGCAATTACAGATATGCTAGACGAAGCGGACTATATAAAAGACCAGTATTTTCTTGAAATTTCGTCTTCTGGAGTAGAAAGACATATCAGAAAAGATTCGCAGTTGCAAGAACATATTGGGAAAGATATAGATGTGAAATTGTTTAAACCATTAAATAAGCAAAAAGAACTTGAGGGAAATCTTAAACAATTTGACGAAAAGACAATTACATTAATCATAGATGAAGAAGAAATCACAATAGAAAGAAGTAACATAAGCTCGATGAAAAGAGCTTTTAAATGGGAATAATATAATTGAAAGGAATGATTGGAAAATGAAGAAGAATGTAAAAAAGGTAGAAAACAAAGGAATTGATAGTACAGAATTAATAATGGCACTAGATGAACTTGAAAAAGAAAGAGGAATAAAAAAAGACTATGTTATAGAATCTATAGAAACAGCTTTAGTTACAGCATATAAGAGAAATTTTGATGTTACGTCAGACAATGTAAAAATTACTCTAAACCGTGAAACAGGGGAGACACACGTTTATGAAGAACTTAATGTAGTAAACGAAGTTGAAGATTGGGACACACAAATTTCAGTAGAAGATGCTAAGAAAATTGACCCAAGATATAATGAGGGAGATGTTGTTGAAAAAGAATTAATGCCAAAGAACTTTGGTAGAATTGCAGCTCAAACAGCAAAGCAAGTTATAGTTCAAAGAATAAGAGAAGCTTCAAGAGAAGTAATATTTAGCGAATTCAACGAGAAAAAAGGCGAAATAGTTTCTGGTATAGTACAAAAAGTTGATAAGAACATTGTTGTATTAGATTTAGGAAAAATTGAAGGTATAATGCCAATTAAAGAGCAAATACCAACAGAACATTACTATGTAAATCAAAAATTAAGAGCATGTGTTGCAAATGTTGAAAAAGGTGCAAAAGGCTCAACACAAATAATAGTTTCAAGAGCAAATAATGATTTCTTAAGAAAATTATTCGAGCTTGAAATTCCAGAAATTTATGAAGGTTTAATCGAAATTAAGAGTATTTCAAGAGACCCAGGAAAGAGATGTAAAGTTGCAGTATATTCTCCAAATGAAAACATAGACCCAGTTGGTTCTTGTGTTGGACAAAAAGGAATTCGTATTCAAAATATAATAAATGAATTAAGTGGAGAAAAAATAGATGTAATAGAATGGAATGAAGATCCATCTACATACATTGCAGAAGCTTTACTTCCAGCAAAAGTTATGGCTGTTGATATTAAAGATGAAGAAAGATTTGCCCAAGTAATAGTTCCAGATGATCAATTATCATTAGCTATTGGTAAAGCAGGACAAAATGCAAGACTTGCGGCTAAATTAACAAACTGGAAAATAGATATAAAGAGTGAATCTCAATTTAGAGAAATGATACAAGAGCTACAAGCAAATGGTGAAGAAAAAGAAGAAACTGCAGATGCAGAAAACGTTGATGAAACAAATGTAGAAGAGGCAAACGAAGTAGAAAACGTTGAAACATCAGAAGAAAATAAAGACGAAGAATAAAAGGAAGTGTGATACTTGAAGAAAATACCACAAAGAACTTGCTTAGGTTGCAATGAAGCAAAACCTAAAAATGAATTGATAAGAATTGTAAAGCAGAGTGATGGCAAAATATTCGTAGACAAAACAGGAAAGGCTGAAGGACGAGGTGCATATATATGTAATAATGTAGAATGTTTGGAAAAGGCCATAAAGTCAAAGAGATTGAGCAAAAGCTTTGAAACAGAAATAAATAACGAAATTTATGAAAGCTTAAGAGGTGTAATTATTGATAAATAGAGAAAATAAAAAGGAATTAAGCACAAGAATAAATATAGGGGGGTGGAATTATTGGGTAAAATAAAAATTCACGAACTAGCAAAAGAAATAGGAATGTCAAGCAAAGATGTACTTGAAAAAGCAAAGTCGCTAGGCATAGATGTAACAAGCCATTTAAGTAATGTGACAGATGAACAAGCAACAGAAATTAGAAATGCATATTCAAAAAATAATAAAAATAATGTGAAAAAGGAAAATAAAGTGGAAAATAAGAAAGAAACAAAAAAAGAAACAAAGAAAGATAACAAAAAAGATACTCCAGTAATTATTAGAAGAGAAGTTATATTAAATGATGAAGAGGATTCTAAGAAAGACAATAAGAAAGCTGAAGAAAGAAAAGATGTAGGTTTTGTAAAAAGAAGAAATAATAACGATTATAATATTGTTTACAGAAATAAACCTAATAAACCTCTTACAGTAAATGAATTATTTGGACTTGGTAAAAAAGAAGAAAAGCCAAAGGCAGATGTAAAAGCTGAAACCGCAAAGAAAGAAGAAGTTAAGAAGGAAGAGAGTACTGCTAAAGCTACTACAACTGAAGTAAAAACAGAAACTGCAAAAGTAGAAAAAGCCGAAACTACAAAGGCAGAAACAGTAAAGGCTGAAACTGTAAAAACAGAAGCTCCAAAGCCAGAAGTTAAAGCAGAAGCAAAACAAGAAGCTGTAAAAGCAGAAAGTTCTAAACCTGAAGTTGTAAAGACTGATAGAACCGAATCTCATGACAGAAATGACAATTATAGAGGCGAAAATTCTAGAAACGACAACAGAGGTGAGTATTCAAGAAACGATTCTTTCCAAAGAAGAAATAACTTCAATAATGGAAATAGAGAATTTGGAAATAATAATGGTAACAGAGACTTTAGTAATAACAGAAACCAATTCCAAAGAAACAATAACTTCAATAGAAATGATAGATTCCAAAATAATAATCAATCAAGAGATGGTTACAGACAAAATAATCAAAATGGCCAAAATAATAGATTTAATAATGGCAATAATGGTTATAATAAAAATAACCGTGATAACAACGGATTTAACAGAAATAACCGTGATAACAATGGCTTTAATAGAAATAATAATCGTGATAATAATGGCTTTAACAGGAACAACAATGGTGGTTTCAACAGGAGACCATTAGATGAGAAGAGATTAGACAAGAAAATTAACGATATATTAGAGACTGAAATTGTTGAAAAAGAAAGTCAAAGAGATTATTCTACAAAGGCAAGTTTCAAGGCTAAGAGCAATAAATATGATGAAAATAAGCAAAATAAGAATAAGTCTAGAAGATTCAATGGTGAAGAAGAATATGATGAGGGCAAGTTAAAGAATTTAAAACAAGTAGATAAGCTTTCTAACATGTTTGGAGACCAAGAAGGTGGAATGCTTGATTACTATGATTTATCAACAGAACGTGGTAAGAAAGGTAAACGTAAAAACCAGAAAAATACTGAGGAAAGAAATAAGCAAAAAATATTTAAGCTAACAGAAATAACAATTCCAGAGAGCATAAGTGTTAAAGACCTAGCAACAGAGTTAAAGAAAACAAGTGGTGAAGTAATAACAAAGCTTATGGGATTAGGAATAATGGCAACTATAAACCAAGAGCTAGATTTCGATACAGCCTTCTTAGTAGCAGGAGAATTTGGTGTAACAGCCAACAAGAAGGAAGAAGTTAAAGAAGAAGATATACTATTTGACGAGTCAGAAGACAAGGCAGAAGACTTAGTTCAAAGAGCTCCAGTAGTTGTTGTTATGGGACACGTTGACCATGGTAAAACATCACTTCTAGATGCAATTAGAAAAACAAATGTAATAGAAGGCGAAGCCGGAGGAATTACACAACATATTGGTGCATATAAGGTATCAATAAATGGAAGAGAAATTACATTTTTAGATACACCAGGACACGAGGCATTTACAAGTATGCGTGCTAGAGGTGCTCAAATTACAGATGTTGCAATACTTGTTGTTGCAGCAGATGATGGTGTAATGCCACAAACTGTTGAAGCTATAAACCATGCTAAAGCAGCCGGAATTCCAATAATAGTTGCAATAAACAAAATTGATGTACCAGGAGCTAACCCAGAAAAGGTAAAACAAGAATTAATGAAATATGAATTAGTTCCAGAAGAATGGGGTGGAGATACAGTATTTGTAGAAATTTCTGCAAAACAACATATCAACATAGACCAATTACTAGAAATGGTATTATTAGTTTCAGACATGCAAGATTTAAAAGTAAATCCAAATAAGCAAGCTAAAGGTGTTGTAATAGAAGCAAGACTAGATAAAGCAAAAGGTCCTATCGCATCTGTATTAGTACAAAGAGGAAGCTTAGACGTTGGAGATACAGTAGTTGTTGGAACATCAATTGGTAGAATTAGGGCAATGAAAGACGATAAAGGAAAACGTGTTAAGAGTGCTGGCCCTTCTACACCAGTAGAAATTATGGGACTTACAAAAGTACCAGAAGCTGGAGAAACTTTCTATGAAGTTAAAGATGAAAAAATGGCTAAACACTTAATAGAAAGAAGAGAAAGAAAAGCAAGAGAAGATGCTATGAATGCATACAACAAAGTAACATTAAGCAATCTATTCGAGCAAATGGAACACGAAAACTTAAAACAATTAAATATAATTGTAAAAGCAGATGTTCAAGGTACAGCAGAAGCATTAAAGCAATCTCTTGAAAAACTATCTGACAACGAAGTTGCAGTAAAAGTAATACACTCAAATGCAGGAGCTATAAATGAATCTGATGTTAACCTAGCAAAAGCTGCAAAGGCTATAATAATAGGATTTAATGTAAGACCAAACGCAACGGCAAAAGAAGTTGCAGAAAAACAAGGAGTAGAAATCAAGTTATATTCTGTAATTTATCAAGCATTAGAAGATGTTGAAGCTGCAATGAACGGCTTACTAGACCCAGTTTACGAAGAAAAAGTAATTGGAAATGTAGAAGTAAGACAAACATTCAAGGTTTCAAATGTTGGAACAATTGCTGGTGGATATGTAAAAGACGGAAAAGTTGAAAGAAATGCAGGAGTAAGAGTAATAAGAGAAGATGTTGTAATACACGAAGGCAAACTTGCATCATTAAAGAGATTTAAAGATGACGTTAAAGAAGTTGCTAAAGGGTTCGAATGTGGTCTTCAAATTGAGAATTACAACGATATTAAAGAAGGCGACATTATAGAAGTATTCGTAATGGAAGAAATAAAAAGAACTAAAAAATCAAAAGTACAACAAATTTCTCAAGAACATGGAATGAACAAATAATCTAAAACCGAAGAAAGGAAATTTTAGAGAAAATGAGTAAAAATGAAGCTAGACTTGGCAGAGTTAATGAAGAATTAATGAAAGCCTTAAGCCAAATAATAACTTATGAATTGAAAAATCCTGATGTTACAGGAATGATAAGTGTTACAAGAGTAAAGGTAACACCAGACTTAAAATATGCGAAAGTATATGTAAGTATGTTAAATTCAAAAAGTGTAGAAAAAACTATGCAAGGGTTAAAAGACTCTGCAGGCTTTATGAGATCACAAGTTGCTAGAATGGTAAATTTAAGAATTACTCCAGAGCTTGTATTTGAATATGATGATTCAATAGAACATGGAGAAAGAATAGATAATATTTTAAAGCAAATTAGTGAACAAGATAAGGCAATAAAAGAGAAAAAATAATATTTTTAGGGACAGCACAACTTTTATTATGCGGTCCCTAAAAGTCTATATAGGAAGGAACAATAATGACTTTAGATAATATTTTAGAAGAAATAAAAAAAGCAAATACCATTGCAATAGTAGTACATGAAAATCCAGATGGTGACGCCATTGGAAGTGCACTTGCTATGAAATTGGCATTGGAGCAATTAAACAAAGAAGCAGACGTAATAATACCAGAGTATCCAAGTGCATTCAACTTTTTGCCAGGAGTAGAAAAAATAAAGAAAGAATCTGACATACAAGAATACGATTTAGCAATAGCTTTAGATTGTGCAAGCATCAAGTTATTAAATGGATTTGCAAAATATTTTGATAATGCAAAAGTAAAGGTTGCAATAGACCACCACAGTAGTAACACAATGTATGCAGATTATAACTTCATAAGCCAAGATTCACCAGCATGTGCCCAACTATTATTAGTTGCATTTAGTTACTTTGGAATAGAAGTTACTAAAGAAATAGGAACTTGCATCTTAGCAGGAATAATCACAGATACGGGTGGATTCAGATATTCAACAGTAACAGCTGAAACTTTCAGATTTGTTGCAGAGCTATGCGAAAAAGGTGTAAAAGTATCACAAATATATGATAAGGTATATTCAAGCAAGACAAGAGCTAAATTTGAATTACACAGAATTGCACTTGAAAGACTAGAGTTTTTAGAAGAGGGCAAAATAGCCTACACATACATAACAAAGGCAGACGAAGAAAAAGTTGGAGCCGAAAATGGAGACTACGATGGAATTGTAGAGAATGGTAGAGACGTTGAAGGTGTTGAAGTTTCACTATTCTTAAGAGAAACAAGCAAAGGCATAAAAGCATCAATACGTTCTAAAAACTATGTAAATGCAGCAGAAGTTGCAATGATGTTTAGTGGTGGCGGACATTTACGTGCAGCAGGTTGTAGCAATTTACCAGGAACTATAGAGCAAGTAAAAAACCAGATGATAAACAGAATAAGAAGCTGCCTAAAATAAATTTTGTCGCCAAATGGGGATGCCCTTTCGCCCAAAAAGGGGCGTCCCTATTGGGCGAAAGGAGCATTAAATTGAACGGAATAATTTTAATAAATAAAGAAAAAGGCTGTACATCGCATGATGTGGTTTATAAAGTAAAAAAACTAACAAATTCTAAAGTAGGACATACTGGTACATTAGACCCTAATGCAACAGGAGTATTACCACTTTTAATTGGAGAAGCAACTAAAATTTCTAAATATTTAATAAACCATGATAAAGAATATGAAGTTGTATTAGAATTAGGCAAAAAAACTTCGACAGCAGATGTAGAGGGAGAAGTAATAGAAGAAAAAGAAGTTCCAACTAAAAGCTTAGAAGAGCAATATGTAAAAAAAATTTTAAAAACATTTATTGGAAAACAAGAACAAACTCCACCAATTTATTCTGCAATAAAAATAAATGGGAAAAAGCTATATGAATATGCAAGAAAAGGACAAGAGGTAAAATTAGAGCCAAGACAAATAGAAATATATGACATTGAACTACTAAACATAAATAAAACAGAAGAACAAATAAGCTTTAGAGTTAGGTGTTCAAAAGGAACTTACATAAGGAGTTTATGCGAGGATATAGCAGAAAGGCTTGGAACAGTTGGCTTAATGAAAGAGTTAAAAAGAACTGTAGTTGGAGATTTTAAGATAGAAAATGCAATTACTGTAGAAGAATTAAAAGAAAAAATAGAAAATAAAGACTACTCTTGCATAATTTCTATAGAAGAAATATTTAAACATAATAATAGAATAGACCTAAATACACAAGATTATAGCAAATATGTAAATGGAGTAAAGCTAGATATAGAAAATTGTAAAATAACAGAATTTGATGTGACACGAAGAAATGTTAAAGAAGAAACACAGAAAAACAATTTAACAGATGAAACATATAGAATATACTTAGACAATAAATTTATAGGACTTGGAATTGTTAGTGGAAATAAATTAAAAAGAGATTTGATTATACAAGACTAACAGTATGAGAAAATATAAAAAGGCGAAATTCAACAAAAAATGACAAATTTGAAAAATAAGAAAAGATTATTGTACTGGTGTAGAACGATGATATTATTCAGATTGAATAAATAATACTTTATTTGAAAGAATAAAACGAACTTGCCAAGGAATTAGAGGATGCTGTAAATGAAAGTGGTAGTAATTCAGACGATTTATTGATAAGATTAGCTTTTATAAGTTAGTCTTTTTTATACTAAATAATTCATATGTGACTAAATGAAAAATTTTACGTCAGTATAGATGAAGGAGATAAAATGGAAGACAACGAAATAATTGAACTTTACTGGAAACGTGATGAAGTGGCAATACTAGAAACAGATAAGAAATATGGAAAATATTGTAGTAAGATAGCTTATAACATATTAGCAAGTGTTGAAGATTCGGAAGAATGCGTTAATGATACATATTTGCATGCGTGGAATGCGCTTCCACCTAATAGACCTAATATTTTTAAGGCTTTCCTAGCAAAAATTACAAGGAATTTGGCTCTTGATAAATATGATAGTAAAACTGCACAAAAAAGAAATAATTCAATGGATTTAGTTTATGAAGAATTAGAAGATTGCATACCAACGTATAGTATGGAGAAAGAAATTGAACACAATGAACTTGTGAAAGAGCTTAATATGTTTTTAGAAAATCTGTCAAAGGAAAAAAGAGTGATATTTCTCGAGAGATACTGGTATATGAGTTCGATTAAAGATATAGCAACAAAACATAGTCAAAAAGAAAGTAAAACGAAAATGGAATTATTAAGAATGAGAAATGCCTTAAGAAAATATTTGGAGGAGAGAGGTGAAATGGTATGAATTCAAAAGATTTATTAAGAGCTTTTGGCGATATTGATGAAAAATATCTAGATGAAGAGCATGAGACACCAAAAGAGAAAAACAAAAAAGAATTTTATATTAAGATTATTAGAAATAAAAAAATTATCTATGGCTTATCATCGGCTTGTGCGGTATTTATATTAGGTATTGGAATATTGGCTGTACAGAAGAAGTCGAATAATAACGTGACGAAAGCTGAAAATGAAATAATGGTTAGTAGTCGAAATATGAATGTAATGCTAGAAATTAATCCAATGCAAGGTGCCTCAATGGCAAAATTAGATGCAGATGTACAGACCGTTGAAATAAATAGCTTGCCAGAAAAATTCGGATTTATTAATAATATTGCATTGCCAAGTGAATATAAATTAGACAACAGCTATGAGCTTTTTACAAGGGAAAATTTCAATACAACTGAATATAGCTTATTGCATGATTATGTATTTAATTATAGTAAGGACTATGAAAATACTATTAAAGTAGCTTTTTCGGAAGTAGGAGAACCAATAAGAGATTATTTTTTAGATGATAGTAAAAAGGTGTCAAAAATTGGTGATGTAGATGTTATTATATCTCAATATGAAAAGATGTATGTAGCAACATTTAAATGTAAAGAAATATATTTTGACATAGAAACAAATGGAATAACAGAGGAAGAATTAGTAAATCTATTGGAAAGCATAATAAAATAATAAATGAAGGACTACATTAAACTGTGTAGTTCTTTTTACGTGTTGATAAAAGAGAGATTTTGTGGTATAAATTAAAATTGATAATTTATATAGGAGTTTATATTATGAAGATTATAACATTATGTGGAAGTTTGAGATTTCAAAAATGTATGATGCGCACTGCTGAAAAAATGGCGTTGTTAGGCAATTGTGTTCTTACACCGATATATCCGACTTCTGAAAATCCGGAAAGAACAAAAGAACAATTAGAAATGTTAAAAGAAGAGCACTTTAAGAAAATAGAATTATCTGATGCTATATTAGTGATAAATGTAGATGAATATATTGGATATAGCACAAATTTAGAAATAGAATATGCAAAAAAATTAAATAAAGAAATTTTATATTATACAGATTTGATAAAAAATAAAACAATAAAAATATAATAGGAGGAATATTAAATGATAAAACATATTGTAATGTGGAAATTTAAAGATGGTGAAAAGGAGAACATGAAGAAATTTTTAGAAGGATTAAATAGTTTGAAAAACATAATTCCAGAGATAAAATATATGGAGACTGGAATAAATATAAATCCTAAAAATAATTATGATGCAATCCTGATTTCTGAATTTGAAACTATGGATGATTTAGAAAAATATAAAAATAATCCTGAACATTTAAAAGTTTCAGCTTTATGTAAGCAAATAAGAATTGATAGACAAGCAATAGATTATGAATTTTAGGAGGAATAAAAATTATGCTTAAAGTAGTAGGAACTATGTTTTTTAATAATAGAAAATTGCTAATAGATAAACCAAGAAAAAGACCTACATATCAAATGGTGGGAGGAAAGGTAGAAGAAGGGGAGAGATCATTAGAAGCGGCTATTAGAGAGTGCCATGAGGAACTTGGAAACAAGGCTGTATTCGATGAAAAATTATTTGAATTAATAATGGAATTTGATGAAATTGCTACTAGTGATGGAAAAACTCCTATTCATTTTTATGTGTTTAAATATAATGGCGAATTAGACGGAGAGTTTACTACATCAGAGGAAATTGAAAGATTTAAGTGGTACTCATCAAATGATGGTACAGATATTTTATCAAACACACTAAAAAATGAGGTAATACCATATTGTATGAAAAATAATTTAATAGATTAAAATATAAAGGTAGCACATATAAATTTTGTATGTGCTATTTAAAAGATTTAAAATTATCGAAAAACGATAAAAAAGTATTGACAAACAAAAATATATGATATATACTGATGCCGAACAAGAAAAATGAGTGACTCATATAAATGAAAGGAAAATGTTAATATGAAGATTTTAGGAGAAAAAAGTTTATCATCTAAAGTTATAGTTGGATTAAAGGGTTTATTTACTATAATCAGTATTGTTGACTTACTAGTAATCGAAACAATTGTAAAAGTTATTATCGAGCTAATAGGCATGGAAAATGTAGAAAAAAGTGTGGCAAGTCTTATTCTATTTATAATGATTATAACTACTGGAATTATTGCACTTTTTATTATTTATCAATTTATAAAAATATTTCAACATTTGAAGGATAGTGATTTATTTTGTGAAAATAATGTAAAAAGACTGAGTACTATAAGTATATATTGTTTTGTGATAAGTACTATATATTTTATTACAGCAATATTTGCTATTGCAACAATAACAAAATATTTTCAAGAATTTGTATATTATATACTGTTTTCTCTGATAATTTTAGCAATAATTTTTGGTGTTGCTGGAATTGGAATAAAAATACTTAATGAAATATATAAGAAGGCAATTGAGTATAAAGAAGAAAATGATTTTACTATATAATGGAGGGAAGAAAGATGCCAATTATTGTTAATGTAGACGTAATGCTTGCAAAAAGAAAAATGTCCTCCGGTGAACTAGCAGAAAAAGTTGGAATAACACCTGCAAATTTATCTATATTAAAAACTAATAAAGCCAAAGCAATAAGATTTTCAACATTAGAAAAGATTTGTGAGGTATTGGATTGCAAGCCGGGAGATATATTGGATTATGAAAAGAATATTGGCAAATAATTAGAATTTTGGCTACGTCAAATTTCATTTAAAACGCGGTTATATACACAAAGTATGCGCCCTTGCCTTTTAAATTTTATTTTCCTGGCCAAAATTTAATTTTTTACCAATCAAATTAAAGGAGTAGTAGAAATTATGGAGATTATAGGAAGTTTAATATTATCGATTATACAGTCAATTTTATTTTATGGTAAGCAAATTGGAATTTCAATGCTAATATTTGAATTGATATGTAATGGAATTATTTTATTTGTACTTAACAAAAAAGAAAAGATACAGAACAAGGCTGGTTTATGGCTTATGGTTCCAATAGTATTGCTAAGTAGTACCTATTTTGTATTTGCTAATAGAACTTTTTATGTTGCAAATATATTTGTAATATTTGCTTTAAATTTTATCATGTATGTAATTTTAATTAATTCAAAAGGTACTTTAACTAATTACTTATATAAGACAGGATTGCTATTTACTGATACTGTGGGAGAATGGCAAGATGGATTGAAATTAAGTAAAAAAGTTGTAAATGAACATTTATCTGTAAAAAAGAAAACTGTAAATTTTAAGAAAATTGCTAAGTCAGTATTAATTGTATGTGTTGTAGTTGGAATTGTATTAATATTGTTATCATCAGCCGATTCAATATTTGCAAATCTATTTTCTGGCATAGGGCGTATATTTACGCATATTAATACAGCAAATATATTTAATCTAATTTTGAGAATAGTAATTATGGTAATGGTATACTTCTTATTCTTAAGCTTTATTCTGAAAGTTCAAGATGAATTTGAAGAAGATGAATATAGACGAGAAGTAGAAGTAAAAGATACTTTTACAATTAAAATGCTTTTAGTAACATTAAATATTGTATACTTGGTATTCTGTTTTATACAAATACAGTCATTATTTGCTAAAATAAATATTCGAAATTCATTTGATTACGCAAATTATGCAAGAAGCGGATTCTTTCAATTGATGTTTGTATCTTTTATAAATTTGGCAGTAATATTAATATCAAATAGATATAATGCTAAAAAGGAAAAAAACATAAAGATACTAAATCTTATGTTAGTAGTGTTTACTATCATAATTGCAATATCGTCAATGTACAGAATGCATATGTATGAGATGGAATATGGTTTAACATATTTAAGAATGTTCGTTTATATCATACTAATTACCGAAATAATTGCATTTATTCCAATCGTAAAATATATTCTTGATGATAAGTTTGATTTTATGAAGTGGTGCTTTGGTATTTGCATTGGAGCTTATTGTGTGGCAAACATTATGAATATTGAAAACATAATTGTAAGCAGAAATCTTACAAGAGAGAGTATTAGATCAATTGACTATAATTACTTATCAAATATTGCAAGTGAAGATAGTTATATTATATTGGAGGATAAACTACAAGACCAGAATATAGATTTAAAAGAAGAAACTGCAATTGAGAATATCTTAATAAATATAAAGAAAAATGAAAAAACATTAAGCTGGCAAGAATTTAACATTTCAAAGATGAGAATTCAAAAGAGAAGAACAAATATACAACGAATGAATGAAATAGTATACGATTTATATGATTAGACTTTATTACTGCCTATTATTAATGGGCAGTAATAGTTTGTATTATGCAAGAATATATAATATTAACTTAGGAGGAAAGAAAAATAATATGGGAGCAATAGAAATTTTATTAATTAGTATTGGGCTTGCAATGGATGCATTCGCAGTTTCTGTTTGTAAGGGATTAGCAATGAAAAAAATGAACTGGAAAAAGGCTGCAATTATAGGATTGTATTTTGGAATATTTCAAGCTGTAATGCCAGTTATAGGTTATTTTTTAGGGACTACGTTTGAAAAATTTATAACATATGTGGATCACTGGGTTGCTTTCATTTTATTAGTCGGAATTGGTATAAATATGGTAAAAGAAGCTTTTAATAAGGAAAGTGAAAATAGGAATGACAATGTAGATGTGAAAACAATGCTAGTTTTATCAATAGCAACTAGTATAGATGCATTGGCTATTGGAATTACTTTTGCATGTTTGAAAATACAAATAGTAATGCCTGTTATAACAATAGGACTGATAACATTTATAATTTCTGTAATAGGTGTAAAAATTGGAAACCGATTTGGTGATAAATACGGGAAAAAAGCAGAAATAATGGGCGGAGTAATATTGATTTTATTAGGAATAAAAATATTATTAGAACATTTAGGAATAATAAATTTTTAAAAATATTGCAATATAAATTTTTAAAGTATATAATAATAAAAACGAAAAAAGGAGAAAACTATATGAAGAAATCTTTAATTGTAATTATTGTTATTGTTTTATTATTAGGAGGCTTATTAATTGGAAGCTATAATGGAATGGTTTCAAAGAGAGAGACTGTAGATACGGCATACTCTAATTTGGACGTAACATTGCAAAGAAGAGCCGATTTAATTCCTAACTTAGTAAATACAGTAAAAGGTTATACAAGCCATGAAACTGCTGCTATAGAGCAGGTAACAAATGCTAGAACTAAATATTTAAATTCATCATCTACAGATGAGAAAATAGAGGCCAATAATGAAATTTCAAAAGCATTATCTAATTTATTGGTGGTTGTAGAAAATTATCCAGACTTAAAAGCATCAACAAACTTTACACAACTTTCTGATGAGTTAAGTGGAACAGAAAACAGAATTGCTGTTGCAAGAAGAGATTATAATGATGCCGTTAAAACTTATAATTTATCTATAAAACAATTTCCTAATAGCATATTAGCTGGAATGTTTGGATTTGATACAGCAACATATTTTGAAGCAAGTGAATCAAGCAAAGATGTACCAAATGTATCTTTTGAATAAGAATAATAAAAGGAGAAAAAATTAGGAGTTATTTAATGTAAAAATGAAATAACTTCTAATTTATTAATTAGTATGGGAAAAAGAAAATTTTTAATAGGATGCTTAATTTTTATAGTAGTTTGTTTAGCTATTTTTAATAAATCAAGAGCTGTTGTTAGTCAAACAAGTGATTTTTATGTGAATGACTCGGCAGGAGTATTAGATAACAGTTTGAAAAATTATATTATATCAACAAATAAATCTTTGTATTCACAAACAGGAGCACAAATTGTGGTAGTGACTGTAAATAGTCTTGATGGTGATGCTATAGAAGATTATGCCAATAAGTTGTTTAGACAATATGGAATAGGAGATAGCAAGAAAAATAATGGTGTGTTAATTTTACTTTCTATTCAAGATAGAAAATGCAGAATTGAAGTGGGATATGGATTAGAAGGGACATTAACCGATGGAAAGACTGGAAGAATACAAGATGATTATATGGTCCCATATTTTAAAAATGATAATTGGCAAGATGGAATAAAAAATGGGTATAATGCTGTTTTAGAAGAAGTGAAAAATGAATATAATGTTACTATCAATGGAAGTGTGGAGGCAGTCAAAGGTAACCAAACAGATAAATATGACAAATTAGGAACTATATTTGCATTTTCCATTATACCATGCTCTTTAGTTTCTATGTTTAGTAGACATACCAAAAAAATTATAAGATGGATTTCAGCTATTTCATCTATCTTAAGCTTTATAATGTTCATGTTTTTAGATAGTGATATTTTATTAATGATATTTATGATTAGCGGACTGCTATTTCTTATAACGCTAGGTTCCGGAAGAGGCGGGTACTTTGGCGGAGGCTATGGTGGTGGAGGTTTCTCATCAGGTTCTTCAGGAGGATCCTTTGGAGGTGGAGGTTCTTCTGGCGGAGGAGGCTCTTCAAGAAGCTTTTAAATAAGTACGATTTGGGGGACGGAAAAAATTGTATAGGTAAAATTTATTCATAATACTACTAACTCATATTTTCAAGCAAAACTAAGTTGACTTGCTAATGCTAAAAAATATGAGTTAATACTTTTTATGAAATTGTACAATTTTTTCTACGTCCATGAATTGTATTAATTTAATAATTTCATAAAAAATTGTTCTGTACTAATTTCAGGGACCCTATTGTTTCTTTTTAGAAGATATAAACAATTAGGGTCTTTTGTTATTATGTTTATGCCACTTGTACATGATAGGCTTGCTTTAAATCCAAGGTCTTTCACAATTGAATTTGATTCTTTAGAGACTGCTCCAAATGGATATGTGAATGTATTTGGTTGATACCCATTGCAATTATTTCTAAATTCTTCTTGTAGCTTATTTAAGTCATTGCTTAAAAAATTAGAATAGTGCTCAGCACTTTCAGAAGACGTTTTTTTGCAACCGTTTCTGCCATTATTCATAGAATGCAAATTATATGTATGGTTTTGAAATTCAATACAGCCATCAGTAATTAATTCATTTATATCTTTCCAACGTAAATAACCATAATTAGGGTTGGCTTCATCTGACTCTGTGTATCTATCGGAATATTCTCCAACAATTGAAACTACAGCTTTCATGTTATATTTGTGAAGAAGTGGAACTGCATAGCTTAAATTATTATAATAACCATCGTCAAAAGTAATGATGATAGGCTTTTCAGGAAGCGGAGCATCATTATAAACATAGTTTATTAGCTCGGTCATTGTGATTGTAGAATAACCTTTGCTTTGAATGTATTTCAAGTCCTCTTCAAAAATGTTTGGGTGAACAATGTAAGTACTTTTTTGGGATTTTAACAGGCTGTGGTACATTATTATTGGGAGTTCAATTTCATCATCACTTTTAGCAAATGAAAAGCTAAATAAAAATGAAAACAGAGAGACCATAGCTGTAAAACTTAAAATAATTTTATAATTAAATCTAATAACTTTTAAAATTTTCATACTTAATAATATGCTACAAATGATATTTAATGAATATATATAAATGTAATTTGTAATAGCTGTGTAATCAATGATTAATAGAGGGTCATTTTACGGTAATAGATACGAATATTTTCAAACCCCTTGCAATATTAATGTAACAGTTATATAATAATCTACGAATTAGGAGATATAATTATATTTCCTTAATAACGCTTCTTTTTTAAGGAGAAAGTATTATGAAAAAATTTTTAAAAACGTACAAGTCAGTTATTATACTTTTGGCTGCGATAATAATTGGCGCTATTGTGGGGATAGCATTTAAAGAAAAAGCAGCTGTCTTAAAGCCCTTCGGGGATATCTTCCTAAATTTACTATTTGTAGTAATAGTTCCGCTTATATTCTTAAGTATCACAACATCAATTGCAAAAATTAAACAACCCAAGAGATTGGGAAAAATAATGATTACTATTTTCTGTGTATTTATAGTAATGTCGTTAGTTTCTGTTCTTGTTGGAGTTTTATCAACGTATTCATTTAAACTTGTAAATACTGATGATGGAGCAAAAATAAGAGCCGAGTTGGAAGAACAAAGTGGAACGGCGGAAACCACGGAAACGGAAGATTTAAATATTTTAGAGAGAACTGTAAATGTACTTACAGTTAGTGATTTTAACAAACTATTATCAAAGGAAAATATAATTGCAATTGTTGTATTTTCAATTTTATTCGGAATAGCCATAAAAATGGCTGGTGAAAAAGGAGAACCACTCGAAGAAGTTCTAGAATCAGCATACACTGTTATGTTGAAATTTGTACAATTAATATCGTACTATTCGCCAATAGGATTGGGCTGCTATTTTGCAGTGCTAGTTGGAACATTTGGTGGTCAAATTGCACTAGGATATGCTAAAACTTTTGTAATATATACATTAGTATCTATTGTTTATTATGTGGTTGCTTATTCTTTATATGCATTTATAGCAGGAGGAAAGAAAGGCGTAGTAGCAATGTGGAAAAACATTGTATCACCAACAGTTGTAGCTTTAGCAACATGTTCGTCAGCTGCAGCAATACCATCAAATACAGAGGCTGCAAAAAGAATAGGAGTTTCTGGAGATATTGCAGAAACAACGGTACCTCTTGGAACAAGTTTTCATAAAGATGGTTCAATAATCGGGTCAGTCTTTAAGATAATGTTTTTAGTATGTTTGTTTGGAACTAGTGCAAGCATATGGCAGGTTATGATTGTAGCATTAATTGCTAACTTATTAGTTACTGCAGTGCCAATAGGTGGTGGAACAATATCAGAAATGATGATTTTATCTATGATGGGCTACCCAGTAGCAGCACTACCAATACTTACAATGGTTGCAACAATAATAGATGCACCTGCAACTGTGTTAAATTCTGTTGGAGATTCGGTTGCATCAATGATGGTGGCAAGAGTTGTAGACGGTAAAAATTGGCAAGAAAAAAACAATAGTTAAAATAAAAATTAAACAATAAAATTTTAACTTATTTTCTGATGAGAAAATAAGTCGCTTAGAGCGAGATGTGTCTTAAAAAAACTATTGCACAAAAAAGTCTATTGTGATATTATATACACGATTTATGCTCGAATGGATAGTATATAATGAGCAATCAAGAAAGGAGAGCATTGCAGTTTTACAATGCACAATAGAAAATGGACAATAAAGAGAAGATATTAAAAGCAGAAGAATTATTAAAAGTAAATAAACAAGAGAATGTATTAAACTTTTTTAGAAAACTAAGTGAAGATAAACAAATAAAATTAGCGGAAAAAATTATAAACTTAAATTTTGAACAATTAAATAAACTCTATGCTGAAACAAAAACAGAACCAGAAATATCTGAAAAAAAGATTACACATATTAAATATGTTGATGAATATAAGTTATCTGATGAAGCTCAAGAAAAATATACAAAGCTTGGAGAAGATGTAATAAAAAATAACCAATATGCTGTTGTTACAATGGCAGGAGGTCAAGGAACTAGACTTGGACACAAAGGACCTAAAGGAACATTTTTAATAGATGTTTTACCTGAACCTAAATATTTGTTCCAAATATTAGCCGAAAATCTAGAAAGAGCTAACAAAAAATATGGAATCATTTTACCATGGTACATAATGACAAGTACAGAAAACAATGCAGAAACTGTAAAGTTTTTTGAAGAACACAATTATTTTGGATATCCAAAGGAAAATGTAAAATTCTTTATGCAAGGAAATTTACCATTATTAAAAAGAAATGGTGATTTAATAATAGATAAAGATTATTCTATTAAAGAGGCTGCAGATGGAAATGGCTGTATATATGGTGCAATGGCTAAGAATGGAATAATTGAAGAAATGAAACAAAAAGGCATTAAGTGGATATTTATTGGTTCTGTTGATAATACAATTTTGAACATGGTTGATCCAATTTTAGTTGGTCTTACAATAGATGAAAAACATGAGGCTGCCTCAAAATCTGTTGCAAAAGCAAATCCAAAGGAAAAAGTAGGGGTATTTTGCAAGATAAATGGAGTTCCATCTGTTATAGAATACAGTGAATTACCGGAAAAAATGGCAGAAGAAGTAGACGAAGATGGTGAATTGCTATATGGAGAAGCACACATAATGTGTAACTTATTTAGCATAGATGCACTTGATAAAGTGTCTAAAATACATTTACCATACCATGTAGCAGAGAAAAAGTCTAACTATATGAATGATGATGAAGAATTTATAGAAGTTACAGAACCTAATGCTTATAAATTTGAAGCTTTTATATTTGATGCATTTAATTTCTTTGATGATATATCAATTTTAAGAGGAAGAAGAGAGAAAGACTTTGCTCCAGTAAAAAATAAAACTGGAAATGATAGCCCAGAGACTTCAAGAGAACTATATAATAATTATTGGAAAAACAAATAGTTTTTTTAAAATTAAAATATAAATTTATTATTTTACTGAAAAAATAAGTGCATACAATAAAATGTGTATGCACTATAATCTTTTGAAATCTTATATACCTGAAATTAAAAAGTTTAAAATTTAGTAAAAAGGAAGGAAAGTCAATTATGGAAAATTGTAAAATAACGGAATTATATAATCTTGATGAAACAATAGCTAAGGACTTATTATCAAAATATACATACCCATGGGAAGTGTTAGCTCATATAAATGATTTTATTTTAGAATTAGGAGTAACATTACCAACAGACGAGTATAATAAAATTGGTGATGATGTATGGGTACACAAAACTGCAACAGTATTTGAAAGTGCTTATATACATGGACCAGCAATAATTTGTAAAGATGCAGAAGTTAGACACTGTGCTTTTATTCGTGGTAAAGCAATTGTTGGAGAGGGAGCTGTTGTTGGAAATTCTACAGAGTTAAAAAATGTTATATTATTCAATAAAGTACAAGTTCCTCATTACAATTATGTGGGAGATTCAATATTGGGATATAAATCTCATATGGGAGCTGGCTCAATAACATCAAATGTAAAGTCCGATAAAAAATTAATAGTAATAAAAAATGGAACAGAAAAAATAGAAACAGGAATAAAGAAAATAGGTGCAATGCTTGGAGACAACGTAGAAGTTGGCTGCGGGAGTGTATTAAACCCTGGTACTGTAATTGGAAAAAATACAAACATATATCCGCTTTCATCTGTAAGAGGAGTAGTCCCAGCAAATAGTATTTATAAAAATAAAAATGAAATAGTAGAAAAAATATAAAAGCAGAGGTAGAAATATTTGTAATATGCAATATTTCTATTTTTATGCAAAAAAATAGAATAAAAATAGAAAAAATCTTATTAAGTAACATACTTAACGAGATTTTTTTTATGCTTTTATTATATCAAAAGAGTAAAGAAAATCAAGAGTTATTTTTAATTTTCTTGCCAAATAAAAATGAAAAAAAGAGAAATTGGGTAAATTTGAAAAATATTAAAAATGGCTTAATATAAGGTAAATTGGTTATTATTGCTTATCATTAAGTATGTTACTTAATAATAAGCTAGGAGGAAGAAAAACATATGAAAACAAAAGAAACAAGAGGAATTACGATAATTTCGCTAGTAGTAACCATAGTGGTTTTATTAATATTAGCAGGGGTAAGTGCAAGCTTAGTAATTGGAAATAACAATTTATTTGACAAAGCAAAAAGCACACAAAAGGTGCAAACAATAGCCGGAATAAAAGAAGCATTGGAACTTGAAAAAGCAGATATTCAAGTTGAAAGTAAAACAGTAAATTTAGAAAATTATTTAGAGCAAATAAGCACAGGAAAGAAAAATTATGATTTGAGTTCAACAGAAAAGATAGATAGCAAGAATGCATACATTATAATTAATGACCAATATAAATTTTTGTTAAAAGACAAG
>ERZ832522.56-NODE-56-length-124236-cov-12.832325_pt1 | contig 124236 bp, 127 predicted proteins | sample MGYA00519951_ERZ832522 | MGnify/ENA primary metagenome ERZ832522 (study PRJEB31850, sample SAMEA3708728) | human gut metagenome | biome: human gut; feature: human-associated habitat; material: faeces | place: China | collected 2014 ... | reverse complement strand
CGTATACACAGTTATACTATCAGACAATTCGGATATTTGCAAGAGCCTGTTCGGGCAAAAATCTGCTTTTGATGCTCTCGCCGGATGCCTGCCAGTTTGCTGCTGGTATGTATAGAATTGCTCCTTTGTCATTTCTGCACCTCTTTTCGCTTTTTGCCTATATCACGCCGGAAAAGGGACGTTTCGGAGAATTACTTTCAAAACTTCCTATAAAGTTCGGAAATAAAGAAAAATCTGCCTTTTTACCGTATAGTTGTCTCGATATAATCCAACTGGGGATGAAGAAAAGGACGGCGGTAATTTACCGTCGTCCTTTTCTGGTAATTCCAAATTGCAGAGTAAAACCAAGCGCAGAGCCATGGAAAAGGAAAACGCCGAAATCCTCTAGAGATTTCAGCGTTTTTCCTTATTTGGTCGGAGTGTCGGGATTCGAACCCGAGGCCTCTTGGTCCCGAACCAAGCGCGATACCAAACTTCGCCACACCCCGTTAGCTCGATTATTATAGTGAACAAAACCGGTTTTGTCAAGAGGCAAACGCATGATTTTCTAAAAGCCGCATAAAAATGAACCGGAGGCGATGCAAATGGAGAAGACGAAGCGGGAAGAAGGGCAAAAAACGGGGCGCTGGGCGCGCTGGATCTCGCGGGCATATTTGTCACTTGCGCTGGCCGCTGTGGTGCTGACCGTCCGGACATGCTGCCCCGGCGCGGTAGAGACGGTGCGAGACGTGCTGGGACTTGGAGAAGGAGGTCGGACGCGCGCGGCCTTTGCAGAGCTCCGGGATGCGCTGTCAGATGGCGAGAGCGTTGTGGCGGCGTTCGCAGAGTCGTATCAGGCGCTTGCCGGTGAAACGCCTTGATCTCGCGCCCGGCTTTGCTGCCGCACTGTGCCTGCTGCGGCTGCTGGCTGAGCCGCGTGTTTTCTACGCGTTTCTTGCGGCCGCGGCGGCGCACGAGGCGGGGCATGTAATGGCCATCTATCTGGTCGGGGGAAAGGTAATAAAGCTTCGGCTCGGCATGTGCGACGCGAAAATCGAGACCCAAGGGCTTGGCTACCGGCAGGAGATTTTTTGCGCGTTGGCAGGTCCCGGGATGAGCGTACTCGTGTGCCTTGCGTTGCGGAAAGCATACGCTACCTGCGCGGCCATCAGCCTGCTTCTGGGGCTTTTTAACGCGATGCCGGTCTATCCGCTGGACGGCGGGCGGGCGCTGCGGGCGGGGCTTTGCTTGTTTCTGCCGCTCGGACGGGCAGAGGCGGTCTCCAACTTAGTAAGCCTCGCAGTTTGCGCGGCGGGACTGGCAGGGGCAATTTCCTGCGCGAAGGCGTATGGGCTTGGGGCGGCACCGCTTGCGGTCTGGTTTGTCGTTTTACTGCGCGTGCTGTTCTATGGACGCGAAGAAGGGCTTGTTTCTCGGGCTCCGGTAAGGTATAATAAATAGAACTTTGACTTTTTGAGGTAGAGCTATGACAGATACCTTACACAGAATTCTGCCGCAGGTGCAGAAGCCAGCGCGCTATGTAGGCGGCGAGTATAACCAGATCGTAAAGGATAAGAAGAATGTGGACGTGCGCGTGGCGTTCTGCTTCCCGGATACCTATGAGATCGGCATGTCCAACATCGGCATGCGCATTTTATATGGGCTCATGAATGAGATGCCGGGCGTGTGGTGCGAGCGGGTGTTCGCGCCGTGGGGCGACATGGAAGCAGAGATGCGAAAGCACGCCATTCCTCTTTACGCCCTTGAGAGCCACGACCCTGTGAAGGCGTTCGATCTGATCGCGTTCACGATCGGCTACGAGATGAGCTACACGAACATTTTGAATATGTTGGAGCTCTCCTGTGTGCCGCTGTTGGCTCGCGAACGAGAAGGCCTTGAGAATATCGTCTTTGCCGGGGGCGTATGCGCGGTAAATCCCGAGCCGCTGGCAGACTTCATCGACTTTTTTTCGCTCGGCGAGGGCGAGGAGATCACGAAGGAGATCATCGACTGCTACCGGCAGGCGAAAAAGGACGGCTGCACGAAGCAGGAATTTCTCCTGCGTGTGAGCAAAATCGACGGCGTGTATGTGCCGTCTTTCTATGAGCACACCTATAACGAAGATGGAACGCTTGCCGCCATCACGCCCAAAAACGGCGCGCCCGCGCGTGTCAGAAAGCGCATCATGCAGGACATGGACAAGTCGTATTTTCCGACGAAGACGATCGTTCCCTCGACGGAAATTGTCCATGACCGGACGAATCTTGAAATTTTCCGCGGCTGCATCCGCGGCTGCCGCTTCTGTCAGGCGGGCTTCTGCTACCGGCCGGTGCGCGCAAAAAGCGTGGACACGCTCTGCGGGCAGGCGATCGAATCGCTGGAGGACTCCGGCAACAGCGAAATGACGCTCGCGAGCCTGTCGACGTCCGACTACCGAAAGCTCCCGGAGCTTGCGGACAAGCTGCTGGATTACTGCGAGCCGCGGAAGATCAACCTTTCGCTTCCGAGCCTGCGCGCGGATAATTTTTCGCGCGATTTAATGCTTCGCGTGCAGAAGGTACGAAAAAGCGGCCTGACGTTCGCGCCCGAGGCGGGCTCGCAGCGGCTTCGCGACGCAATCAATAAAAACGTTACGGAGCACGAAATTTTAGAGACCTGCGCCACGGCGTTTTCCGGCGGCTGGAACAGCGTGAAGCTCTATTTCATGCTGGGCCTTCCCACCGAGACGGACGAGGATGTGGCGGCGATTGCCGAGCTTGTCAACAAAATCGTCTACTGTTGGCGGCAGAACGCGACAAACAAAAAACGGCGGCTATCCATCAACCTCGCGACAGCCTTCTTTGTCCCGAAGCCCTTTACGCCGTTCCAGTGGGAGAAGCAGACCAGCCCCGAGGAATATCTGCGGCGCGTGCATCTGCTGCAAAGCTGCCTGACGGCGCGGGGCGTTGATTACCGGTACCATGAGAGCGACCTCAGCAGGCTCGAGGCGGTTCTTGCCAGAGGCAACCGGCGGCTATCAAAAGTCCTGCTGCGCGCGCATGAGCTTGGCTGCAAATTAGACGGCTGGGACGAGTACTTCCGATATGATCTTTGGATGCAGGCCTTTTCCGACTGTGGGGTCGATCCGGAATTTTACACGACGCGCGGCTTTGCGGAGGACGAAATCCTTCCGTGGCAGACGATCGATATTGGCGTGAGCCGGGACTTTTTCCTGCGCGAGCGGGCGCTGGCGTATCAGTCTGTTACGACGCCGGACTGCCGCACAAAATGTGCCGGCTGCGGCGCGCGGAGCTTGAGCGAAAGAGGGGTGTGCGATGAATAGGCTGCTGTTTGAAAAGCGGGGCGACGCGGTATACCTCTCGCACCTGGATCTCATGCGCGTGTTTCAGCGGGCGTTCAAGCGCGCGGGCATTCTCATCTGGCATTCGCAGGGCTTCAGTCCCCGGGCGTATGTGTCGATCGCGCTGCCGCTTCCGGTCGGTATGGAGAGCCAGTGCGAGATTCTGGATTTTGAAATTGAAGACGGTTCGGTCGAGCTTTCCGGTCTTCCCGCGCGGCTCAATGCCGTTTTGCCGGCAGGTATCCGGGTACTGGAGGCATACGAGAGCGCGCGGAAAATCAAGGAGCTGACGAGATTACGGGCCGAGGTGACGCTCGAGTATGACGGCGGCGTTCCCGAAGATGCGCAGAAGGCGCTTGCCGCGTTTTTTGCGCGCGAGAGCATCGTTATCACCAAGCGCAGCAAAAAAGGAGACAAGGAGCTCGACATCAAGCCGCTCATTTTCGCGCTTTCCATTGCGGCAGTAAGCGAAACCGAGCTTCGGCTGGAGTGCATTCTTTCCGCGCAGAACCCGGGGCTGAACCCGCAGCTGCTGGCGGCGGCCATCGAGACGCATCTGCCGGACTATAAACCGGACTTTGCGCGCGCAGGGCGCATGGAAGCGCTCGATGAACAAGAAAATCCCTTCCGATGAGACAGGAGTACCTATGCAAGGACATGTTACCATTTTAGGCGTTACGCCGAATATCGAGGCCATGATCGCCTCCGGCGGCAGAATTTCCACCATGGACGGCACGGCGGATGAAATTTTCGAAACGTCGCTTGCCGCAGGACGCGAGAAAAACGAAAAGCTCATCGGGAAGGTGCTTTCGTCGGGGCACACGTCGGTGCTGGAGCACGGATTCGTGAACCTCGCGTTTGAAAACGTCTCGGTGCTGGCCGAGCAGTTTCTCATTGAGTTCCGGCTCGCGTCCTTTACGGTCAAGTCCCGGCGCTACGTCGATTTTTCAAAGGCGGGCTACGTTTCGCCGGAGCTGGAAAGCGATGCGCAGCGCAAGATATTTGACGAGACAGTGCGCACGCTTTTTGCCATCTACGACGAGCTCGAGGCGGCAGGCGTTCCGAAGGAGGACGCGCGGTTCGTGCTGCCGTACTGCTTTTGCAGCAACTTCTTCTGCTCGATGAACGCGCGCGAGCTTCTTCACGTAATGAACGAGCTGCGCTATGGACGCGGGAGCGAGATCCCGGAGCTTTGGGCGCTGGGCGAGAGCCTGTTTTTGCAGTGCGAGGAGAAGCTGCCGTTTTTGGCGGTTCGAAAGGAGGCGGCATATGCCCATAGAGTGCTGCCGCTGCCAGACGGTATGCCGGTTCTGCCGGAGGCGCAGGTCACACTGCTGGACGGAACAAGAGAACCGGAAAAGCTCATCTGCCGCGCGGCGTATCTCGCAAACGGCATGCAGGCGCCGGGGCTGACGCGAGACGAGCAGGCGCGGATCTTAAGAACGTTGCTGCAAAATAACCGCAAGCGCGAACTGGAGCAGGCGAGCTTTACGCTTTTATATTCCGGCATGTCCCTTGCCGCGCTCACGCATCTGACGCGCCATAGAATGCAGGCGCTCTGCGCGCCGTCTTTGCTGCAAAATGCCGATTACAATCGGTATGTTCTGCCTGAAAGCGTCAGAAAAGCCGGGATGGAGGCGCGATACCGGGAGGCCTTTTCCATTGCGGAGGCTGCGGCAAGGAAGCTTTCTTCCATGGGCGCGGGAAAGGATGCGCTTTCGTATCTTCTTGTGAGCGGGCTCCAAGTCCCGGTTGTCTCGACGATGAACGCCGGAGAGCTCTATACGTTTTTCCGCCTTCGCACGTGCGAGCGGGCGCAGTGGGAGATCCGGGAGCTGGCCACCGAGGCATTAAAAGTCCTGCGCGCGGCGCATCCGGGGCTCTTTTCCCTCTATGGCCCGACGTGCTTCATGACGGGCGCGTGTCCCGAGGGCAGAATGTGCTGCGGGAAGACGGCACGGGTGCGCGAGAAATTTTCCGGGACCCTGTAAAATAGAACGCTCTGCGGTCTTTTTCCGCAGGGCGTTTTTCGCCTCCATGCCGCGCAATTCTTAGGAATTCTTAAGTTTCCCGGAAATATCCGGAAGGTATGGTATACTGGGTTCAAAGGAGGAAGGGGAAATGCGGAAAGAATGGGTCGCGTGGCTGCTTCTTGCATCGCTGCTGCTCTCCGGGTGCGGGAAGACGGCGCAGGTACCGGACGAGGCGCAGGCTACGGAGGAAGCCGTGATACAGGTGGAAACGCCAGCGGAAGAACCGGCGCAGGAGAACGGGATTTCTCCGATCGAGCCCGGGCAGTGGGCAAAGTACGCGGAAATTTACGACGCGTATTTTCTCGGAGAAGACCGGCGGCTGCCGCTGGATTTCATGTTCGCAAGGCCGATTTTGCAGATGGCAGACCTTGACCAGAATGGTGTGCCGGAGCTTCTTGTGTACCACGGGGTAGCGACGGCGATGATGATCTTCGCGATTTTTACGATCGAAGACGATACGGTCAAGAGCCTGACGGAGCTTCTCAGCTGGAACTGGGCAATGCCGACGGATGCGGGCGACTGCGTCATTCCGACGACTGGGACGGTCATCCCCGACGCGCATCAGGAAATCCTCTGCGACAGCGCGTATGTTGCGCTGGATGTGCGCGTGCTGCCGTTTGACCAGACTTATGGCGCGATCTGCGCGCGGCGGGACGCGGAAACTGGAGAGGCGTTCTGGATGTTCAGCTGTTATAACAACAAAACCGTCGACATCGACGGCGTTTCGTGCAACAGCGGCGGGGAATACTGGCGCTTTGCAAACGAAGATGGGAAAATCGTCCCCGTTCTGATGGAGCGGTTCGGTATAGACTATGACGACGAGACGCCGTTCGCGGGATACAGTCAGGTGTTTCCGGACGAGGAGCCGGAGTGGATCGAGGAAACGGGAAGCCAAGCGCCGGTGGTAGACGGCAGAATGTCGGCGGAGCTGACCGAGCGGTTTGTGTCTGCGCGGGATACGGCCTATCCGGCGCTCGATTCCGCGCCCGAGGAATGCAAATTTTATGTAACGAAGGGCGATTCAAACGAGGAACTTCTGCAAGACGCGCACGCGTTTTTTGCGCGATTTTTCGCGCCTGGGAACTGAAGCGGCTTCCGGTGCGTCTAAAAGCCAGAGATATCAATGAAAGCCTGAAAGGAGAACGGATATGAAAAGAAGATGGATCGCGCTGCTTCTGGCGCTGACGATGGCCGCATCGCTTTTGGCCGGCTGCACGAAAAAAAGCGATACGCCGGCCCAGCCCGAGCAGGGGCAGACCGAGCAGGAGGAAAATCAGACCAAGCCGGAAGAGAACCCCACGAAGGAGGAACAACCGGACGTGACCCCGGAAAGCCCGGACGATACGCCCAAGAATCCGGACGATGCGGAGAAGCCCGCTGACGAGCAGAAGCCCGATGAGGAAGAAAAGCCCGAGGAAGAGCCGGAGCTCACCGAGGAGCAGAAGCGCAGGCTCCGCATCGAGCAGGCCGTCGAGGAAAGCACAATCTGGGCGGCAGACGAGGAATACAACAACTTCTTTACTGAGGCGCTTCTCCAAAGCCGCTTGGAGGACTTTTTGTTCCAGAACTGGGACAATGCCGCGCTCGGCATTTCCGATTACTTTGACGCAGACGATTTCAGGCTGAACCTATACCAAAACTCGCTCGACGAATATTTCTGCGTCCTTTCGCACACCGACCGCTATCAGGAGCTTTCCATCCGCCTGAACGCGGACGGCGCGAGCGTCTATACGCCCGGCACGAATGCGGGGAGCGCAAATGCTTCGGCGGAGATCGAGAGTCTGGTCGACGGGGCGAAATTTGACAAGCGCTACGACGGATACTATTTTGATGACAACATGGACGCGCAGGCGAACAAGACCTTTAAGAGCTACTGCGCACTGGCGCTGAACGGCTTTCAAAAGACGCTGGAGGAAAACAGGCAAGCTTGGAAGGTCGTGCTGGACGACGCGTACCGGGTGACGGTTTCGTTTGACGAGAACGACCAGTTTGTGCTGGAACTGCAAGGCGAGACGAGCTACTGGCTCGAGCTTCGCTATCGCCCGGAGTGCGGCGTGTGGGCAGATGTAAGCTTGGTTCCGATGTTCGGAAGCGACTTGTCGGACTGGAAGGTGGACGTGTCAAAGCTGACGGATTCGTATCTTGTCTCCCTTGTCCATACGCTCGAGCTCGGCATGACCGCCGTGCCGTTTACCTTTGATCGGCCGAAGGATCTGACGCCCGAGCAGCTCTGGCTCATGTTCCTGCTGCTCACGCCGAAGCAGGAGCTGGAAGTGACGTATGAGAAAACCGACAAGATGTACCATATCACGAAGGACAGAATGGAAGATACGCTCATTTCGTATTTGCAGTATTACCGGTTCGACATCACGAAGAATCCCGGCTACGACGAAGCGTCGGGCGAGGTGATCGTGCCGACGGTCTCCGGCTTTGGCGGAGACAGCCTCGCAAAGCTTCGCGAAAAGAGCGTTGACGGCAATACCGTGACCTTCACGGTCGACTACTATAGTCCCGACGATGTGAATTACGCGACCGTGCAGAAGTCCAAGACTTATACCGTTACGTTCCTCTATGGCCGGTACCGCTATGAATCCGCCGTGGAGGCTGCCGCGCTGCCTCTGGGCAACGGATGATCGAGGCGGCTGAAAAAGGAGGAATCTGCGATGAAGCATACAAGGCTCTGGATCTGGCTTTTTGCGGCCTCGGCGGCGCTCAATGTGCTGCTGTACGCGCAGATGATCATTAACAATCAGAAACCGCCGGAAGCGCCGATCGTCAAGGGGACGTATGCGCGGCAGGAGGGAGGTACGCTTTACCGGCTTGCAATGCGGGACGACGGATATTACTGCCTGTATCTGGCGGGAGAGATTCTGGAGCTTGGGCGCTACGTGCGGGTCGATGAGAACCGGCTTACGCTCACAGCGGAGAGCCCAGAGGAGCTTCACGGATGTTCGGCTTTCCTTATCGGCGAGACGCTGTATGAGATTTTAAGCGACGGCTCGGTTCAGACTTACGAAAAGACGGTCGATATTCCCTATTACGATAACGTGAAGCCTGTGTGGAACGATGAGGCAAACGAAAAATGAGCGAGAAAAACGCATCCGCCGGCTTGACGGATGCGTTTTGCTGTTATTCGGAAGGCTCCTGCTCGTGCAAGGGCTTGCCTTTTTTCAGGGCTTCGTGCTCTTTTAAAAGCTCATCATGGAGCTCTAAGGAGTTCCAGCCCTGATTCGTCTCGGTCAGTATGGCCTTGAGGGAGATGGCAGGCAGGCGCGTCGCTTTTAGAAGCGTCAGAAATGCGTTTACCATCGGCTGCGAAAAGCCGCAGAGGACGAGCATCAGCTCCGGGAAGTTTTCTCCGTCATAGACGCTTTCAAATGTTCCGAGCGCGCCTGTAAACGAGCCGAGGCTTTGCAGATACTCCCGCTTTTCAACCGGCCGGACGTTCACACCCAGCTTCATCGCCGCCATGCGGAGCTTTGCTAAGTGTTTGGCGGGGAAGTTATAGGCCAGAATCAGCTGCGTCATGTCTGCGCCTCCTTTTTCTCATCTCGCAGGAAGCCAAAATAGACGATCATCGCGGCGATGGCCCAGAAGTAGACCATCATATACGGTTCTTCAAAGATGTTTTCAAAGAAGCAGTGCACCAGCACGCCGAGAAGGCCACAGAACATGCCGCACACGAGTGGATAATTCCGGTTTTGCTTGGCTTTCCACTGCTTGCCGGTTCTGCAGATGCTCCGGCAGGAGGCCGCGATCATACCAAGAAGCATGATGACAAAGCCGCCGAGCCCCAGATAGCCGGTTTCTACGAGCGTTTTGAGATAGTAGTTGTCGAGATAAAAATACTGCACGTAGTCGAGCACCTGATTTTGCATCGCGACCGCACCACCGAACATGCCGTGCCCGACGCCTGTCCACACGCCGGATGCTTCGAGCAGCTCCAGACCCAAAGACCATCTGCCGCCGCGGCCGCCGTTCGTGTTCGCGTCGATGAAGTCCTGCGTAAATAAAAAGCCGATGCGCGTGCGCACAAACGGGATGAGCACCAGAAGCGCGAGCCCCGCCGCCAGCAGCAAAAAGAGCCTCCGGTCAACAAGCAGAATGAAGAGAATGATCGCGACGGCCATCGCGACCCACGCGCCGCGCGACATCGTAAACAGGCACGCAAAGCACATGCAGAACGTTGCGAGCCACGCGAAGAGCTTCTGCGAGGGCTTTTCCGCGTAATAGGCCAGCGCTGCCGTCATCGGGACGAAGAGTACCATAAAATCGCCCATGATGTTGGGACTGCCGAAAATGGAGTAGACCCGCGTCCGGACGGCGGTTTCCGCCTGCGCCACCCAGTTAGACGGCATCGGCGCTTTCGTAATATACTGATAAATGCCGTGAAGAGACAGGACGAAGGATAAAGACACCAGCGTCAGGTACAGCGTCATGCAGTCGCGGTCGTTCCGGATGAGCCTTGTGACAAGGTAGAACCAGAGCAGATACTGGCACGTCGCGCGAAAACCCGCGATCTGGATGGACGTGTACGGGCAGACGACGCACAGCAGCACGAAGCAGACCGTGAGAAAGACGGCTACCGGAAGGTCGAGCGGATTGAGCTTCGGCGCGATGGGGGAAGCGGCCTTTTTGCGCTCCCAGATGATCCAGAGAACGCAGAAAAGAAGCAGTGCCTCGTCCCACACAGAGGACACCACCGGGATGGACAGAATGTCGCGCAGCACGTAGTCGATGAGAACGTAAAGCCCGATGGCAAAGAGCAAAATCGCCGTCATGCCGCCGGAGAAGAGCCACCCGAACGTGCGGCTATTGCGGCCGCAGGTGAAAACCGCACGGTAGACCTGATAGAGCACGGAGCTTTCTATCCAGCTTGTCCCTTTTTGGGATAGGCGCTCGTTGCAGCGGGTAAGAAGCTTTTTCGTTCCGCTCTCGTCGAGCGCGCTTGTACCGGACGAAAGGCGGCGCGAGAACCACGCGGCGATCTTACTGGAACGCCAGCAGGCGGCAATCCCCCACCGCACCCGGCTTTCTTTTGCCACGCGCGCGCACCACGATAAAATCGCCAGCGTCCAGCGGTACAGCATACAGCCTCGCAGAAGCTCAGCCATTGTCAGCCTCCATGCCGGAGATAATGCCGGTCAGCTCAAACTCGCTCGTCTTGAGAATATACTCGTAGCCCACGCGAACCTCCTGACTGCCGACCTGCCAGACATTGCCGGAGAACGTTCCGGTGGCCCGAATGGTGATGGAGAGGTCGCTGTGCCCGAGCGTGCGGATGGAGGAGACGGCTTCGCAGCCGGTAATCTCAGCGGAGACGAGCTTGGCGTTGTTCACGATCTGCTTTCCAATCTGCGTCTCGGCAAACTCGGCGACTTCGATGGGCTGGTCCTCGAAGAGGACGGTAAACGTGATTTCATGGTTGTTATTGGAAACCGACGCGGCGGCCTTCCTGCCGACAAGCTTCCAGCCCACAGCCAGCACAACAGCCACGACCAGAACGAGAACGAGCAGGTCGATCAGGTTGATTTTGCCGAACAGACGGCCTTTTTCATCAATAATTTTCATGTGTGCCTCCAGTACCTTTGGATTTGGTTGATTCTGCGGAGAAAATAGACTATAATATTTATCGATTCTGCGCATCATACGTATTTTATCCTAAAACACAGGAATAAACAAGAGCAAGTTTCTGCTCTGGGAGTTTTTATGAAAATCATCCATTTAATTTCGGGCGGCGATGTCGGAGGCGCCAAGACACACGTTTTGTCTTTGCTGGAAGGTCTGGGCAGGACACAGCAGGTGCGGCTGGTCTGCTTTACAGCGGGTGCGTTCGCGGACGATGCGGCGGCCATGGGCATTGATACGCTCGTTTTGGATTCCGGCGTGCGCAGCAGCATCCGCGCCTTGACCGCCATGATCCAACAGGAGCATTTTGACATCGTCCATTGCCACGGCTCTCGCGCAAATATGATCGGCGCCATTTTAAAGCGGACGATCAAGGTCCCCATCGTCACGACCGTCCACTCGGACTACCGGCTCGATTACCTCGGAAGGCCCTTCCATAGGCTCACCTACGGCACGATCAACACCGTCGCGCTTCGTATGTTCGACTATCACATCGGCGTATCGGACGCAATGGTGCAGCTGCTCATCTCGCGCGGCTTTGATCCGCAGAAGCTGTTTTCCATCTACAACGGCGTGGAATTTCCGCCGAAGCCTGCAAATCTTTCGCGGGCGGAATATCTCGGGAGCCTCGGTATCACGTTTGACGCGGATACGGTCGTTTTCGGCATTGCCGCGCGATTAAACCCCGTGAAGGACATCGCAACGCTCATCCGGGGTTTTGCGGGCGCGTGCAGAACCTGCCCCAATATTCGGCTCATCATCGCAGGCGACGGCGAGGAGCGGCAGATGCTGGAGCAATTGGCAGAGGAAACGTGCCCCGAGGGCTCGGTCGTCTTTGCCGGCTGGGTCAAGGACACGGACAGCTTTTATAACGCCATCGACGTCAATATGCTGACTTCTCTATCCGAGGGCTCACCGTATGCTTTGGTGGAGGGCGCGAGAATGCGCTGCGCGACGATTGCGACGTCCGTCGGCGGCATCCCCTATATGATGGAGTCCGGCGTGACGGGGCTTCTTTTTACGCCAAGAGACGTGGATACCCTGACCGCCTACATGGTGCGTCTTGTTCAGAATCCGGCGTTCCGCAAGCAGCTTGGGCAGAACTTCTATGAAAAGGCGGAGCGGGTGTACTCCGCCGAGGCGACCGTCCATCACCAATTGGAGATTTACAAAACGATTCTGCGGCAGGCGCAAAGGCCAAAGGAAAAGCGCCGCGGCGTGACGATCTGCGGGGCGTATGGCAAGGGCAATGCGGGCGATGAGGCGATTTTGAAGGCTATTTTGCGCCAGCTCCAGCACATTGACCCCGATATGCCCATCTGCGTGCTCTCGCACAATCCAAAATCGACAAGGCTCACGCACCATGTGGGCGCGGCCTATGTCTTCAATCCCTTCTCGTTCCTTCCCGTCATGCGCCGCTCGAAGCTCTATATCTCCGGCGGCGGCAGCCTCATTCAGAACCAGACGAGCACGAGAAGCCTCAACTATTACCTTCTCAGCATCCGCCTTGCAAAGCTTACCGGAAACCGCGTTCTGATGTATGGCTGCGGTATCGGGCCTGTAAACGGGGAGGCCAGCCGAAAGCGCGCCGCGCGCGTCATCGACCGGAACGTCGATGCGATCACATTGCGAGAGGACCTTTCTGCCGAGGAGCTGAAGGCCATGGGCGTGACGAAGCCGAAGGTCTACGTGACGGCGGATCCGGCGCTGCTTCTGGAGCCGGGACTGGAGGGCGCGGTTGACGGATTTTTGCTCGGCAACAACATGGACCCCGCCGGGCGCTATGCGCTCTTCGTCCTGCGCGACTGGCCGGGCTTTGCGGAAAAGAAGCGGGCGTTCGTGGAAAGCGCAAAATACGTAAAGGAAACGTATGGCCTCACGCCGGTTTTCTTCGCGCTTGAGCCGGGGCGGGATTTGCCGCCCAGTCGGGAGGTCGCGGAAGAATTGCCGTTCGAGTGCCCGATGCTGTCTGCGCCGAGCGATGAAAAGCTCATCATCGGTATGATGAAGAAGATGCAGGTCGTCGTGTCCATGCGCCTGCACGCGCTGATTTTTGCGTCCAGTGTCGCTGCGCCGCTGGTCGCCGTGTCGTATGACCCGAAGGTTACGGGCTTCATGCACTACATCGGCCAGAAGCACTGCGTCTATTTTGAAGATGTGACGGCGGAAAACCTCTGCGCGCTGATTGACGGGGCGCTCGGAGACAACGGCTCGTACAGCGTAGAACGGCTCCGGACGCTCGCGGCGCAGAATGAAGAGATTGCGAAAAAGCTTTTGGAGGAAGACAGATGAAGCAGATTGTGTGTCTTGCCACGTCCCCATGGTACCCGATCCCGACCCGCAAGCAGCAGGTCATGAGCAGGATCCCGGACGCGGAGATTCTATATTTTGACCCCTCGGCGACGATCATTGCCCCTCTGCGGGACAAAACGGCAAAGCCTCTTATGACCGCGTGGAAGCAGCCGGGGGAGAAGGTCAAGGACAACATCACCGTCTACCGACTCCCGCCCGTTCTGCCGTTTTTCAACAAATGCCGGGCAATCAACCGGGTCAATCAGAAGAACATCGCGAAATTCGTGCGCGAAAAGATGAAGGAGCACGGCTTCGAAAAGCCGCTTCTCTGGGTCTATTCGCCTGTGACGGTCGACTGCGTCGATCTGATTCCGCATTCCGGCCTTGTTTATGACTGCGTTGACCGGCACTCGGCCTATGGCGGGCTCATGAACCCCGCGCTCGTTGACGCGATGGAGCTGGAGCTCGCGGCGAAGACCGATATGACGTTTGCAACGGCCAAGTCCCTTGCCGAACGCCTGCAAAAGGCGCAGCCGGAGGCAAAATTTATCCCGAACGGCGCGAACTTCGAGCGTTTTTTTGAGGCGACGAAGCCGCAGCCGGTACCGGAGGATATGAAGGACATCCCGCACCCGATTTTCGGCTTCGTCGGCGCGCTGCAAACGTGCATTGAGTATGGCTACGTGGAACAGGCGGCGAAGGCGCGGCCAGAGTGGCAGTTTGTGTGGATCGGAAACGAGAAGCCGGGCGTAGACCTGAGCGCCTTGCGGGCGATGCCGAACGTGCAGTTTCTCGGCGTGAAGCCGAACGCGGAGCTTCCGAAATACCTTGCGCAGTTTGACGTGTGCCTGAACCTCTTTGACGCAGGGCCTCTGAGCAAAGATGTAAGCCCGCTCAAATTCTACGAGTATCTGGCCACGGGAAAGCCAATCGTCTCCACACGCCAGCCGGATCAGGTATTGCAGTTCTCCGATATCATCCACATCGCGGACGATGCGAAGAGCTTCGAGCAGGCCTGCGCCGCGGCTTTGGAAGATACCCAGCCGGAGCGCACGGATGCGCGCATCGAGGCGGGCCGGAACAGCTCGTGGGACGCGCGCGTGGGCGAAATCTGCGCGGTGCTGCGGGAAAAGGGAATCCTGTAGCAATTTTTTGGGCAGGGACGATTGCATAACATCGACGTTCATTTTTCTTTGGAGGGGGCGATTGCGCACATCAACGCTCCTTCCTCTTCGTAGGGGGCGATGCCCACATCGCCCCAAGGGCAGTTACGAACTCGCCGGAGATTTTCGAAAAAACGGTGCGGATTGCCGGGTCGATGTGGGCATCGCCCCTACGCGTTGAAACGATTGTTCAAGGGCATAAAGGAAAAGGGGAGTGCCGGAAGCGGCACTCCCTTCTCTTATTTGCTGGCTGTCCGGCTGCATGCGGTGCAGCTCTCAGACGGCGGGATGCACGTGTCGTTCTTTCCGGGGAAGAACGCGTCCATCGGAAAATCGATCTGGCTGAAGACCTCGCACGGGTTTTCGTCCGCCGCGCCGGAGACGTTCGGGCAGCTTTTGCTCGGGATGCAGTAGTCGAAGCTCGGGATGAGCAGCTGTGTGCTGCGCTCGAGCCGCGCGATGGAGAACTGGCCGACGGTTACAAGCAGGCGCTTGCACTCGCCGCCGAGCACGAGCTCTTCTTCGAAGCAGTCGAGAATCCCCTGCGGAATCTGGGGGGTGTCGCTCGTGCAGCAGTTGCAGGCGCAGACCTCCTGTACGCGAGAGCCAAGAATCATCGGGTCGACGACCTCGACGATGGCCTCGGGGACGCTCGCCTCCTGTAAGCTCTTTTTGCAAAGGCAGCTTTTGTAGCTGCGGCTGGAGTAGATTCTCGCGGTCGTCTCGCCGCCGAAGAGCACGAGGCGCTTGGAGAAGACGGCAAGGCCGGTGATGGTGCAGGGCCTTCCTGCCTGCATGACAGCGTCTGCGATGACGCGGTAGTAGTACGTGATGTCGACGGTGTAGTACCCGGCAGAATAGGGGACGGGGTCCGTCTGGATGGCAACGTGCATGAGCTCGACAAAGCGTGCCTTCGCACTCACGGCCTTGTCAAGCGTGCACTGTGACTCGACGGTTAAGTACACGTGCAGATCTTCGATGCAGTCCTTGGCCAGACAGCTGTCGGTAATCTTATCGGTATGCACGCAGACCGCCTCACGGATGCCGCTTAAGTCGCAGGCCGGCGTGTTCCGGGTCGTATCAGACATACGGATAACCTCCTTATAAAAAGCTTTCACAACAGTTTATGCCGCGCAGGCAAAATGTGAAACAAGAAAGACGACTTTTCACGCGCTGTGATGGACAAACGCAAGAAGATATGGTAAAATAACTTCAATTTGACTGTAGGGAGTGCCGGGATGAAGACGGACATCATGGGAATCGCGTTTGACAATGTGACGATGCAGGAAGCCTTAGACAAGGCCTCGGCGATTTTGCAGGGGGACAGAACCTGCTACGCCGTTACGCCGAATGCGGAAATTGCGTATGAGGCGATGAAGGACGAGCGCCTGCGCGCGCTCATCAATGGGGCCGACCTCGTTCTGCCGGACGGCGCGGGTGTGGTGCTGGCGTCCAAGATCCTGAAAACGCCTTTGAAGCAGAAGGTCGCGGGCGTGGATTTCGCAGACGGACTCCTTGGGCTTCTCGCCGAAAGCGGCAGAAGCGTCTACCTTCTCGGAAGCAAGCCCGGCGTTGCCGAGCTCGCGGCGGAAAAAATGCGCGAAAAGCACCCGGGGCTCATCATCTGCGGCATGCATGACGGCTATTTCAAGGACGAAGCGCCGGTCATTGAAGCGGTAAACGCCGCGAAGCCGGATGTTCTTTTCGTCTGCCTCGGCGCGCCGAAGCAGGAGCTTTTCATGAAGCGGCACCAGCAGGAGCTTACGTGCAGGCTCATGATCGGCCTTGGCGGCTCGCTCGATTCCTTCGCGGGAACCGTCAAGCGCGCGCCCAAGTGGATGATTGCGGCCAATCTCGAGTGGCTGTACCGGCTTTATAAGGAGCCGAAGCGCTTCGGGCGGATGCTGCGGCTTCCCAAGTATTTGTGGGCGGTCGTTTGCAAAAGAATAAGAGGATAGGGAACATGGGAAAACTCATTGTATTTGAAGGAACCGACGGCACCGGAAAATCAACCCAGTACGCAAGAGCATGCGAGCGGCTGGAAGCGCAGAACGTGAGGTTTGAGAAAATCAAATTCCCGCAGTATGACGAGCCGTCCTCCGCGCTCATCAAGATGTATCTTGCGGGCGAGTTCGGAAGCGATCCGGAGAAAATTAACCCCTACGCCGCTTCGACATTTTACGCGGTCGACCGGTACGCCGGCTTTGCGCGCGGCTGGAAGGATTTTTATGACAAGGGCGGGCTCATCGTCTGCGACCGGTACACAACGTCCAACGCCGTCCATCAGGGCAGCAAGCTTCAAGGCGAAAAGCAGGCGGAATTTTTTACCTGGCTCTATGATCTGGAGTACGACAAGATGGGGCTTCCGAGGCCCGATTTAGTTCTCTGCCTCGACATGCCGACCGAGCTTGCGCATCTGCTGCGGGAAAAGCGCGATACGCAGGGCGTGGGCGACGCGGACATTCACGAGCACGCCGAGCAATACCTTGCCCGGTGTCGCGAGACGGCGCGTCAGGCGGCGAAGCACTACGGCTGGACGCTCATTTCCTGCGTCAAGGACGGTCGTCTCCGCTCGATTGAGGACATTCACGAAGAAATTTACCGGCACATTGCGGCCTGTCTGGAGGAATAAAAATGGTTGTTATGATTTTGGGTTCCGGCTTTGAGCCGGTCGAAGCCATCGCGCCGTGCGACATTTTGCGCCGGGGCGGTGTGGAGGTTCAGCTTGCGGGCATCGGCGGCACGATGATCGAAGCGGGGCACGGTATTACCGTCAAGGCCGACTGCACCGTAGAAGAAGCCGACTTTGAACATGCCGAGATGGTCGTGCTTCCCGGAGGGCTCGGCGGCGTGCGGTCGATTCTCGGCTGCAAGGCGGCCATGGACGCTGTGCAAAAGGCGTATGACGATGGAAAACATGTCGCTGCCATCTGCGCGGGGCCGACCATTCTGGCCGCGCTCCATATTACGGATGGCAAGACCGCCACGTGCTATCCCGGCTGCGAGGTGCAGATGGGAAGCGCAAAGTGTGTGCCGCAGGATGTGGCGCGCGACGGGAAGGTCATTACCGGCAGAGCCGCGGGCGCGGCGCTCGATTTCGGTCTGGCGCTTCTAAGCGCGCTCCGGGGCGAAGAGGCGGCAAAGGAAATCGCGGACGCGATTGTCTATCGCAGATAACAAAGGGAGGAACGTATGTCCGACCACGAAGAAAAAAACGTCAATCAGCCGGAGGACGAACAGTTTGACTTTTCGTCGATGTCCATCGATGAGCTGATTGCATCTACCAAGGAAGAAATTGCCCGCGTCGACGAGATGATGGGCACGTCGCGTCTGCCTGACGCGGAGGAAGCGGCGGAAGAGCTGCCGCAGGAGGGCGCGCCGGAGGCGGGCGAGGTGTCGCTGGACGATGGTGCGCAGAACCCGGAAGAGCCGAAGCAGCAAGAGCCCTTCGAGCCGAAGCTTCCGGAGGAGTATGCCGATCTGAGCTTAGATGCGGACGAAGAGCCGGTCGGGGACGACGAAGCGCAGAGGCCGCGTCTGGCGCCAGGAATCAAGGTGCTTTTATACGTGTGCTGCGTGCTGGCAGCGTCCGTTTTGCTGGCGGTTGTCGGCTGGCAGCTGGCAGACGATGTGCTGGCGCTCACGAAGCCAGACGAGGAGATCACTATCACGGTTCCCGAAAACGCGACGGTTGCGGACGTGAGCCGGGAGCTCAAGGAGAAGGGTCTCATCGAGTACGAGTGGCTGTTCCGGTTCTACTGCCTGTATTCCCATGCAGAGCGGAAGATCCAGCCCGGCACGTATGAGCTCAACCATCTCTATGACTATCACGCGCTTGTCAACGGCATGACCCCGAGCACGGGCCTGCGCGCGACGACCGAGGTCACGATTCCCGAGGGCTACGAGTGCGAGGACATCTTTGCGCTTCTGGAGGAGGCCGGCGTTTCGACGGTTTCTGAACTTGAGCAGGCGGCGGCAAGCTATGAGTTTGACTACAGCTTCCTACAGGACCTTCCCTACGGTGACAAGAACCGCCTCGAGGGCTACCTGTTCCCGGATACGTACCAGTTCTATCTGAACGACAAGCCGGAAAATGTCCTCGGCAAGTTCCTGCGGAACTTTGAAAGCAAGATCACGGACGAGATGTACGCCGCTGTGGACGAGCTGAACGACAGACTGGCTGCGCAGATGCGGGCAAACAATTTTACCGAGCAGGAGATCGAAAGCGCGAAGCTCTCGTTCCACGATGTGATCATCGTCGCGTCGCTGGTCGAAAAGGAGACGGCAAAAACGTCCGAGAGCGCGTCGATTGCCTCCGTCATCTACAACCGTCTTTGCAGCAAGCTCTATCCGTGCCTGCAGATTGACGCGACGATTCAGTACGCGCTGGACGAGCGCAAGGAGGTGCTCTCGAACGCCGACAAGGCGATCATCAGCCCGTACAACACCTACACGAACGCGGGCCTTCCCGCAGGACCCATTGCGAACCCCGGCATCAACTCCATCCGTGCGGCGCTGTATCCGGCGGAGACGGACTACTATTTCTACGCGCTTGGAAATGACGGCGTGCACAAGTTCTCGAAGACCTACTATGAGCACCAGGACTTCCTGGCAAGCCTGGAGGGTGATACCACGAGTGATGCAGCTCCCGATGAACAGGCGGACGCGGAAACCGGTGATGCCAGCGCGGACGCGGATGCAAATGGGGAAGCTTCCACGGACGGAGGGGACGTAAATGGCACGTAAAGTGGAGCTTCTCTGCCCGGCGGGCGATATGGAAAAGCTGCAAATGGCCGTTTTATACGGTGCGGACGCAGTGTATCTGGCGGGGACAAGCTTTGGCATGCGCTCATTTACGGGGAATTTTTCCCCGGAGGAGCTGCCGAAGGCTATCCAATTTGCCCACGAACACGGCGTACGCGTGCATGTAACGGTGAATACCATGCCGAGAAACGACGAGGCGGCCGCGCTTCCGGCGTGGCTCGAGCAGCTGGACGCGGCGGGTGCGGACGCGCTGATTCTCGCGGACCTCGGCGCATTTACGATGGCCGGGAAATACGCGCCGCACTGCGAGCGGCACATTTCAACCCAGCAGTCGATTGCAAACTACGTCTGCGCGCAGAGCTGGTTCGACCTTGGCGCGACGCGAGTCGTTCTGGCGCGGGAGCTGAGTCTTGCGGAAATTATCACGATCCACGAAAGAGTCTCTCCCGAGCTGGAGCTTGAGACCTTCTGCCACGGCGCGATGTGCGTCTCGTATTCCGGCCGCTGCCTTCTTTCGAACTACATGACCGGCCGGGATTCCAACCGCGGCCAGTGCGCCCAGCCGTGCCGCTATCAGTACGCGCTGATGGAGGAAAAACGCCCGGGAGAATATTTTCCCGTCTTTGAAGACGAAAAGGGCACGTACATCATGAACTCGCGCGATATGTGCATGATCGACCATATGAAAGAGCTGGTAGATGCGGGCGTCGATTGCTTCAAAATTGAAGGCCGGGCGAAATCGGCGTACTATGCCGCGATCGTCACGGGCGCGTACCGCCATGTGCTGGATGATGTGCTGGCCGGGCGCAAAATTGATAAGATTTGGCGCGACGAGGTCGAGCACGTCTCGCACCGGCACTACTCCACCGGCTTTTTCTTCGGTCAGCCCGGGCAGTACACCGAAAACTCGCGCTATATCCGCGATTGGCAGATCTGCGCGGTCGTGGAAAGCTGCGACGAGGACGGAAACGCGATCTTGAGTCTGCGCAATAAGTTTTCGCAGGGCGATGAGGTCGAGCTCGTCGGCCCGGACTGCAAGCCGTTTTCGTGGACGGCGGGCGAGATGCGGGATATGGACGGGCTGCCGCTCGTAGAACCCAGAACGCCGCAGATGCGCTTTCAGGCGAAGCTTCCCAAGAAGGTTCCCGCGATGAGCTTCGTGCGGCACGCGGTGGAGCTGTCGGGAAGATAGAATTTTCTGGATTTTTTCAAAAACGCTATTGACTTTACAGAGAATTGTGGTAGAATAACCGCAATATTGGTTTTTGCGATGACGAACCGAGCAGACAAAAGCGGCCAGAAGAGAGAAGGGGACGGTGGGAGCCCTTCGGCACGCAAGTCTTGCAGCCAGTTCCGAGCATCCGGAGGACGACTCCGGCGGGCGCTCCCGATACTGAGCAGCTAAGATGCGAAAGCTTTCGCAATTAGGGTGGTACCGCGATCAACCTCGCCCCTATCTTCAGGGGCGGGGTTTTGTTTTGTCCAACCTCCTGCCTTGGGGGATGCACCTTCCGCCCACGAAAAATGTTCTTTTCGCGTCGTAGGGGCCGATGCCCACACCGGCCCGCCCGGAAACAGAACTTTCGGGAAAGAATACCTTTGTTAAAAATTTAGTGAGAATAGAAGGAGTGTTTATCATGGCACACAAAGCTTACGGCCTCAATGAGCTTCGGGAGATGTATCTGAAGTTCTTTGAGTCGAAGGGTCATCTGCGTCTGCCGAGCTTTTCGCTCGTTCCGCAGAACGACAAATCCATTTTGCTCATCAACGCCGGCATGACGCCGATGAAGCCGTGGTTCACGGGCGAGGAAGAGCCCCCGCGCCACCGCGTGACGACCTGCCAGAAGTGCATCCGCACGGGCGACATCGAAAACGTCGGCCACACCGCACGCCACGGCACGTATTTTGAAATGCTGGGCAACTTCTCGTTCGGCGACTATTTTAAGAAGGAAGCTATTCCTTGGGCATGGGAATTTTTGACGAGCCCCGAGTGGGTCGGTCTTGAGCCCGACCGGCTCTATCCGTCCGTATTTGCCGGAAATGAGACAACGCCTGCTGACGACGAGGCGTTCGCGATCTGGCGCGATGTGATCGGCATTCCCGAAAACCGCATCTTCCGTTTCGGAAAAGAGGATAACTTCTGGGAGCATGGCTCCGGCCCGTGCGGCCCGTGTTCGGAAATTTACTACGACCGCGGCGAGCAGTACGGCTGCGGCAAGCCCGGCTGCACGGTCGGCTGCGACTGCGACCGCTATGTTGAGGTCTGGAACATCGTCTTCTCGCAGTTCAATAACGACGGTCACGGCCACTATGAAGAGCTCAAGCAGAAGAATATTGATACCGGCATGGGCCTCGAGCGCCTTGCCTGCGTGTGCCAGAACGTCGCGTCGCTGTTTGACGTCGATACGGTCATGAATATCACGAACAAGGTCTCCGAGCTCACGGGCGCACATTACGAAGAGTCCCAGAAAATGGACGTCTCGCTCCGCGTCATCACCGACCATATCCGGTCCTCGACCTTCATGATCTGCGACGGCATCCTGCCGTCCAACGAAGGCCGCGGCTATGTCCTGCGCCGCTTACTCAGAAGAGCGGCCCGGCACGGAAAGCTCCTCGGCGTGAACGAGCCGTTCCTCTATCAGATCGTCGACACTGTCGTCCACGAAAACGAGTGCCAGTACCCCGAGCTCCGGGAGAAGCAGGCCTATATCACGCGCGTCATCCGCACCGAGGAAGAGAACTTCGCCAAGACCATCGACGGCGGCATGAAAATCTTCTCCGAGATGCTGGAAAGCCACAAGCAGAAGCAGGAGACGATTTTCTCCGGCGCGGACGCGTTCAAGCTCTATGATACCTACGGCTTCCCGATCGACCTGACAAGCGAGATGGTCAAAGAAGTCGGATTGAGCGTTGACGAGGCGGCCTTCCAGCAGCTCATGCAGGAGCAGAAGGTGCGCGCAAGAGAGGCCAGAAAAGCACTCGGCGACCTTGGCTGGGCCGGCGTGGAATTCGGCAAGGAAATTCCGGCCACCGCGTTTATCGGCTACACGAACATGGAAGCGGACGGCAAGATCGTTGCCATCGTCGCCGAAGACGAGCTGCGCGACGCAATCACCGCCGGGCAGGATGCGATTTTAGTTCTCGACCAGACCCCGTTCTACGCGGAGATGGGCGGCCAGATCGCCGATCAGGGCGTGATTTTCGCGGGCGACGCGAAGTTTGCCGTGTCGGATGTTCAGAAGAACAAGGGCGGCAAGTTCATGCACTACGGCAAGCTCGTCTCCGGCTCTCTTGCGGTCGGTGACGCAGTTACAGCGGCCATTGATACCGACCGCCGCAAGGCCATCATGCGCGCGCACTCGGCGACGCACCTCCTTGATTACGCGCTGCGCGTCGTGCTGGGCGACCACGCCCATCAGGCGGGCTCTTTGGTCGAGCCGGATCGCCTGCGCTACGACTTTACGCACTTCTCGGCCGTGACGGCGGAGGAGCTGGTGAAAATCAGCCGCCTTGTCAGTGAGCTGATTCTCGACGGCATGGACGTTGAAACGAAGGAAATGCCAATTAACGAGGCCAAGAAGCTCGGCGCGATTGCGCTCTTCGGCGAAAAGTACGGCGACGTTGTCCGTGTTGTCAACATGGGCGGCAAGTCCATCGAACTCTGCGGCGGCACGCATGTCGATAACACTGCCAAGGTAGGCCCGTTCCGCATTGTGAGCGAATCGTCCGTTGCCTCCGGCGTGCGCCGCATTGAGGCCGTGACGGGTCTTGCGTTTATCAGCATGGTCGATGAAATGAACATGCGCATCATGAAGGCCGCGGAAGCGCTTAAGACGACGCCGGGCGAGCTCATTGCCAAGGCGCAGAGCAGCATGCAGGAGATGCGGAACCTTCAGCAGACGATCGAAAAGATGAAGGACAAGGTCTTCGCGGGCGATGTGGACAATCTGATGTTCTCGGCCAAGAAGGTCGGAGAGCTCAAGGTCGTCACGGCGGTCCGTCAGGGCACGGACGCGAACGATCTTCGCAAGCTCGGCGACTTCCTGCGCGATAAAGATCCGTCTGTTGTTGCGGTGCTCGGCACGGTCAACGGCGAAAAGGTGACGCTGCTTGCAGTCTGCGGCAAAAATACGGTTGCATCCGGCATCAAGGCGGGCGACATCATCAAGACGATCGCCCCGATTGTCGGCGGCAAGGGCGGCGGCAAGCCGGATTCCGCGATGGGCGGCGGCACGGATGCGCTCAAGCTGGACGACGCGCTGGCAGCGGTTGACGATTTCGTCGCAGAGCATCTGAAATAAGGAGGAAGCCATATGTCTGATTGTCTGTTTTGTAAGATCATCGCGGGAGAAATCCCGACCACGAAGGTCTATGAGGACGATAAGTGCCTCGCGTTTCTGGACATCGCGCCGCTGGCACCCAAGCATTTTCTCGTAATTCCGAAGCAGCATTTTGCCTCGGCTGCGGAGGTGACGGAAGAAAATGAGGCGCTGATTGGCCACATCTACACCGTCATCGCGAAGCTTGCGAAGGAGCAGGGCTTCGCAGATGGCTACCGCGTGGTCACGAACGTCGGCGAGCTTGCCGGCCAGACCGTGCACCACATCCATTTCCACGTGCTCTCCGGTAAGCAGCTCGGAAGCTTCAATTGATTCTCCGGCAAAAGCTTCATAAGGATACAAAGGGCGGCGCATCAAACCTGGTGCGCCGCCTACCTTTTTGTTGGATTTTCAATGGAACATCACGCCAGAATCGGGTAAACTATGCCTATAACGAAGAGGAGGGAGTTCCATGAACGCAATCAAGAACATCGAAAAGGCGCAGGTCCTGACGCTCAAAGAGGAGGTTTCCTATCAGCCGGGGCAGGTCGTGAGCAAGACGCTTGCGCAGAATAACGCCCTGAGCGTGACGCTCTTTGCGTTTGACAAGGGCGAGGAAATCAGCACGCACGAATCGGGTGGCGACGCATTTGTCACATGCTTAGATGGCGTGGGCAGAATCACGATCGATGGAAAAGACTACGAGCTGCACGAGGGCGAGTCCATCGTCATGCCCGCGCGCCATCCGCACGCGGTATTCGGTCAGGAGCAGTTCAAAATGCTGCTGGTCGTCGTATTCTAAAACGTGCAAACGCAAAAAAGAGGCTGCAATCCGAGCTTGGGTTGCAGCCTCTTGCTTTGTCTATTTGGAAAGGCGGGACGCGGCGGTCTCGCGTGCCTGGCAGAGTGTCCAGCATTCAAAAAGCAGCTCCGCTGCCTCGCGCCGTGTGAGGTTTTCGGCTGACGTTGTGACGGGGATAGTGATCCCGGCCTCACTGAGCGCCGAGACGGAAGCCTGCGCCCAGACGGGAACAGCGCTGCTTTCTGCAAAGACGGCGGTTTCCTGCGGCTGCGGGAGCTGTAAGATATTCTGGAGCATGACCGCGGCCTCCGCGCGCGTGAGGTTCGACTCCGGCCGGAAGACCATGCCGCCGGGAGACGTCACGCCAGAGATCATCCCGCTTTTAAACGCCGAGACGATATAGGGCCGCATCCACGCGGGGGTCTGGTTCTCGTCGGCAAACCCGGAGGTCAGGCGCGCGCTTTCCGGCTCTGCGCCGAGAAGCTTCATGGCCATGACTAAGAATTCGCCGCGCGTGAGCGTACTCTCCGGCTCAAAGCAGAGATTGCCCGCAATGCGCTTGCCCGTATAAACGCCCCGGTCCTTGAGCCACATTGCCGTATATGCAAGCGAATCCCCGGAAAGGTCCTGATACATCGCACGGTCGGTCGGCTTGACGATTTTGACGGTGACGGTTGCCGCGTTCGAGACGTTACCGGCGGAGTCCGTCGCAGTGTAGGTAAAAACGTCCTTGCCGACCTTGTTCTGCGCAGGCGTGTAGGTGAAGCTGCCGTCCGGCGAAAGCTCCACGGTGCCGCGCTTCGGCTCCTTCACGAGCTGATAGGTGAGCGTGTCGCCCTCGGGGTCGCGTGCGTCGAGCGCGCCGGTATTTGCGATATTTTTGTACGTCTCGAGCTTCACGTCCCGGCAGACGGGCGCTTCGTTTTTGCCTGTGAGAATCGAAAGCGACAGCGCACGAGAGGGCAGGACCTCGCCGTTTTCGATTGGAAAATAGACGAGCTCGCAGCCGGAATCCCGGTTTGCCGCGGGTTTCACGCGAAGCTGGCTGAGCATCGTCCGGTCAAGTACGTCTCCTGCACGAAGTGTCCGGCCGCCGAGCGTTAATTCTGCGTCAAGGCTCGACGGGACGCTCGCGACATAAACGCCCTCAAGCGCCTCGCTCTCGGAAAAGACCTCCGCGCCCAGCGCCAGTCCATCCGGCGAGTCGACGCGCACCTCCGCCGCGAGGGCAGTCGACGCAAACATAAAAAGAACCAGCATCAGGGCGACGAGTTTTCGCCCAAGGTGATAACGGTGTTTCAAAATGATAACCTCCTGCTTGTTTGATGACGCTGGTAGTGTTTGTTATTCTTTGCAAAATATGCAGAGGTTTTATTTTGCCGCCACGGACGGCAAAAACAAAAAGTACCCTTGGCAGGCGCTGCCGGAAATGCAAAAAAAGAGCCGGGCAGCTCTCACTGCCCAGCCTATGCTAATTGAGTTTTGGCCTGATATACATGGCGCTGATATCGGGCGCCGGCCGCATGTGGATACCGGAGACAATGCCCATGGCAAGGAACATCGTGACGATCGAGCTGCCGCCGTAGCTGAAAAACGGAAGCGTCAGACCGACGACGGGGAAAATGCCGAGGCACACGCCGACATTGATGATCGTCTGCGAGGCGAGCATGCCCGCGATACCGACGCAGATGAGCCGGTTCATGTTGTTGCCGGAGCGGATGCCGACATGGATGATACGGATAATAATGGCCGTCAGCAAAATCAGCACCGCGAGACATCCCAGAAGCCCGAGCTCTTCGCCGATGGACGAGAAAATGAGGTCGTTGTGCTGCTCGGGCAGAGAGTTGCTTTGAATCATGCTGCCGTGATAGAGGCCTTGTCCTGTAATACCGCCGTTCTGGAGCGCGCGGATGCTTCGGTTCATCTGGTAGCGCACGCCCTGCGCCTTGGGGTCGATGGTCTGGTCGAAAATGACGAGGATTCGGTTGCGCTGGTCGTCTCGCATGCGGCTCCAGAGGAACGGGGATGCGACCGCGACCGCGCCGAGACCGGCAAGGAACCACATGAAGTTCACGCCGCCGACGTAGGCCATGATGATGAAAATGAAGACGTAGCACAGCGCAACGCCGAGGTCGTCGGAGACAAGGATAATTTCGCCCGCCAGCAGCATCGTAATACCCGCGAGCTTCATGACGGTCAGCGGCGATGAAATTTTGTTTTCCTCGACGCTGATGACCTTCGCCAGAATCAGAATATAGAAAATCTTGCAGATCTCGGCGGGCTGGATGTTAAAGGGCAGGAACGGAAAATCAAGCCAGCTCTTGTTGCCGCCGCGCTCGGAGCCCCAGATCTTCAGCATGCCGATAAACAGCACGCTGAAAATCAGCAGCAGCTCTCGCCGCTCGGCGATGATATCGACGTCGATGAGCGTCAGGATGACGTAGACCACGATACCGAGAATGAGCGCGAGCGTCTGTGTGCGGATATACCGGGCGTTTCCGATATAATTTGTGGCGCTGGAGATGACCACGATGCCGAAGACCGTCGCTGTGACGCACAACGCGAGAAGAACCATATCCGCTTTTCTGACAAACTCCCGGATGGCCCGGAATATTTCACGCAATCGCGTCACCTCCCTGCAAAAAGCTACAAAATCGTTACAAGTCATTATAGCAAATTCTGCGCCGTCTGTAAACCGAAAGTTTAGCGGCCGCCGAAATCGCTTTTTCTTTGCAATTTTCGGGCGGGTATGGTAAGATAGGGTGCGAAAACTGACAGATGAAATGAGATGCAGTTATGACCGTTATAACAAAGTCTCCCGAGCAGACAGAGCTGCTTGGGAAAAAGCTTGCAGAGCTTCTGCGCCCCGGCGATGTGATCGCGTATTATGGCGATTTGGGTGCGGGGAAGACCGCCTTTACGCGCGGACTTGCGGCGGGGCTTGGCATTCGGGAAGCCGTGACGAGCCCGACGTACACGATTGTAAATGAATATCTTTCCGGCCGTATGCCGCTGTTCCATTTTGATATGTATAGGCTTTCCTCCAGCGAGGAGCTCTTTGACATCGGCTGGGAGGACTATCTCGCGCGCGGCGGCGTGTGCGCGGTGGAGTGGAGCGAGAATGTGGAAGACGCGCTGACGGGTGCGATTTCCATCACGATCGAAAAGGACCCCGCGCAGCTCGACTGGCGCAAAATTACGATAGAAGGGGGCGCACGCTTTGAAGCTCTTGGCCTTTGAATCCTCGGCGAAAGCCGCGGGCGTGGCTGTTCTGGACGATGGGCGGCTGCTTGCGGAATATTTTCAGAACTCCGGTCAGACCCACAGCCGGACGCTGATGCAGATGGCGGAGAACCTGCTCAAAAACTGCGACTTAGAGCCGCAGGACATTGACGCGTGCGCAGTGGCAGACGGCCCCGGCAGCTTTACGGGCGTGCGCATCGGTGTGGCGGCCGCGAAGGGCTTTAGCTGGGGGCGCGAGCTGCCATGCTACGGCGTGTCGACGTTAGAAGCGATGGCGCGCGGCGCGGCAATCACAGACGGCGTCTTCTGCTGCTGCATGGACGCAAGGCGGGCGCAGGTCTATAACGCGGTGTTTGAAAAAACCGGAAGCGAGCTTGTACGCTTGCGTGAAGATCGGGCGATTTCGCTGGATGATTTATGTGAAGATCTACAAAATATCGAAAAACCGATTTTTCTGGTTGGCGACGGCGCGGAGCTGTGCTATACTACTCTTTTGGAAAGACTACCTCAGCTGACGCTGCTGCCCGAGCATCTGCGCCAGCAGCGCGCATCCGGCGTGGCGCTTGCCGCGTGGGAGAAAATCGGATGGGGAGAAAGCGGTAATGCCGCAGCTCTCGTGCCGAACTACCTCCGGCTGTCGCAGGCAGAACGCGCGCGATTGGAGAAAACAAAAACAGAATAACGGACGGAAAAGGAGAGTAACAGGATGAAGGAACACAATTTTGGCCCCCATGTCCACATTATGGATCATCCGCTGGTGTCGCACAAGCTCACCATTATGCGCGACAAGGACACCAGCGTCAAGGATTTCCGCGAGCTGGTCAGTGAGATCGGCATGCTCATCACCTACGAGGCAACCCGCGACCTGCCCATGACCACCAAGCACATCGAAACGCCGATCTGCGAGATGGACGCGCCGACGCTGGCGGGCAAGAAGTTCGCCGTCGTTCCCATCCTGCGCGCGGGCCTCGGCCTTGTCGACGGCGTTCTGCGCATGGTTCCGTCCGCGCGTGTCGGCCACATCGGCATGTTCCGCGACGAGGAGACCCTCATCCCGCACGTCTATTTCTGCAAAATGCCCAAGGACGTCGCCGAGCGCGACATCCTGATCGTCGACCCGATGCTCGCTACCGGCGGTTCGGCTGCCGCGGCCATCGACGAGATGAAAAAGCGCGGCTGCAAGCACATCAAGCTCATGGTTCTCGTCGCCGCTCCCGAGGGCATTGAATACCTCATCAAGAACCATCCGGACGTTGAGATCTACGCCGGCGCGCTCGACGATCACCTCAACGAGCACGGCTATATCGTACCGGGTCTGGGCGACGCAGGCGATCGGATCTTCGGAACGAAGTAACGCCGCCGGATCTTTTCACCCAGGGCCGCGTTGTTTGGGCTCGACGTACACACGGTACGCCTTCGCCCACCCGCCTTGCCCTGAACGAAAATCTCTCGCCGGTTCACCGCCGGATCTTTTCCGGCAATGCCGCGTTAGAAAAGGTTCGACGTACAGCACGTACGCCTTCACCTTTTCACCTTGCCTTGCCGAAAAATCTCTCGCCAGTGACGAAATTTGATACATGGAAAACCGGGTTGTGTCTGACAGCCCGGTTTTTTGAAAATTTGCGATTTATTTCGTAGGGGTCGATGCCCACATCGACCCATTGGGAAGTACCGAATTCGCCGAGGAATAACGTGAAATCGGATTTGCCTGCCGGGACGATGTGGGTATCGTCCCCTACGCAGAATCGGGAAGATTTCAGAAATTCCGCAGGGGCGGACGACCCTGTCCGCCCTTGAGGAAGTTGTGGATTCGCCAAAGATTTCGGTGAAAGCAGGATTTCCTGCGGGCGGACAGGCGTCCGCCCCTACAAAATGGTTACATAATTTATGGAGCGGAGATTGATTATGGACGATACAATCAGAAAGGCCCGCGAGGCGGACATTTTGGCGATTGCGGGGATTTATGACCGGATTTTGACGAAGGAAGAGACGGGCGGCGCGACGATCGGCTGGGTGCGCGGCGTATATCCGACGGAAAGCTTTGCGCGAAAGGCGCTGGCGGCGGGGGATCTTTTCGTGCTGGAAGACGGGGGTAAAATCTGCGCGACGGCGCGCATCAATCAGGAGCAGGTGCCGGAGTACGCGGACGGCAACTGGCTCTATTCGGATGCGTCGGACGATGAGATCATGGTGCTGCACACGCTGGTGGTTGACCCGCAGATCGCGGGGCATGGCTATGGGCGGGCGTTTGTCGCGTTTTACGAGCAGTACGCGAAGGAACATGGCTGCCCGTATCTTCGCATGGACACGAACGCCATCAACACCGCCGCGCGCAGGTTCTATGCCAAGCTCGGCTTCCGGGAATCGGGAATCGTGGGCTGCACGTTCAACGGCATTCCGGGCGTCCGGCTGGTGTGCCTTGAAAAGAAGCTGGATTTTTGACATTTTCACCGAAAGAGCGAAGGAAAACACAGGTTGATTTTCCTGTGGATTTCTTGACTTTCCTGTGAAATTTGGGTATAATCCAGAATGTAAGATCGGTAGCTTCGGGGTTTCGCGGCTGCCTGGAGAAATATTGTCTGAAAGGAAGACTCTTATGATTTATACGGCTGAAGTACAGCATATGTGTCCGGTTGCCAAGGGCGCATATCATGGCCCCGCGCCCATTCCCGAAGAGGGCAAATGGGTTCAGGCAAAGGAAATCAAGGACATTTCCGGTTTCACCCACGGTGTGGGCTGGTGCGCGCCGCAGCAGGGCGCCTGCAAGCTGTCGCTCAACATCAAAGACGGCGTCATCGAAGAAGCTCTGGTCGAGACCATCGGCTGCTCCGGCATGACCCATTCCGCCGCGATGGCTTCTGAGATCCTCATCGGCAAGACCATCCTTGAGGCGCTCAACACCGACCTCGTCTGCGACGCGATCAACACCGCGATGCGCGAGCTCTTCCTGCAGATCGTCTATGGCCGCAGCCAGTCCGCGTTCTCCGAGGGCGGCCTCGCCGTCGGCGCTTCGATGGAAGATCTCGGCAAGGGCCTGAGAAGCCAGGTCGGCACGATGTTTGCCACCAAGTCCAAGGGCCCGCGTTATCTCGAGATGGCAGAGGGCTACTGCACGAAGCTCGCGCTCAACAAGGACGACGAGATCATCGGCTACGAATTCATCAACTTCGGCAAGATGATGGACTTTATCAAGGCCGGCATCGAGCCCGCTGAGGCGATGAAGAAGGCGCAGGGTCACTATGGCCAGTGGGATAACGCTGCCAAGTATATTGACCCCCGCAAGGACTAAGAGAGGGAGGACACGAAAATGGCATTGTTTGAGAGCTACGAAAGAAGAATCGACAAGATCAACGGCGTCCTCGCACAGTATGGCATCGGCTCGGTGGAAGAGTGCCGCGAGATGTGCAAGGCCAAGGGCTTTGATCCGTACGAGATCGTCAAGGGCATTCAGCCCATCTGTTTTGAAAATGCGTGCTGGGCTTACACGGTAGGCGCGGCCATCGCAATGAAGAAGGGCGTCAAGACCGCTGCTGAGGCTGCTACCGCCATCGGCGAAGGCCTGCAGGCGTTCTGCATCGACGGCTCCGTCGCCGATGACCGCAAGGTCGGCCTTGGCCACGGCAATCTGGGCGCGATGCTCCTTTCCGAGGAGTCGCAGTGCTTCTGCTTCCTCGCGGGCCACGAGTCCTTCGCAGCCGCCGAGGGCGCGATCGGTATCGTCCGCAACGCCAACAAGGCAAGAAAGACCCCGCTGCGCGTCATTCTGAACGGCCTTGGCAAGGACGCGGCGCAGATCATCTCCCGCATCAACGGCTTCACCTATGTGCAGACCCAGTTTGACTACTACACCGGCGAACTGAAGATCGTCCGCGAGATCCGCTATTCCGAGGGCGAGCGCGCAAACGTCCGCTGCTACGGCGCCGATGATGTCCGCGAGGGCGTTGCCATCATGCACAAGGAGGGCGTCGACGTCTCCATTACCGGCAACTCCACGAACCCCACCCGCTTCCAGCATCCGGTCGCCGGCACGTACAAGAAAGAGTGCGTCCAGCAGGGCAAGAAGTATTTCTCCGTCGCTTCCGGCGGCGGCACGGGTCGTACGCTGCACCCGGATAACATGGCGGCAGGCCCCGCTTCCTACGGCATGACCGACACCATGGGCCGTATGCATTCCGATGCGCAGTTCGCAGGCTCGTCCTCCGTTCCCGCGCACGTGGAAATGATGGGCTTCCTCGGCATGGGCAACAACCCCATGGTCGGCGCAACGGTCGCTGTCGCGGTCGCAGTTGACCAGGCAATCAATAAATAAGCTAAAACCCTGATTTTTGGTCTGGAAATGTTCTGATTTCCGCCTAACGCAAACATGATAAAAGGAAGCACATCCTCTCGAAGAAAAAAGAGAAGATGTGCTTCCTGTTTTTTGCGTTTTGGAGGGTTTTTGATGAAGAAAATGAGGATGTGCTTCCTTTTCTGAAAAAGTGTTGAATTTCTTTGCAGACCGTGCTAGAATAAACTTGCCACACAAATTCATATTCTCATGCTGTAAGCGTGCGTTTTTACTTTGGTAAAAATGCAGGCTCTGCTTTCGTACGCTTTGGCGTGGGATTGAATTTGTGTGGCAACAAATGGAGCTATGCGTTTTTCGGTGTGTAGCTTCATTTGGAGCTACACACTTTTTATTTTTATCAGAAAGAGGGACACGAACAATGAAAGACAAAACAACGGCAATCATTTTATCTGCCCTTTTGGGTGGTCTTGGTGTAGACCGCTTCTATCTGGGCTACACGGGAATGGGCGTGCTGAAACTGCTGACGGGCGGATGCTTTGGTGTCCTCTGGATTTTGGACATTGTTAATATTGCGTCCGGCAAATTACAGCCTGCGGACGGAAGCGGTTATAGTGATGCGCCCGGTGCAAAGACACAAGCAAACGCAACTGACCCATACGACGAACTCAAGAAAATTGCGCAGTTAAAAGAACAAGGTATTATCAACGAGGAAGAATATGCAAAAATGAAGGCTGACTGTCTGGCGAAGCTGTAAAGGAGGAGACTATGAACGAGAAAGATTTGAAAATTATCAGGTATCTTGCCGGAGTAATATTTTTGGCTTTGGCGCTATCATCTTTTCTATATATATATCCATTTCTCTTTGCTTCTGCATCTTCCGCATATACAGCCTACAGTTCTACTTCTGTAATTGGGGATATTGTTTCTGCTTTTGGAGCAGCAATGATGGCTGTGTCAATATTTCTTGGGGTACGTCAAATATTTATGGTTGGTGCAGGCTTTCAAGCGGTTTCTTGTTTGGTAAAACTTCTGTTTTCGCGGATGGGCACTCCTGCGCAGGACATTGTGAACATTTTTTCCTGCATCCTTTCATTGGCTGGTTATGTTCTTATAGCACTTACAATTCAGGAAAAGAAGAATAAAACTAAATATGAAATTTTGAGTATTGTATTATTCTTGATTGGGTGCGTTGCAAGTAAAATTGCACTTTATGGGAAGGTAAGCGTCGATAATATTGCTTTTGCGCTGGAGGATTTTGTCCTTATAGCCAGTCCGATTCTTTTGGCGTATATCGTTTTGGAGAATGTGCCACAAGCGCAGACTACAAAAATGGTAAAGCAACCGCCTAAAACTGTAAAAAGTGATAACCGCATCGAAGAACTCACAAAATTAAAAGACCTGTTGGATACTGGGGTAATTACGCAGGAAGAACTTGATATGAAGAAAAAGCAGATTTTGGGGGTATAATTATGACACGAAAAGAATTATTTGAAGAGGTTGTTTCCCGAATGGAAAAACCAGAAAACAAGCAAAGACTCAAAGCACAGGAGAATAACAAAAATGAGCTTTCTTTGCAATGGCATTTAAACCGGGCACGCGAGCTATTCAAGCCGATGGAAAAGTCTGACGAATATAAAAAATCCCTAATGGAAAATGATTTTGATGTTTCTATCAGAGAAATCCAAAAACTATTGGACGAACAGGGCTGGGCATAACATATATGTTGCAGTCTTACCGTGCAAAATAAGAAAACTGCCGCACCTCGTTTGAAGTGCGGCAGCTTTTTACTGCATGGAGCTGATGGAATCGATCGCGGTTTCGGCCTCGCGACGGATGGCGTTTGCAGCCTTTTTGGTCTGCTTGTAGACCTCGCTGTTTTTCGGCAGCATCATCGCGCCGAGCGCGCCCATCGCAACGCCTGCGCCCATGGTCATCAGAAACGAACGTACCTGCATGTGTGTCCCTCCCTTCAAGAGTAGCTTCCCCGGACACGAAGCGGCTCATAAGCGGCAAATCCTGCGATTTTTTCTGTTCAGAACGCAAAATTTGTGATATACTGAAAGATAAGAAAAAAGGAGGTACGGCAAATGGCTGTCGATGTATTACAGGCGAAAATCAGAAAACTGAAAAACCCGACCATGGTCTGCATCTGCCCGACCATCCGGGAGCTTCCGCTGCACATCAAGGAGGACGCGCGGCATAAATACGGGCAGACGCTGCGCGCGGCGGCCGAGGCCTATAAGACGTTCTCATTCGGCATTCTGGACGCGCTCAAGGACACGGTTCCGGCGGTGAGCGTTATAAGCGGCGCGTTTTCGGCATTGGGAGCCGAAGGCGTAGCGGCGATGCAGGAGGTGCTTTCCTACGCGGCCTCGCTCGGGTATTACGTTTTGCTCGATCTCATGCGCGCCGACCTCGGCACGACGGCAGACGATCTTGCAAACGCGTGCTTTGGAAAGATCCAGGTCGGCGAGGAGAGCTTCACGCCCTACGCCTGCGACGGCGTTCTCATGAGCGGCTTTCTGGGAAGCGACGCGGTCAAGCCCTTTGCAGAGTTCTGCCGGGAGGGTAAAAATGTCTTCATCGTTGCCAGAAGCTCCAACAAATCCGCCCGCGAGGTACAGGATTTACTTTCCGGCGACCGTGTGGTCTATCAGGTGATGGCGGACCTTGCCATGCGCTGGAGCACGGGGCTGTTTGGTACGAACGGGTACTCGGAGATCGGCATTGCCGTCGGCGCGACGAACCGGCCTGTTTTAGAGACACTGCGGCGCAAATACGACCGGCTGTTCTTCCTTGTTCCCGGCTACGGCGCGCAGGGTGCGGGCGCAAAGGACGCGCAGTTCGCCTTTGACCGCATGGGACACGGTGCGGCCATCATGGCGGGCAGAAGCATCCTCTATGCCTTCCGGAAGCAGGATGGAGACGGACAGGACTATCAGCAGGCGGCGCTCCAGGCGGCGGAAAAAATGAAAAAACAGATTTTGAGCTATATCACGGTGATGTAAATGACAACAGTTTATCTTGTTCGCCACGCGGAGGCCGAGGGCAACACCTATCGGCGCATCCACGGGCAGTACAATTCTCTGATTACACAAAACGGTCTGCGGCAGATTGAAGCGCTCCGGGCGCGCTTTGAGCCGATTCACATCGACGCATGCTTTGCGAGCGACCTTTTCCGGACCTGCAAAACGGCGCAGTCGGTCTATCTTGCCAAGCAGCTTCCGCTGCACCCGGAAAAACGCTTCCGGGAGCTGGAGATTGGCCGCTGGGAGGATACGCCGTTCGGCTACCTTGAGCGCTTTGAGAAGCAGGACATGGACAGATTCAACTACGACGAGCGGAACTGGCACGTTGACGGCAGCGAAACGTGGGAGGAGTATACGGACAGGTTCCTTGGGGGCCTGAATGATATTTGCGCGGCGCAGGAGGGGAAGACCATTGCGGTTTTTTCCCACGCGTGCGTGCTGCGCGGGATGCAGAAAAAGCTTTTAAAAACAGACGAGCTTCCGTTCTGCGAAAATACTGCCGTTTCGCGCCTGCGCTGGGAGGACGGCGCGGTGACGTTCGAGCTGCTCAATGACGCCTCGCACCTGACCCCGGAAATTTCTACGGCTATTCGCCAGCAGCGGCTCAAACAGGGAGCGACAGATCGCGCGGATTTCAGCCTCTGGTTCGAGAAAGCGGCGGATGCGAAGGAAACGTATCTTGCAAAGCTGCGGGACAAGACGGTAGGCCGGCTCGTGCTGGGCAGCGGCGAGACAAAAGATATGGGCGTGATTCTGGATCTCTCACTCGACGCGCCCCATCGCGGCCGGCGCTTTGGTCAGCAGCTGCTCGGTCAGGCGGTCTGCACAGAAAGGCGGCGCGGCGCAAAGCGGCTTGCGGCAACGGTTCCGGAGCGGAACGCGGATGCGCTGCACTTTTTCCGGGAAAATGGGTTCGTTTTGAAAGAGCACACAATGGACGGCGCGTATCTTGAAATGGACATCGAGGTTCGCCCGCTTCCATGAATCAAAAACAGAAAAATGCAGCGGCAGAGGAAGAATCTGTCGCTGCGTTTTTGTTACCGGCCGCCTGTCATGCCCGTGCCGGAGGTGGTACCGGTATAGGAGCCGGTTCCGTTCGTGCTGCCGGCGCGGCCTGTCGTGGTAGTCGTGGTCGAGCGGGTCGTGCCGGTGCCGGGGTAGGCGTTGTAGGTTCCGTTGTACGAGCCATTGCTGTACGTTCCGGTATAGGTTCCGTTCGCGTCGTAGCCGTAGCCATAACCGGCGTAGCGGCCGTTCGTGCCGTTGACGGTGCCGTTGCGGGTGGTTGAGACATTGCTGTAGCCGCCCGCGTAGGGGTCGTCCATATACGCCGAGGCGCTGCATCCGGCAAAGACGGACGCGAGCAGGAGCGCGGTGAGCAGGAAAAGCGTCAATTTTTTCATAGCGTGTTCCTCCAATTTCATTGCGGCGCATTGCTGCGCACGTGGTTTACGCGTTTAGTGTGAGCCGCGCGGAAGAGAATATGTAAGTAAAAGCTTCCAAAAGCAAGCGGTTCATACAAAATTCGCCAATTTTTCAAAATTTCCGGAGGGATTCTTGATTATTTTGCGCTTGGCCTGTATAATGTCTCCAGAGGGAAGTTCGGAGTTGGCACGTCAGGGCAGTTTTGAGTAGAAAGGCTCATGGCTGCCTTTGTTCGCCGACCAAAAAAACAATAAAGGAGATCAATTATGAAAAAACTGACCGTTAAAAAGGGAACCCAGTGCATGGCATGTCTCGAGTGCGTCCGCGCTTGCTCCGAGGCGTTCTACAAGGAATTTGACCCGTCCAAGGCATGTCTTCAGATCATCGAGCGCAACGGCGCGGCCAAGCCCATGGTCTGCGTTCAGTGCGGCAAATGCGCGGAGGCCTGCGAACACGGCGCGATCACCCAGAATGCCAAGGGCGTCTACACGATCAACAAGAAGCTCTGCGTCGGCTGCGGCAAGTGCAAGGAAGCATGTCCGTTCGGCGTGCTGGTGAAGGTTGAGGACGCGCCCACGGCTTCCAAGTGCATCGCCTGCGGCATCTGCGCCAAGGCATGTCCGATGGAAATCCTCGAGGTCGTCGAGAAATAAGTTCCATGATACATCGAATGCCCGCTGCTTTTGCAGCGGGCATTTTGCGTGTGGATTTCAAAAACGTGCTTCAAATGAACGTGCTTCGAACAAACGTACTTCAAACGGATGCATTCCAAATAAACGCGTACACTTCCAGTTCTGGGGTGGTCATTATCAGCCTCTTTATTCAGGTTCATAACAAAAAGAAGCAACCGCCCGGAGTCGCAAACCAGCGGTTACTTCTTTTAAGTAATCTAAGGGGAGCTTCCCGTTTGCCGGTAGCATACCTCTTTCTATTCACAGTAGAATCAAAGGCTGCTGCCTTGTCAATCGGCTTTCGCTTACTCCTTCGGATAGATGCAGCGGACGCCGTGGTCGTCGAAGTAGCGCAGCCAGGCCTCGCTGGGGCGGGCGTTGGTCACAATGGCCTCCACGCCGGAGACGGGCGTGATGTTCACAAACGACACCTTATCGAACTTCGAACTGTCGACAACGAGAATCTTCTGCCGGCCGGCACGGAGCATTGCCTGCTTGATGAGGGCAGTGAGCTCGTTCGAGTCGGTCACGCCGGCATTGCGGTCGAGCCCCTTGCAGGAGACGAAGACCTTGTCGACATGGTAATTGCTCAGATATTTTTCGCACTGGCTGCCCACGAGCGCGAGAGACTCGGCCTTGAGCCGCCCGCCGGTGAGCAGGATGGTCCACGTTTCCACGTTCGCAAGCTCCACCACGAGCTCGACGGAGGTGGTGATGATCGTAAGATTTTTCTTATCGCGCAGCTTTTTCGCGCAGAACAATCCCGTCGAGCTGTCGTCGATCATGAGATGGTCGCCGTCGTCTACCATCTGACAGACAAGGTCCGCGATCTGGTTCTTGAACTCGACGTTGGTCTTGCTGCGGATGGCGTGGGAGAGGTCGGTCTTGGTGCTGTTGCCGAGGATGGCACCGCCGTAGGTCTTTGTGGCATAGCCCTCCTTTTCGAGCTTGTCTAGGTCGCGGCGGATGGTCTCCTCGGTGACCTGATAGTGCGCGGCAAGCTCGCTGACAAGAACGCGCTGGTCAGCGCGCAGCTTCTGCAAAATTTCATTTTTCCGTTCGATTGCTAACATGGTTCGTCCTTTCGCGCCTGCCGGATTTTGCTGAGACAGGCTGAATTCCACATAATAATAATATAATATAACATAAAACAAAAAAGAACGCAAGAGCGCGTCGAGACAAAAATCGGGAATTTCTGTAAAGACTTTTGCGTTTGACGAACGGACGCGAGGCTGGTAAAAAATACTTCTTAATTTTGCGATTTACGTCTTGAAAAAATGGAAACGGTCTGATAAATTAGAATGCACTGGAAGTTATGTTAATTTTTTATGTAAAGCGGAGCGCCTTTGAATTATGGTATTTTCAAGCTTGCTTTTTTTATATGCCTTTTTGCCCGTCTGCCTGCTGCTGTATTTCCTTGTGCCGGGGCTGACGGGGAAGAACATCGTCCTTCTGTGCGCGAGTCTCGTGTTCTACGCGTGGGGAGAGCCGGTCTACGTGTTTCTGATGCTGGCTGTGGCCGCGCTCAACTGGGGGTTCGGGCTGTTGCTGGGGAAAAAACGCAGCAAGGGCTTGCTGGCTCTTTGCGTGGCGCTGAATCTTGCGAGCCTTGTCGTGTTCAAATACGCGGGCTTTCTGGTTGAAAACTGCAACGCGCTTTTTGGAGCGGCGTTCCGGGTCCCGCAGATCTCGCTTCCCATCGGCATTTCGTTCTACACGTTTCAGGCACTGTCTTACTCAGTCGATGTGTACCGAAAAGATGTTGGGGTGCAGCGGTCTTACTGGAAGTTCCTTTTGTACGTGTCGATGTTCCCGCAGCTCATCGCGGGGCCGATCGTCCGTTATGTGGACGTGGCGGCGCAGATCGAGTCGCGCGAGTCTGACCCGGAAAACGTGTTTCGCGGCGTGACGCGGTTCTGCGTAGGCCTTGGCAAAAAGGTTTTGCTTGCCGACCATGTGGGGCAGGTGGCAGACCAGCTGCTGGGGGGCTCGTTTACCGGGGCGACGACGCTTGGCATCTGGCTTGGCGCACTCATGTACATGTTCCAGATTTACTTCGACTTCTCGGGCTATTCCGACATGGCGATTGGTCTCGGCCGGATCTTCGGGTTCCGGTATATGGAGAACTTCAAGCTGCCGTATACCTCAAAGTCCATTACCGAATTCTGGAGGCGGTGGCACATTTCGCTCAGCTCGTTCTTCCGGGATTATGTCTACATACCGCTCGGCGGTAACCGCAGGCATGTCTACCTGAACCTCTTCATCGTCTGGGCGCTCACGGGCCTCTGGCACGGCGCGAGCTGGAACTTTGTGCTGTGGGGACTGTATTTTTTCGTGCTGCTCTGCATCGAGCGGCTGCTCAAAAAGCAGCTTTCAAAAATCCCAAAGCCCGTGCGGCACGTGCTGACGCTGCTGCTGATTCTGATCAGCTGGAACGTGTTCTATCATACGGACCTTGGCAGGCTTCGCGAGAGTTTCGCGATTTTCTTCGGCTTTGCGGACTCCGGCTTTACCAGCGAGACGACCAATATGCTGCTTCGCAACAATCTGCCGCTCATCGCCATCTGCGCGGTCGGCTGCTCGGCGATTCCGCAGTTTACGGGGAACGTCGTCGGTCTTCTCTGCGCGGAAAAGCGGGAGGATGGAATCGGGCACAAGGTTTACGCGGGGCTTACATTCGTGTTTGATCTGGCGCTGCTGGCGCTGGCGACGATTTCGCTTGCCGGGTCGAGCTACAACGCGTTTTTATATTTCCGCTTCTAGGAGGGCGGGCGCATGAAAAAGATTTATCGCGCGATGGCGGGCTTTTTTCTGGCGGCGCTGCTTGCCGTTGGCCTTGCCTCGCTTTTTACAACCGGTTCCGGTACAGACGGCGCGAGCACAAAAAAGCCGGAATTCTCCATGCAGGCGCTGCTGGACGGCACATTTATTTCGCAGCTGGAAACCTATTATGCGAACACGTTTCCGATGCGCGATACGCTTTTAAAAGCCAACCGCTGGCTGAACGGATTTTACTATTCGTCTGCCGGGGACGACAACATCCTCGTTCTTGGCGGCAACACCGGCGCCGAGCAGGGCGGCGAGTCGTTGGCGCGGCAGGAGTACGAGAAAACCGGGCAGACACTTGAAAATGAGCCGTCATCCGCGCAGGAGAGCTCCGGCGATGTGGATATTCCGGATGATGTGACAGGAACGGAAGAGACGCTTCCGGAAAATCAGAATGGCGACACGCAGACCCCGCCGGAGGAAACGACGGATGCGCCAGAGGATGCGCCGCTTCCCGCGCTCGATAACCCGGATATCTCCGAGGCGCAGTACGCGGGCAACGTCGTGATCGTGGGCAACCGCGCGATGGAAATCCCGACCGCAACGGACTCTGTCATTGAGAGTTACGCGAAGACAGTCAACGCTCTGGCCAGCGCCTTGGGAAAAGACGTGCGGACCATCAGCCTGGTCACGCCGAACGGCGGCGAGTTCTACTCCCCTGAGAGCATGCATCAGGGGCTCAATTCGCAGAAGGACATGATCAACTACTGCTACAGCCAGATGAACGGCAGCATCCTCACCGTCGACGCGTACTCCAAATTACGCGCGCACACGGATGAGTACATCTTCTTCCGTACCGACCACCATTGGACGCAGCTGGGCGCGTATTATGCCTACACGGCGTTCTGCGAGGCGGCAGGCTTTGAGGCGGTTCCGCTCGATGAATTTGAGACAGGGCGCTACGACCGCTTCGTGGGCTCGATGTACAATTTTACGGCCAATTACCCGCAGAGCCAGACGCTGCTCGATAACCCGGATTACCTCGAATACTATCTCCCGATTGCGACGACGCACGCGAAATATTACGCGGACGCGAACCTCGAGAACGGCGTGCCGGTGAGCGTGGTGTACCAGCATCTGGACGTGTCGGTGTCCAATAAGTATCAGTGCTTCATCGGCGGCGATACGCCCGTATGCGTCATCGAGACGGATGTGGAAGGCCCCGTGTGCCTGATGCTCAAGGAATCGTACGGCAACGCGTTTGCCCCGTTCCTGACCAGTCACTACAGCAAAATCATCGTCGTCGACCCGCGCGAATTTAACCGCGACGGCAAGCCGTCTCTCGATCTGACACAGTTTGCGAAGGAGCAGGGTGTGGACGATCTGCTGGTCATCAACTACCCCTACATGATCAACAACTCCTATTACATCGCGTGGCTCGGCCGCCTCGTCGGCTACAGCTCGACGTAAAATGTTTTATAGGCCGGACACAAGGAAGATTGGCGAATGCAGCCCGTCTTGCGTGTCCGGCCCTTTTTTTGCGCGTTCGATGCATTTTGTAAGCGTGAAACGAGAAAGTCTCCGCCCACAATGAGACAAAGGCACAAAAATTCGACGCGATAGGGGATAGGACGACAGGGAATGTCGAAGCTAGTCGACAAAAAGTGGTAAAAAGTTCATCGTAAAATATTGAAATTTATGTGAGAATGTGCTAAATTATAGCCATCGCAGCGAAAAATAGTGTCTGGCCGGACAACTCCCATAAATTGAAGGAGACGTGTCAAATGAACAATCAGATTCGTGTTTTGATTGCAGATGCAAACGAGAGCTTTACCGCGCAGCTATCGAGCTTCCTCGGGGAGAACCCCGCGTTTGCAGTGGCTGGGGTGGCAAACGACGGCGAAAAGGCCGTGGAGCTGCTGCATACCGTGCAGGCAGATTTGCTGATTCTGGATCTGCTGCTGCCGAAGCTCGACGGGATTTCCGTTCTGAAGGCAGCAAGCGCGCTGCAGAAGCCGCCGATCGGTCTGGCGCTGACGGGCTTTATGACCGAGTATGCCGCGCAGGCGGCGGAAAAGTACGGCGTGCGGTACTTTATCAGCAAGCCCTGCGGGCTGCAAACCGTCGCGGAGCGGGCGCTTGAGATTGTTGATACGGAGCGCACGGCAAAGCGGACGCGCTATCCGCAGGCCAACGTTGAGGCGCTTGTTACATCCATGATTCATGAAATCGGCGTACCTGCGCACGTGAAGGGGTATCAGTATCTGCGTGAGGCGATCATGATCGCGGTCGACGATATGGACGTGATCAACGCGATTACGAAGGTTCTCTATCCGCAGGTCGCGAAGAAATTCTCAACAACCTCCTCGAGAGTTGAGCGTGCCATCCGGCATGCTATCGAACTGGCATGGGACAGAGGAGACCTCGAAACCTTGCAGAAATTCTTCGGCTATACCGTCTCCAACACCAAGGGCAAGCCGACCAACTCCGAGTTCATCGCCCTCATCGCCGACAAGCTGCAATTGCAGCTCAAAGCCGCGCAGACCCATTGAGGATCACTGTTTGCATCCGCACCATCGAACAACGCCGCCAGCTTTTTAGCTGGCGGCGTTGGCGCGTATTTGGGATAGATCAAGGGGAGCGGCAAATGGATTCGCTGCCTGTCGCCGTTTCTTTGGGACCGTATCCATATAACAATCGGGGAGGGAAAACAGCACAGGCCTTTCTAAAAAGTTATAAAAAAGCGCGGAGCAGGCCGAGGATGAACAGATGCAGGGGATAGTAAGCATAAAACAGCGGCTTCATGACGCGGTCCAATGCGGCGCTTTTGCCGCGCGTGCCGTCGTAGAGCCGAAGAAGCGGCACGGACAGGAAGACGCACAGCTGCAAAAGACCGTACCAGACGTTTAAGGAAAGGCAGTAGACCGCGACATATAAGCTCACGTAGAACAAACACCAACGAAGCTGAGCCCCGGGATTTCCGCGATTTGCGCCGATCGATAAAATGCAGAGCGGTGCGATGCAGCTCCAGTCCGCCGGAAGCGTCACAAGGCAAAGAAGCAGGATCAGCGCGGTCTTTTGAAGGGCGGAGCAATCGAGGTCATTGACGCGCAGCATCAAGAGCCCGCCCAGCAGCGCCCAGATGACGCTCGTCTGGTTGAGGATGCTTCCGTAGGAAAAGGGAAGAAAGACGCGCCAGCCGACGTGGCCGCCGAAAGAGAAAAACTGGTAGGCAAAATGCGAGACGATCGCGAGCAGGAAAAGCCGCAGCGCATATTTTTGAAAGCTCTTCGTGTAATAGTAGCCCTCGGCGATGAAGTAGCACATGATGGGACAGGTGAGCCTTCCGATGGCGTGCATCAAAAGCGCGAGCGGGTGCATGGAGTATCCCGGAAAGAGCGACCACGCGATGTGGTCCACCGTCATGGCGAGAATCGCAAGCAACTTCAGCTCGTTCCCGCAAAGCCCGCGGGGGTGTAAAACAGATTGGGACATGGCAAACTCCTGACAGTTTTTTTCTTTATTGTAAGGAAGGATGGCTGGCTTGTCAACCGCATCGCTTGACGTTTCGCCGCGTGCGTGATACCATCATGAAAACGAAAGGTGGAACGGCAATGCAGCTGCGAACGTTGCTTGAGATAAGGCATGGACTCACTGCGATCATCGGCGGCGGCGGGAAGACGACGCTTTTATACGCATTGGCAAAAGAATGCAGCATGGATGCGCGCGTGATCGTCTGCACGACGACGCATATTCTGAAACCCTCGCACCTGCCGTGCGTTTTGTCAGGCGGCGAAGCGGAAATTCAGGCGGCACTGGAAGAAAACAGCTGCGTCTGCGTGGGCACAAAAAGCGAGACCGGAAAGTTCGGCGCGCCTGCGATTTCCTTTGAACGGCTGTTGCAGTTGGCGGACTACGTTTTTGTCGAGGCCGACGGATCGAAGCATTTGCCTTTAAAGGCGCATGCGGGCCATGAGCCGGTCGTGCCGAAAGAGGCCAATCAGACGATTCTGGTGCTCGGCGTGTCGGGGCTCGGAAGACCCATCGTGGAGGCTGCGCACAGGCCTGCGCTCTACGCGGAAAAGCTTGGCGTGCCGGAGGATGCAATCGTAACGCCGGAGCTTGCCGCAAGGCTGCTGGAACGCGAGGCGCTGCACACGCGGGTGCTTGTCAATCAGGTGGAAACGGAACACGAACTGGCGCTTGCGCGTAAGTTGGCCGGGTATTTACACTGCCCGGTCGCAGCGGGGGCGCTTCAAAAGGAGAATGTGATATGCTTGTGCTGATTCGGGGCGCGGGGGATCTTGCGTCGGGCGTCTCGCTGCGGCTGCATCGGGCCGGATTTCCGGTCGTTATGACCGATCTTCCGAAGCCCACGGCCATCCGGAGAACTGTCTGCTTCTCGCAGGCCATCCGGTTCGGAACAACGATGGTCGAGGACGCTGAGGGCGTGTGCTGTCATACGGCGCGGGAGGTAAAGGCCGCTCTGGACGCGAAAAAAATCCCGGTTCTGCCGGACGAGACGGCGAAATGTAAAGACTGGCTGCATCCCGACGTGCTCGTGGACGGCATTCTGGCAAAGAAGAACCTTGGAACGAAGATGTCGGACGCACCGCTTGTCATCGCGCTGGGGCCGGGCTTTTGCGCGGGGCGGGACTGTCACGCGGTCATTGAAACGATGCGCGGCCATACGCTCGGAAGAGTCATCTGGGACGGCGAGCCGCTTCCGAACACGAATATCCCGGGACTCATCGGCGGCTTCGCGGGAGAGCGCGTTCTACGCGCGCCGGATACGGGCATGTTCCATCAGCTGCGGGACGTTGGAGCGCTGGTTGAGTCCGGCGAGACGGTCGGCGAGGTGAACGGGCTTCCCATGGTCTGCACGATCTCGGGCGTTCTGCGCGGGATACTTCCGGACGATACGCCGGTCGCGAAGGGCATGAAGTCCGGAGATGTCGACCCGCGCGGCAATATCCAGAACTGCTACACCGTCTCCGATAAGGCCAGCGCCATTGCGGGCGGCGTTCTGGAGGCAATTTTGCACACGATTCCGCTGGTAAACCGGGACGTGGCGATCGATATGGAGGGAACGCTATGAAGCGCTATATGCTGCTGCCGGAAGATACGATCGAGCTTCTGCCGCAGGACGGCGAGGCGGAATGCGCCGTGTCGGTTTTCTGCGAGCGGACGCTCATCTTGTTCCCTTGCAGCAAAATAGAATCGGTTTCGCTGCTGCGAAACGTCCGCGAGGACCGGAGAAAGCCGGAGGATTGCCTCTGCATCCGCGCACGCGACGCGCTGTTTGATGCGCCGCAGGAGGTGCTGGTTCCGATCGCAAGGCCAGATTTTGCGGCATTTCGGGCAAAGCTTGCGGCAGTGCGGCCGGAGCTTTTTACAGCGCTTTCCGAGCGCGAGGATGTGCGCGAGACCTGCGACCAGACGGGAAGCCATCTGCACAGGCACAAGTGAGCGCATACGCCCTTCTTTTTTGCAGAGACTAAAGTATTCTGCAAGGAAGGAGGCGCGGCATGAAAAAACGCAGCCAAGCGCGCCGCAAGGGCGAGACCTGGTGGCCGGGACACGCGGAAACTGACCCGCAGGGAAGCTGGACGGGAAAGCCCGAGGACCCAATGGAAACGCCCGTACAGGACGCGGACGATTTATAGAACAAGAATGCGCCCCATCCGGGGCGCAGCCGCCATAGGAGGATGGAGCAATGAGAAGACACGACCGGGAAGTGAGCGAGCGGGCGAAGATCGACGAGATCATAGAAAGCTGCGACTGCCTGCGATTGGGGCTGAACGCGGAGGATGGCGCGTATATTGTGCCTTTGAGTTTCGGCTACGCGCCGGAAGAGCCTGCGAAGTTTTATTTTCACAGCGCGACGGAGGGCCGGAAAGTCTCGATGATCGGAGACGGCGCAAAGGCGGGCTTTGAGATGGACAGCGCGCACCGGCTTGGAGAAGCGGAGCTCGGCTGCAAGCATACCTATTTTTTTAAAAGCGTCATTGGAACTGGCTTTGTCCGGCCGGTTGCGGACCTGGAAGAAAAAAAGCGCGCGCTGGCGCTCATTATGGCGCACTACCGCAAGGACCGCGCGTTTTCGTTTACCGACGAGCAGGCACGCACGGTTGCGGTGTTCTGCCTGACGGTAGATCAAATGACGGCCAAGGAGCACGTCTGAGGAGGAAAGCTATGAACGATTTTGAACAGCAGTATCTGCCCGAGGCCTACCGGCCGCTATCTCCGTGGGCATATTTTGGGCTCAGTATTTTATACGCAGTGCCGCTCGTGGGCTGGATTTTTCTGATTGCCCATGCAGTGGCAAGCCGGAACATCAACAAGCGGAACTATGCCCGAAGCTTCTTCTGCATCTACATACTGGCCGCCGTGTTGATTTTGCTCCTGAGTTTCGCGGGCTTGCGGCTCGATCTGTCGCAGTTCGCCGTACCGATGTAAAAAACAACGCAATACCGGAAAACGCGTAGGGGGCGATGCCTACATCGCCCCGGCAGGATGTAACTGATTTATCGCGAATCTTCGGCGAATTCGTAACTTCCCTTGGGTCGATGTGGGCATCGACCCCTACGAAAGAAACGTACGTTGTCCATACAAACGAAAATGCGCCGCACGGGACTCCGTGCGGCGCAATCGCTTTTTTGATAATTTTAGCCGATATGAAGAATGGTGGTTGCGAAGGTGAAGTAGACGAGCAGGGACAAAAAGTCCACGATCGTCGTGATGATCGGGGAGGCCATGACTGCCGGGTCGAAGCCGAGCTTCTTGGCCAGCAGCGGAAGCGTGCCGCCGACGAGCTTTGCAAGGAAGACCGTCACGGCCATGGAAAGGCTCACGACGAGCGCGACCCACGCGTTGACCGATTCGGACTTCAGGAGCAGATGGTCGACCAGCATGACCTTCGCGAAGCAGGCGATGGCGAGGCAGATGCCGCAGAGCACAGCCACGCGGATTTCCTTCCAGACGACCTTAAAAATGTCGCGGAACTCGATCTCGTCCAGGCTGATACCACGGATGACCGTGACGCAGGCCTGCGAGCCGGAGTTGCCGCCCGTGTCCATCAGCATCGGGATGAACGCTGTCAGGCACGGAAGCACGCCCAACGCGTCTTCAAAGCTTGTGATGACCAGACCCGTGAGCGTTGCCGAGATCATCAGCAGCATCAGCCAGGGAATACGGTTTTTCCAAATTTCAAACGGACTGGATCTGAGATACGGGTGCTCGGACGGCAGCATAGCGGCCATCTTTTCCATATCCTCCGTCGCCTCGTCCTGCATGACGTCCATCGCGTCGTCGAAGGTGACGATGCCGACGAGGCGGCTCTCGGTGTCGACGACAGGCAGCGCGAGAAAATCGTATTTCGAGAACATCTGCGCGACCTGCTCCTGGTCATCTAACGTGTTCACGGTGATGACGTGGTCGGTCATGATGGACTCGATCGTCGCGTTGTCATCTTCGCAGAGAAGAAGGTCCTTGACCGAAACGAGACCAATTAACTTGTGACCCTTTGTCACGTAGCAGGTGTAGATCGTCTCCTTGTCGATGCCTGTCCGGCGGATGCGGAGAATCGCTTCGCCGACCGTCATGTTCGGCCGCAGGGAGACGTATTCGGTGGTCATGATCGAGCCGGCGGAATCCTCGGGATAGCGCAGGATCTCGTTGATCTGCTTGCGCATCTCGGGGTCGGCCTGCGTTAAGATACGCTGGACGACGTTGGCCGGCATTTCTTCGACGATGTCAACCGCGTCGTCGACATAGAGCTCGTCAATGACCTCCTTGAGCTCGCTGTCAGAAAAGCCGCGGATGAGAAGCGCCTGCGCGTCTGTTCCCATTTCGACGAACGTCTCCGCCGCCAGCTCCTTGGGGAGCAGGCGGAACAGAAGCGGGAGCTTGCTCTCGGGCAGCTCGTCGAAAACCGCGGCAATGTCGGCGGGGTTCATGGTGCTGAGGATGTCCCGCAGAGAGTGATACTTCTTGTCGTCGAGCAGAAGCGTCAGCGTGTTCTCTACGGAGAAATTATGTTCTGCCATAGGTCTTTCCTCCTAACAAGATTTTACTTAGGAAGTAAGACACGTCGCAGGCAAATCAGCAAAGGGCGAACGGCGCGCACGAAGGCGGCTCGAGCCCGGAGCAACTTCGGCCTGCTGATGTGCCGCTACTACTTCCTGCGTCCATTCTGTTTTCCCCCTTTTTTGGTCAGATATGTTGTGGTCAAAAAATGCTGTCCGCATCAAGACCCACCATATATATTATGAAACTTCTTGACGTTTGTCAATCGGAAACCCGGGAAAAAGTTTAAAAATTGCAGAATGGAAATAGCGGTTGGATTTCTGCGCGTAATGTGCTAGAATACAATAAAATAGCAGAGAAAACAAAGCGGTGGGAGAAAGCATATGGCAACGGAAAAGCTCTTTTATGAGAACGTATACTGTAAGGTATTTCAGGCGAAGGTTCTGTCCTGCGCGGCGGGAAAGCACGGATTTGATGTGGTGCTCGACCAGACAGCGTTTTACCCCGAGGGCGGCGGCCAGCCGGGCGATATCGGCTATCTTGCGGACGTTCGCGTGACGGATACGCATGAAGCAAACGGCGAAATCGTCCACTACTGCGAAAGGGCGCTTGACGTAGGAAGCGCGGTCGAGGGCAGAATCGACTGGATGCGCAGGCTCAGTCTCATGCAGCTTCATTCCGGCGAGCACATTCTCTCCGGCATTGTCCACCGCCGTTTCGGCTACGACAACGTGGGCTTCCACATGGGGGCCGACATGGTGACCATCGACTTTTCCGGCATGCTCACGGAGGAAGACCTGAAGGTCGTCGAGCGTGAGGCGAACGAGGTCGTCTGGGAAAACCGCGAAATCAAAATTACATTCCCCTCCGCGCAGGAGCTCGAGCAGCTTCCGTACCGGAGCAAAAAGGTGCTCACGGGAGATGTGCGGATTGTGACGATCGAAAATGCCGATATCTGCGCCTGCTGCGGGACACACGTGACAAGGACGGGGGAGATTGGGCTTATCAAGATTTTCTCCTGCGTGAAGTTCCACGAGGGCGTGCGGCTGGAGATTCTCTGCGGCATGCGCGCATACGACTATGTGAACCGGCTCATGGAACAGAACCGGAAAAATTCCGCCCTGCTTTCCGCGAAGCCCACCGAGACGAACGCTGCGGCGGAAAGAATGGCAGAGGAGCTCGCCAGCGTCAAATACCGCGTATCGCAGGTAGAGAACGAACTGTTTTCCCTGAAAGCGAAGGCCTACGCGGGAGAAAACGACGTGCTGCTGTTTGAGAGCGCCATGAGCCCGGATGCGGTGCGCAGGTTTGCAGACGCGATTCTTGCAGGCTGCACGGGAAGAATCGCAATTTTTGCGGGGGACGATGAAGCAGGCTATAAATACGCGCTGTGCAAAAAAGACGGTGACCTTCGGGAAACGGTCAAGGCGCTCAATGCTGCGTGCAATGGGCGAGGCGGCGGTAAGCCGTTTTTCGCGCAGGGCTCTGTGCAATCGACGCGCGCGCAGCTCGAAGCGTTTTTTGCCTCGCTCGGGTGATACAGAAAGGAGAATCGGCATGTTACAGGATATTGCGCCGCATATTTATCGGAACCAGATGTCATGGAAGGCGCCGGACGCGGACGATTTTGTGCTCTGTTACCGGGGAAGGACGCTCTACTGCAAGGTAGAGGACCGGAATCTCATTTTGCCGCGCGTGAAGGATGTAGCCGCCGACGCCCTGCAATACGCGTTTTCCATCGACGCGCGGGCGGACTATCTGCTCTCGGACGCGGAATTTGAAGAAAAAGACGGCTTTTCTTACTTAGATACCGGAAAGCTCCGCAGCCTCGCCCTCGGTCCCGCGCTCATGGCGGCGGCAGCGGGGGAGAGCTTATATCGCTGGTACTCGAGCCAGCGGTTCTGCGGCCGGTGCGGCAGGCCCATGGAAAAGAGCAAGATTGAGCGGGCGATGGTCTGCCCCGCATGTTCTAATACGGTGTATCCCAAGATCTGCCCAGCGGTCATCGTTGCGATTCACGACGGCGACCGGCTGGTGCTCACGCGCTATAAAGACCGCCCCTTCAAGAACTATGCGCTCGTCGCGGGTTTCAACGAAATCGGCGAGTCGATCGAGGAAACGGTGCACCGCGAGGTGTTGGAAGAAACGGGGCTTCACGTGAAGAACCTGCGGTTTTATAAGTCCCAGCCGTGGACGTTTACAGACACGCTGCTCTTTGGCTTTTTTGCCGAGCTTGACGGCAGCGACAAAATTACCGTGCAGGAGGATGAGCTCGCGGAGGCGGGCTGGTTCCATCGCAGCGAGATCCCCGAGGACCAGAGCCGTATCAGCCTGACAGGCGAAATGATGGAGCAGTTTCGGAAAGGACTGGCGTAATAAATGAACGAAAACGAACGCGAGAAGAAGCAAATGGAGCCCGCGAATGACGCGGAAGCGCAGAAGCAGGCGCAGATCGGCCAGCGGCGGCGGATGATTCAGCTGCTTGCAGGAATGTACCTGCTGTATCTGGCCTATCAGCTGATATCGAGCGCGGTGCAGGAAGCGGCGTGGTCCACGATGAAAATTGTGAGCCTGATTGCCGGGGTTATCTTTGGCCTGACGGGCGCGGCACTTCTGATTTTCAACGTGCGCGCGGAGCTGAAGCGTGCCAGAGAGATGACAAAACCGGAAGAGAAGGAACAAGGAGAAGACGAGCGATGAACAATTCCATGAACGACCTGATGAATCTGATTTCCGTCCTCTGCGGCGGATACTGCCTGTACACGTGGTTCCGGCTGGTGCGGGAAAAGCGGCTGTTTGAAAACGGTATTCTGCTGCCCAAGGACAGAAAGCCCGAGGACTGCGTCGACGAGGACGCGTATATCCGCATCATCCGGCCGAAGCTCGGCATTTTGGGACTGGTGATTTTCCTGTTTGGCGTGTTTTCGGCCATCAATGACCGGTGTGACCCGCCGCTTCTCGAGTTCCCGCTGATCTTTATCCCGTGGGGTGTGGAGGCGGCCGTGCTGATCTGGTACGCCGTGAGCAGCTCGCGCGCGATGAAGGACTATTTCTAAAAGTCAATGGAAATGTGCCTCCGGTCAAAAAGCTGGCCGGGGGCATTTTTTGCGCGATTGCGGTTGTAAAATGCGGTTTGGTGTGATACACTAACTTAGTTATGAAAACTTTGCTTTATTTGGAGGGCAAACCCATGTAGCGTGCTGGAATGGAACGACGAAACTAGAATTTGGAGGAGAATACATGGCTACCCTGAAGGAAGAAATCTCCCGGCGCAGAACGTTTGCGATCATCTCGCACCCCGACGCCGGTAAAACGACACTGACCGAAAAGTTCCTGCTCTACGGCGGGGCAATTGCGCAGGCGGGCGCGGTCAAGGGCAAGAAGAATTCACGCGCGGCGGTCTCCGACTGGATGGAGATCGAAAAGCAGCGTGGCATTTCGGTCACGTCTTCCGTCATGCAGTTCCAGTATGAGGGCTACTGCATCAATATTCTGGATACCCCGGGACACCAAGACTTCTCGGAGGACACGTACCGCACGCTCATGGCCGCAGACTCGGCAGTCATGGTCATCGACGGCGCAAAGGGCGTCGAGCCCCAGACGAGAAAACTCTTCAAGGTCTGCGCGATGCGCCACATCCCGATTTTTACGTTCATCAACAAGATGGACCGCGAGTCGCGCGACCCGTTCGATCTGCTCGATGAGTTAGAAAACGAGCTCGGCATCGAAACGTATGCCTGCAACTGGCCGATCGGTTCGGGCAAGGAATTTCAGGGCGTGTACGACCGCAGAGCCGGGCAGCTGCTGTTCTTCTCGGGCATATCGGGCAAGAACCGGGCGGACAAGCTGGAAATCGACCTCGACGATGCCAAGGTTTCCGAGCTCATCGGCGAGAAGCGGCACGCGCAATTAAAGGACGATGTGGAGCTGCTTGGTGCGGGACGCGAGTTCGACATGGAGGAAGTGCAGCGCGGCGCGCTCTCTCCGGTGTTCTTTGGCTCGGCTTTAACGAACTTCGGCGTGGAGCCGTTTTTGGAGGAATTCTTGCGCATGACGCCAAGTCCGCTGCCGCGTGTGGCAGACTGCGGTGAGATTGATACGTTCAGCCCTGATTTTTCGGCGTTCGTTTTCAAAATTCAGGCAAACATGAACAAGGCACACCGAGACCGGCTTGCCTTCATGCGCATCTGCTCGGGCAAGTTCGAGCGCGACGCGGAATATTATCACGTGCAGGGAAACAAAAAAATGCGCCTTTCCCAGCCGCAGCAGCTGATGGCCTCCGAGCGCGAAATCGTCGACGAGGCGTATGCGGGCGACATCATCGGCGTCTTTGACCCCGGCATTTTCTCGATCGGTGACACGATCTGTACCCCGGGTCACAGGTTTCAGTTTGGCGGCATCCCAACCTTTGCGCCCGAGCATTTCTCGCGCGTGAGCCCCAAAGACTCGATGAAGCGCAAGCAGTTCATCAAGGGCACGGAGCAGATCGCACAGGAGGGCGCAATCCAGATCTTCAAGCTGCCGAATTCCGGCATGGAGGAGGTCATCGTGGGCGTGGTCGGCACGCTGCAATTTGACGTGTTCCAGTACCGCATGAAGGGCGAGTACGGCGTGGATCTGCGGATGGAAGGACTTCCATATGAGTATCTCCGGTTCATCGACAAAGCGCCGGTAGCCGATCTCAAGGATTTGAACCTGTCTTCCGACGTGGAGCTCTTGGAGGACTACAAGGGAAGAAGCCTTCTCGTGTTCGCGTCCAACTGGTCGATCGATTACACGATCAAGCGCAATCCCGGCCTCGAGCTCTCCGAAACGGCGCAGAACTGGTAAGGTACGTGGGTCGATGTGGGCATCGACCCCTACGCAGCCATCTGACATCACGTGTTTGTAGGGGCCGATGCCCACATCGGCCCATCTGTGGTGTATGATGATTTTGCGTTGTTCACAAAAAATTCACAAATATTTTTGACCGGGTGGATGGAAAATCCACCCGGTTTTTTCTTGAATTAGAAAATACAGGAAACTTAATTGAAACAAAAATGTAACAAATATAAAACAAATGGATACAAATTGTGCTGAAACGCGAAAAGAACCACAAGCGCTTGTAGTCAAGGGGTTCAGAATCTTAATTTCTCTTAAATCTCCACAAAATAGTTGCAAATTTTAATTTTTATGGTAAACTTAGAAAGAACAATCCCCGCAGAAGCGGGAAAACATGGAAGGAAATTGAGAGGTGTTCTTTATGAAGAAGAAATTGAGCAGACTCTTATGCGCGCTCCTCGTGATGACGATGGTGCTCGCAATGGTTCCCGCTGTCTCGGCGGCAGGAACTGGAAAGTCGGCGGATGACCCTATCGTACTATATGATGGACAGACGTCATCAGACGTCCCCAAATGCACGGGCAATCATACGCTGACTGCTACATTCTATGAGGTCTTTGGCAGCACAGAAAGCAAGACCACAAAGTATGTTTCGTTCAATTCCAAAACGGGGTTGATTACAGCGAAAGATGCTACATATAAGAACGGCACTTGGGGCGTTGTGAAAGCTGTTTTCAGCTGCAAAAATTCTGACTTAACGGATAATGTGCGTTATTATAAGGTCTTCGACAATGCGAAAAGCATCACGTTGACGGATGAAAGCGGCACAAAAATTACAAACTCTCTGCGTGCGACAGCGGGCGGTGCGAACGTCTATTTTACCGGCTATACCGGCAACCCTGCTTTGATTAGCGTTTCGACGGACGACAAAACAATTGCGACAGCTGAGATTAACGAGACGGGCTACAGCGCAAAGAAGCCGTATTTTACGGTTACAGCGGTGGGCGAAGGAACAACAACGCTGTACGTTACGATTGATCAGGGCAGAAGCACTGAAAAAACGACTTCCTATCTGGTCATTACGGGAAGAAGCGGCGTTCTGACGCTCAAGAAAGGCACTGAGGTCATTTCCCAGAGCAACTATAGAACGGATGAAGTGAAAGACGGGACGTTAAGTGCGTCCGTGGACGATACACTGACTCTGACCCCGAGCGCCGATTCCACGCTCGGAAATGTCTCTGATGTTAAATGGGTCGTGAATGATGCCAAGGATCTTGAGACTTACGGTCTTAAGGACGAGACTCCGGCGGATGTTACGTTCGAGAAGGTGGACGCAAAAACAAAGGCGGCAACCTTCCGATTCGAGCGCTCTGGCGTGGCTGTGCTGAAGGCAAAGCTTGGCACAGAGTCTGCGGTAGTCATTGTAAACATCGTCAGCAACATTCGCAAGGTCGCGATTGAGGGCACTTACACTGACGATAAGGCGCTCATTGACGACGGCCAGATGAATAACAACGGCAAGCTCAACCTTTCCGTGAAGGTTACGCCGGATGCGAACAAAGGCGACGCAGTAAGCGCAAAGTGGACAATCACAAGCGGCTCCGATTTCGTCGCATACGAAAAAAACGCTGACAGCAAAATCGACGTTGACGATAACACGGTTGCGACTGGCAAGGCTGTTACCCTGAAGGCGAAGAGAGCCGGTACGTTTACGATCAAGGTTGAACTCGGCGGCAAGTCGGACGAGCTGACCATGAAGATCAACAAGCAGGGAACTGTCATCCAGATCAAGAGAATTCCGACAAATAAGCTGCGCGCAACGGTACGTGCCGGAACGGCGGACGAGATTGTTCAGCAGATGAACGAGAATGTTCTTTATAACTCCATTACCGCGATTGACAGCGAGGGCTACAATGTGCAGGTCCCTGTCAGATGGTATGACGCACAGATCAGCTCGGATAAGAAGAGCGCAACGGTTTCCGGCTATGCCGTGACCACGCGCGAGGGTGACACAAACACGTATGAATACGATGCAAACTGCAGCAAGAATATCACCGCAGAGGCCACGTTGACCGACGATGCGGCGGTTACAAAAGTCGAAATCACCAGCAACAAGGATCTGGCCATCGCGGACGACCGCGTGACGCTGACGGCAAATGCCGAGGTCATGCCGTCCAATGCGACAGTCAAGTATCAGTGGTATGTCAATGGAAAGTCCGTCAAGGACGCTACCAGCAAGACGTATACCTATACGATTCCGAAGGCTTCCTCCGACAGCAGCACGTCCTATAAGTTCAAGTGCGAAGTAACCGCTACCTATAAGGGCGAATCCACAAGCACCATGTCCAAGGAATATACCGTCTCGGTTTCCAGAGACTACGCCGTCAGCGTTTCCACCTCGACCGGCAAGACCAGCTTCACCGTCGGCGATAAGCCCGAACTCGAAGCAACGCTTACCTATAAGGGCAGCAAGGTTTCCAACCCCTCCGTCACCTGGAAAATCTATGACGAGAAGGAAAACTCCATTGATTCCAACGTTGCGACCCTCTCTGCCAGCGGCAGCACGGCTACGCTGACCACGAAGGCAGTCAAGAAAGCTTCCGGCGACAAGATTGTTGTCCGTGCGACGATCTCGGCCAACGGCCAGAGCTTCTCCAGCAGCGCGACGCTGACCATCAAGCCGGCGGAGGCCAGCACGGTCAAGCAGTCCGTCGGCTCCGGCGCGGCGCTCAAGGCTTCCAGCATCACCAGCGCCGTCACCAAGGCTGCGGGCTCGAACGCGAAGCTTTCCTACATTATTTTCAACACGCCGAAGAGCTGCACGCTGCAGAAGAGCTCCTCTTCCTCCTCTTCCATCGGCGATACGAAGTGCTACGTCTCCACGACCTCCGGCCAGAAGCTCTCCGACGTTTACGTCAAGACCTCTGCCTCCAGCGCTTCCGTCACCTATACCGCCTATGACGCGGACGATTACGTTCTGGCTACCGGCACGGTGAGCTTTGACGCGAACGATTCCGGCGACACCATCACCGCCTCCGGCGCAAGCCTCAAGACCATCGGCGCGGCCGACCAGATCACGGGCGAATACGCCAAAGCCGACTATGTGAAGTTCGATCTTCCGAGAGCAAGCGAGGGCAAGCTCTACTACGACTACACCACTATCTCCGACTTCGGCGGCGAGGTCAAGGAATCCGACAAGTACTACCTCGACGCCAGCAGCTCGCAGAACGACATTGAGGACGTGTACTTCCTGCCCGCAGCCGGCGTGACCGGTAAGTTCAAAATCGATTATACGGCGTATTCCTCTTCGAACTCCGACCTCGGCAGCGGCACGATTACCGTAAACATCAAGAGCAAGACCTCTTCCGATAAGTTTACTGACGTGTCCACGAAGACTGGCTTCCAGTGGGCAGCCGACTCCATCGACTTCGGCGCTGACAACGGCATCATCAAGGGCGCTACCACCTACACCTTCGCGCCTTCGCAGAGCCTGACGCGCGCCCAGCTCGTCACGATCCTCTACCGCGCGGCAGGTTCGCCCTCCGTCTCCGGTGTGACGAATCCGTTTAAGGACACGAAGAACGATTACTACACCAACGCGATGCTCTGGGCCTACAAGAACTCGATCGTCACCGGCACGAGCGCTACGACGTTCAGCCCCGACTCTCCCGTCACCCGTGAGCAGATCGCGGCTATCCTGTACCGCTACATGGGTTCGCCCACGGCAACCGGCTCTCTGACCGGCTTCACCGACCGCGCCAATGTCAGCACCTACGCCACCACCGCTATGCAGTGGGCCATCGGCAAGGGCTACATCACCGGCATCGGCACGAAGCTCGACCCGAAGGGCAACGCCACCCGCGCGCAGGTCGCTGTCATCATCCACCGCTTCCTGACCAAGTAATCGGTCAAAGAAGTCCATCATCAAGCGCAAGGCTCCCGGTTCCTAGAACCGGGAGCCTTTTTACACATATTTGATACCTTCAAGGAAAACGCGTAGGGGGCGATGCCCACATCGCTCCGGCAAACAGAACCGAATATACGGTAATCTGCGGCGAATCCGCAACTTCCAAATGGGTAGATGTGGGCATCGACCCCTACGAACATCCCGGCAGGCATGCGTAAAAAATACCGCCCTGATAGCTCAAGGCGGTACTTTTGTTATTCGGCAATGGACCAGTTCTCGCCGTCGAAGAAGACGGAGGCGTAGAAGCTCTGATACTGCGGGTTCTCAATGGACTCCGGCAGGACATCCTGCTCTGTATCTGCCTCGTCATCTGCTGAAGGCTCGGGGAGATCGGCAGAGGCGGGGAGGGTGATGTTCGTGCAGGTGTAATAGCCGCTGAGACTTAAGAGCGTGCCGCCGTCCGTGGTCTGCATGGCGTACACATCGCCGACCGTCACATCCGAGACCAAAACCTCACTGCGCGACCAGCCGTTTTCAACAAGCAGCGCGTCGAGGCTTCCAAGAAGCCCATCGTCCCCGCCCGTCAGGGGAAGGCTCGAAAGCGCGTCCTGCAAAACCGCAGAGACGGCAAGCTTTGCGTCCTCGCTCAGGCTCAGAATGGGGCAGATGGAATCATAGTCGTAGGAAAGGGAATAGTCGTAGGGGCGGAAGATGTCGGAGTCTGCCAGCGAGAAGCTCAGCGTGCTGCCGACGGAAATGCCGTTCAGGGTTTGCAGCGTCTTGGCCGGAATCACGTAGTAATCCGCGCCGTTGAGGCAGACGCGCATATCCGCGTCGTAGTCGTTGTAGACATCGACCGTGCCGAGACTGAACAGCACCTCAAACGACCGGTTCGCCGCCGGTACGCTGTCGGTGAGCACTTCGCCCGCGTCCGTCTTGCAGCTGGCTGTGACGACGGAATCTGCATGCAGGGGAGAAAGCTGCAAGGAAGAACCGGCTGAAAGTGTCGTGTAATATGAGCCGTCGATTGAGAGGTCAACGCTGATGCTCGAGCTGTTCCAGACGTACAGGCTCGTGTAGTCAAGGTCGAGCGAGAGCTGCGTCGGCTGCATGAGGTTGACGGTTGTCGACTTTTCAAAATCCTGCCCGGCGCTCGATGTGTAGGATACGTCCAGATCATAAAGTCCGGGGTAGAGTGCGTCAAATTTTGCTTCTGCGCGCACAAGGTTCGAAGCGTCCGGCGTATAGCCCGCGCTGTCGGCAATGTCGGCCGACTCGACCGGGACGCTCTCGGCTTGCGCGTCTCCTGCGGTGACGGATGCGCCCGCGACGTTTGTGGAAACGTCCAGTTCACATGTGTCGACCAGTACACGGTAGGTTGAAAATGGGAAGCCGCCGCGCTTTTCAACGTGCAGGCAGGGACTGCCCTCATCAGCAAGCTGCGCCGTCTGCTGCCGGAAGGCCGCGCTTTCGCGGTAAAGGGCGAACATGGGGGAAAGCGCGTCCTCGGTGAAGTCGCCGCTTCCGGAGGGCGCTGCTACCGCGCGCAGCCGCTCAAAATCGCCGCTTGCAAGCGCCGCCTGAAATTCTGCCGCGGTCTTTTCCAGCGTATGCTCCCGGGAAATGCGCCACAGCGCCAACGCGCCGCCTGCAACCAGAACCGCGCACAACACGCCCGCAGCGACACGCCGGGACGCGCCTGAGGGTTTTGCGGCTTCAGGGGTATTCGCACGGGGCGTATAGATCTGAACATCGTCCTCCGGCACGTGACCGCAGGCAGGGCAAGCACCGCTGCCGCTTTTGGCCTTTGCGCCGCATTTCGGACAAATACGAGACATAAGAATCTTCCTTCGTTACTCGAACTGATCAAAACGCGCCAAAATCGCGCGTTTCAAATCGAACTACAGTATACTCAGAAGGTATCCAAAAGTCAATCCCTTGGGCGTCTTTTCTCGTGCAGCACAATATATTATAGTAAGGATCGGAATTGGCATGACTTGCAATCTCATTGTAGGGGGCGATGCCTGCATCTCCCCGGCAGATAAACCCGATTTTATGAAAATCCAATGCGAATTCGAGACTTCCTTTGGGTCGATGTGGGCATCGACCCCTACGCATGAAAGCTGGTACGTTACGAAAAAATCTCCCAACTCCACACGGAGCCGGGAGAATTCTGGTGCCGGTGACCGGGCTCGAACCGGTACGAGTTTGACCTCACGGGATTTTAAGTCCCGGGCGTCTGCCAATTCCGCCACACCGGCAAACTGGCTTCTATATACTACCACGAACACTGCGCGCCGTCAAGCAAAAACATTTCCCGCAAGATTGTTCGATTCCGTCCGACACGGATAGAGCAGGGAAATGCTGCGTTTACATAAAAAATCAGGTCTTTAAGGCAAAATTAAGGATTTGTAACCAAAATGTAATTGCTCTTTCCCGCAAACGATGCTAAACTAACCTCAGAAAGCGGGATCATTCTATCCCAAACATGATTTTGGTAGGAGGAAAAGGAATCATGAAAACAAGTAAAAGATTACTGAGTATCGTCCTGATGCTCGCCATGCTTGTGAGTATGTTCACAGTCATGGCCTTTGCCGGCGATAAGGTAAAAGTTACCTTTGATATTGGCAAGGGCGGAACAGCCTCGATCGGAAATAAAACACTGAAAAGCAGAGAGTATAGCTTCACGCTTGCGGAAATCAACAACGCGTATGTCGTTGTGAGTCCCAAGTCCGGCTACGTCGCGGACGTGACGATCGGCGATACGAAACTGGATCAGGCGCAGGCAAACTATGGTTTCAGCCTGTCATCCGATATGGATGGCAAAACGATCAAGATTACCTTTAGCGAGAAGGATGCCGGCGGAGAACCCGAACCCACTCCCGATCCCGAACCCTCTGCGAATGTTAATCTGAGAATCGGCATGTGGGCAAGCGACGTTCAGAACGCCGAAATCCAGCGCGATGGCAAGGCTCTTGACATCACGACGGCAGTTTCCTTTACTCAGGAAGAGCTCAATAGAGGCGTTACGCTGACAGCTCGTGCAGACAACAAAACGTATTCGGTCAAGTGGACGCTGAACGAAGGTACGCCGGTAGAAGGCAAAACGTTCACGCTTCCGACAGACCTCAAGAATGACAGCAAGTTGTTTGTCGAGTTTACGGTCGACACCAAGCCGGAGCCTGAAACAAAACATACGCTGACGGTTTCCTCGAAAGATGACTCGATGGGTCTTATCCAGTATGGTGAGAACGAGAAGAAATCCATTGACTTCAGCCTCGAAAAGAAGGAAAAGGTTACTGTAAAGGCTGTTGCCAAGAAGGGCTACGATTTTGTCGAGTGGAGAGCGGATGGCATCGAGCTTACCCGCAGCCAGAAGCAGGATGCCACGCTGAAAATCACTATGCCCGACAATGACGTCAAGGTTACGGCTGTGTTCCAGAAGAAAACTGTTTCCGGAGACTACAAGCTGACGCTCGACGTGAGCAGACATGGCGACGTTTATGAGAACAGCACAAGAGGCGACGACGCGAAGAGCTATTACTGGCTCGACGATGACGACGAGCTCACCTTCAAGGCTGTTGCCGACAAGGGCTACGAGGTTCGTTGGCGTATTGGCAAGGGCAGATGGAACTACACCTCGAAGATCACCGTCAACGCGCGCGACATGGGCTGGGACAACGCGACGCTTGATATCGACTTTGTCTCTTCCAGCTCCACGCCCAGCTACAAGAACTATACGCTGAGCATCGACATCACCGGCGGCAAGCACGGCACGCTCAGCTACAAGAACAGCACCGTTTCCGACGGCAAGACCTACTCACTCGAAAAGAACGACACCATGACCTTCAAGGCAGAACCCGATAAGGGCTACGTGGCGGCATGGAAGTTCGGTACCGAGACTTATGTCGGCAGCAGCTACACCGTCAAGATGGGCTCTAAGGACGCGACGCTCTATGTCAGCTTCGTTGACAAGAATGACTATCGTTGGGGAAATCTGCCGTTCCACGATGTGACGAACCGCGACTGGTACTATGACGACGTTCTGTACGCCTACATCAACGGCCTCATGGACGGCATCTCCATGACGAGCTTCGGCGCGGACCAGAACACCACGCGCGGCCAGGTCGTCACCATCCTGTGGAGACTGACCGGCGAACCCAGAGCGGCCAGAAACAACCAGTTCACGGACGTTTCGTCCAACGCGTATTACAATACTGCGATTTCGTGGGCAGCCGAGAACGGCATCGTCAAGGGCTATGATTCCAAGACCTTCCGTCCGAACGCGAACGTCACCCGTGAGCAGCTGGCAGCGATCCTGTACCGCTACGCCGAGTACATGAACCTTTCCACGAGAGGCGCTTCCAACCTCACCAAGTTCGATGACTACTACTCCATCGGCACGTGGGCAAGAGACTCTCTGGCTTGGGCAAACTATCATGGCCTCATCAATGGCGTTGACAGCTACCACATCGACCCGAAGGGCAACACCACCCGTGCGCAGCTGGCAGCCATCCTGCACCGCTTCGCCGTGGAATTCGCCTGATCCCGGTATAATGAAAGGACCTCCCTCACGGGAGGTCCTTTTTTGCGCATTTTTCAGAAAATCCGTAGGGGTCGATGCCCACATCGACCCGGCAGATTGGGCCGGTTTTTTGAAAATCTTCGGCGAGTTCGATGGTGCCCTTGGGGCAATGTGGGCATCGACCCCTACGCAAAGGTGGAAGATTGCGGAAATTCTGCCTGCACGAACACATCGGGAGAACGCAAAAACGCTCCTCGGAAGAGGAGCGTTTTGTGTTTTACTCAGACGTTGGCGATGAGCTCGATCTCGACCTTTGCGTCCTTGGGCAGGCGCGCGACCTGAACGGCGGAACGGGCAGGGCAGGCGCCTTCGGGGAAAAACTCAGCGTAGACCGCGTTCATGGCAGCAAAGTCGTTCATGTCGGCGAGGAAGACGGTGGTCTTCACAACGTCCGCCATGGAGCCGCCGGCAGCTTCCACGATGGCCTTGCCGTTTGTGAGCGACTGCTTCGTCTGCGCGGAAACGTCCTCGGGCATGACACCGGTCGCCGGGTCGATGGGCAGCTGGCCGGAGACAAAAACGAGGGAGCCGGCCTTGGTCGCCTGCGAATACGGGCCGATCGCGCCGGGCGCGTTAGTGGTGGCGATAACTTCTTTCATGGTAAAAATCCTCCTTGAATAAATTGATGATGCTCAGGCTTTTTTGGTTGCCTGCTCGAGCGCTGTTGCCAGCTGGTCGGGACAGGATGTGGGCTTGTAGCCGCAGCGGATGCCGCGCAGGCGGGAGATGACCTCGTCGACGGGCATACCTTCAACGAGCCGGCCGATGCCCTGCAAGTTGCCGCTGCAGCCGCCGATATATTCTACGTTTCTGAGCTTGCCGTCCTCAATGTCAAATAAGATCCGGCTCGAGCACGTGCCCTTTGTCTGATATTCGTAATGCATGGTATTCTTCCTTTCTATACGGTCAGGTCGCAAAATTCCGCGCCGACATATTTACAAAGTGTTTCCGGGTCCAAAAGCACCTGCGCCCCGCGCTGCCCGGCAGACACGCCGATCTCGTCATATAAAATCGCCGTCTCGTCGATAAACGTCGGGAAGTGCTTTTTCATGCCGATGGGGCTGCATCCGCCGCGGATATAGCCCGTGAGCGGCAAAAGCTCCTTGACATGGATCAGCTCGACCTTTTTATCCTTCGCGGCCTTCGCGGCTTTTTTGAGGTCCAGCTCACAGCAGACCGGAATGCAGAAGACAAGATAGCCTCGTTTTTCGCCCTGGGCGACGAGCGTCTTGAAAATCTGCTCCGGCGGCTCGCCAATGCCCTCGGCGGCGTGAAGACCGCTGAGATCGTTCTCGTCATACGCGTATTCGCGCGCCTCATACGGAAGTTTTGCCGCGTCCAATAGCCGCATCACATTTGTTTTGTTCATACTTTCGCCTCCAACCGGCGGAAATTCCGCGGGTTTTCGCCCGCGCGCCACCTATTATACCCGATTGTGCGCAAACTTGCAAGACGCATGTAAATTTGCTATAATACCAGCCGATAAGAAGAAAGGGGAGAGCGCAATGTCAATTGAAAAGGTAAGGGCATATTTTGCGCAGTTTGGAATGGAGAAGCGCATTCTGGAATTTGACGTGTCGAGCGCGACCGTGGAGCTCGCGGCGCAGGCGGTCGGCGTGGAGGGAAAGCAAATCGCAAAGACGCTCTCGTTTTTGCTGGGCGATGCGTGCATCCTGATCGTTGCGGCGGGCGATGCGCGCGTGGATAATAAGAAATACAGAGAGCACTTCGGGCTGAAAGCGAAGATGCTCGCGCACGACGATGTGCCAGAATACATCGGCCACGCAGTGGGCGGCGTGTGCCCGTTTGCCGTGAAGGACGGCGTGAAGGTCTACTTAGATGAATCGCTCAAGCGCTTTGAGACTGTGTTCCCGGCAGCCGGGAGCGCGAACAGCGCCATTGAGCTGACAATTCCGGAGCTTGAGAAATACTCGAAATTCGACGGCTGGGTCGACGTGTGCAAGGACTGGAGAACCGACGCAGAGGGATAAAGCGGGCCGCTTCCGGGCATACTGCTTCCAAAAACCTTTGGAGGCGGGCACATGGAAGAATCGAAACGCGAAAACAAGCAGGAGTCTACGCAGGAGCTTCTGGAGCTCGGCGCGAGCACCACAAAATCGAGCAAGGGAAATATTTATACCCTCACGATCATCGGCCAGATCGAAGGCCACCAGACGCTTCCTGAGACGGTGAAGACGACGAAGTACGAGCACGTGATCCCGCTGCTGGCGGCAGTCGAGGAGTCGGAAGACATCGACGGGCTTCTGCTGCTACTCAATACCGTCGGCGGCGACATTGAAGCGGGGCTCGCGATTGCGGAATTGATCGCAGGGATGAAAAAGCCGACGGTGTCTCTTGTATTGGGCGGCGGGCATTCGATCGGGATTCCGCTGGCCGTTTCTGCCAAACGCGCGATCATTGCCCCGCGAGCCAGCATGACCGTGCACCCTGTGCGTATGACGGGGTTAGTCGTCGGCGCGCCGCAGACGTATCATTATTTTGACCAGATTCAGGACCATATCGTGGACTTCGTGACCGAAAACTCCCGCATTTCCCGCGAGGATTTTGAGCGCTACATGATGGCGACTGGGAACATGGCGACGGATGTGGGAACGGTCCTTTATGGCGCGGAGGCGGTCAAGTCCGGGCTTATGGACGAGCTTGGGACGTTGTCTGACGCGCTTAGCTATCTTCACCGGCAGATCGCGCGCGGAAAAAAGCGCCGCGGGGAGTCAAACGGGGAGACAAACGGCTAAAAAGTCTGGAATTATTCTCTGGGTTGTGATAATATAAATCAGTATGAGATTTTTACGCGGCCTTGGCCGCTTCAACCTTGGAGGATTGTCTATGACCTATTGGAATGCCGTTTTGCTGGGGCTGGTGCAGGGCGTGGCGGAGTTTCTGCCGATCTCGAGCTCCGGCCATCTGGCGGTGCTGCAAAACTTTCTCGCCATCGGCGATATGGAAAACCACATGCTCTTTGACGTGCTGCTGCATTTAGGGACGCTGGCGGCGGTCATTCTCGCGTTCTGGAAGGATGTACGTGAGGTTGTGACGGAGTTTGCGCGCATGCTCCACATCCGAAGAACCCCGCGAGGATTGAGGCCCAACCGGCGTGAGCGGCGGCTGATCAGCTTTCTCATCATCGCGACGCTTCCGCTCATCCCGGCGGCGTTTTTATCGAATGTGGTGGAGTCACTCTACCAGAACACATTTTTCATCGGCTTCGCGTTTATTCTGACGGGCTTTCTGCTCTTTGCCGCCGACCGTATGGGGCACGGCAACAAGGACGAGCGGAGTTCGACAACGGCGGACGCGCTGGTGGTAGGTCTGGCACAGGCGGTCGCAGTGGTGCCGGGGCTGTCGCGTTCCGGGACGACGATCAGCTTTGGCATGCTGCGCGGCTTTGAGCGGAGCTTTGCCGTGAAATTTTCGTTTTTGCTCTCCATTCCGGCCGTGCTTGGCGCGAATCTGGTGTCGCTGATTAAAGTATTTTCGACGGGCGTGGAGTGGAGCTATGTGCCGATGTATCTGGTCGGCGTGGCCTGCGCGTTTGTGTCGGGCTACTTTGCCATCTATTTTCTGCGGCTGGTCGTCCAGCGCGGAAAATTCGGCGGTTTTTGCTATTATTGCTGGGGCGCGGGGCTTGTGACGCTGCTGCTGTCCCTGATTTCCTGAAAGGACGGAGCCTCATGGCGGAAAAGCAAACAAAAAAACGTGCCTCCGGCAGCAAATTAACCGGGAAATCCTCCGGCAGCCGGAAAAGCACGTCAAAGGGCTCGAAATCCAAAGCGAAGACACAGACGCCCATCCGGCGCGAGGTCGGCGCGGGCGTGTGTCTGGTGCTGGCGCTTTGTACGGTGCTGGGCTGCCTTGGCATCAAGGGCGCGCTTTTGTCGCTGCTGATCGGGCTTTTCAAGGGGCTCATCGGCTCGGGACTTTACATACTGCCGTTTTCGTTCGTGATGGGGTTTCTGATTCTGCTGCTGCATGACGGAAGACCCGTCGCGCTGCGTGTAACATGCAGCTTTTTATTGGCTGTGACCATCGGCGCGCTGGTGCAGCTGGTGGGCGGACAGGAGGGCGCGGAATGGTCGATTGACATGTTCTCCGAGCTCTGGGAGGGCGGTCTGGACGGCAGCTGCGCGGGCGTTGTGTCCGGGCTTCTGGCGCAGACGCTCGAGCTCATCATCAGCCGCATCGGCGCGGTCATTGTGCTTCTGGCAGCTTTGGCGCTGGAGCTCATCACGAGCCTTAACATGACGGTCAGCGGGATCATTACCGCGATCAAGAACCGCCCCAGAATCGAATATGACGAGCCGAAACGCGAGCATCCCGACCCCGCCGAGCGGATCGTGAACCACGTGGCGCAGAAGCACATTGACCACGTTGAGCAGCAGATGGAACGCCGCCGCGCGAAGGCTTCGGAGTTTGACCTTCCCGTGGACGAGCCGCCGCTTCCGGTGCAGGAGCGGAAGGAAAAGTCGGAGAAAAAGCCGATGCGGCCGGACGTTTTTGTCGAGGAAAGCCGCAAGCAGCAGCGGCAGGAGGCAGGCCGGGAAGCATCCGATGGGCCGGACATTCTGGCCGTGAGACCCGAGCATTCTGCGCAGGCAGAGGTTCCGGAGCAGGAGGAGCTTCCCAAGAAGCTTCCGCCTTTGAATCTGGACGAGCTGCGCCGGGAAGAACCGCCGCTTGTCGTGCCGAACCGGACGCGGCCGGAGGAAGCAGCCGATTCGCAGGAAGAAGAACCGGAGAAGCCGGTCTTCACACCGCACCCGGCAGCGCCCGCACCCATTTCACCTGCGCCCGAGGCTGCGTTTTTATCGGCGGCCAGTGCGGCCAATAAGCCTCTTCCGAAGCCGGAGGCGGCCGTCGCCGCGATCGAGGAAGAGCTTGCACCGTTAGAGCCGGCAGCGGACGATAAAATCAAGAAGAACGACGTGCGCCTTGAAGCTGCGGCCATTGCGCAGGAAATCGCAAGCGCGCCCGAGCCTCCCGCATATCAGTATCCGCCGGTATCTTTATTGAAGCAGGGCTCCGGCGCGGCGCACGACGGAACCGAGGAAATGCGCCAGAATGCCGAGAGGCTCAGCGATACGCTCAAATCCTTCGGCATTGAGGCGACGATCATCAACGTCACGCGAGGTCCTTCTGTCACGCGGTATGAGCTCGAACTCAGCCGGGGTGTGAAGCTCTCGAAGGTGACGAATCTCGCGGACGATATTGCTTTGGCGCTTGGCGCGTCGGGTGTTCGCATCGCGGCGATTCCCGAGAAGATTTCCGTGGTCGGCATCGAGGTGCCGAACCGCGTCGTCTCGACGGTACTTGCGCGCGACGTGATCGACTCGCCGGAGTTTGAAAAGAGCAAATCGAAGGTCTCCTTCGCCGTCGGCAAAGACATCGGCGGCAACCGCATCATCGGCGACATCGGAAGACTGCCGCACCTGCTCATCGCCGGTACGACCGGCTCCGGTAAGTCGGTGTGTATGAACTCGCTCATCATTTCGCTTCTCTATAAGGCGAAGCCCGAAGAGGTCAAGCTCATCATGGTTGACCCGAAAATGGTCGAGCTTGGCATTTATAACGGCATTCCGCACCTGCTCATCCCTGTCGTGACCGACCCCAAGAAGGCGGCGGGCGCGCTGCAGTGGGCAGTGACGGAGATGATGCGTCGGTACCGTCTGATGGCGGACGCGGGCGTGCGCGATCTGGCGTCTTATAACAAGGAGGCGCGCTCCAGCGGCGAGTTTGAGGCTATGCCGCAGATCGTGGTCGTCATCGACGAGCTGGCAGACCTGATGCTGGTTGCGGCCAAGGAGGTCGAGGAGTCCATTTGCCGCGTGGCGCAGATGGGCCGTGCGGCGGGCATGCATCTGGTCATCGCGACGCAGAGACCTTCTGCCGACGTGATTACTGGCCTAATGAAGGCGAATATCCCGTCTCGTATTGCCTTTGCGGTGGCCTCCGCGATGGAGTCTCGTATCATTTTGGATACAGCCGGCGCGGAAAAGCTGGTCGGCAAGGGCGACATGCTCTATGCGCCGCTGGGGCAGGGAAAGCCCAAGCGCGTGCAAGGCTGCTTCATCACCGACGACGAGGTGCAGGAGGTCGTGACCTTCATCAAGCGCTCGAATACGGCGGAATATTCCGACGAGGTCATGGCCGAAATTGATAAGAAGGCCGCCGAGAGCGGCAAGGGCAAGGATGCTTCCTCGTCGAATGTTTCGGTCGACAGCGCCGACGACGGCGGAGACGAAATGCTCCCGGCCGCGGTCGATGTAATCCTGGAGACCGGGCAGGCCTCCGTTTCCATGCTCCAGCGCAGGCTGAAGCTTGGCTACGCGAGAGCTGCGCGCATCATGGATGAGATGGAAGAGCGCGGCATTGTCGGCCATTTTGAGGGCTCGAAGCCGCGGCAGCTGCTGATTACAAAAGAGCAGTGGCAGGCCATGCAGTCCGGCCAGCAGATGCAGATCCCGGAGGAGGACTATAATCCGCCCGTCGAGGAAGAAATCCCGTAATACTTGAAATTCCGCGAATTTTCGCGTAATTTACCCATTGTGTTTGGAAAACGCATCAAACACAAACAGGTCGTTTCGATCAGAATCAGGCGGTTGGCTGAGGCTGAACGATGCGACCGAAAAAATTGAGGCATTGCATCCGGACGAAGGTGCCGGAGCGAGAGCTGGAGGTACGTATGAAAAACAAAAAACACACATCCGTTGTCCGTCTGACGTCGCTGGCGCTGCTTGCTGCGCTGGTGGTCGTCCTGCAAACCGTCGCGACCGGTATCAAGATCGGCCCCGTGCCGATTTCCCTGACGCTGGTTCCTATCGTCGTGGGTGCGATCCTCTTTGGCCCGGGCGCGGGCGCGTTCCTTGGCGGTGTATTCGGCGTTGTCTGCCTGATCGCGGGCATTGCCGGAACCGACCAGTTTACGAACCTGCTGTGGGTGGCGAGCCCCTTCTGGCTGACGCTTGTCTGCGTTGGAAAGGCCGTGCTCTGCGGCTGGGTCGCGGGACTCGTCTATAAGGTGCTCTCTAATAACCAGACGCTCGGCTGCATCGTGGCTGCCATCTGCGCGCCGATCGTGAATACGGGCGTTTTTGCCGTCGGTATGTTCACGGCCTTCCGCTCCATTTTGCAGGACTTTGCGGGCGGAACGGACATCGTCTATTATTTCTTCGTCGCATTTATCGGCGTGAATTTCCTCGTGGAGCTCGGCGTGAACGCGGTTCTGAGCGCGGCCATCGCGCGGATCGTGAAGGCCGTCCAGAGATCGCACGGAGAGGAAAATTCGTAATTGGCAGAAAGAGGAGCGGAGCTTTCCGCTTCCCGTCTGTGCAAAGCATGGAGAATACATATGAGCAAACAAAAATTTCGCACCGCCGTCTTCGATCTGGACGGGACGCTTCTGGACACCCTGTATGATCTCGCCGCGTGCGCGGACAAGGCGCTCTCTCACTGCGGCTTGCCGGGGCATACGATGGAAGAGTACCGGACGTATATCGGAAACGGCATTCCGAAGCTCGTTGCAAGAGCCGTCCCGCCCGGAACGAGCGAGGAGGATATCCAACGGGTTCTAAAATTTTATCTTGGCTATTACCCCGAGCACTGCGCCGAGCATACGCGGTTTTTCCCGGGTGTGGAAGAAACCATCCGGACGCTTCACGAGCGCGGCTATTTGCTCGCGGTACTGTCGAACAAGACCGAAGCAACGGCGAAGAAAATCATTGAACGCTATTTCCCGGACGCGCCGTTTCGCGTTGTCTGGGGCAACAATGGTGTAAGGCCGCTTAAACCCGCGACGGATGCGGGATACCTGCTTCTAAGTGAGCTCGGCTGCGGGCCGGAGGAGGTCTTCTACGTCGGAGACGGTGATACGGACATGGAGTTTGCCAGCCGCATGGGCTTTTTTGCCGCCGGGGCAACCTGGGGCTACCGTCCGGCGGAGGTGCTGAAACGCTGCGGCGCGGACGCGCTGTTTTCGTCCATGGAAGAGATTCTTCCGTATCTTCCGTAGAGGGTTTTCAGAGACACCCGAAGAAACACAAACGCTGAAAGGGGAATGTATCATGCGCGAAGTGAAAAACCACATCGAGACCAACTGCGTTCAGGCGGGCTATACCCCGGGGTCGGGCGAGCCGCGCCAGATTCCAATCATCCAGTCGACCACGTTCAAATACGACACCTGCGAGGCCATGGGACAGCTCTTTGACCTCGAGGCTGAGGGGTATTTCTACTCGCGCCTGCAAAACCCGACCTGCGACATGGTAGCGGCGAAGATCTGCGCGCTCGAGGGCGGCACGGCGGCCATGCTGACGGCCTCCGGGCAGGCGGCAAACTTTTTTGCGCTGTTCAACATCGCCTCGAACGGTGATCATATTGTTGCGTCGTCCAGCATCTACGGCGGCACATTCAACCTCATTTCCGTCACGATGGCAAAAATGGGCGTGGAAGCGACGTTTGTCGCGCCGGACTGCTCGGAAGAAGCGCTCGAAGCGGCGTTCCGCCCAAACACGAAGGCCGTCTTCGGCGAGACGATCGCAAACCCGGCGCTCACGGTTCTGGACATCGAGCGCTTCGCGCAGGCTGCGCACCGGCACGGCGTGCCGCTCATCGTCGACAACACATTTGCAACGCCTATCAACTGCCGCCCGATCGAGTGGGGCGCGGACATTGTAACGCATTCGACGACCAAGTACATGGACGGCCACGCGGCGGCGCTTGGCGGTGCGATCGTCGATGGTGGAAACTTTGACTGGATGGCGCATGCAGACAAATTCCCCGGCCTCTGCACGCCGGACGAGAGCTACCACGGCGTAACGTATGCCGAGAAGTTCGGAAACGCGGGCGCGTTCATCACGAAATGCACTGCGCAGCTGATGCGGGACTTTGGCTCGATGCAGTCGCCGCAGAGCGCATTCTACTTGAATCTGGGCCTCGAGAGCCTGCATGTGCGCATGCCGCGGCACTGCGAAAACGCGCAGGCGGTGGCAGAGTACCTTTCAAAGCACCCGAAGGTCGAAACGGTCCACTACTGCGGTCTTCCGACAGACCCCTACTATAAAACCGCGCAGAAGTATCTGCCGAACGGCTCGTGCGGCGTTGTGTGCTTTGAGCTAAGAGGCGGACGCGAAGCGGCGGGCGCTTTCATGCGCGAGCTGAAACTTGCCGCGATCGAGACACATGTGGCCGACGCGAGGACGTGCTGCCTGAGCCCGGCTTCCACAACGCACCGGCAGATGACCGACGAGCAGCTGAAGGCCGCCGGTGTTCCGGCGGGACTCATTCGGCTCTCGTGCGGGTTAGAGAACAAGGAAGATCTGATTTCCGATATCGCGAACGCACTGGAGGCTATCCCAAATGCCGATTAAAATTCCCAATCAGCTCCCCGCGACCCAGACGCTCCGGCAGGAAAACATCTTCGTGATGACCGAAACGCGCGCCATCACGCAGGACATTCGCCCGCTGCGCATTCTGCTTCTGAACCTGATGCCGACGAAGGTCGACACGGAGACGCAGTTTGCCCGCGTGCTCGGAAACACTCCGCTGCAGATCGAGCTCGAGCTCGTCGCGCCGCGGAGCCATGTATCGAAAAATACCTCGCAGGAGCACATGCTGGCGTTTTACAAGACGTTTGACAAGGTGAAAGACCAGAATTTTGACGGCCTCATCATCACCGGCGCGCCGGTGGAGCACCTTCCGTTTGAAGAGGTCGACTACTGGCCTGAACTGTGCCGGATCATGGAGTGGTCGAAGACACACGTCCACTCGACGCTTCACATCTGCTGGGGCGCGCAGGCGGGACTGTATTACCACTACGGCGTTCCCAAGCGGCCGCTTCCAGAGAAGCTCTTCGGCGTGTTCCGGCACACGGTGGAGGAGCCGAACTTCATGCTTTTCCGCGGCTTTGACGACGAGTTCTGGGTGCCGCATTCGAGAAACACGACGATCCTGCGCGAGGACATCGAAAAGGTGCCGGAGCTCAAGATCCTCTCGTGCTCGGAAATCGCAGGCGTATACGCCGTCAAAACGCAAGACGGCCGGCAGGTCTTTCTGATGGGGCACGCGGAGTATGACCGCGACACGCTCAAGCGGGAGTATCTGCGCGACGTGGCGGCCAATGTGCCGATTCACGTGCCGGAGCACTATTTCCCGGGCGATGACCCGGAGAAAACGCCGCTTGTCACATGGCGCTCGTGCGCGCACCTGCTCTACGGCAACTGGCTCAATTACTTTGTCTACCAGACCGTGCCATACGATATCACGCGCATCCAGTCCGGCGAGCGAACGGAAGAATAAGGCAACACCGCGCAATTGCGTCGACGCGCTTCGCCGGATCTTTTCCGCCAATTCTTCGGTTTGAAAAGTTTGAAATACATACAGTATTCCTGCGCTTTTCAAATCTTGACTTGGCGAAAAATCTCTCGTCGAATCTGCTTGCCGAATTGTGCGGTGCCGCCTAAAAAAATCCCGGCGATTGCAGCTTGTGCCGCAGTCGCCGGGATATTTTGTGTTCAGAAAAGGAACGTGTAGACAACGGCAAAAACGAGCGTCGGAAGCAGGTTCGCGACCTTGATCGTTTTGCCCCAGATGAGGTTCACACCCACACAGAAGATCATGACGGAGCCCGTAAAAGACAAACTCGCGATTGCCGCGTCGGTCATCACGGGCGCGATCACACGCGAGAGAAGCGTCACGCTGCCCTGCAAAATGGCGACAGGAATCGCCGAGAAAATACAGCCCTTGCCCATCGAGGCCGTCATGACGAGGATAATGACCGCGTCGAGCGCCGCTTTCGCGCAAAGAAGGGAAGCGTCTCCGAGGAGCCCGTCTTGAATCGAGCCGACGATTGCCATCGCGCCGATGCAGACCGTGAGCGAGGCGTGGATGAAGCCGGAGAGAAAGCCGGAATCGGATTCGTTGTGCGTCTTTTTGCGGAGCCACGCGCCGAAGCGCTCAAATGCACCTTCGATATTTAAAAGTTCTCCCACGATGCCGCCCAGCACGAAGCAGATGATGAGCATCATGCCGCCCGAAGTCGTAAGCGCGCCGTCTGTAATTTTCAGCATCTGCGACATCGCGCCGCCGATGCCGATAAAGAGTACACAGACGCTGCTGGCCTTTAAGAGCGTGTCTTCCATGCTTTTTGTCAGCAGATTTTTGAACAGCAGTCCCAGAAGGCCGCCCGCAACGATTGCGGCTGTGTTGATGATGGTTCCAAGTCCCGGCATAACGTAACCCCTTTGCGTGTTTACGCGCATCATCATACCGCGAAGCAGCCTGTAAATCAAGACAAAAATCGCGCGCCCCGCAAAATCGCAGAGCGCGCGTCAGCTTATAAATGGTCTGTTTGCGTGTTTCCGTGCCGGTCTGCATGGGCGCAGATGGCGCGGTAGCTCTGCTCGCTCAGATCGTGCTCCATTTTGCACGCGTCCGTTTCGGCGGTGATCTCGTCCACGCCGAGGTTCACGAGAAATTTTGTGAGCGTTTTGTGCCGGTCGAGCATGCTTGCGGCGATCTGCATGCCGGAATCGGTGAGCGTGATGAGGCCGTCCTTGTCCATGGTGATATAGCCGTTTTCCTTGAGGCGCTTGGTGGTGTAGGTGACGCTTGGCTTTGTCACGCCGAGAAATTCGGCAATGTCAATCGAGCGGATGTAGCCGTGCTTTTTCTGCATCATCAGCATCGCTTCAAGATAGTCTTCTGCTGCGCGCAGAATTTTCATAGGGGATACCAACTTTCTATAGAGATAACTATAGGTTAGCACACTTTAACCAAAAATGCAAGAGACAAGGAAAAACTGTTTGTAAATTTTCGTCAAACTTTCAGAAGAGAGCAGGGATATATGCGTACGTTGTGAAATTTGGCCTTAGAAAAAAGAATAAAAATGGCAATATTAAAAATGCCAGATATCTGCTATGATACGACTAGCCGAAAGAATACACCCTAGAAGGGAGGAGGATACATGCAGCAAACAGCTTCCCACAACAGGCAGAAAAAGCTTGCCGTCATCAACGACTTCTGCGGCTTCGGGCGGTGCTCGATCGCGGTGGCGCTGCCGATCATCTCGGCAATGCACATCCAGTGCTGTCCGCTGCCGACGGCGATCTTTTCCGACCACACGGGCTTTGAGAGCTTTTTCTGCGAGGACTTTACCGAGCATATGCCGGCCTATGCGGGCGAATGGGAAAAGCTCGGATTACACTTTGACGGCATTGCCACGGGCTTTCTCGGTTCGGCGCGGCAAATTGACATCGTCAAGGACTTTCTCGCGCGGTTCAAAGGGGAACATACGAAGGTTCTGGTCGACCCTGTGATGGGCGACTACGGAAAGCTCTATCCGACGTACACGCCGGAGCTTGCCGGAAGGATGCACGAGCTTCTGCGCTTTGCGGATCTTCTGACCCCGAATCTCACCGAGGCCTGCATTCTGACAAATACCCCATATCGCGAGGATTTTACCGAGCAGGAGCTGACGGTGCTCTGTGAATCGCTCTTGAAGGCCGGGCCGCAGGAGATCGTGATTTCCGGTATCCATCTGGGAGACGATCTTGGAAACTTCGTCTATTCGCAGGGAGAAACGGCGATGCTCTGCGCGCACCGCGTGGGTGGCTACCGGTCCGGCACAGGCGATGTGTTCGGCGCGATTCTGGCGGCGGATCTCGTAAACGGCGAGCCGCTGGAGGCGTCTGTCCGCAAGGCGGCGGATTTTATCACGAAAACCATTTTGTACACCCAGAAGCTCGGCGTTCCGGACACGGACGGCATCTGCTTTGAGGAATATGTATGGGAACTGGGGCAAACAACAAAGGAAGTGGCACTGTGAAAAACAAAACGACAAGAAGGATCTGCCTGACGGCTCTGATGGCTGCGATCATCTACGTCTTTACGGCGTATATCCACGTGCCGAGCCACACGGGCTACACGCATGTGGGAGACGGCTTTTTATACCTCGCGGCAAGCCTGCTTCCGGCTCCCTACGCGGCGGCGGCCGGCGCGATTGGCGCGGGCATGGCGGACCTGCTCTCGGGCTACAGCATCTGGGCGCCCGGCACCATCATCATTAAAGCGCTCACGGCGTTCTGCTTTACCAACAAGCTGGACAAGCTCGTAAACAAGCGCAATGTTCTTGGCATTGTCCTTGCGCTTGTCCTCTGTGTCGGCGGATATTATCTCTATGAAGCGATCATTACCGGGAACTTCGCCGCGCCCGCGCTCGGAATCCCGGGATATCTGACGCAGGTCGCGTTGAGCAGTGTCGTATATCTGGCGCTCGGAGCTGCGCTTGACCGCGCGGGACTCAAAAAGAAATTGGGGGGAATCTAATATGACAGATCAGAAGGGCATGACCATTACCTACAAGGCCAAAAACGGGATCTACGTGAACATGACGAACCGCTGTCCCTGCGCGTGTACGTTCTGCCTGCGGCAGAATGCGCCGGGGGTCTACGGCTCCGACCCATTGTGGCTCGAGCGCGAGCCGACGGTGGAGGAGGTCGAGGCGTCTCTTTCCAAGTGGGACTTAAACAGCATGGATGAGGTCGTCTTCTGTGGCTACGGCGAGCCTGCAGAGCGGCTGAAGGACCTTTTGGAGGTTGCGGCGTGGCTCAAGAAGAACTACACCGTGAAGACCCGCATCAATACGAACGGCTTGGCGGACCTCATTTGGGGCGAGCCAACCGCGCCGTGGCTGGAGGGGAAGATCGACGCGGTCTCCATCAGCCTCAACGCCATCGATGCGGAGGAATATCTCCGGCTCACGCGTTCGAAGTTCGGCATCGGCTCGTATGACGCGATGCTCAAGTACACGCACGAGTGCACAAAATACGTGCCGACCGTCATGATGACCGTCGTCGATCAGGTCACAACGCCGGAGGAACAGGAATCAGCGCGGAAAATCTGCGAGAAGCTGGGCGCGACCCTTCGCGTCCGACCCTTCGAGAGTTGAGCAATTACGGAGGAACAGCCAAAACCGTTCGTAGGGGTCGATGCCCACATCGACCCGGCGATATTACCCGTTTTTACGAAAATCCAATGCGAATTCGTAACTTCCCAATGGGGCGATGTGGGCATCGCCCCCTACGCAAGATCGGGAAATTTCAGAGTTCTTCCCGGAATGTTCATAGGGGCGTCCGCCCATATGGGATACCAGCGAATTTAATACGGATTTGTAAGAACGGCACTTTGTAGGCACAGCCGGAAGGGTAAGGAAAGCGGGCAGACACGGAGGGCGTCTGCCCGCTTTTCTGATCAGCGCCGATTGACTGCTGAGAAGAAGGCGAAGTTATGAATTGCCGAGGGAGAAGGAAAAGCGCATCGCGAGGTTTCGGAACAGTTCCTGCATGACCTGCTCGGAAAGACCGCGAATATCGAGCGTTCGGATATGCGCGAGGATCTCCCGCTGCTCATCGGGCGGAACGGAGTAGGCGCTCAGGCTCATCGTGAGAAAACGGGAGAGCTTTCGCTCGAGCGTAAAATAGAGGTCGCAAGAGCGCGCCATATACGCGCGGATGATGCCGCTTGAACCGATCTCCAGCTCATAGAAATCACTCTCGGTACACGCCGGGAGGTACGAGTGGAACGTCTGGTAGAGCCGGATGGCCATGTGGCGGTAGATGTATTCCGCGCTTTGCGGCTGGCGATAGGCCTCGAGGTACATTTCGCGCACATTTTCGTTGAGCTCGGTCAGCGTGAGCTGGATGCTCGTCTCGAGCGCGTAAATGAAAACGGGCGGGAAATTCTGCTCGGTGTATTTTAAGGCGATGTTGAACTGGTTGTCGAACATAAAGCGGACGAGCTCAATGAACACGCCGTCTTTTGTGTGGAAGATATTCTGAAACGTACTGGCCGAGACGTTGGCGGCTTTCAAAATTTCGGAGACGGTTGTGCGTTTGTAGCCCTTTTCCAGAAATAGCCGGACGCAGGCGCTGAGAATCCGCTGCTTCGCGGCGAGGCTTGCTGCGGTAATCGCCACGGCGGACCCCCTCTTTCAATTCATGCTTGGTATATATGCCAAGCATAGCATAAAAACGATAAAAACGCAAGTGAAAACCTTTCATCGGGTCATTAAAAAATGAGACATATGAAAAGCCGTGCGGCATATATAATATGATATATGTTCGGCATAAAAAAGTGTGTGTTTTTTGCGGTTTTTCCGAAAACTTGCGCCGGGGGGAATTGACGAAGCCCACACAAAACCACTATACTATTTTCGAAAGCAAACGCGGCCGGATGCGGCATCGGGTAAGCCCGCCGGAGCGTTTGTCTGGAAAAACGTTTTGCTGTGACGATTTTCCAGATACTGCAAAGCGTGAGACACTTTGTACGGCTTTTTGCAGCTGGCAGGAGCAGAGCTCCTGTGTTCCGGGCGAGCAGTTCCTTCTATCCATAGGGCGCCGACTTGCGCGCCGCGCCGTCCGGAACTTTTTCATCCCTTCCTCCGCTTCTGCCAGCCGCCCTATCTGAAAAACCATATGTACTCCCCCACACCGCAGGCCAGCGCGAACGCTGGCCTGCGGTATTTTTCGGCCATTTCGAACGGAATCCAAAACTTTGGCACAATGCGCTAAAAAACTGACAAAATTTTCGTCAGCCAAACAAAATTTTTGTATTGCTTCACGAAAAATGAACACGTATACTATAGGTGAGGCCGGAACAACGGACAGCGATTGTCACTTTTCCCTTTTCGGACAAGGACGCTCTCCACCGCGGACGCGGCTCCGGCCATCAAACAAAAGGAGATTTTTCAATGAAGGGCAAGAAATCCAACGCATCGGTTTCTGTAGACAACATCTACAAGTTAGATGGCAGAGTTCCGGTCGCAAAGGCCATTCCGTTTGGCTTACAGCACGTGCTGGCGATGTTCGTCGCGAACGTCACGCCGGTCATGCTGATTGCAAGCGTCGCGGTCTACAACGGCGTAGCGTTCACCGCCATCGATACGGCGCTTCTCATCCAGGCGGCCATGTTAGTCGCTGGCATCGGCACGCTTATCCAGCTCTATCCCATCTGGCGCATCGGCTCCAGGCTTCCTGTCGTGATGGGCCTGAGCTTTACGTTTTTGTCTGCGATGATGACGCTCGCGGCCAGAGACTACGGCCTCATGATCGGCGCAGTGCTTGTCGGCGGCTGCATCGAGGGCCTTCTGGGCATGACGGCAAAATACTGGCGGCGCTTTGTGAGCCCGATCGTCTCGGCATGCGTTGTGACGACGATCGGCTTCAGCCTGCTTTCTACCGGCATCTCGTCCTTCGCGAGCTCTTCCGTGTACCCCACCGGCGCGTGGCAGAACCTTCTTGTCGCGGTCATTACGCTGGCGGCGTGCCTCATTTACAATTCTCTTGCCAAGGGCTTCTGGAAGCAGCTTTACGTGCTCTTCGGCCTGATCGTGGGCTATATTGTGTCCTTGTTCTTCGGCATGGTCGACTTTGCGTCCATGAAAAATACCGTCCAGGAGCTCGGTATCATCGCCCTTCCCAAGCTCTTTGCCTATACGCCGAAGTTTGAAATCGGCGCGATTGTCTCCGTGACGCTTGTCTTCCTTGTCTCGGCGGCGGAAACTATCGGCGACACCTCCGCGGTCTGCACGGGCGGCCTTGGCCGGGAGATCACCGAAAAAGAGGTCTCCGGCTCTCTTGGCTGCGACGGCTTTATTTCCGCAATCTCCGGCGGCGTGTTCGGCTGCCCTCCCATTACCTCGTTCAGCCAGAACGTGGGTCTGGTTGCGATGACGAAGGTCGTCAACCGCTTTACGATCATGTTTGGCGCCCTGACGCTCATCCTTGCCGGCCTCTTCCCGCCGGTCGGCGCGTTCTTCTCGACGCTTCCCGACTGTGTGCTCGGCGGCTGCACGGTCATCATGTTTGGCGCGATCATCGTCTCGGGCGTCACGATGCTCGGCGAGTGCGGCTTTGACCAGAGAAACACGATCATCGCGGCCACCTCCTTTGCCATCGGTATCGGCGTGACGCAGGTTCCGGAATTCTTCTCCGGCATGCCGCAGATCGTGAGTGATATCTTCGCAAACAACCCCGTCGCGGGCGTGTTCGTTGTGGCGATGATCCTGTCCCTGACCCTTCCCAAGAAGGTCAAGGCCGAGGACGTCGGCGCGCTGACGGAGGAAACAATGGATACCTCTGAGGTGGAAAAATAAGGAACAAGAAACGCAGGTGCGGCGAAAAACCGTACCTGCGTTCCTATTTTTTCTCAATCAGTCTGCATCCTGCAAGGCTGCCTCATAGAGGGCGTTTCGGGGAAGGCCCGTCTGCTTGGCAACGAGCTTCACGGCGTCCTTTTTGGAGAGGCCTTTTTCCAGTTCTGCGCGCACGAGCCTCGCGCCCGCCTCAATGGAGAGTTCCTCGCTGGGTACTTCCTGCGCGCCCTCGACCACGACGACAAACTCGCCTCTGGGCGGATTTTCCGTGTACCGGGCGACAGCCTCGCCGAGCGTCGTGCGGACGACCTCCTCGTGAAGCTTTGTGAGCTCCCGGCAGAGGCTCACGCGCCGGTCCTCGCCAAAATTAGCGGCCATGTCCTTGAGTGTCGCGAGGAGCTTGTGGGGCGCTTCGTAAAAGATCATCGTCCGGCGCTCGTTTTTAAGACCCGACAGGTGCTCCTGCCGGCTTTTTTTGTTGATGGACAAAAAGCCCTCGAAGCAGAATCTTCCCGTGGGAAGGCCGGAGATGGAAAGCGCCGTCACGAGCGCGCACGGACCCGGAATTGCGCAGACCGTCAGCCCGGCCTCGGCGCACAGACGCACCAAATCCTCTCCGGGGTCGGAGATGGCGGGGGAGCCCGCGTCCGAGACGAGGACGCATATTTCGCCCTCCTGAATCCGACGGACGATCTTCGGGCCGCTTTCGAGCTTGTTGTGCTCATAGTAGCTTACGAGCGGCTTTTTGATTTCCAGAAAGTTCAGAAGCTTTAAGGTCACGCGCGTGTCCTCGGCGGCGATGAAGTCGGCCTCCTCAAAGGTTTTGCGGCAGCGCGCGGAAATATCGGAAAGGTTCCCGATGGGCGTCGGGACAAGATAGAGCATTCCAGCCATGTCAGGTCTCCTCGTGATAGAGTCGTTTATAGTCGGCGGTTTTTTCGCCGGTCTCAGAATAAAATAGAAGGTCGTTTGCGAGCGTCAGCCCGGGCTTTGCACCGAGCCTTGCTTCGATCAGAACGAGGCTGACGTTCGCGCCCGGATGGTGGCGGACAAATTGCAGGCGCTTAGGCTCCAGCCGGTTTTCCCGCAGCGTGACCAGCAAATCCGTCAGCCGCTCGGGCTTGTGCACCAGAAAAAAGCTTCCGCCGAACCGCAGGCACCACGCCGCGCAGGCGCACAGGCACGAGAGCGTGCAGCAGAGCTCGCTTCTGGCGATGGCAAGCGGCGCATCGTCCGCGATAGCCCCGCTTTTGAGCGGGTAATAGGGCGGATTGGAAATCACCGCGTCAAAGCCGTTTGCGGGCAGCAGCGTCCGGTACTCCCGCAGGTCGCCATGCAGAACGGAAAGGCCGCTGAGATTGTTTTGTGCAGCGTTTTCCATGGCGCAGCGGGCAGCGTCTTTCTGAATTTCCACGCCCGTGATAGAAAGCGTTTCATCGCGCGCCAGCAGCAAGAGCCCCAGCGCTCCGCAGCCGCAGCCAAGGTCGCACACGCGCGCGCCATGCTTTACACGGGCAAAATCCGCCAGCGCCATCGTATCTGTGCTGAGCGAAAACTGCGCGGCCGGAATCTGCATCCGGTATTTCCCACAAATCAGCTCCTCCATCCGCGCCTCCCAAAAACGTTTCCTCTATCATACAATGCCAGAGGAAAAAGCACAACCCCAAAATCTACGCACACCCAAGCCTCGCAGAGTTTCGCCATCTGCAGTCAGCGTGAAATCCCCATCCGGAAAGAGCCCCCGCTCTTTCCGGGCAACAAACAAAGCGCCCGTGCTCAGCACGGGCGCTTTGTTTGTTGCAATTATTCCTGAGTGATCGCGTCGTTCGGGCACTCAGCCGCGCAGGTTCCGCACTCTACGCACTGATCAGCGTCGATGACATACTTGCCGTCGCCTTCGGAAATGATGCCGAGGGGACATGCGTCAGCGCAGGTACCGCAGTTGACACAAGCGTCGCCAATAACATAAGCCATAGTATTGCACCTCCATATTTTTATGCGCTCTCATCATAACACATTTTTCTGAAAATGCAAATGATAATTCTGTGAACATTGTGAAAAAAGCCGCAAAAATATTTTCTGGTCGTATAAATCAGGAAAATAGCGGCGAAACTTCCTGAAGAAAGGATGTGAAGCCATGAAAAAGCAGGAATTATCCGGAAGACTCCGGACGCTTGTTGTGCAGGCCGGGCGCTTTGCCAGAGAATTCGGCCATAGCTACGTGGGCACCGAGCATCTGCTGCTGGCCATCTCGGAGGAAGCGGGCGGCGCGGGACGGGTGCTGCGCGCGGTTGGGATGGAGGAGCTGTGCCTGCGGTCCATGGTTCTGGCGGGTGCGGGCATCGGCAGCAGGACCTTATTTCTGCCGCAGGGGCTTTCACCCAGAGCACGCCGCGCGGTGCATCAGGCGGGCGTGGAGGCCGGAAGGCTGCACGCGCCAAGCGTCACGCCGGAGCATCTGCTGCTCGCACTTTTGCGGGACGACGGCTGTACAGCGTGCCGGATTTTACAGGAAAACGGCGCGGAACTCGATTGCATGTTTACGGAAACCTATGGAGCGCTGTATGCGCGGCCGCAGCCGCAGCAGGGGAGGCAGGTCAGTGTGAGACTGTTGGAGCAATATTGCGAGAATATGATAGAAAAAGCGGCGGGCATGGAGCCGGTCATCGGACGGGAGCGCGAGCTCTGCGAGGTGGAGCAGATTCTCTGCCGCAAGAATAAGAACAATCCCGCTCTGATCGGAGAGCCCGGCGTTGGAAAGACTGCGATCGTTGAGGCTCTGGCGCAGCGGCTGGCGAGCGGACAAGCGCCGCAGGGGCTTCTTGGGAAAAGGCTTTACCGGCTCGATATGGCGAGCGTCCTGGCAGGCACGAAATATCGCGGTGAGTTTGAAGAGCGCATCCGGGACATTCTGGCGGAGATCCGCCGGGCGGGGAACCTCATTCTCTTTGTCGATGAGATGCATACCATCGTTGGTGCGGGCAGCGCGGAGGGTGCGATTGACGCGGCGAATTTACTCAAGCCAGCCCTTGGCCGCGGTGAGGTGCAGATCATCGGCGCGACGACGCTCGAGGAGTACCGCAAGTACATCGAAAAGGACGCGGCGCTGGAGCGGCGGTTCCGGCAGGTCCTCGTGCGCGAGCCGACAAAAGAGCAGACGCTTGATATCCTGCGCGGCCTTCGCCCGGGACTCGAGCGGCACCACCGTATCCGCATCTCAGACGAGGCACTGTCTGCGGCGGTCGAGCTCTCGTGCCGGTATCTGGCCGACCGGTTTTTGCCGGATAAGGCGGTTGATCTGGTAGATGAGGCGGCGGCCTCCGTGTGGCTGACGGGCGGAAGCGTCGATACGCGGCTGGAAGAAAAAAAGCGCCATCTTTCTCGGGAACTTGAACAGGCCGTGCGCGATGGAGCGTATGAGCACGCGGCGGCGCTTCGGGACCGTCTTCAGGAATTGGTACGCCGTCAGGCGGAGTCCAATCGCGCTCAGCGTATGCTGCTTGTCACACGCGAGGATGTGGCAAACGTCGTCTCCCAGCGCACAGGAATCCCTGTAGGAACGCTCAGCCAGACGGAAAAAGAGCGGCTTTTGGCTTTGGAAGATGCATTGCACGCGCGCGTTGTGGGGCAGGATGCGGCGGTACGGGAGGTCTGCCGGGCTGTCCGGCGGGGAAGAAGCGGTATGGCGGATGCAGAGCGGCCAGCTGCCTCCATGCTCTTCGCGGGTCCCACGGGCGTCGGCAAAACGGAGCTCTGCAAGGCGCTGGCTGACGTGGTATACGGAAGCGCGGACAGCCTCATTCGCATCGATATGAGCGAGTATATGGAGCCCGGCTCCGTGACCCGGCTCATTGGAGCGCCTCCGGGGTATGTCGGCCACGGAGAGGCAGGCGCGCTCACGGAGAAGGTAAGAAGAAGGCCCTACTGCGTCGTGCTGCTCGACGAAATTGAAAAGGCGCACCGCGACGTGCGGAACCTTCTTTTGCAGGTCATGGACGACGGCATGCTCACGGACTCCATGGGCCGCACGGTCAGCTTCAAAAACGCCATCGTCGTCATGACCTCGAACGCGGGAAGCGGCGAGGACCAGAAGGGCGGGCTCGGCTTTTTGCCGCAGGGAGAAACGGCGCGTTTTACATTGGCGCTGCGGCAGCTGTTCAGCCCAGAGTTTTTAGGGCGCATCGACTGCGTGGCCTGCTTTGAAAGGCTGGAGCTTCCGGAGCTTACGGAGATTGCACGGCGGCAGCTGGAGGCAATCTGCGGGCGGGCAAAATCGCGCGGGCTAACGCTCGAGATCGCCCCCGGAGCGGCGGAGGAGATCGCCCGGCAGGCGATGGGAAAACCGGGCGGTGCGCGCAATATCCGGCATTTGCTCCAGACGCTGGTGCAGACGCCGCTTTCCGACGCGCTGCTCTCCGGGACACCTCCGAAAGCGCTTCAGATTTTGGCGCGCGAGGGGAAAGTTGTCGTATCGGTGACGGATGGTGACAGAGCGGAAACAGGAGAATAGAACATCTGTTCAAAAATTGCGAAATTGCCGAAAAGGGGTTAAATTTTGTAAATATTTTCTCCGGACGATTTTGAAAAAAAGGGTTGCATTTTATGTTAACGCCCCTTATTATATAAGTGAAGTGGAGCTAAGTGGAGCGGAAAAGATGAAAATGGAGCGAGGTGAGAGGGAATGTACGGAAAATACAAGCACACGGTCGATCCGAAGGGCCGTCTGTTCGTTCCCTCGAAGCTGCGCGACGAGCTCGGCGAGGCTTTCTATGTGACACTAGGCCTCGATCACTGCCTGTCCGTCTATACGGAGAACGGCTGGCAGGCGATCCTGGATAAATATAACGCGCTTCCCATCTCGCAGGCGCGCAAGATGCGCTTTCTTTTTGCCAACGCCGCCAAATGCGAGCCCGACAAGCAGGGGCGCTTCCTCATCCCGACCGAACTTCGCCAGTATGCCGGCATCCGGCAGGAGGTCACGTTCATCGGGCAGGGCGGCCATGCGGAGATCTGGGACAGCGAGGCTTACGACAAGCTGGAGCAGGAGACGCTCACGCCGGAGAATCTGGCGCAGGTGATGGAGGAATTGGGCTTCTGATGGAGTTTTCACATAAATCGGTTTTGCTTTGGGAGTGCATCGACGCGCTCAACATCCGCCCGAACGGGATCTATCTCGACGGGACGCTCGGCGGCGGCGGGCACTCACTGGAAATCTGCCGCAGACTGACAAACGGCAGGCTCATCGGCGTCGACCGCGACGAGGTCGCGCTGGAGGCGGCAAAAAAACGGCTCAGCCGTCACGCGCGCAAGGTGACGCTGGTGCATGATAATTTTGAAAACATTGCGCTGATCCTGGATGCGCTAAATCTCGACAAAATCGACGGTATGCTCTTTGACCTGGGCGTTTCGTCCCCACAGCTGGACGACGGCGCGCGCGGCTTTTCGTATATGACGGACGCGCCGCTTGATATGCGCATGGACAGAGGCAGCAGCCTGACGGCCTATGAGATCGTCAACAACTATCCCAAGGACGAGCTCCGGCGGATTTTGTACGAATACGGAGAGGAGCGGTACGCGCCCCAGATTGCCGCGGCGATTGAGCGCGTGCGCTCCGACCGGCCGATCGAGACGACGTTAGAGCTGGTGGACATCATCAAGTCCGCCATGCCCGAGCGGGCGCTGCGGGAAAAGCAGCACCCCGCCAAGCGGAGCTTTCAGGCCATCCGCATTGCCGTCAACGACGAACTCGGCGCGGTCAGCCGCATGATGCGCGCGTCCATTGACCACCTGAATCCCGGCGGCCGTCTGGCCGTCATCACGTTCCACTCGTTAGAAGACCGCATTGTGAAAAACGCGATGGCAGAGGCGGCCAAGGGCTGCACGTGCCCGCCGAGCTTTCCGGTGTGCGTCTGCGGCAGAACACCCAAGATTCAGGTCTTAACGAAAAAACCAATCATCGCTACGATGGAAGAGGTGCGGGAAAACCCCCGCGCCAGAAGCGCAAAGCTGCGCGTAGCGGTCAAGCTTTGAACTACCCCCAGGCGGGAAAGCCTTGAGAAAGGAGAGCACCCATGGCTGCGGAACGCAACCCCTATTACAGCACAAACGGCGCGGCAGCTTATGACGTGTACTCCGTAGAAAATACCCTCCGGCAGCCCGTTCGCGAGCCGGAGCGGCATGAGCTTCCGCAGGAGCGGGAGCTTCCCCAGAAGCGCCAGCGCGTTCGGGCGAGAACTGCTGTCGCCCCGTTTACCATTCTCGGCGCGGCCATTTCGGCCTGCATGATGATCCTCGTGATCTTCGGCTATGTGCAGCTGTTTGAGGCGACGAGCCGGGTAAGTAAGCTCGAAAGCCAGCTTCAGAGCTTACAGGAAGAGCAGCTTCTGCTGCAAAGCAAATACGAAGGAAAGATCGATCTGGCCGGAATTGAGGAGCAGGCCGAGACGCTCGGCCTCAAAAAACCCTCGCAGGAGCAGATCGTCTATGTCAATCTCGCCGGTACCGATCAGGCGGAGATCTACAAAACGGAGAAAAGCAGCATTCTCAGCGAAATCATCGGCGCGGTCGAGCAGAGTATTTCTGACTTGATTGCATATCTGCATCCGGCGGCGGCATAAAGTAGGACAGAGCCCCACGGAACACAACTACAAAGCTTTGCAGGGGCGGTTTCAGATTGTTGTAAACCGTCCCTGTTTTCACAATTGGCGCCATCCACGAAATTGGTATAATATGGCAGAAAGGCAGGAGCATGGCACGCAAAATCATTCCCCTGAGACGGAAAAAGCAGGAACCAAAGCTATCGCGCGCCGAGCAGTCGCAGCGTGCCAACCGGACGATTCTCAGACGGACGCTTGTTCTGATGGCGCTGTTCGGCGTGGTGGCATTTATTCCCCTGATCGTGACGCTGTATAACCTTATGATCCGCGACCACGACTATTATGAGGCGCAGGCCATTGACAACCAGACGCGCTACACAAGTTTATCTGCCTCACGCGGGCAGATCTTCGACCGGAACATGAACGTGTTCGCCTCGTCGAAGACGGTGGAGACGGTCTTTATTGACCCCAATGAGATCGCGCAGGAGATGGCAAAGCCCGAAAACAGCAATCTTCTGGACCACATCGCGCGCGGCTTATCGGAAATCTTAGACGTGAGCACCGATTTTGTTTACAAGCAGGCTTCGGACAAGGCGTTCCGCTACAAGGTCATCCGCCGGAAGATCCCGGAGGAGCTTGCCGACGAGGTGCGCAATTTCGTCTCAGAGAACGAGATCAAGGGCGTGTACCTCGAGACCGACGCGCAGCGCTATTATCCCTATTCATCGCTCGCCGCGCAGGTGATGGGCTTCGTGTCGACGGACAACGTCGGCTCCGAGGGCCTGGAGGCGTACTACGACTCGTATTTGCAGGGCACGGCCGGCAAGGTCGTCACGACAAAGGGCAACTACGGCTCGGAGATGCTCTATACATATGAAAAATACTACGATGCGTCCGATGGAGACAGTCTGGTCACGACGATCGATCAGACCGTGCAGCATTATTTAGAGAAGAACCTCGAGACGGCGATCGAGAAATACGATATTCTGAACGGCGCGTTCGGTATCGTCATGGACGTAAACTCCGGCCAGATCCTCGCGATGGCGAACCTCGGAAGCTACGACCCCAACAATTATCAGGAGATCTACGATCAGAAGCTTGCTGAGCAGCTGGAGGAGCAGTATCAGGATGCGCTCCTGCTTGATAAGGACTCGGAGGCTTACAAAGAGGCGATGAGCGCCTACAATCAGGCCGTTGCAGCAGAGCGTCTGCGCCAGTGGCGGAACCGCTGCGTCTCCGACGGCTATGAGCCGGGCTCGACCTTCAAGCTCGTGACGCTGGCGGCGGCGCTGGACTGCGGCGCGGTCACGGAAAACAGCACCTTCTACTGCGGCGGCCACGAAACCTTCAATGACCGCGAGCAGGAGGTCTCCTGCTGGAAGGCGGCAGGCCACGGCATGCAGACGACGATGGAGGCTTTGGGGCATTCGTGCAACATCGCCTTCGGCCACATCGGCGTCAATATGACGAGAAAGACGTTTGTGGAATACTTCAAGGCGTTCGGCTTTCTGGAGAAGACCGGCGTTGATCTTCCGGGCGAGGCTTCGGGCCTTTTCTGGGATGAGAACGACTTTTCCGTTGCGAACCTCATTTCCGCGTCTTTCGGCCAGACCTTCCGTGTCACGCCAATGGAGCAGGTGCGCGCGATCGCGGCGATCGTCAACGGCGGATATCTCTTAAAGCCATACGTGGTCAGTCAGGTGCTGGACAGCGACGGCAGCGTCGTGAAGACCAACGAGCGCACGGTTCTGCGGCAGGTCATCAGCGAGGAAACGTCGAAGACCATGCGCAAGATGATGGAGTACGTCGTCACCGACGGTACGGCGGGCTCTGCCAAGACTCCGGGCTACCGCGTGGGCGGCAAGACCGGTACGTCCGAGAAAATCGACGTGTTTGATGAAAACGGCAATCCGGTCGAGGACAAGATCGTCTCGTTTATCGGTGTTGCGCCGATCGACGATCCTAAGTACGTCGTGCTCGTCGCGCTCGATACGCCAAATTACGTGGCCGGAACGAGCTACACCCCGCATAACCAGTATATTTCGGGCGGCCTTATGGCGGCGCCAACGGTGCGCGATGTGTTCCTCGATATTCTGCCGTATCTCGGCGTGGAGCCGGATTACTCCTCCGACGACATCCGGGGCGTCAACATTACGCTTCCCGATGTGATCGGCATGACGCAGGACGAGGCCGCAAAGCTGCTTTCCGACAAGTCCATTACCTACCGCACCGTCGGTCAGGGCGATACCGTTACCGACCAGCTTCCGAGCCCGGGCGCGGAGGTTCCCGGCAATTCCGAGATCATTCTCTACTTCGGCAACGCCGTCAAGACGACCGAACAGGTCGAGGTTCCCAACTTCGTGGGCTACGGCATTGCAGACGTGGACTATCTGGCGACAAACGCCGGACTTTACATTCAGGCCAAGGGCACCGATCACCGCGACGAATACGTCACGGTCGCATATCAGGACATTGAGCCCGGAACAATGGTTGACAGAGGGAGTACAATTACGGTAGAATTTACTACCGGCGGAGCCTCCGACTAAGGACTCCCAAAAACAAAAAACGAAAGGAGCGCGGCGCATGAAGCTTGCGGAACTTCTGAGCGGAATCGAGATTATAGAGGGCTGCTACGACCCGGAGCTGGAGGTGACGGGCGTGAGCTACGACTCGCGGGAGACAAAGCCCGGCCAAGCCTTTGTCGCCATCCCCGGTTTTGCCTCCGACGGCTACCGGTTCATCCCCAAGGCGCTTGAGCGCGGCGCGGGTGTGATCATCTGCGAGCGCGAGCCGGAGCAGAAGGCACAGTATGTACAGGTTGCTGATTGCAGAAAAGCGCTGGCCCAGCTTGGCGCAAACTGGTTCGGCCACCCGGCGGATAAAATGACGATGCTCGGCGTGACCGGAACGAACGGGAAGACGACGATCACGTACCTTCTCAAAACAGTGCTGGAAAAGACGCTCGGCGCGAAGGTGGGCCTCATCGGCACGATTCAGAACATGATCGGAGATACCGTCATCCACACCGAGCGCACCACACCGGAGTCCTTTGAGCTGCAAAAGCTTTTCTCCGAGATGGTGGACGCGGGCTGCACACACTGCGTGATGGAGGTATCTTCCCACGCGCTGGTTCTGCACCGGGCGGACGAAATTACGTTTGAGACCGGCATTTTCACGAACCTCACCGAAGATCATCTGGATTTTCACAAGACGATGGACGCGTACTGCGAGGCGAAGGCGATGCTTTTCTCGCGCTGCCATCACGGCGTTGTGAACACCGACGACGCATACGCCCCCAAGATCATGGAGCGTGCGACGTGCGACGTGCTGCGCTACGCGGAAAAAGACCGGGATGCGGAGCTTCGTGCGGAGGATATTGCGCTGCATGCCGGAAGCGTGGAATTTACGGCGAAGACCCGGGATGCACAGGCAAGAATCCAGCTCGCGATTCCCGGCGGCTTTACGGTCTATAATGCACTGGCCGTTATCGGCGCGGGGTTAACGCTCGGCATTACGCTCGGCGATATCGCGCAGGCGCTCAAAACGGCTTCGGGCGTGAAGGGAAGAGTGGAGGTCGTGCCGACTCCCGGAAAGCCCTATACGGTGCTGATTGATTACTCGCACACGCCGGACAGCTTGGAGAATGTCCTCAAAACTGTGCGCGGGTTCTGTAAGGGTCGGGTCATCGCCGTCTTTGGCTGCGGCGGAGACCGCGACCCCTTCAAGCGGCCCATCATGGGACGAATCGGCGCAGAACTTGCCGATCTCAGCGTCGTCACCTCGGACAATCCCAGAACGGAAGACCCTATGGCCATCATCGATGCGATCGTCGCCGGGATGCAGGAGGGGCCGCACCCGCACGTGGTGATCGAAAACAGAGTGAAGGCCATCGAATGGGCGTTGGCGCACGCGGAAAAGGACGACGTGATCGTTCTTTGCGGCAAGGGACACGAAACCTATCAGGAAATCGGCCATGAAAAACGGCACCTGGACGAGCGGGAGGTCGTGGCCTCGTATTTGGGGAGAAACGTATGAAGGAATTAACGTTACAGCAGCTGGCAAGCTGGTGCGGCGGCAAGGTCGCGCCGGAGTATGAGGCAATCAAGGTAAACGGCATTCAGTCGGACTCCCGCAAGGTGCAGCCCGGAGAGCTATTCCTGGCGCTTCGCGGCGAGCGGGTCGACGGACACGATTATATCCCCGCCGCCAAGGGAAAGGGCGCCGTTGCGGCGCTCGTGAGCCAGGAAAGCGGGGAGCTTCCGTGCATCGTGGTCGAAAACACGCTGCGGGCCTATGGCGAGATCGCGCGGCACTACCGCGAGATGTTTTCCTTCAAGGTCATCGGCATCACCGGCAGCGTCGGCAAGACAACGACGAAGGAAATGATTGCGAGCGTTCTGGCTAGAGACTTTAAGCTCTTCAAGAGCGCAGGGAACCACAATAACGATATTGGCCTCCCCATGACCATTTTGGATACGCCGGAGGATACGGAGCTGCTCGTCGCCGAGCTTGGCACGAACCACCCGGGCGAGATTTCGTATCTGAGCGCGATTGCCCAGCCGGACTACGCGGTCATCACGAACATCGGCACGACGCACATCGAGTATCTCGGCAGCCGCGAGGGCATTTTGAAAGAGAAGCTCGATATTCTGCGCGCGAGCCTTAAAAATACCATCGGCATTCTCAACGGCGACGAGCCGCTTCTGTGGAACGTGCGCGGCCTCGGAGACCACAAAAAATATTACTACGGCATTGACAATCCCGACTGCGATGTGGTCGCCAGCGGGATCCAGGAGCTTGAAGACGGCGTGCGCTTCCATGTGAGCGGCTTTGGCCATGAGTTTGAGCTCTTCGTCCCGGCTCTTGGGCGGCACATGGTCTATAACGCGCTGGCCGCGGCGACGGTCGGGCTTTTGCTGGAGGTCAAGCCGGAGACGATGCAAAATGAGCTGTCCATCTTCCAGAATACCGGCATGCGCCAGAAGGTCTACGAGAAAAACGGCATGACGATCATTGAGGACTGCTACAACGCGGGCCCGGAGTCGACCGAAGCGGCGCTCGGGGTGCTTGCAAGCATCAAAACGAGCGGAAAGCGCATCGCGGTTCTTGGCGACATGCTGGAGCTTGGCAACCGGTCGAGCGCGGAGCACTACCGCATCGGGCGCATTGCCGCGCAGAAGGCGGACCTGCTTCTGACCTACGGCGCGCACTCGGTGCGCACGGTGACGGGCGCGATCACGGGCGGGATGCCGCCGAAGCACGCCGAGCACTTTGACACGCATGAAGACCTTGCGCGCGTTTTAAAAATGCGGGCAGGCGAGGGAGACGTGATTTTGTTCAAGGGCAGCCGCGGGATGAAAATGGAGCGCTCGCTCCAGCTGTTCCTGGACGATATCGACAGCGCGAAATAAGCGCGAGAGAAAGAAACCGGAGGAAATACCTCATGCAAGCACTCATTGTAGCGGCATGCGCCTTTGTCCTTGCCGTTGTTTTTGGAAAACTGATCATCCCCGCCCTGCGCGCGCTGCACGCCGGGCAGTCCATCCGCGAAATCGGCCCCAGCTGGCACAATTCCAAGGCTGGAACGCCGACGATGGGCGGTCTCATCTTCATCGCTGCAGCGTCCCTCTGCACGATCGCGGGCGGCTGGCGGAGCATGCTGGCCGGGAACCTCACGCACCTTTACGTGCTGGCCTTCGCGCTGGTGTTCGGTATCATCGGCTTTCTCGATGATTTCATGAAGGTCAAATACAAGCGGAACCTCGGCCTGACCGCGATTCAGAAGCTCGCGCTTCAGCTGGCGGCGGCGGGCGCGTATCTGGCGCTGCTGCGCTGGAACGGAGACTTAACCTGCGACCTCTACATTCCGTTCTGGAACGTGAGCTTCGAGATCAACTGGATCGTCTATCTGATTTTCGCGATGTTCGTCATCGTCGGCTGCGTGAACGCGGTCAATTTGACCGACGGTATCGACGGCCTAGCTTCCGGCGTGACGCTGCCGGTGATGGTGTTCTTCGCCGTGACGGCCTGGATGTGGGGCAAGACGACGCTGGCGCTGCTTCCTGCGGCCTTAGCGGGCGGCCTCGCGGGCTTTCTCGTCTATAACTTCCATCCGGCGAAGGTCTTCATGGGCGATACGGGTTCTTTGTTCCTCGGCGGAATGGTCTGCGGCCTTGCGTTCGCGCTCGATATGCCGCTGGTGCTGATTCTGGTCGGTATCATCTACATCATGGAGACCGTTTCCGTCATCATGCAGGTGACCTACTTTAAGCTCACCCACGGCAAGCGGATCTTCCGCATGACCCCGATCCACCACCATTTTGAGATGGGCGGCTGGAGCGAGGAAAAAATCTTCACGGTTTTTGTCGGTATTACCGTTCTTATGTGCATTCTTGCCTTTATCGGCGTTTCCGGCAGATGACCGGAGCTTGATCTCAGAAAGGAGCTTTCCATGGCAAACGGCTCGAATCCCGCCATCATCAGCACACAGGGAGAGCGTCTGCCCGTCCGAAGAAACAAGGACGGCAGCGTTATGATGGACGAACGGGGACTGCTCGATCTTCCGTTTCTGGTGCTGGTGGTGCTGCTTGTGACCATCGGCGTCATTATGGTCTTCTCGTCGAGCTACGCAAGAGCTTACTTCAAAGAGGGAAACTCCACGTACTATTTTGCCCGGCAGGCGATTTTTGCCGTGCTCGGTATCGGCGGGATGCTCTTCGTCTCGCGCATCAACTATCAGCTCTGGCGAAGCGTGTCGTTCATCGTGCTGGCGGTGACGGTGTTCTTTTTGCTGCTCGTTCCGATTTTTGGCACGGAGGAAGGCGGCGCGAAGCGCTGGATCTGGATTGGCTTTACCTCGTTCCAGCCCTCGGAGCTGGCGAAGGTTGCGATCGTTCTGACGTTTGCGACGCTTATGTCGACCTACCGCGAGAAGATGCAGACCTTCCGCTACGGTGTGGTGCCGTTTGCACTGATTCTGCTCGTCATCTGCGGGCTGGTCGCGCTCGAAAAGCATTTTTCGTGCATCCTGATTCTTCTTACCATCGGCGCGTCCATGATGTTCCTCGGCGGCACGGACCTCAAATGGTTCGGTTACGGCGCGATCGCGGTCGGTGTGTTCGCGTTTTTGTACCTCAAGTTCATGGGCTACGCGAGTGCGCGCGTGACGGCGTGGCGCGACCCGGCCTCCGATCCGGCGGGAGACGGCTATCAGATCTTGCAGTCTCTTTACGCCATCGGCTCGGGCGGGCTCATGGGGCTCGGCCTTGGCAGGAGCCGGCAGAAATACCTCTATCTTCCCGAGGAACACAACGACTACATTTTCCCGATCCTCTGCGAGGAGCTCGGCTTTGTGGGCGCGATGGTGGTGCTGGTGCTTTTCATGTTGCTCATCATCCGGGGCTACTGGATCGCGATGCACGCGAGAGACCGCTTCGGCGCGCTCATGGCGGCGGGACTTACGACGCATCTTGCCTTGCAGGTGTTTTTGAACATCGGCGTTGTGACGAACTTCCTGCCCGCGACTGGTATTTCGCTGCCGTTTTTCTCCTATGGCGGCACGGCGCTTCTCATCCAGCTCTTTGAGGTTGGACTGATTCTGAGCGTTTCGCGGCAGAACGATAATAAACTGCTTTAAGCTGTGAAAGAAGCTGATGCTTCTTTCGGATAACATGGATTTTTATTTGATTTCGTGTCTGCGGACACGAAACGCTACGAGGTTTCGGACACAAGGGACGGAGGCATGCCATTCGTGAACATCGTCTTTACCTGCGGCGGCACGGGCGGACACATTTACCCCGCGATCGCGGTGGCGCGGCTGTTTGAGCAGCGTCAGCCCGGCTGCAACATTTTATTTATCGGCGCGGAAGACGGGATGGAAAACAAGATCGTCCCGCGCGAGGGCTTCCGGCTTGAGACGCTGAAGATTTCGAACTTCCAGCGCAAGCTCACCCCCAGCGCCATCGCCCATAATATTGAGACGGCGGCGCATCTGACGCAGTCCCGGCGGAAGGTACATAGAATCCTCACGGAGTTCCGCCCCGATATCGTCATCGGAACCGGCGGCTACGCGAGCTTCCCGGCCCTCCGGGAGGGCGCAAGACTCTCGATTCCGACCATGGTACACGAATCGAACGCCGTTCCGGGGTTAACGACCCGGATGGTGGAAAAATATATGGACCGGATCATGGTCTCGTTTGAAGACAGCCGGTCTTCTTACCATGACCCCAACAAAGTCGTCGTCACGGGTACGCCCGTGCGCGAGGAATTCTTGTACACCCGCCGTCAGGCCGCGCGCGAAAAGCTGGGACTCGACGAGCGGCCGTTCATCGTCTCATGCTGGGGAAGCCTCGGCGCGCGGGAGATGAACAAGAAGATCGCGGAGTTCATGAAGTGCGAGGCGGAAGCCGGAGAGCCGTTCCAGCATCTGCATGCGACGGGCTCGTTTGGCTGGCGCTGGATGCCGCAGTATGTCAAAGACCTCGGGCTCGATCTCGAGAAGTACCCGGCCATTGACATGCGCGAGTATATTTTCAACATGCCGACTGCCATGGCGGCTGCGGACTTGATTATTTGCCGCGCGGGCGCTGCAACGATCAGCGAGGTCTGCGCGAGTGCGCTGCCGTGTATCATGGTTCCAAGTCCCAACGTGACGAACAACCATCAGGAGAAAAACGCGATGATCCTGCAAGGACGCGGCGCTGCCGTTGTTGTGCCGGAGGCCAGATGCAGCGGGAAGCTCCTGTTTGACACGGCGCGGGAGATCCTTGCCGACACCGAGCGCACAAAGTCGATGCGCCAGGCAGCATCGAGTCTCGCAGTCGTCGACTCCGCACAGCGCATTTACGAGACGGCGCTCGAGCTCATCCAATCACGATAACGGCTTCCTTCGCATAGGATGGGGAGAAATTACCCGGAATGCGGAGGAATGAGGATGAAAAAGCTTCTGATCACCGGCGGAGCCCGCCTTTCGGGAACCGTCCGGATACACGGCGCAAAAAACAGCGTGCTGCCGGTTCTGGCGGCATGCTGTCTGTGCACTTCGCCGTGTGTGTTACATAACTGCCCGGACATTGAAGACGTTCGGACGGCGCTCGCGATTCTGGAGAGCCTCGGCTGCAAAACGCGCCGGGAGGGGAGCACGCTCTGCATCGACCCCTCGGGGCTGTCGCGGTTCCGCGTGGAAAAGCGGCTGGCAGGAAAAATGCGCTCGTCGATTCTGTTTCTGGGCGCGCTTCTTGCCAGGTGCGGAAAAGCGGAGCTGGCGCTTCCGGGCGGGTGCCCGTTGGGAGAGCGGCCGATCGATCTGCATGTAAAGTCGCTCGCAAAGCTCGGCGCAAGGTTTCGCTTTGAGAAGGGGATTTTGCAGGCCGCGTGGCGCGAGCGGCGGGATGGAGATATTTTTCTGTCGATCCCAAGCGTTGGCGCGACGGAAAATCTGCTTCTGGCCTGCGCATTGGGAAGTGGAACCGTCACACTTCACGGTGCGGCGCGAGAGCCGGAAATCACAGACCTGATCGGGTTTCTCCGAGCGGCGGGCGCAGATATCCGGGGCGCAGGGTCGGGCGATATCACCATCCGCGGAGTCAAAAAGCTCCACGGCGCGACGTATACGATTCTTCCCGACCGCATTGAGACTGCAACGTATCTCTGCATGGCAGCGGGATGCGGCGGCGATGTGGCGCTCAGGCGGTGCGACGGGCGGCTGCTTGCGCCTGTGATTGGGTGCCTGCGCGAAGCGGGCTGCGAGATCCGGAGCGTTGGCAGTGAGATCGCACTCAAAAGCAGCGGGAAGCTCACCGCTGTCTCTCCCGTCACGACCGCGCCCTATCCGGGCTTTCCGACCGACGCGCAGGCACTTTTAATGGCGGCGGTCCTGCGGGCAAAAGGAGAGAGCGTGTTTCGCGAGACCGTCTTTGAACGGCGCTTTCTGCATGTGCCGGAACTGCAAAAGCTCGGGGCGGATATTGTGCTTTCGGGAAAAACGGCGCGCGTGCGGGGCGTATCCGATCTTCATGGCGCGATGCTGCGTGCCGAAGACCTGCGCGGCGCGGCGGCCCTGATCACGGCCGGCTTACTGGCGGAGGGCGAAAGCGAGGTTCTTGGCCTTTCGCATCTGGCGCGCGGGTATGAAAATCTGGAGCAGAATCTGAAAAATCTCGGCGCTGCCATAAAAAGTGTAGATATTCCAGCGCCTTTCGTGTATAATACGTAATAATGACCGCGTGCTTTGCAAGAACGCGCGAAAACGGTTTGCCTCTTCAGGAGATAGGAAACTATGAAACGAACGAACAGATCCCGCACGCCTGCGCGCCGTCCATCGACGCAGCGCCGCCCGGTAAGCACCGGAACCGGCATGGGCGCAAAGCTTCTTATCATGGCGGCGGTGGTCGCGGCAGTGGTATTTGGCGTTGCGATTTTCTTCAAGGTCGGGCGCGTCGAGGTGCAGGGAAATACGATCTACTCGTCGGAGAAGATCATGGAGGCCTCCGGCCTTGAGCTTGGAGACAACCTGCTCACCGTGAGCCGCGCGCGCGTGGCCGGAAACGTCAAGGCGGCGCTTCCGTATGTCGATCAGGTGAGCGTGGGGCGGGTGCTTCCCGATACGGTGGTCATCTCCGTGAAGGAAAGCCAGCTCGTCTTCGCCGCGCAGACGGATACGAACACCGTCTGGCTCATCAGCCCCTCGGGAAAGGCGCTCGAGCGCATCGACGCATCGCTGCAGGAGGAGTATCCGCAGATCATTGGCGTGACGCTCAATAACCCGACCGCCGGCCAGACCGTCACGGCCGTCAACCAGACGACGCTGGACGCGGTACTGACGCTTTTCTCCGAGCTCGACGGGACGGGGATTTTAGAGCATGTGGCGAGCGTGAACGTGGAAAAGGAATATGATATGGTCGTGCAGTATGACGACCGGTATGAAATTGACCTCGGCAGCAGCGACCGCCTTGCCTATAAGGTGCAGTATTTGCAGGCCATTTTGGAGCAGCTCAGCGACTTCCAAGCGGGCACGATCGACCTGACGCTTAGCGAGGCAAACCGCGCAAAATTCCATCCGAAGGCCTGACGGCGCGATTTGAGGGCTGTCTTCGACAGAAAATCCTTCTTTTTTGCGCGATTTCTATTGACCGCAGCCGGTTTTCGAGATAGAATAGACTGGATAAAATCTTGAAGTATGCAATGAGCCGGAAAACAGCTGGTTTCTACATAGGAGGAAGACAAATGGCAGATTTAACAGAAAAGGTTGTTAAGATTAAAGTCATCGGCGTCGGCGGCGCCGGCAATAACGTTATCAACAGAATGATTGCGTCCGGCGTACAGGGCGTTGAGTTTGTCGCAATCAATACCGATAAGCAGGATCTGAACAAGTCGACCTGCAAGAACAAAATCCAGATCGGCGAAAAGCTGACCGGCGGCATGGGCGCAGGCTCCAAGCCCGAAATCGGCCAGAAGTCTGCCGAAGAATCCAAAAACGCCATCGCGCAGGTACTGGAAGATACCGACATGGTCTTTATCACCGCGGGTATGGGCGGCGGCACGGGAACGGGCGCGGCTCCGATCATCGCGCAGCTGGCGCACGACAAGGGCATTTTGACGGTCGGCGTTGTGACGAAGCCTTTCAAGTTTGAAGGCGCGAACCGTATGCGGCAGGCAGAGGGCGGCATTGCGAACCTTTCCGATAAGGTAGACTCCCTGATTATCATCCCGAATGATCGCCTGAAATTTGTCACCGACCAGAAGATCACCTTTGCCAACGCCTTCGGTATCGCGGACGACGTTCTGAAGCAGGCTGTCAGCTCCATCTCCGAGCTGGTTGCATACTCCGAGCACGTGATCATCAACCTCGACTTTGCTGACGTTTCCGCCATCATGAAGGACGCGGGCCACGCGCACATGGGCGTTGGCACGGCTTCCGGCCGCGACAAGGCAGAGCAGGCCGCGATGGCCGCTGTCTCGAGCCCGCTGCTCGAAACGTCCATCAACGGCGCGACAGGCGTTCTCATCAACATCACGGGCTCTTCTGAGCTTGGTCTTGATGATGTGGAGACAGCCGCGAACATCGTCATGGAGGCTGCGAACCCCGACGCAAACATCATCTTCGGTGCGGCGTGTGACGATGATCTTGAAGATGAGATGCGCGTGACCGTCATCGCAACCGGTTTCGACGACAAGAAGAGCCAGCAGCCGCAGCAGCCCGCCACCAAGATCGGTGCGTACTCCGCAGCCAGCGAAAAGGCCAAGAGTGCAGCCGTCGAGGACATTGACGACATCGACGAGATTTTTAAGATTTTCAATAAAGACTAACATGGTGCGCCCGGAGAATTCTCCGGGCGCATGTTTGCGTTTTGGTGTGGTTGCCTGCGAGGCAAGAGAGCTTCGGCGGCTTGACAGGAAACAGACTTTTTGCTACCATAAGACTGAGTCTACGGCGGAGAGCCGTTTTCTTGTGCGTGCTGGTTAATGCTATCTAACCGGCGCTCGCGACCTTGAGTTAGAGAAATTTAACGCCGCATCGGAGGTATGAACTGTGGTAATTCTGGAGCATGGGCAGGCGCAGGCGCGGACGCTTTTGTTCTTTCCGTGTACGGCGGAGCCCGTCTGGGCGTTTGCCGAGACCATCGCGCTGCTTTCAAAAACGTGGCACGTGTTTCAGGCAGTTTTTGACGGCCATCAGCCCGAGTATCCGGGGGACTTTACCTCCGTGGAGCAAGCCGTGGACGAGGTCGTAAAGTATCTGAAAAACCGGGAGATTTCCCGGCTGGACGCGGCCTATGGCTGCTCGCTTGGCGGTGCGTGTCTGACCCGCTTTCTGGCGCTTGGGAAAATCCCGGTCGACCGCGCGGCCATTGACGGCGGGATTACCCCGTATCAACTTCCGTATTTGGTGCGAAGACTCATTTTAGCGCGCGATGTGCTGGCGTTTAAGCTCGTGGCGGGAAGCCGAAAAATTCTGGAGGCGGCCTTTCCGCCGGAGCGCTTCACCCTTCCCGGACACGATCCCGTCAAGGAGTACGACGCGATGGAGCAGTATCTTAAAACCTATTCCGACCGGACCATCCGCAGCATCTTCTGCTCCGGCAACAATTATGCCCTTCCGGATAAGCCTGCGGCAGATGGCGCGAACATCGCCTACTGGTACGGCGCGGACGAGAAGAAGAACCGCAAAAATAACATCCGCTTTCTAACGCGCTATTTCCCGCAAATCGAACTCCGGGAGATTCCAAACATGGCGCACGCGGAGCTGGTGATCGTCCATCCGAAGGAATTTTGCCGGTACGCGGAGGAATTTCTGACCGAACGGACAGAAGGGGAGGAACACAAATGAAAATGATTGAACGAAATAAGACTGCGGAAGCCGCGGCGCTTCTCATCCACCCGATGCTCTCTTCGGCGGAGGGGATCGAGCTGTGCGTCACGCGTTTTTGGGGAGACAGCGTCCATTGCTTTCTCCCGGATCTGTCGTCCCACGGAGCGGCGGCAGGGGAGACGTACCACAGCGCATGGGAAGAGGCAAAAGCAATTCACGATTATCTGGTCGAGCAAAATTGCACGCATTTGCAGCTTGGCTTCGGCGCGTCGCTTGGCGGCGTGGTGCTCTTTGAGCTGCTGAAATTTGAAGACTTGAGCTTCGACCACGTCTTTTTTGAGGGCGTCAGCTTTTATGAGCGCGCGCCGCTTCTGTGCTTTATGCTGACGCGAGTCTTTTTGTCTAAGCACCGTAAGGCCGTCAAGGACCCAGAGCTCTCCCGTCGGAAGATGAGCGAAATCTACGGCGAGACCGCCGGACCGGCCATGGCGAAACGGTTCATCGCCGTAAACGAAACGAGCATCCGCAATATTATTCATGACTGCGGCTATGTCGACCTTCCGGATTTAGCGCCGGAAATGCAAAAGCGCTGTGTGTTTGCATACGGCGAAAAGGACTCCGATCTGAAGCAGTGCAAAAAGCTTCTTCCTGCGAAATACCCCGAAGCAAAGATTGAGATCTGGCCGGGCTATGCCCACTGCGGCCGGATGACGGCAGACTCTGAAAACTACGCCGCCATGCTGCGGAGCATCATGACGGACGAGGCCGAATGAAGCGCGCTGCATTCGGGCAGGAGAACCGCAGTCTGGAGGGAAACGCATATGAAAGACAAGGAGCTTCAATTTGACCGCACGTGCCATGTGCTGTATTCCAAGCCGTGCAAGAAGGAAATTCGGGCAAAGATCGCGCTTCACTATCCGGAAGCAGAACGGGAGGCTGTCTGGGAGAAGGTGCAGCGGCAGTATGTCGAGTTCCTCTCCGATTGGCGCACCGACCTCGGCGGGAGAAAGAATTTCCACAACGGTGCGGGCGGTACGTACGACTGCATTGCGATCCTGAGCTATTACGTGGCGTGTAAGGCCGTCACGTCGTTCCGCGAGATCGAGGAGATGGAGGAAAATCTGGTTCTGCCGTCCTTCCGCAGATTAAAATTTGTGGACTGCAACAAGCCATTTTTCAGAAGACTCATGTACAAGGCGTTTACGCGGGCAAAGGCGCTCTGCGATACGTGGAACGATTATGAGATGGCGGTCGCGCCGTTTGAAAAAGACAAGCCCATCTACTATGAATTTACGGCCTGCCCCGCAGCGGAGTTTGCCATCAAACATGGTATGACAGACATCATGCCCGCCCTGTGCAATGTCGATTTTGCGTCCATGGAGCTGATTCATGCCCGGCTGGTGCGGACCACGACCTGCGCAAACGGCTGCAAATGTGACTATACCATCTGCGGCGATAAGGACCCGTATCTGAAAAGCCACCCCGAGTACCGCGACGAGGCGGGCTACCGGAGAAATAGATAACCCCGGAAGGAGACCCTATGCAGACGTTTCTTGGCATATTCATCCCATTTCTTGGCACAACGGCCGGCGCGGCCTGCGTGTTCTTCATGAAAAAATCGCTTGGCGATCTTGTGCAGCGCTCGTTGGCGGGCTTTGCCGCGGGCGTGATGGTGGCGGCCTCCATCTGGAGCCTTCTGATCCCGGCGATTGAGCAATCGGCGGCTATGGGAAAGCTCTCGTTCGTTCCGGCGTTTCTCGGCTTCTGGTTCGGCGTTTTGTTTTTGCTGGCGCTTGACCATCTGATTCCACACCTGCATCTCGGAAGCGAGCAGGCCGAGGGCCCAAAAAGTAAGCTCGCCCGCACGACCATGATGGTGCTGGCCGTCACGCTGCATAACATTCCGGAGGGCATGGCGGTCGGCGTGATGTATGCGGGCTTTCTCGCAGAAAACGCGCAGATCACGGCGGCAAGTGCGCTGGCCCTGTCCATCGGCATCGCGATTCAGAACTTTCCGGAGGGCGCGATTATCTCCATGCCGCTTCGCGCCGAGGGGCAGGAGAAGGGACGAGCCTTTCTCGGGGGCGTACTTTCCGGCGTTGTCGAGCCGATCGGCGCGGTGCTGACGATTCTTGCCGCGCAGCTGGTCATTCCGGCGCTCCCCGTTCTTCTGAGCTTTGCCGCGGGCGCGATGCTCTACGTGGTTGTGGAAGAACTGATCCCCGAAATGTCGCAGGGAAAGCACTCCAATCTCGCGACGGTCTTCTTTGCCGCCGGGTTCAGCGTCATGATGGTCTTGGATGTGGCGTTGGGGTGAGCAGTGTCTTTCACGCACAAAAAATGACGGGGGATATTTCCATGAAGTATAGCGGCTTTTATTTCTGGATGTTTAAGGGCTCTATGAAGCAGGTGCTGGTGGAGAAATACAACAAGGCGTACGCACAGAGCATCATGAAACAGAGCAAGGCGGTCTAGCGGCAGCTGGTAGAAGGAGCGGATGACATTGGAGACGACAACCCCATGGCCTACAACGCGCTCTTCGCGCTGGCCTTTGTCGCGCCGTATGTTGCGAGCGAAAAGAAAATCCCGCCGGAAACCGTGCAGGAGATGATGCGGCGCTCGCTGTATCACATCAAGTGGTACTTTGCGCGAACCGACCTGAACACGGACAAGGGAAAGGCGGAGAACAAAAAGAGCATTGTGAAGTACGTGAAATGGTACACGTCCGAAAAAGAAAAGCAGTATCCGACGTCATTCAAGGTGGACTTCGTCGGCCAGCCGTACGAGGGCGCGTGCTATTACCGCATTACCCGCTGTCCCATCTGCGCGTACGCGGAAAAGCTGGGCGTTCGCGAGCTGATGCCCCTGTTCTGCGAGCTGGACGAAGTGATGATCACGCTCCAGCACGGCGTTTTGCACAGGCAGCAGACGATTGCGGGCGGCGGAGATTACTGCGATTATTTTATCACAGGCGACAAAGCGTAAGTCAAAATCACAGGTCATGCACAAAGTCGTTGTAGATCGTGTACTCGCCGACCTTGATATTAGGGTGTATCTGAAAACCCCCAACGCACCCGGACAGTGGACCTTTTCACGCTGCGCTGCACCATTTTTCCTTGAAATACGTCAGTATTCCTGCGAAAAAATGTCTTGCTCAGCGCAAAAATTTCTCGCTGCCGGTCACATTGGGAGTTTTCAGATACACCCTAGGACTTTCGATCACGTCCTTCAGATAAACGATCTGTTGATCGCGCGGACGAGGATATAGCCTGATTCTCATCGTGACCTGCTTTCTGTCTCCGGCTTCGTGCAGAACAGGTGAACGCCCAGTGCGGCGTTAAAGCCCGTCACGGCAAACACGCTGAAGCGCTCGACCACGCCAAAGAAGCCTGCCGGTACAAGCTTCATGCCAAGCGCGCCTGTGAGCCTCAGAAGGAGGGCAGCGCCTGCGCAGATGCCGTAGGAGCGGCAATCGCGGCTTTTTGCGCCGGCAAGTATAATGACGCTCAGCGACACGATCGACAGCAGCACCACCAGCGCGGTGACGATCAGGTGCATTACATCCTGAAACGTGCCTGCGTAGCCGCTCGTGGAGAGCGGGAACATGCGGTAGCCGAGGGCAGAAATCCACTCCATGATGGCGAACAGATAAATTCCGGCGCGCAGCAGCTTGGTTTTCTGTCCCTGAATGCCGACACAGACAATCGTTGCGCAAACGACCTCGCACGCGTTGTACCCGGCGCTGAGCTGGTTCCAGAGGGCAAGCGACGGCGCGTCGGCAGCGCTCAGATCGCTCACGGCCTGCGCCAGCGGATGATAACCGGGATATGCCAGCGGCGAGAAAATTACCGCCAGCGCGTACGAAAGAAAGCTGACGACGCCGAGCAGTCCCAGCTTCTGCACCAATTTTTTCATGGTGTTGTTCCTTTCCATACCATTGGCAGCGGACACGAAAAAGAGGCAGCATACGACCGCGGAGCCTGCGGCCAGCACTGCGTCTTTTCATCCGGCTGATGGATGATGTTAATGTAGCTAACTAACAATCGTTAGCCACATTATAGCCATTTCTTTGTAAATGTCAAGAAGAAGCGCGCCGCGTTTTTGCAGGCTTGCCCCCCGGAAGAGGAGTCTGCCGGGCAGCGCTATTTCATGCTTGTGCGCCAAATAAAAAGAAGCACCGGAATTAAAACTCCGGTGCTTTCTCTTATGGTGGAGCTGAGGGGAATCGAACCCCTGTCCGAAAACAACTTGACAGGACTTTCTTCGGGCACAGTTTGTTATTTGCATTCCCTTACCGAAGCGGGAACAAACACCCTCATCGGTTTGGTAGAGTCATCATGCATGGGCGAGTCAACTCTTTCCCGCCGCACGGTCACCACTCAGATCACACCCTAGCCCGGCTCGTGGTCCTTCCGGGGAGGATGGGCGCCTAATTAGGCAGCCAGAGCAACAGTATTGTTGTCAGTTAATTTAAAAAAATTGCCCGGTTTAAGGAGGTCAGACACCTCCGCCCGCTTATCCTGCCTCACTGCCCCCGTCGAAACCAGTGCAGCCCCATGTGCGGCGCGGGGAGTACCCACGCCGGGAAAAGCTTTTTAGTTAAAATCTGCCGTACGGGTCGCGGAGCTTGTCGGGTTCGGGATATTCCTCGCCCTTCGTGTCGACGCGGATCGTTGCGATTTTCTGATCGGTCATTGGGCGATCGTTGCCGTCGGTTTTCACGGCCGCGATCTTGTCGACCACATCCATCCCTTCGAGCACCTTGCCGAACGCCGCGTACTGGCCGTCCAGGAACTCGCCGTCTTCGTGCATGATGAAGAACTGGCTACCGGCGGAGTTCGGCGACTGCGCACGCGCCATCGACAGAACGCCGCGCTTGTGGCTCAGGTTGTTCTTCACGCCGTTGAGCTTGAACTCGCCCTTGATGCAGTAGCCGGGGCCGCCCATGCCAGTTCCCTGCGGGCAGCCGCCTTGGATCATAAAGCCGGAAATGACACGGTGAAAAATCAGGCCGTCGTAGAAGCCCTTGTTGGCAAGGCTGATGAAGTTGCGCACCGACTGCGGCGCTTTTTCGGGATACAGCTCGGCGACGATCTTGCCGCCGTCTTCCATGGTGAGCGTCATAATGGGATTTTCCATGCTTATCTTCCTTTCATGGCGCGGTCGATCTGGCGCTTTGCGTCCTTCTTTGCCGCGTCGTCGCGTTTATCGTAGAGCTTTTTGCCCTTGGCCAGCGCAATTTCAACCTTTACAAGCGAGCCCTTGAAATAGACCGAAATTGGAACGAGCGCATAGCCGTCCTGCTTGACCTTGCCGAACAGGCGCGCGATCTCCCGCTTGTGCATCAGAAGCCGCCGCGGGCGCAGGGGGTCTTTGTTGAAAATATTACCCTGCTCGTAGGGTGCAATGTGCATTTGGCGGATGAAAAGCTCGCCATCCTTGATCTGGCACCACGCCTCCTTGAGGCTGAGGTTTCCCAGACGGATGGACTTGACCTCGGTGCCGGAAAGCTCAATGCCGGTTTCGAATTTTTCCTCGATGAAATATTCGTGGTACGCTTTCTGGTTCTTCGCCACGATTTTGACACCGGTTACAGCCACGCTGGCACCTCCTTCCATCCCTTGTTTTCTTATTATATCACGTCTGTCAAGTCGTCACACGCCGCATCCGGAACATTCCGCCAATTTCACAAAAGGGCTTGCAGGTTCCCGCGCCGCATGCTATAATAAAACAAATGTTCCAGAAAGGAGACGAACGCTATGCCGAACCGGAACCTTCCCGTGCAGGTACTCTCGAGCTGCAATACCGACGGCCAGCTCCAGCCGCTGCGCTTCCGCTTTGAAGACAGCGAGCACCAGCTCCACACCGTCCACATCACCGAGATCATCGACAGCCGCTTTGTCGAATATGTCGGCATTGAGACGTTCGTCTTTCTGTGCAAGGCGCTGTTAGAGGGCGCAGAAAAGCTCTACGAGCTGCGCTACACCGTCCGCACCCACCGCTGGACGCTCTTTCGGGAGGTCTACTGATGGCAGAGCCTGTCTGGTTCCACATTGATGTGAACAGTGCGTTTTTGTCCTGGACCGCTGCGTACCGAACGCTCGTCGAGGGAAGAAGCCCCGACCTGCGGGATATTCCGGCGGTCATTGCAAACGACAAAAACCTCCGCACGAGCATCGTGCTGGCCAAAAGCACACCTGCGAAAAAATACGGTGTAAAAACAGGGGAGCCCCTTGGCATGGCGCGCGACAAGTGCCCGAATCTCGTCGTGGCCGAGCCCGATTACGCGCTGTATGTCGCCTCCTCGCGGCGGCTGATGGCGCTTTTGCGGGAGGTTTCGCCCGTGGTCGAGCAGTATTCGATCGACGAAGCGTGGGTCGATATGACAGGCATGGCTGGACTCTATGGCCCGCCGGTTCTGGCCGCGCAGCATTTAAAGGACCGGATTTCAAGGACACTCGGCTTCACGGTCAACATCGGCGTTTCCTGCAACAAGCTGCTGGCCAAGATGGCGGGAGAGCTCGAAAAGCCGAACAAGGTCATTACGCTCTTTCCACAGGAGTTCGAGCGAAAGCTCTGGCCGCTTCCGGTTGGGGAGCTCTTCATGGTTGGGCGCGCGACGGCTCAGAAACTCACCGCGATGGGCATCCGCACAATTGGAGACCTTGCCAAGGCGGATCCCGCGTTTCTGATCCGAAAGCTCGGAAAGCAGGGCGGCGTACTCTGGCAGTTTGCAAACGGCAAGGACGCAGGCGTTATCTCGAGCACCCCCGCGCAAAATAAGGGCTACAGCAACGCCGTGACCACGCCGCACGATGTGACGGATTTTCCCTATGCCGATCAGGTTCTGCTGTCACTGTGCGAGACGGTCGGTACGCGATTGCGGCGAGACGAGCAGGCGGGCTCGTGCCTGACCATCCATCTGCGCACGAGCGCGTTTGAAAACTGGTCGCACCAGCGGCAGCTTTCGAACGCGACCAACGTGACGCAGGAGCTCTATGCCGGGGCGCGGGAGCTTCTGCGCGCCGCATGGGACGGGAAAACACCGCTTCGGCAGATCGGCATCCAGATCACACGTCTTTCCGATACCAGCGTCCGGCAGGAGAGTTTCTTTGATGCGGCAGACTATGAAAAGCTCTCGAAGCTTGATAAGACTGTCGATGCGCTGCGCGAAAAATACGGCGAGCAGGCGCTTTTCCGCGCGGCCTTTTTATCGGGCGATACCCCGAATATGGCAGGCGGACTCAGCAAGCACCGCAGGACCGGCATCACCAAGCCCGTCGACGAGCCCGAGCAGTACGTGCTCGCGCATTTAAGAGAAGGAAAGATCAAGCTTTAAGACGTTTTTCTTTCGAGGAACGTCTGTAGGGGCGAATGCGGCTTTTGCCCGCTAAAAAGTCCGTTTTTTACGAAGAACTACGGCAAATTCGCAACTTCCCTTGGGCAGGCAGAGACGTACGCACCTACGAACCACGTTGCGGCACATGGCCGTTACTTCGCGATATTCCAGAGAATCGTTGCAAGCAATTTCGTGATTTTCTCCATGTCCTCGACCGGGACATACTCGAACCGGCCGTGGAAGTTTTCACCGCCCGCGCAGAGATTCGGGCAGGGAAGCCCCTCGAACGAGAGCCGCGCGCCGTCCGTTCCGCCGCGAATTGGCTGCACCTTCGGGGCAATACCGAGCTCCAGCATGGCGCTTTTTGCCTGTTCGACGAGGAACATGCAGGGCTCGATCTTTTCCTTCATGTTATAGTAGCTGTCGCGGATGGTGAGCTTCACCGTGCCGCTTCCGTACCGGCGATTCATTTCCTTCGCCGCCTTTTCCAGAACGGCTTTTCGTGCTTCAAACTTCTCCCGGTCGTGGTCGCGGATGATATAGGAGAGCTTCGCGTGCTCCACCGAACCCTCCATATCGGTCAGATGGAAAAAGCCCTCGTAGCCGTCTGTAAAATACGGCGTTTCCAATGCGGGAAGCAACGAGGCGAATTCCATTGCAACTAAACTCGCGTTTACCATCTTGCCGCAGGCCGAGCCCGGATGGATGGAAAGGCCGGCAATTTCGACGAGTGCAGAGGCTGCGTTGAAATTCTCGTACTCGAGCTCGCCGATTGCGCCGCCGTCGACAGTATAGGCGTACTCTGCGCCGAAGCCCGCCACGTCAAAATGGTCCGCGCCCTCGCCGATCTCCTCGTCGGGGGTAAAGGCGATTTTCACCGTGCCATGCGGAAGATTGGAGGCCAGAAGCAGCTCTGCTGCCGAAAGAATTTCCGCCACGCCTGCCTTGTCGTCCGCGCCGAGAAGCGTGGTGCCGTCGGTCACGATCAGGCGCTTTCCTGTATGGTTCAAAAGCGATTCATACTCGCGCGGGGAAAGGACGATCCCCTGCTCCTCGTTCAGGACGATATCGCCGCCCTCGTAGGTTTCCGTGATTCTCGCGCGAATCGGGCCGCCCGGCGCGTCCGGCGAGGTGTCCATGTGGGCAATCAGGCCGTAGACCGGAAGGTTTTTTTCACAGTTGGCGGGGATTGTACCGTAGACGTAGCCAAATGCATCCATGCGCGCGTCCTGGATGCCGAGCTCCTGCATCTGGCGCACAAGCTCCGCGCCGAGCACCTTCTGATTGGGTGTCGACGGATACTGACCACTTTCCTCGCTGGAGGTCGTGTCGAAGCTGACAAGCTTCAAAAATCGTTCAATGACTGTCATAAAAACGCTCCTTTTTGTTTTACTTCTGCACCTATCTTACTATCCGGTTTTGCAAAAAGCAAGGAAAACCCGGTACGGCCTGTAAAGCTGTACCGGGTTTGCTCGTCTGAACTTACGATTCCTTTGGCTTTTCAAATTCTGCCGCGACCTGCTCGAGCAGTTCACGGATGGGAAGATGCTGGGGACAGACCTCTTCGCACGCGCCGCACTTGACGCAGTCAGAGGCTTTGCCGCCGTGGAGCGCATGGACATTGTAATAGAACGCTGCGTTCCAGCCAGGGGTAACCTTCTTTGCGTTCAGCGTCGCAAAGTAATCCGGGATCGGGATCTGCTGCGGACATCCGTCCGTGCAGTACCGGCAGGCCGTACAGGGGATCAGGTGCATGCTGTGAAAAATTTCCTGTACCTTTGCGATAGCAGTCAACTCCGTATCGTTCAGAGGCTTGAAATCCTGCATGTAGCTGATGTTATCCTGCATCTGCTCGAGCGTGCTCATGCCGGAGAGCACCATCAGAATCCCGGGAAGACTGGCCGCGAACCGAATGGCGTAGCTTGCAACGCTGCCGCCGTGGAGGTCTTCCAAGACCTTCTTTGCCGCCTCCGGGAGATTGACAAGGTTTCCGCCCTTGACAGGCTCCATGACGATGACGGGCTTGCCGTGCTTGCGGCAGACCTCGTAGCACTTGCGGCTCTGGACGGCAGGGTCGTCAAAGTCGGCGTAGTTGAGCTGGATCTGCACGACCTCGATCTGCGGGTACTCGGTCAAAATTTTCTCGAGCACCTCCGCCCGGTCGTGGAACGAAATGCCGAAGTGGCGGATCTTGCCCTCTTTTTTGAGCTCCAGCACCGTCTCATATGCGCGGCGCTCCTTGAAATACTTGAAAATTTCGGCATTCTGCGCGTGCATCAGATAGAAGTCGAAGTAGTCCACGCCGCAGATTTCCAGCTGGCTTTCAAAAAATGGCCGGATGTCCTCCTGCTTTTTAAAATACGCCATCGTCAGCTTGTCTGTCAGAACATAGGCCTCGCGCGGATAGCGGCTCGACAGGCAGGACTTGATGCATTCTTCGCTTTTGCCCTGCAAATAGCCGTGCGCAGTATCAAAATAGTTAAAGCCCGCGTCCAGAAACGTATCTACCATTTTACGGGTCTGCTCCAGATCGACCTCTTCCCCCTGCATGGGAAGGCGCATGTAACCGAAGCCAAAGTTCCGTTTGATTTTCTCCATAGTATACTCCTTTCGCGTAAACCCGAATCTGTTTTTATCTTGCGAGATAGCCTTCGCAGACGCGCTGCGCGTCAAGGGCTGTTTTCTCTTCGTCGATGGTTGCCAGATGCCCGCCCTTGACGGTGATTTTACCGTGAACCACCGTATAGTCGACGGGACCACGGACACCGACGGTCGCCAGCACAGATTTTGGATCAAAGCACGCGCCGACAAGCTCGAGCCTGCGGCTGTCGATCAAAAACAGGTCGCAGCATTTGCCGGGCGCGAGCGTTCCAATGTCATTTCGCCCCAGAAGCCGGGCGCTGCCGCGGGTCGCCATTTTCAGAATGTCATAGCCCGAGGGCGCTTCGCGGCTGGAGTTAAGGCGGTGCAGAAGGTACGCCACGCGGAGCTCCTCCATAAGGCTCGAGCCGTCGTTGGACGCAGAGCCGTCCACACCGAGGCCAACGGGTACACCGAGTTTCAGCATCTCCGGGACGCGCGCAATGCCGGACGCAAGCTTCATATTGGAAATTGGGCAGTGGCACACGCCGGTCCCGGTATCCGCCAGGAGCTTCAATTCTTCAGCATGAAAGTGAATCCCGTGCGCGTACCACACGTCCGGGCCCACCCAGCCAAGCGTCTGCATGAACGCCAGCGGGCGCATCCCCTCACGCTCGAGCATGTAGTTTTCTTCGTCCTTGGTCTCGCACAGGTGCGTATGCAGCCGCACGTGGTACTGCCGGGCAAGAATCGCGCTCTGCCGGAGAAGCTCTGCTGAGACCGAGAACGGCGAGCACGGCGCCAGCGCCACCTGCCGCATGGAGCCGAACGACGCGTCGTGGTACGTTTCAATGAGCCGCGCGGAGTCTTTCATAATTTCGTCCACCGTCTGCACCACAGAATCGGGCGGCAGGCCGCCATCTTTGACGGACAGGTCCATCGAGCCGCGCGAGCAGTGCATGCGGATTCCGAGCTCCGACGCGGCAGCAAACTGCGTGCCGATGAGGTCGCCCGCGCCCGCCGGGAACACATAGTGATGGTCGAAGCAGGTCGTGCAGCCGTGCTTCATCAGTTCTCCCATGCCCGTCAGGCTCGACAGGCGGATGACATTTTCATCTAAGTTTTTCCAAATCTCATAGAGCGTCTTCAGCCAGTCGAACAGCTCCATGTTCTGCACCTGCGGCAGATTGCGGGAAAACTGCTGATAGAGATGGTGGTGCGTATTGATAAGGCCCGGATAGCAGAGCATGTGGCTTGCGTCGATGGTCTCATCGGCGGCTTTGTCGAGATTTTGCCCGATGGCGCGGATGACGCCGTTCTCCGCGTAGAGGTCGACATTTTCATACACGCGGTCTTCGTCGTCGCACGAGACGAGGCTTGCGATCTGTTTGATGAGAAGTGTTTTCATGGCTGCATCCCCTGTCGATTGAATATACACATTTATTATACCGGATGCGGCAGGAAATGCAAGCACACAAAAAATGCGGCGTCCAATGGATGCTGGAGCTCCAAAATGTACGCCAGCACGGGACACTTTTTTACTCTGAAGCAGAAAAGCGCTTTACTTTTATGGTTTAGTATGTTAAAATGGAGGAACAAAAAGATATGAAAAGGAGTCCTGCGACTTGAATAACCGAAACAAGCAGTCCGATCCGGGGAGCGAGCTGTACAAAGCCATTTTGAAGCTGACGAGCGTGGAGGAGTGCTATGACTTTTTTGCCGATCTTTGCACCGTCCCCGAGCTCAAGGCTATGGAGCAGCGCTTTGAGGTGGCAAAGCTTTTAAACGACGGATTGATCTATAACGATATTCTGGAAAAAACCGGCGCGTCGAGCGCAACCATTAGCCGCGTCAACCGCAGCCTCAACTATGGTACCGGCGCTTACCGCGAGATTTTTGCGCGTCTGAAGGATGAGGATGCGGAGGAAACGCCGTGAGCTGCTACGAGGCGCTGGCCGCATCCTACGACGGGCTCACGCGCGACATTCCGTACGAGAAATACCTGCGCTTTTTTAAGACGCTTCTGCGCCGCCATGGGGTAACGGCCACGACCGTTCTCGATCTGGCCTGCGGCACGGGCTCGCTTTCCGTGCTGCTGGCAAAGCATGGCTACCGGGTGCTGGGTGTCGACCGGTCGGAGGAGATGCTGACCGTGGCGGCGGAAAAGGCGATGGAGCTGGAGGAAAACCAGCCCCTTTTTGTTGCGCAGCCGATGCAGCGGCTCAAAATTCCCGAGCCGGTAGACGCGTGCGTGTGCGCGCTTGACAGCATCAACTACGTGACAAAGCCGCAGGACGTGCAAAAGGCATTCCGACGCGTCTATGAAAGCCTCCGCCCGGGTGGGCTTTTTGTGTTCGATATCAACACGCCCTACAAGTTGGAAAGCCTTGACGGACAGGTGTTTCTCGATGAAACGGAGGACAGCTACTGCGTCTGGCGCGCGGTGTATGAGAAGCGTCACAGCCTTTGCCGGTATGGAATGGATTTGTTCCAGCAGGCGAATGACGGCTTGTGGGAGCGATCGTTCGAAGAGCACGTAGAGCGGGCCTACACGCCGGAGGAGCTTTCCCGGTGGCTCACGGACGCCGGCTTTGCGCAGGTCGAGCGGTTCGCAAATCTCCGGCTGGAAGCGCCGGAAGCGGACGAGCTGCGCATCTTTTTTGCGGCGAAGAAAGGATAGAACTATGCAAGATCAGATCACCCGCGCGATGACAAAAGACGGCCTTGTGAACGCCGTTGCGATCACCTCTTCCGGTATCGTCGAGCGCGCGCGGCAGATTCATAAGCTGCTTCCCACGGCAACGGCAGCGCTCGGGAGGCTCTTGAGCGCGGCTTCCATGATGGGCAACATGCAGAAAACGGAAGACGGCTCGATCACCCTGCAAGTAAAGGGCGGCGGCCCATTGGGGACGCTTCTGGCCGTCTCCGACGCAGAGGGCAACGTGCGCGGCTATGTCGATAACCCGCAGATCAGCCTTCTTGAAAAGCACCGAGGAAAGCTCGATGTGGGCGCAGCCGTTGGTAATGACGGCATGCTCACCGTCATCCGGGACCTTCGGATGAAAGAGCCGTATGTAGGAAGCGTCGAGCTCGTTTCGGGCGAGATCGCCGAGGATATCACGCAGTATTTTGTCCAGAGCGAGCAGATCCCGACGGCCTGCGCGCTGGGTGTTCTCATCGATACCGACCAGAGCGTGCGCGCCGCGGGCGGCTATCTCATCCAGCTCATGCCCGGCGCGACCGACGATATGATCGACAAGATCGAAGCCGGCATCCAGAAGGCCGGCGCGGTCAGTAAGCTTCTGGACGAGGGCATGGACGGCAAGGGCCTTTTAGAGACGGTTTTGTCCGAATTTGAGCTTGAAATTCTCGAGCAGACGCCGGTTGCGTACCGCTGCTATTGCAGCCGCGAGCGCGTGACCCGGACGCTCATCAGCCTCGGCAGAAAAGAGCTTCAGGACATCGTGGACGAAGGAAAGCCCATCGACATCGACTGCCAGTTCTGCGACGAGGTTTACCACTATACGCCCGAGGACATTGCGGACATTCTCAAAGAGTTATAAAAACAGCCCGCCGGAGAGTAGCTCTTCGGCGGGTTCTTGTATTCTGATTACAGCCGGACGCGGCTGCCCTTCCCGTTTTTGACGAGCAGAATCTGCGCCAGAATCCCGACTGCCAGCTCCTGCGGCGTTTCTCCGCCGAGGTCCAGCCCGATCGGCGTGTGGACAAAGTCCAGTGCTTCCTGCGTCACGCCGCGTTCTTTGAGCTTGGCAAACAGCGACTGGATCTTCCGGCGGCTGGCAAGCATGCCGATATAGCGGGGCGATTTTTGCAGCGCCGCGGCCAGCGCCTCGCCGTCTACCGCGTGGTCATGCCCGCAGAGCACGAAGAACGCGCCTGCCGGAAGTTCGGCAGTCAGAATGTCGTGTTCGATATGTTCTACGCGGACAAAGCGATCGGCAAGGGAAACTGCCTCCGGAATCTGTTCTTCTGCGCGGTCATCAAACAATAGCGTACGAAAGCCCGTCGGCTTCGCAAGGCGCAGAAGGCTAGTCCCCACATGTCCGCCGCCGAAGACGACGAGCAGCGGCTTTGGCTGGAAGACTTCAATGAGAACACTTAACCGGCCGGAGCACGACGCGCCGTCCGGGGACGGGGAGTTGTAGTGCAGGAACCGGTTTTCCCCCGCGTCCATCGCGGACAGCGCGTCCCGCTTTGCCATCCGCTCGGCAGGCCCTCCGCCGACGGTTCCAAGCGTGCGACCGTCGGAAAACACGAGCATCTTTCCGTTTTTGCGCGGCACACTGCCAGACGCCTCCGCAATGGTTACGACCGCATATGCTTCTCCCGCGCGCTGCGCGTCCAGCTGCGCTTGCAAAAGCTCCTCCATGCGCCCACCTCCCGCTTTCTTTTCTTCATCATACCAGCCGCAAAGAAAAATTGCAAGAGACGCAGCGCTTTCAAACTTCGCACTTGACAAACGCGCGCCTTGTCGCTATAATAAATATGCTTTTGAGCGAGGCTGGTCTCGTCAAAAAGAATATGGGCCTGTAGCTCAGCTGGGAGAGCGAACGGTTCAATTCTATGCCCCCAAATTTGGGGATGTAGCGCAAGCGTCCGGCAGATGGTTCGCATCTATGCCGCCAAAAAAGTCAATAAGGGCCTGTAGCTCAGCTGGGAGAGCGTTCGGTTCGCATCCGAGAGGTCGAGAGTTCGAGTCTCTTCAGGTCCACCACAAGAGAGTTATACGAACGCGATACGGCGACGGAGAAATCCGCATCACCGCATTCGGGTTCGTATTTCTTTGTCCGTTGCCATGCAGCAAAAAAGAGGCAGACGTTTGATGCGTCTGCCTCTTTTTATAACGAAGTTCGTTATAATCTACCATCTTCCTGCAAAATGAGAAAATACTTGTTATATTTTCTCGTAAAGGAGCATGGCTATGATTAGGATTTTACTGTCCACGCGCCTCGGCGAAAGACGCTGGACGCAGGCTGATCTCGCTCGCGCAACTGGCATACGTCCGTCTACCATCAACGACTACTACCACGAATTTGCCGAGCGTGTCAACCTTGAGCATCTGGATTTGATATGCGAAGCACTGGGCTGTGATCTCGAAGATCTGATTATCCGCATACCGAATAGTGAGCCGCGGGTACGGACACGGACCGGCTTTGAATTACATACCAAACGCTGACTTGCTCCCCAAAGCCCGGACGCTTACCATGCGTCCGGGCTTTCTCCTTTTGCGGGAATCGTATAGACCTCTATGGCGTTCCTCCCTAAATTTCTGTTCCGTCTGGCAAAATGAAGCTGATCTTCACGCTGCACCCCAGGGCGCTTGCCAGCGACTCAATATCCTTTTCCGTGAAGTTGCCGCGAGTCATCTTATTCGACAGGTTCTGGCGCGTCTGCCCGGACGCTTCGGCTAATTCGCCCATCGTCATATTTTGCCGTTTCATAATTAGGCGCAGCTTCTCTGCAACTGAAATATCCATACTATCGCCTCCTGTCATCACTATACACGATTCTGTGTCGATTGTCAAAAACTTTTTTGCAAATTTCACGATAAAATGTAAATTATCTATTGACAAATGACACGAATTAGTGTAATATAAGCATGTAAGGCAAAGCCGAACAGCTTTTTGAAAGGAGCGAGGTGAATGAACGACGTGAACGTCACCGAGGCGCTGCTGAAAGCGATCCTCGAACTCATCGAGAAGTGCGAAACGCTCGAAGAACTCCGCGAAAGCGTCAAGCGCATCATGGATGAGTAAATAAAAAGAGTAGCGGCCCCTTCCACAGACCCGCTACTCAAACACCCCAAAAGGTGAGCCGGGAGCCTTACCCCGGCCACCTTGATTATAACCGAGTAAGGCAAAAATATCAAGGAGGAACACAAAATGAAATACGCTGACATCAATCGCAGATTTACCGAGATCGTAGCCGAGTGGCTGGCCAAGGGCTACTCCATCAATACCGCTTCCATGAGCGGCAGTCAGGGCGAAACCGCAAAGATAGATCTTACGGACGGCAAAGAGATCGTCCGCATCTTAGTAGACCGCTTCTCTGATTACGCGGCAAACGTTGAGGGCGTCGAGATCATCGTCGGCAAGGCGCTGGATGCCGATGTCCGCCCCAACAACAACGACAACTGGGCGACGCTCTGGAACAACCGGCTCGAAGTCCTCCAGCAGGAACGGTTTTTCAAAATCGGTGAAAACCGCGTAAGCGGTACGCAGTACGGCACCGAGGCCGAGGCGAAGGCCGCTGCAGAGCTGCGCCTCAAGCGGTACATCGCTAAGGAGTGTTCTTCCAAAAGCAAAACATTTACCGGTGAGGCCATCGAGATTGCCAAGCGCGTTATCCGCCGCAAGTTTGGGGCCAACCGCATTGCCACGGCCTACGTAATGGTTTTCAAGTATGACAACGCATATTGCGTCAGCTACCGGGACAGAACCTATCGGCTGCGTTGAAAGGGGAAATCCGCACCATGAAGAAGATAACTGCTATGGATTACAAGAGAGCTGCCAAAGACGCCATGAAAAAGACCGTCGGCTTTGCACCCGCCCTAAAGAACATCATCCCTATGGAGGGCGGAGACAACGGCGAGATCGTCACAGACGTTGCTTTCTGCATCGCAGCCACCGGTAAAGGGTACTCTTGGAGAATCGGCGGCGAAGTCGAAAGAGCTGAAGCGTATGACATCCAGCCTCAGAACGCATAAGGGCAAGGAGGAAACCAAATGAAAAGCGTAAAAGTCGAGTGGTGCGAAAACTTCATCCGGGCGCGGTTCACGAAGCATCATCCATTTCCCGGCGGCGGAATTGAGGTCGGCTGTTTCTGGAACATGGCAGAACGCGCCGGGCTGTGGGAACGCGGAACCTACGGTTCTCCAATGAGCGAAGCGCTGTCTAAGCTTTGCAAGATTGAAGATGTCCGCGACGAAAACGGAAACACCTGCTACACGGTATTCAAGCTGGCGTAATCTGGCGTAATAATGTTCCAGCCCCGGAGGTTGCGAGGGCAGAAGGAGAATATCATGCACATCATCGGATTCACAATTAAGCAGACTGGGCGGGTTATCGGTAGTACCCCAATCCGAGAGCAGGCAACAGGGGCAGCCAAAGCCCGCACCCAGCAGACGCGACTCCCTGTTTCCGTCATCGCCCACTGTGACACTGGCAAGGAGATAGAGGTTATCTTTCATCCTGACGGCACCAGCGAACGGATCAGAAAATAATCGATGCTGCCTGACCTACCGGGCATACGGGGAGAAAGGACAGGCCATGAATAAAATCCGCCGTAAAAATTTGCAGGCCATCATCGACCGGTTGGAGGAGCTGAAAGGCAGTCTCGAAGATCTTCAGGCCGAGGAAGAAGAATACCGAGACAACATCCCGGAGAATATGCAGGAAAGCGAACGCTATGAAAAGGCCGATGAAGCCTGCGACAATCTTTCCAGCGCCGTAGACAGTCTGGAAGAAGTCATCAGCAGCATCGAAGCTGCTATCGAGTGAAAGGAGCCATCATGGAAGACAAAATCATCATCGACCGCATGGACGCGGAAGAATTTCTCGCAATGCTCATGGACGCTGCCAAGCAGGACAACCCGACCCAGTATTACAGCACCGCCCAGATTATTGAGAACATCGCCAGCGAGTTCAAGAACCTTTGCAAGCTGTAAATCCAAGGCTGTCCTACCGGCGTGACGGGGAGAAAGGAAATGCTATGACCTATCTTGAAATTCTCGGCTGGGCGCGTAAGGGCATTCAGGCCGATAAAGCGAAACATCGCGAGATGCAGGAAAAGGCCCTTGAGGGGCAGGCGCTCGACATCGCAAGACACTGCCAGGAAGTTATTGATGCGCTCGATGTCAAGCTGGCAACTCTCGATGAGATCGAAGACCTGCACAACAGAAAGTGAGGGACAGCATGGAGAATAAGTCTTGGACAGTCACTTATCGCAATCGTGACAACGGCCAGCGGATCACCGCCGCCGTGTTCGCAGTGGATCAGCAGCAGGCACGAGAAAAAGCCAAAGCCGACGGCCGCGAGGCATGGGAAGTCGAAAGTATCGAACCAAACGAGGAAACGCTGGCGCGGATTCTCATTGCCGAATTTGCCAAGAAGCAGAGCGGACACTTCGCGTGTCCCCGCTGCGGGAAGATGACAATGGACGCAGAGAGTGTCACGCGCAATGCCCTCAGCCGCCGTGTCGGCTGCTACATCTGCGATACTTGCGGAACGGTTGAGGCCATCGAAGATTTCGCGCATAAGCAGGATTCGCTCAGCACGTGGGCAATCGTGAGAGAACCGGAACGATGGCACATGCTGAGTTGGATTAGCGACAATATTAAGATTGATGGCCATGAGGGAACGTGGTACATCATTGACGAGGGTGATTTTCAGATTACCCCGGACGTGAACGGCGAGCCACAGACACTTACCGCGCACCTGTTTCTACTCGAAAGCAGAAAGTTCGGCGACGAAGCTGCGTGTCTGATCGTCGACAAGAAAAAGCAGCTTGTCATGGAAGATGTCTGGAACGGCTTCGACGATCTGGAAGACGCCGGGTGGGAGGAAGTGCGGAAGATTGAATGCCCAGTCTGCAAGGGCGAGTTTCTGCGGGAGGACATGACCTTTACGCGCGACTGCCACGGCATCACTTTCCGGCTGGTCTGCTTCGGCTGCTACGAAAAGGTCATGGCAAAAGGCTATTGCTCTTTTGGAGCATCTTCCGCTGTGCGTCCTGCGTTGCCGCTTTTCGCGCACGCTTTGTATCAATTTTTGATACAGACGTTTTTGGCGGCACCTTTGGCATGCCGGTCTGCTCTGCATCTCTTGTCCGAATAGAAACGCCGCGCCGGGATTTTTCTCTCGGTGCGGCGTTTGGTTTCGGTTTTCCACGGATGGCTGGCAGCTGCTCCGCTGGCGGAGTTTGTGCCGGTGTCGGTGGATGGGCTGTTTGCGGCATAGGAGATGCGGGGTTGGCGCTGCCAACCGTGATCGGCTGGCGCTTCTGCGTGGTTGCAGGTGCGTCTGAAACAGGCGGCTGCGGCGGAATAGGGACAGTCGGTTCGGATGGATAGATAGATTTGATGGATGGATTTTGAGAGAGCTGCGCTTGCTTTTTCGCAAAGATTTGCCGGGCCTGCACCTGCGGTATGGACGGTATATCATGCGTCGGCGTATCCGCTGCGCGTTCTCGGATAGGACGTTCAATGCCGCGCATGGTAGATGGTTCAGCGGCACGCGGCGCCCATGTGCCAGTCTGCTTGATATGCCGAATGTTCGGCGCTTTCTCTGGCGCTGGTTCGGATGGCCGTTCACCACGCAGTTCCGTGATTGTTGGCTTTTCACGGATGTGCGGCAGTTCATGCTCGGGAATATCTTCTGTAAGGCGAATTTCCGATTTCTCTGTATGGAAATCATCCCACGCAGACGCTTTTTCTGCGCGGGATTTCTTTTCCTGCCGCACATATGAACGCCGTCCTTGCTCTTGTGCTGTTGGCGCTGGGGCGCTGTGCGATTTCTGCTGTTCCGGTCGTGTGCGCACGTTCTCCGTGCGCGGGCGCGGCGATTTCTCGGTTGGCGGCACATCGGATACAGACGGACGATCTGGCAGCGACTCCCGAACAGACGCTTTTGCAGTATCTTTTGCCGTCTTTTGAACAAAAGCACGCCGTCCAAATTCTTGTGGTGCTGGGGTTGGCGTATGCTGCGGTGGTTCCGATTCAAGGCGCAATCGTATATCATCCGTGCGCAAACGAGGTGTTTCCGGTGCCTGTCGCGGTGCATTTTCCGGTGTTGGCACAACTGGGGCAGGACGTTCCTGCTGCGATTTTGGCGTGATCGGCAGCGTTGCTGCTACTTTTGATGCCTGCTGTATGTACGCACGCCGTCCCTGCTCCTGCGGCGTTGGCGCCGGTGCGGTGTCCGGTCTGGATCGCACGTCTTCCGTGCGTTGCCGTGGTGAGACCGATGTTTGGCGTAGCGGCGCAGGCTGCTCCGTTTGCTCGCGCTCCGTGGATTCTGCATAGCGCGTCCGATGGGAAAAGCTGTGCGGGAGCTGGACAGTTTCATGGACGAGTTTACGGGCAGTCGTTTCTACCTGCTCTGTCGCGGTATGCTCTGCGCTGTCCGAGTGGTCGGGCTGCTTTGCACTGTCACTCAGTTCTTTCACAAACTTCTGAACCATCTGGCGCTGAATAGTGGATGTGACTTGATGTTTTGGTGGCTTGTCCTTTGGACGGTCATTTCGTTCTCGGATGTCTGGAATGGGGATCACCTCCATATATTTGGCTTTTACTTGCTAGAAAAGGAAAATGTGATAAAATATAAATTAAGATGACAAGGATTTAATATAACCTTAGATCAATAAAAGTGAAGGAGGAAATATGCTGGTACTAGATAATTCAACGATAAAAGCTGTTATTGACGAGTATGCTAAATCTGAGATACAGTCCGAAGCTGAAGTTCGTTCAAAACTGGTGGTGCCATTACTGTGCGCGTTAGGGTATCCTTCTGAGCTGCGGGCTGAAGAATTTCCGGTATACGGGTTTGGTGGACGCAAAAAACTATCTGCAAAAAGCGCTGATTTTCTACTATTTTCAAATAAGGAATTTGGAGCACATCGTCACGACACACAGAAGGACAAAGACTGGGTGCAATCACATAGTCTATTGATTGTTGAGGCAAAAAAGCCTGGCGAAATGCCCGATTCACCAGGACAGGCACAGTTTTATACTATGTGGACAAAAGCTGTTGCCTACATGGTTACAGATGGATGTGAAATTCAGGCGTACTGTTATAGCGATATTTCCTCTGATTATGAAATTATTTGCTGTACCATCAATGATTTGCCATATGTTGAGAATCTTGATATACTCTCTTTCGATAATGTCCAAGCCATTAAAGAGAAAGGACAAGTAGCTTGGCAGGAATGTAATGCCTTGCAAAATAGCACCGATTATCCCGCGCATATCATTACTGATGATGCTGAACTAAATCTCCCTAATGAGACATTAGCCTATATCAGAAACGCTCTGGGGCGTAATGCCGATGGCCTAAGTAACGTTCAACTGGTTGCAAAATACCTAAATGCAACTGACTCTTTCCTCCAAAATGATTTACGCTATGATATCCCAGCATATATGATAGATATTCCGCGTGGTGAGTATAAAGCAAAGCTGTATTATGATGATTTTATTTTCCCAATTATGACTGGAAAAGTTATAGAGTTTTATTGCAACGATGATTCTCGGTATGTTTTTAGAAGCAACCATATGATGATTGTTGCTATTCTAAAAAGGGAGAAGTTAGCTCACTTTGAGATAGGATTTCAAGTCCTTGACCAAACTGTAGATGCGCGAGTAGTTGCGTTTTCAACAATAGAAAAGTGCTTGAGATCCAAGTCCTTACGAATTTCTATTGAAAATACTAAAAATATTTCAATATCGCTTCCAATAAGAAGCCCCGGAAAACGGTGGCCACGAAAGCAACAATTACTAGCTATGCTTGAATTTTGGACATTTGGTCTTTCTAAACTTAAAAAAATTGAAGAGTATTATGAAATAAAGTTTAAGCTTGCTCCTTTATCTGGATCTGATAAAGTGCTGGAATTATATGATTCTATTGTTTTTGTTTATAATGGAATTATGTTAAATGAGAATTGTGACATAACTCTCCCAAGTAGTTCTTTTGATGATGACATAGTAATTGAAGAACCGTTTTTATGCCAAGAGAATGAACCCATACCATTGCAGGACAGAGTTATTCACGGCATTACTTTTCGTCCATACCGGAGTGCATTTTTACCGTGCAAAATTAGTCTTTCAGAAATAAAGAAAGGTGACATTGTTCGACTTCCAGGGTGTTGTGAATATAGAATCGTAGTAACAAAGTAGTTATATATTACCATTGAGAGAACTGCTATTCTGTCCCAAGTTGGGACGCGATTTTCGTCGAAAATTGTTTTCAAAAACTTCATTGACATACTTTTACGCTGCGCATATAATAATAGTACAAGGTAGGCAACGGCGTGTGTCTGCCGGAGCGTTGAAATAAGGGAGTGTGCCGGTACGCATTGCCTTATGGAGCTTTCAGGAGGGGTTGTGCAATGAAACCTCAAACCGGCGTAGGCATTAGCTGAAAGAAAATGCTCCGAAAGGCTCCGCATTTGCGGGGCCTTTCGTCGTATAGAAAGAGAGCTGAGAGAGATAGATCTGTTGCAAGAGTGTGCGCAAGGCTTTGAACGCCTGACAAGCTGGCAATATCACATGATTGCTGGGCGCAAAGGAAAAACGATCGAGTTTACGATTTCATTTGACCGGGCAGATTTTCACCATCTGGCTGGCTTACATAAGCTGAAAGACAATGCCCGTATTCAAACCGGACAGCGAGAAATGGTTATGCTGGATATTCTTGCGGGCAGGCTGACGCTGCCGCAGATTCAGAAAAGCGCGTTCTATGGAGAGATGGAACCGCGCCTGCACCCTCTTTCCATGCTGGAACAGTTTTTAGACAGCAACGACATTATCTTCCGGTACAACGCAAAGGCACACGCTTTTTCTCTAATCCAGGCAGATTATTTGCTGCAAAACGATTTCGAGGGTAATCCGGTCTATCTGTTCCTGGCCAAGAGGAACAACGATGATACGCAGGTCTGCCGCACGTTCTTTCCAAAATCCGGTACAGACTATGCTGAGGGGCAGCCGCGCTATACATTGCTGCGTAAGGAAAAGCGGAATCTTGAAACCGAGGATGTCATTGTGCAATATGACCGGCTGACGCCAAAGCACCTAAACAATCAGGACAACGATATGCGGAAAGAATATGATTTTTCTGTGCTTTCCAATGGACGGGAGAACCCTTATATTAACCGATTAAAATAGTCAGTATATCCCACCATGAGATCCATTTTCTGAATTGAAACGTGTCTCATGGTGTTTTTTTGCGTCCCAAGTTGGGACAGATTATCGGCTTTCACCCGGCGTGGTTGTCATTAACTTATATAGCTCTGTCTGGCGGGGAATGGTGTTGACGAAAGGCACGATGCTGCCGCCCATGCGCAGCAGACCGTGACCGGCTTCGGCGTTTGTGATATAGCTGAGCTGCGTATCGGAAATGTGAAGCAGCTTCGACAGCTCTGCGCGGTCGGTTGCCGCCTGATTGAACAGCAGCAGAAATTCCGAGTTGGCGAACATCAGACGCGCCGTTTCGGATTGCAGACATTCTTCTACGTTCTGGCTCGCCGCCGTCAACGCAGCACCGTATTTGCGGAATCTTTTCCATGCGCGGTAAAGGATTTCGCCGGAGTATTTGTATTTGAAATACAAGTACACTTCATCGAGGAATACCCAAGTGTACTTGCCGCGCTTGCGGTTCTCCATGACGCGATTTTGAATGGCTTCGAGCGCAACAACAAGGGCAGTCGGGCGGAGCTGCTCACCCATTTCATAAAGGTCAAGGACAACGATCCGGTTGTTAATATCCACATTCGTCGGGTGCGCGAACACGTTCAAGCTGCCCTCCGTGATAAGCTCGGCGGCAAGGGCAATTTCACGCGCTTCGGGGTCTGGCTGCTGCAAGACTTCGGTGCGCCAGTCGGACAGGAGCGGCATAGGCAGCGCACCTTTTGCGTGGAAATAGTTCTGATAGACACTGGCTGTGCATCGGTCGATGATGGATTTCTGAGAACCGGACAGTAAGCCCGCGCCCATTTGCTGCTCCAAGATACTGGTTATGAGTTCGGATTTCATCGCAATGGGATTTTCGTCGTCCTCGTACCCGTCTTGTAGATCGAGCGGATTGATATGGTGTTGGCTGTTCGGAGAGATTTCAATGACCTCGCCGCCCAGCGCCCGCGCGATGGGCGCGTATTCGCGTTCAGCATCAATGATGATAATGTCGTCGTTGGTGGACAGCGCGACGTTTGCGATGGTATTTTTCATTGCCACGGATTTACCAGAACCGGACACGCCGAGATAGAACGCATGGGGTGAAATGAGCCGCTTGCGGTCGCAAATCAGAAGATTTTTGGAGATGGCGTTGACTCCATAGTACAGGCCACCGGGGTCTTGAATTTCCTGCGCACGGAACGGCATGAGAACAGCGCAGCTTTCCGTCGTGAGCGTCCGCAGCGCGTGGATTCGTCGCAGGCCATACGGCAAAACGGTATTCAGGCCGTCCTCCTGTTGGTAGCGGAGAACGGAAAACCCACATAATTTCTCTTGCGCGATGGATTGCAGCGTTTGTGTATCCGCGTCAAGCTGCTCCAGCGTATCGGCAATGTGAACGAGCGTGACACAGGCAAACATGAGCCGTTGGTCACGGGCGGTCAGATCTTCCAACAGGTCTTTTGATTCGGTACGCATTTGCTCCAAGTCATATGGCACGGTCGCGGTGAAGTTGTTCTGACGGTTCTGCCTTTGCTGCCATCTGGTTATGTCTGTTTCCACGCCGAGGATTCGGCTTTGCACCTCGCGTACCGCTTCTTCGGTGGGAATCGGAAGAATGTCAATGGACAGCAGCAGGTTTCTGGAGAAGTCAGACAGGTCCTTTATCATTTCGTCGCTGATAAAAGATGCGTAGTCGCGCATAAAAAGCACCCGTCCAAATTTGCCGCCCATTTCAAAATACCCGGCGCGGAATTGCAGCCCGTCCGGGCAGATCAGGTCGCGGAAGTCGATGCCGCGCTTGATGTTCGCGGACAGGTCAAACCGGAAAGACGCTTCTTCGCCAGGTCGGAAGAAGTCATGCAGGAGCCGCAGCCGGTCAGAGCAGGAAATGGCGTATGCCCCGGAATCCAGCCGCCCGAAACTGGCAGACAGGTTGGTATCGACGCGCCTGAAATATGCGCGGGTCTGCTCGATCTTCCGTAAGCCGATTGACAGTGTGATGTACTTTTCCTGCACCAGATTGTTGCTTTCAGCCGCTTTGTCCAAGATGATCTGGTTGTACTCGCCGCGATAGTAGTCCAAACCGTCGCTGCACTCCGGCATGAGCATCGTGCGCTGGAAGTCAACCGGATTCAGGCGGCGGTTGATGATCGTGATTTTCGCGGTCGCGTCGGTTGGCAGACTGTTCAGCACTGCGCCATACGAACGAAAGATACTGCGCCGGTCGTCCAGGGACGATGCGGCGTAATTTATATCCGAAAAGCGCCATGTTTTACTGTACTTCTGCCCGACCTGCCAGATACCGTCCGTATAGATGCGTCGGATGGGAATGGATTGCTGGACGCTGTGGGGAATCCGAAAAGAATCTTTTTCGCTGCGGTTTGCAGCCAACAACGATTTCATCATTCTTGCAATCCCTCCAAATCTGAAAACAGTTCTTCATGGAGATTGACAGAATCAAACCGTCGCGGGCCTGCGCAGAGAATTTCGGATTTGATAAACGCCCATAAGAATTGTTCGAGCGTCATGCCGTTGTAGTGGAAAAATCCTGCGATAGCGACTGGTGCCGCCACCAGCAGACACAGCCAGCTTGCAGCTTCTTTTCCGATGATGCCGCCCAAACCGAGATAGATACCGGCCGCCAGACCGACGGCCAGCACCGCACAAATAAACTGCCGCGCGGACAAGCCGAAAAAGATGGTTTCCCGGTGTGCACGGATTTCTTTTGGAATTTTGACTTCTATAAAAATCGCCTCCGATTTGTTGAAAATTTGACAGAGATTTTAGGATATGAGATAATATTTATAGGCAAAAACTTGACAAAAAGGAGAAAATGCTATGAACTCTACACTCATTTTATTCAAGGAAATAGGTCGCCAGCTCTTGATCGTTGGTCTGGTACTGGGGAGCCTGCCAATGGCAATCCGTATCCTCTGGAAGCTGCGGCTTCTGCCACTCGGTTGCTATTTCGTCGCAATGAAACTCTTCTGGCCGCGCTGGGCAGCCACACACCGAACAGCCTGCATTTTGATCTTTGTCGGCTGTGTGCTGTTCTTCCTTCTGTACTGGATCGTGCGTTTCATCCGGCAAAAGCGGGAGGAACAGATCATGGCAGAGTTTCTTCATCGCTATACAAAGGATCTGAAGCCGGGTGAATCCCGAACGCTTGAATTTCTGTGAACGGATATAAAGAATTGCGTCCCAAGTCGGGGAATGCCATTAAGTTAAGCAAAAAAATTTCGATTAAGCGGAAAAAATCCTTGACAA